>Ga0335071_10003469_pt1 | contig 16598 bp, 17 predicted proteins | sample Lox_Sample_15_FD_206724 | JGI IMG/M metagenome (GOLD analysis project Ga0335071, IMG submission 206724) | Soil microbial communities from Loxahatchee National Wildlife Refuge, Florida, United States - Lox_Sample_1.5 | ecosystem: Environmental > Terrestrial > Soil > Wetlands | place: USA... | reverse complement strand
CTTCGTTGACATTCATCGGCAATGCGTTCGCTGCAAAAGTATTTCTGCATGAGAAACTCGATCGTCGGCGCTGGATTGCCGCCGTGCTGGTGGCCGGCGGAGTCGCCCTTCTCGCCGGATAAACTTCTCTACTCGCCCAGCAATTTGTTGTCCGCTTACCGTGACCGGGAGTGATCGAGGCATCACCAGGACCCTGCCACCGATTACAGTTTGTCTTCAATTACGGCTCGCTCTTCCTGAGCGGTCAAGGACTAGCGTCTATCGCAAACATCGCAAAGATTAACCACAGTGGAAGCGTCGCCTCTCCCTGCGTGTTCCCCATCACAGACTCCAACCGCACAGTCAGATAGAACTCAACGAATGAAGGCACGTATGGCCGCCCGGGTATCACTCGAAAGCATAGAGAAGTTTCTGGCCCAAAAGCGTATCGCGATGATAGGCATTTCCCGTAATCCGACGGACTTCAGCATTTCCTTGTTCAAGGAGCTTTGCCGCCGCGGATACGAGGTCGTGCCGGTCAACCCGGCCGCCCAGGAGATTTCAGGAAGGCAGTGCTTTGCCCGTGTGCAGGATATCCAGCCGCCGGTGGATGCGGCTCTCCTGATGACCCCGCCCGCGGTGACGGATGACGTGGTGCAGGATTGCGCCGCGGCTGGCATTCATCACATCTGGATGTACCGCGCTGGAGGCGCAGGCGCGGTCAGCGAGAAAGCTATCGAATTCTGCCGCGAACATGGCATCCAGGTGATCCGAGGGGAATGCCCCTTCATGTTCTTTTCGCATCCGGGATTCCATGGCATCCACGGCCTGGTCCGCAAGATGACGGGAACGTATCCCAGGCGGGAGAGATTAGACGCGTAGATTTCAAGTTCTCCGGGCAAATTGGTGCGATTGGATGTGAAAACTCGGAACGTTTTGGCGTGCTGAGAACAAGCAAAGAAGGGACTTCGTCCGAAATCCGCGCATCCTTACTCTCAAATTGTGGGTGGTGAATCGAAATTCTGCGCGGCAGTCCACCGGGCAGTGAAGCTCTTACATGTGTCCTGCCAATCGCAGTGCCTGCGCGAAGATCGTCGCCAGGTAGACACACAGCAGAGCCGCTGCACAGACATAAGTTAGTCGTGGACGCCATCCGTTCGTGTTTTTTTGTCGGAGTGCAACACGCCTGGAGAGCGCAGAATGGCACCGAAGCTGAACCCGTGCCTCCCGCTCTTTATCCCCCCTTACCGGCCGCAGACCGGCCAATGCACTAGAAATCTGATCATCCATTGGCAACATGACTGATCTCCTCACAGCGTTCTTGGTTTGAGCCTCGGCTTTCCAGGAGCCCTAACAATAAATCCCGCGCCCGTTTCAATCGCTGCCTCAGCGCTTCCGGGCTGACACCGCAGATCTCGGCCGCTTCGGCCGCACGAAGTTGTTCCACGCCAACCAGCAAAATCACTTCCCGGTATATGGGTGGAAGAGCTGCGATCGCTGCTTCCAACCGCTTCTCGAATTCATTCGAAGATGCTAAGTCGAAGGGAGTCTTAGGTATCTCTCCGGGCCAGAGGAACACTAGATCGGCCGTATAAGAGCTTTCGCGAACCCGTGACCGGCAGTAGCTGATAAATAGATTGCGGGCGACAGTAAAGAGCCATGGACCCAGGCGGGTTTGCACCCGGAGATTTTCCGCCGACGAAACGAATCGAAGCCAGGTTTCTTCAAGCAAGTCCTCGGCGACCGACCTATCCTTTGCCATTCGTGTGAGAAAGCTCAGCAGCCGGCGGTTGAACAGCTCATAGATTTCGTCCAATGCAGCGCTGTCTCCCGTACGTAAGCGGCTCACCAGCGCGAGTTCGAGTTCCGGTTCCACTATTAGATAACGCTTGGGGGACTGAGTTGTGACAACGTCACATTTTGCCACCTCATGCGTTATTCCTTCATGGGAACGGAAAATGATTCCAAAGGAGGGAACAATGCGATTATCAGGTCACATAACATATGCGTCGATGCTGGGACTGTTTCTTTGTATGGTGCCGCTGGTAGCAGCGGTGCGCTATGCCTTATGTCCCAGTGAGCGTCTGCTTGCATTGATGAGGCCGCTGACGGTGGGTGCCGTGTTTGCAGCGGTCTGCACCTTCGTTTTGGCACTGGCGAATGGCTCCGTCGACATCAGCATGATGAGCAGTTTCGACCCGCCGTCCATCCGTTCTGTGGCAGCCGTTTTTACGGAACGCCTTGCACCGGTCATGGCTTCTTTCGCATCTTTGGCGGTTGCGTGGTTTTTCGTCGCCATCGGAATGCAGAGGAGCTGATGTCGTCTGATTGGAGCGCAGCCCCAGAACGGGCGAAGTAGTAATGGATTCCCGGTGCGCGTCGAATCTCACCTCAGCCTCGGTTCGCGCCCTCTGGGCCCAGGATCGGCCTTCCCGCGTCGGCACCCGCACTCACGCCCGCCGCCATACCCATCGCCGCCGGCTGGCGGGAGCATACTTCGATCACCTCTCCGATGCGCTGCATCTCATGCTGCTTGGCCATCTGCCAATTGTGCAGGGCTTCCTTCTCTCGCGCCACCTGATCGCGGTTGCGCTGGATCCGCTCGCCATAGTGCGCGGCTACCCGTTCCATCTCCGCCTGCAGACGTGCGTTCTCCTGGGTCTTGCGAGTCTCGAATTCTTCGAGCTGCTTCCGTTGCCCGTCTTCATAGGAGTTCAAGGCATGCTGCCGCCTCTGCGCATCCTGCAGTAACTCCTCGGTTGCAACCCCGGCTACATCGAGGGCCATCAGCACCGATGCACGCTTGATGTCTTTCGACAAATCACGAATGCGCTCGCTGTTCAGCATTTCGCTCACCTTCGGGATGCCGTAGCCCGAGCGTGAACCCACAAGTCCCGCCGCGTGGTAAATATCTTCATAGGAGAGTAAATCGTTGTTCCGGCCGATCGCGGGATCGCCCGCGAGGTCTTTTGCTGGTTTCATGGGAGCCTCCATATGCACTGATACTTCCGGAGCGATCACCTCGGGCGCTCGCCGCCAGAATGGTGAAAACAATTGCTTCGGTTCCATAACATTCCTTTCGTCGGCGCTCGTCTTCGTGGGGCCTTTGCTAACAATTTCTTCTCTGAGGATGTCGGCAGGGCCGCAATGACCCGCATGCGGTGCCCGCAACGGCAGGTCTACTGGCGGGGGTTGAGCGGTCGTAGAGGGGTGGTGAGCAGCAGCTGCTTTGACGACATGAACACTGCCACGGTCCCCGGCGTCTGCCTCGCGCCGAACCCCCAGCAGATACTCCATTCCCTCCCGCCGGCAATTCCGGGCCACGGCTGAAAATTGTTCTCGACGCCACTTCACTCGCAGCCGCGCCCCGATCTCGATAGGCGATCGCACCCGCAGGCAAGCTCCCGACGCGGAAATGTCCTGGATCGTGGCCCTTGTTTCGCGTGCTACGCCGCCGGCATCCGCCCACGAGATCTCCGCCGTAGCCCATATGACCTTGCGCGGCTCAATGTAGCGCGCCTCCATGCCTTCTGTATCGGCAGGGCCGAAAGGAGGTTGAGTTACGAGAGGCTGTAGGAGGAGGCCCTATAACTGTGTGACGAATACTCGTTCATCCCACGACCCACAGGGAAGGGAAGCAGATGAGGTACACCATCGGCAGGCTATTTGGGGGGACTCACGATGACAAAAGGGAGCGCCCAACAGCGCTCCCCTTTTCTTCTCGTTGCAAGCTTACTTCGCGGCTGCTTCCATACTGGTTTTTGACTGCTCCAGATCGAGAGCGTATTTCTTTCCTTCAAACTGCACGCCCCTGAGACTCGTCGTCCCGTCTGGATTATGTTGCGTCAGCAACGCGCCGTGCTCCCGTAGTTTCATTTCGACCACTTTTCCTGGAATTTTGGCGACCAAGGCCTTGCCTTGCATGATGCTCACTTCCACGTTAGGGCCAGTCCCCTCCCATTGCAGGTTGTAGTGGCCAGCCTGCAACGTAGTCCCGTTCACATTGATTGGATACTTCACGTCGAAGCCTGCCTTGGTCGCCGCCAAGGCATTAGCGGAAAGCAGCAGGCCTAATCCCGTCACCAAAACTCTCGATAGCGTCGCGAACTTCATGGCTGTTCCTTTCTTCTCCCTACCGTTTTGTGGGAGTTGCTTGAGGGCGGCCCGTTCGCGATAAGCACAAGAAGTACTTTGCCTTACCTATCGCCATGCTGTGAGAAAGGCGAGCAGACAAAGCTGCAAGCCTGTTTTTGCGGATGTAATTTCTCGCCTGGGCCGCCAAACCGAGTGCGAGAAATCCACCCTTCAGAGATACGCTCTTACTGAGTGCGTGTAAAAGTGCTTCAAGATTGAGTACGCAGGCACTGAGGCGAAAGTTCCGGAAATTCCAAGAAGAACGACGCTCGTTTGAAAGAGTGCCCTTTTCTCGTTCGTCTCCTGCGGGCGGACTTTGATACCCGTTGTAGGACGACAGAGGCGATTTGTATTGTTAAGGAGAAAGAATTCGACCAGGGGAGTCTGGAAGAAACCGTCTCGTGGCAGACCCGAGATCACGTCAAAAAATGGAAGCCGGATGATAGTCTTTCCCTATCTCGTCCGCGCCATTCTGGTCACGTCTCTATCGTTGCCACCAAGAAAGCATGGATAGCGAAGACGCCAAGGATCGAGAGCGCGAACTGCGGGAGAGAATCATTCACCGCATGCAGTCGCTTGGGCAGGCGCACCGGCCGCAGGTTAAACACCACGAACTGCAGAACCTGAAGGCCGCAGCGAATCGCCTGGATCGATTGTTGCGGGATGCGCGACAGTCGGAGCAGGACGAGTTGAGAACCGTAGCAGTGCGTCTCGATCAGCTGCTGTCGGACATTGACGCCGGGAAAGATGTAGTGAAGGAGATACTCCGGCGAGAGAACCTGCAAAAAGAATAGCCAACTTTCTTGGACGAATACCGCCATTCTGATAGGCGTGTGATCTTCATCACAGAAAAGCGCAGAGTCGCGACGGGACAATGGATATGCAATTTTCCTCACGTAGCTAGTTGCCCCTCTGGGCGCAAGGAGGCCGTTGCATTTGACTCTTCCTTCTCCCGCCACTCTACTGAAGAAGGCCGCATTGTTTCTGGTCGAAATCGTCGCCTTCACGCTGCTGGCGCAAGCTGCCGCCAGCGTGCTATTTAGCTTGCCGATTGATGGGATCGCGGCACAACTGGCAATCTGGTTTACGTTCGGATTGGTCCTGCTGGGGCTCGGCTGGATCTTCAATAAGTCATTCCGCTCCCAAGGAATCCGGGAACTCGGTTTCCGATTCCATAAAAATCTCGGGACGGATGTGTGGCTGGGTGTCTGCGGCTTTGCGCTCTTGAGCCTCCTTTCGCTGCCGTTTGACCTGGCAGCGTTGCAGGATCGCGCAAAAAGTGCTCACGAGCTGCTTGGAATGGTTCACTTATCGACGCCGTTCCAGATTTTAGTTGGGGGAACCGCCTTTGCCGCGGCGCTGGGCTTCTTCACGGGAGCTTTTCATGAGGAGATCCGGTTTCGGGGCTACTACCAGGGAGCGGGCTCCAATGAGGTGTCCCCTCTGGCAGGGGTTCTCATTGCGCTGGTTCCGTTTAGTTTAGGACACTACTATGCGCAGCCCGATTGGACGCTCATCCAGGTCCTGGCGACCATTGTTCCTGGAATCGTCTATGGCGTCCTTTATAACGCTACCGGAAGCCTCGTGGTCGTAATGACGACGCACACACTGGTGAATGTACTCTCTTTTGTTGGGTTCCTCCTGAGCGAGTTGATGGGTACTCGCGCTGCGGCGACCTTTACGCTGGCAGTTCTGGCGCTTCTCTCGTTATTAGTGGTAGTGCTCCGCTGGAACCGTGAACTGCAGGAGTGGCGATGCGCCACTCGACGGCTTTTCGCCGGCAGACCTTTCTTGGAGATATCAATCGGTATCGCCATGGGGCTTGCGCTTTTGGCGATCTGGCCGCTCCACTTTTCGCCAGTTTACTCGTTGCTGGCCGGAACGGGTCTGTTTGGAATTACGCTGGCGGCAAAGAGGATTCTGGCGAAGGGGTCCGTGACAGACACCGCCCACGTGTAGTTGCGATGCGATCTGACGCCTAAGTCCTGAGACCCTCGTCGCGGGATGCCTACTGGAACAATCGCATCAGTCCCGACGCCCGAAGATCCGGCGAGAGAAACCGCACATCCTTCCGCCCCGTTGCCCGCACCAGGGCCTCGGCTGCAAGATATCCGCTGCGCACTGCGCCTTCCATTGTTGCGGGCCATCCGGTGGCAGTCCAGTCTCCTGCGAGAAACACGCGCGGCCATGGCGTTACTGGTCCGGGGCGGTGCGCGTCAATACCGGGGCGCGGCGAGTAGGTCGCATTCACTTCTTTAATCACCGTTGCTTTCAGAAGGTTTGCTTCGCGCGCCGCCGGAAAGAACTCCCGAACTTCACCCAGCGCTAGGTCCACGATCGCATTGCGCGATTTGTCGAGGAGCGACTTCGACGAACTCACCACCAGTTCGATATAGCTGCCTTCAGGCGCTGCATCTTCACTCGTCCTGGAGTTCTTATCGGCGCTAATGGCATCGCGTCCTTCAGAATTGTTTCCGTTGCTTCTCGTCCGTTGCCGCATCGGCTGCAGGCGCGATTTGTGGAACATCCATTGGATGGTGCGATCAAGCAACACCGCATGATCGAGCTCCGAGACCTGCCGATCAAACCACATATGAATTCCGGTGATAGGGGAATTCTCAAACTGCGCAACCTTCTCGCGCAGTGATTCGCTGTCAGCCGTCCGTGGAAGAATCCGCGCGAGCGCATCAAAGGGAAGGGCGGCAACCAGATAATCGAAGGCCTCCTCGGATGCTCCAACCCGAACGTGCACCCGAGAAGAATCGGCCGCGAAAAAATCGACGGCCTGCCGAAAGTGCAGTACTCCTTGGCGCTGCCGGACATAGTTTCCCGCCGCGTTATAAAGATCCGTGAGCGGGATCATCGGCACTCCCATCTGCCGCGCTTCCGGAGATTTCATGGATTCGCGCACAACCTGCGCCGCCGCGGAAACCGAAATGCGGTCCAGATCTTCGCTGAGCGCGCTGATCAGGATCGGCTTCCAGAACCGATTCACAGCTCCCTTTGTTTGATGGTGCCGGTCCAGCCAATCTTGAAATGAGATTCCGTCATCGGGCGGCACGGTCAGCGTGAGCGGAAGGAGCGCCCGGGTGATCGAGAGCTTATCGCTCGCGCTCAAGAAGGAAAAGCCCAGAAACGATGGCGCGGTGTGCATCGGGGCGGGCAAGAACGAAGATTTCATCTCCGAAATGCGTCCGCCCGGCTCGATGAATGTCATCCGGTCGAACCAGTGGATCTGGTCCGCCATTCCAATTCGCTCATAGAACTCGACGAGGTTCGTGCACACGCGAAACAACACGTGCTGGCAATTGTCCACTACTTCGCCCGTGCCGGGGTGCTCGTAGGAAGAAGCGCGTCCGCCAAGAAATGGACGTTTCTCATACAAAGTCACGCGAAAGCCGGCATCCGACAAAGCGCAAGCGGCTGCGAGTCCAGCGAGACCTCCTCCGGCGATAGCCACCGTTTTCGGTTGGGCGGTGATTGTCATCTAAGACGAAATTGTCATCCTGGGACACGATTACGGCGTCAAAGAACTATGTGATTTCCCGGAAGCCATGGACAGAGGGTATACGGGCCGCTCTGACCCGCAAATCTGCGACTTCGTATCACAGCTTCAGGTGATCCTGCGCAGAAATCCTTTTCCCAAAATGCTCAGCTTTTCCCACCGGGTGAGGGCGACTCGTGTCGTAAAGACGTCGTATTGCTTTTCGGCGATTTTCTCCAGCAGCCTGCGATAGATGTTGACCAGGACCCACAACCCGGGTTGGCTATCTTCGGCGATATAGGGAATCAGCGCATCGCCCGAAAGATAGAATTCACGCGCACGGTCCGCCTCGAAAGCCAGCAACAGGCGCCAACGCGCGGGATCCGTAGCCTTGCTCAGTTCGCTGGCCGACAATCCGAATTTCGCCAAATCTTCCTCCGGCAGGTAAACACGCCCCATCCCGGCGTCTTCTTTCACATCACGGATGATGTTGGTGAGTTGAAATGCCAGCCCGCACCGTTCCGCCAGCGACTCGGCTTCGGGATCGCGATACCCGAACACATGAATGCAAACCAGTCCCACAACGGAGGCTACACGATAGCAGTACCGCCGCAGGTCTTCGAACGTCTGGTAGTGAATGGCGCCGGAATCCCCTTCACTGGGTTGCTCCACATCCATGCCCGTACCCTCGGCAAGCTCATCGAGCAGTCCCGCGGGAATGGCATAACGCCGTTGGGCATCCGTAAGAGCCAGCAGTATGGGGTCGTCGGTTGGCTGTCCCTGTTGCGCACGATGGAGTGCGTCGAGCCAGGAAGCGAGCTTCTGACGGCGTTCGGGCAAACTCAGCGACGCTTCATCGGTGATGTCGTCGCAGCGGCGCATGAAGGCATATACCGCGCACAGGGCTTCGCGTTTGCGGCGCGGCAAAACAAGGAATGCGTAATAGAAATTCTTGGCCGCAGTTCGGGTAATCCCGCGGCATACTGAATAGGCCATCAGCAGTTGCGGAGGCGCCGGAGTCCACGGAATCGAGGCTGGCTGGGTGCCCACGCTCACCGTGGACCTCCGGATAGCTTTCCCATCACTGCCCGAGCGACCAGCGCGAGTTTCCGGGACTTCGAAATTGCGGGGCGATTTCCGAGAACCGCGAAATCCTGCCCTGCGATGGCTCGCAGGATCTCCTGGCCGCCACGGCTGAAGAGTTCGAGATCGATCGCCAACTCACCGCTAACCGAGCCTATCAGCGGCAGTCCGCGCTGAAACCAGTCCCTTGCGCGCTCGCACTCGAATTTCATGAGCGCACGAAATGCAGGCGTATTCCGCTGCTGCGCAATCTCGTTTTCACTGACGCCGAAGCGGCGCAGATCCTCAAGCGGAATATAAACCCGGCCTTTCTCCCAGTCCACGCTCACGTCCTGCCAGAAGTTCGCTAGTTGCAGTGCCGTGCAGGTGTAGTCGGAAAGCCCTTGCCTTTCGGCGTCGCGATAGCCGCAGAGGTACAACACCAGATGTCCCACCGGATTGGCCGAGTAGCGACAGTACGCCAATAGATTGTCGAATGTCTCAAAGCGGGTTACAGTCTGATCCTGGCGGAACGCAATCAGCAGATCGGAAAATTCGTGCTTCGGGATGTCAAACTTCTGCACAGTTTCAGCAAGCGCAACGAACACGGGATGCTTCGGCGCTCCTTCATAGCAGGAATCCAGTTCAGCCTGCCATTGATCCAGCAACGCGATTGCTGCCGAGGCGTCTCCCACCTCATCCCCGAGGTCATCTGAGATGCGGCAATAGGCATAGACGTTATAGAAATGCTGCCGCAAATGCTTTGGGAGAAACCAGGTCGCGACCGAAAAATTCTCATAATGCGTGCGAGCGAGGCGCGCGCAATAGGCTCGCGCGTCCTCAACGGAAGGCGCACTTGCGGGGATCGCGTAAGCCGCCGGCAGTCGGCTCCAACCGGAAAGCGCGGATTGTGTCGAGACAGTCACAGGAAATTGTAGATTTTCGATGGATGATTATTGATTGCAGCTCGCTTTGCTTTCAGTCGAGGTGGCAACTGTCATCCTTAGTCGAGCCGAAACGTTGCTAGCAGAGCAAGTCCGGTTGGCTCGGCTTTGTCTTCGATCAGCACTCGAAAACGGAATTCTTAATGCCCGGGGATAATCGCGGTCTTGATATCTCCCCCCCGGTTCAGCATGTGCCGCAGCACTTGCTGCAGACGGGAGAGCGGCGCTTCCCCGGTGATGTAGTCGGTCGGACGAATCTTCTTGGCCGCGATCAGCCCGAATGCCCGCCGTACAGTTTCTGGCGTGTGATGGAACGTGGCCTTCAGCGTGATCTCGGAGTAGTGCAGTCGGTTGGTGTCGAGCTGCACTTTAGCTCCGGCGGCGCAGCCGCCAAAGAAGTTCACCGTGCCGCCCTTTCGGACCATGTCCACAGCCCACTCCCAGGCTTCCGGCTTGCCTACAGCTTCCACTACGACGTCGCAGCCGCGCTTCTGCGGCGAGAGCGCACGCACGGCCTCTACCACATTGTTGACCTTAGTCGTCTGAACGATCTCGTGCGCGCCCATCTGCTTGGCGGCTTCCACTTGCCCGTCGCGCTTCACCACGGAAATGACATTGCATCCGATCGCGCGCGCGACTTGCACGAACATCAGCCCGATCGGGCCTCCGCCAAGGATGGCGACCGTATCCCCGATTTCCACGCTGGTCTCGTGCAGTCCGCGCAGCACGCAAGCCAGCGGCTCGGTCATTGCGGCGTCTTCGTAGGAAACGTTAGGGGGAATCACCAGCATATTCGCTTCCACGATCCGCCGCGGCACCCGAATGTATTCGGCATACGCGCCGTTATTGAACAGCAGGTCTTCGCACAGGTTTTCCTGGTGCTTGGAGCAGTAGAAGCACATCTGGCAGGGGGCAGAATTCAGCGCGACGACCCGCATGCCCTTTTTGAAGCCGTTCACTCCGGCTCCCACTTCTTCGATCACCCCGGCTAGTTCATGACCGAACAGCGCAGGGGGTACGATCATGCGGGCGTGATATCCCCGCTGGAAGACTTTGAGATCGGTGCCGCACGTGAGAGCGACTTGTACTTTGACCAAAACTTCGCCGTCGCCCACCCGAGGGATGGGGACCTTCTCGATCTTCAGGTCTTCTTTGCCGTACAGGACGGCGGCCGTCATTTTTCCGTTCACTTCGTGCTTCCTTCCAACCTACGCGGACCAACTGCTGCCCGGCTGAATCAACACTTTCATCGAAGAAGGTTGTGGATTAGATGCAAGAGCCAGGGCTTGAGTGCTGCCAGTAAGGGGAAAACGGTGGCTGACCAGGCGTTCCAGGTCCATTTCTCGATTCATGACAAACCGGACCGAATCTTCCTGCAAATCCACCGATGCGCTGTAGGATCCGAGAAGTGTTTTCTCATCTACACAGACCGCGGCGGGATCGATGACCGCCTCCCCGTGTTGTGTCTGAGCAAAAAGCAAAACTCGCCCTCCCGGACGAGCCGCATCCATCGCAGTGCGAATCAGGGTATTCCCACCCACAGCGAGTATGACCGCGTCGGCTCCTCTGCCCTCGGTCAACTCGCGCACGCGTTCTACCACGTTCACCCGCGAGGAATCAATTGTAAGCCCTAGCCCAAAACTTTCTCCTATTCTAAGCCTCTGAAGATACAAATCGGAAGTGATTAAACGGGCCCCAGCGCGCTTGGCCAATACACTCAACATGATACCAATCGGACCCTGCCCGATTGTCAATACAGTCTCCTCAGGCTGAAGCCTGAGCGCTTCGATGCCCTTCATACACGTATTGATCGGTTCGACGAAGCATGCTTGTTCGAACGATATCCCCTCTGGGATGCGCACCGTGCCCCGTTCGACGATCCAATCCATAACCCGCACGTACTGCGCAAAGCCACCCCCGGATGGCAGAAAGCCAGCTGTACACCCGACCTCCTTATAGGTGACGCATTGCGCGAACGTTTTATGCCGGCAATAAAAACACTCTCGGCAGGGTACGTGATGGAACACGACCACGCGGTCGCCGGGTTGATAGAGGTTTACGTTCTTACCAACAGCAGCTACAACCCCAGAGGTTTCGTGCCCGAAAATCCGCGGGGCGGAGTGTGACCCCGTCGAGATTTTCTTAAGATCCGTGCCGCAAACGCCGCAGGTGTGTACCCGGACCAGCATCTCTCCGGCACCAATTTCGGGCACCGGGACGGTCTCCAGGCGGACATCATTCACGCCGCGATAGACCGCGGCCAGCATAGTGGCAGGTATGGAACTACAGTCAGTTTCGAGATCGGACTGCCCGGCAGTGGACATAAGTCGTTTTAGATGTACTTTCCTGCCATTTCGCTTCACGAGGATGGATGCCAAATATTGTAGCGGAGCGGTAGGCGGTAGTCAGCAGTCAGAAATGACGAAAAAGCCGGTCGGCCAGAAGGACCGTGAATCCGGGTGCTGACTGCCAACTCGCAGCCACGGGCCCTGTTTCATGCTATTCTGCGCCTGAATTCACTGCGGCCTGTTTAGATCAGTGTGAGTCCGGATTGATCCGGACAAAAGGTTCAAGATACGTGCTCATCGAACTGCGACTCGAGAACTATGCGGTGATCGACAATCTGACAGTCGAGTTCGGCCACGGGCTGAACCTGCTCACAGGCGAGACCGGAGCAGGGAAGTCGATATTGATTGACGCGCTGACCTTGTTGCTGGGTGATAAGGCGTCGAGCGAGGTGATCCGCGCTGGAGCGGAGAAGGCGGTGGTTTCCGCCGTATTTGAAGTCGACGGCCCGGCCGCCAAAATGGTCGAGAGACTCCTGGGAACGAATGGCATTGACGAGTCCGACGACGGCTCGATCATTCTCCGCCGCGAGATCGCGGTCAGCGGCAAAGGACGCGCTTTCGTCAACAATCAGCCTGCGACTGTGGCCGTCCTGCGACTGCTCGCGCCACATCTGGCGACCATCCATGCGCAGAACGAATCGGTCCTTGCCTTCGACGGTCCGGCTCGATTGTCACTCCTCGACACGTTCGCCGGAAGCCAGCTTGACCCGGTTGAATCCGCCTTCGCTGCATGGAACGCAATTCGCAAGCGGATCGACGAACTGGAGCGCGGCGAGCAGGACCGGCTCCGTCTGGTCGATCTTTGGGCGTTCCAGAAGCGCGAAATTGAGGACGCCCGGCTTGAGGCCGGCGAAGACGAAAAGCTCGACGCCGAGAAGCGTGTCCTGGCCAACGCCGAAAGAATCTACAACGCGGCTATGAATGCATTCGACCTGCTTTATGAGGGGAACAGCTCAACGGCCTCCACATTGCGGGCGGCACAGAAGCAGGTCGAAGATCTGGTGCGCTATGAGCCGAAGTTTCAGGAAGCGCTGGCTGCGCTCGAGAGCGCGCGTATCAGTGTCGAAGACGTCGGCGCGACCGTGCGCGATTACGCTGGAGGCATTCACGCTTCGCCCGAGCACCTGGCGCAGGTGGAGGACCGCTTGGCCGTACTGGATCGTTTAAAGCGCAAGTATGGTCCGACTCTGGAAGAGGTAATCCACTTCGGCGCCGAAGTCGCGCGTAAGCTGTCTGAGATCGAGAACAAAGACGAGATCCTTCTCCAACTGCGCTCCGAACTGGCCGAGACAGCACAGGAGTATATCGAACTGGCGCAAGATTTATCCCAGAGACGCTCGACTGCCGCGCAGAAGCTTGAAAAACTGGTTGAGGCTGAAGTTAACGATCTCGCCATGAAGGCCACGTTTCGCATCGGCGTGACAACGCTCCAGGAGAACGAGCACTGGACGCCTGCCGGATTCGACCAGGTGGTATATCTCATCGCAACGAATCCTGGCGAGCCGATGCGTCCACTGGAGCACATTGCTTCGGGCGGCGAAATGTCGCGTGTGATGCTGGCGCTTAAGGCCAGCGTTGAAGCGGGCAAATCCCGCTCGGGACGGACGGTCCCCTCCGTCAAGGCGCGGAACGCCTCGGCTACGAAAACGCTGGTGTTCGATGAGATCGATACCGGAATCGGCGGGCGCGCGGCCGAGGCGGTAGGCAAGAAACTGAAAGCGCTGGCGCGCACCAACCAGGTCCTGTGTGTCACCCACTTGCCGCAGATCGCGACCTTTGGCGATCACCATTACGTAATCGAGAAGAAGGAGTCAACCGGGCGTGCTCGAACCAGTATTCGTCGGGTGACGGGTGAAGACCGCACCGAAGAAGTCGCCCGCATGCTCAGTGGCTCGAAGCTTACAGAAACCTCGCGCAAGCACGCCGAACAAATGATAAAGGCCAACGCATAGCCGATTTAGAACACCTCCGGCCTGAGTACTCGAGTACGCGTTGACATTTCGTTCGCCGTGCTCAATGCTGAGTTGAATGCTGGCATTCGTTACCGGCGCTACAGGGTTCTTGGGATCGCACGTTGCCCGTGCCCTCTCCGGGCAGGGAGCTGGACTTCGTCTCCTCGTACGTGCTGGTAGCAATTTGCGAAATCTTGAGGGCCTCAACGCTGACACCGTTACGGGGGACCTGCGAAATCCAGCATCGCTCGAAAAGGCGATGGCGGGATGTGATGCCGCTTTCCATGTGGCGGCGGATTATCGACTGTGGGTGCGCGACTCCAAAGAGATGTACCGCTCGAATGTGGAAGGAACGCGGGCCCTGCTCGCGGCAGCACGAAGGAATGGTGTAAGGCGCGTGGTCCATACTTCCTCGGTCGCGACGATTGGGTTCACACAGAACGGGCATCCGGCCGATGAGAATTCCCCGGTGTCGCTCGCGGACATGATCGGCCACTACAAACGATCGAAATTCCTGGCAGAAGAGATCGCACTGGAAGCTGGCCGGAGCGGTATGCATGTGGTAACGGTGAATCCGACCACTCCTGTGGGGGAGCAGGATGTTAAGCCGACGCCAACAGGAAGGATCATTGTCGATTTTCTCAAACGGAAATTTCCCGCGTACGTCGATACGGGTCTCAATCTGGTGGACGTGCGGGAGTGCGCGCGCGGACACGTCATGGCGATGGAGCATGGAAGATCCGGCGAGCGCTATATTCTGGGCGGTGAGGATCTGACGTTGAAGCAGATACTTGATGCGCTGGGACGAATCACGGGTTTGCCGTCACCCACAGTAAGACTGCCATACGCATTCGCTTTTGCAGCCGGAATTTTTGGTGAAACGGCTGCAAGATTGTTCCGCAGAGAACCCCGCGCTACCGTGGATACCGTCCGGATGGGAAAGAAAAAAATGTTCGCCAATTCGGCCAAGGCGCAGCGTGAGTTGGGATGGAAGCTCGTCCCAGTAGAAGACGCCTTGCGGCGCGCCGTGGATTGGTTTCGGGCTAATGGTTATGCGTAGAGATCATTTCCCGGTGCTCAGGACGCAGTCCTGACTGGGAGCGCTTTGAAGTACTTAGACGCTATTACCTGATACCGGATGACGGAACGTCAATCGAGGATCGCGATCGTGGCGGCGTTGGAGCGCGAAGTATGGCCGCTAGTCCGGACATGGGGAGTGAGCGAAAAGGAGTACGAGGGACGGCGATTTCGTTTCTTTGAACAAGACATCGCGGTACTGGTCTGCGGCGGAATCGGCGCTGATGCAGCGCGTCGTGCAACAGAAGCCGCAATCGCTTTGTACGGTCCCAATGTCGTATGGTCGGTGGGATTTGCTGGTGCGCTAGACTCGCAGCTGGTGGTCGGGGATGTACTGGAACCGCGCCGTGTCATCGATGCTGGCGACGGTAGTGTCGTGACCCTGGATACTGGCGAGGGAGTGCTGGTGAGTTTCGCAAGCGTCGCCGGGACGGAGCAGAAAGAGAAATTGCGGAATTCATTCGCCGCGCAGGCGGTGGACATGGAGGCGAGTGCGGTCGCACGGGCGGCGGATGCAAGAGGAATCCAGTTTCGCGCTCTCAAGGCAATCTCCGACGAGTTCGATTTCGCCTTCCCCTCGGTAGAGCGGTTTGTCGATGCACAGGGACAGTTCTCCGAATTCCGATTCGCAATGTTTGCTGCGGTGAGGCCATGGCTCTGGCCGAAGATTGCTCAACTGATGCGGAACAGCAATCGTGCCTCTCAGGCGCTTTGTGAGAGGCTGTCTGCGATTGTGCTGCGCTCCGCAGAGGCGGTGAAGCGTACATGAGATATGGCGCCTGGCTCGTTGTGCTCTCGGCATCGGTGCTGTCGGCGCAGGCTGCCGATCCGACACTTTATGCTGAAAGCTTCCGCAAGGGAGCGACGCAGATTATCGAAGACAAGTTCGAAGTGAAACTGAGCCCCGAAGACCCGCGCTATCGCGAGCGCATCAGGGATTCGGCGGGCAACGACCGCTACGAGTTGACCATCACCCCGCAAAATCCTCCGGGAGACAATAAGATCACCTCCTGGCGGGTGCAATTGCGGGACCTGAAGCACACCATTTATAGCAACATCCTGCTGGCCGAACAGGAGCCGTCAGAGGATGCCAAGAATAACCTCTGGTGGTTGAATCCGAATCCTTTTAGCCCTGTCCCGGTGAGGGCGAGACGAATTGTGAAAGTAGACAGCTTCTACGTCATCTTTCAGGTGAAAAGCCTGCATTTCACGCCACTGGACTCGCCCTATCTGGATTCCATGCTTGTGGAATTCGAAGTTACCGACCAGGACCCGCGCGCGCGGAAGTAGCGAGTTTTGAACTTGTTGCTGACGACTGTTAACCGCCAGGGCGCTCGCTGCACAGCGGCCGCTCGCGCAAGTTCCGGAATGCGGAATTCTGGTTGACCGATCGGATACGTCAGCGAAAACGCGGACTTTCGTGTTCGGTTGGCGAAGTTTCATCCTCTATAATCGGTTTAGGTATTCTCCTACAACCACGATGCATTTTTTTCCCTTTCTGGCGGCATTTGTCGGCGGCGAAATCGTCGAAATGATCTCGAATACGGGTGCGGTTGCCAAGTTGGTGCTGCTGATCCTCTTAGCCTTCAGCCTGGTGTCCTGGGCGATCATCCTCACA
>Ga0335071_10003468_pt1 | contig 16603 bp, 18 predicted proteins | sample Lox_Sample_15_FD_206724 | JGI IMG/M metagenome (GOLD analysis project Ga0335071, IMG submission 206724) | Soil microbial communities from Loxahatchee National Wildlife Refuge, Florida, United States - Lox_Sample_1.5 | ecosystem: Environmental > Terrestrial > Soil > Wetlands | place: USA... | reverse complement strand
CACGCAGAAGCCGAGAAAGCCGCTCCGCGCGGCGGCCAGGCGCCCGAAGAGCGAGTGGGCGGCCTCGTCCTCGTCGACGATCCGCATCAGCTCGAGGTACGTGTCGCGCAGCGGCACGATCTCGTTCGCCGTCCCCATCCCGGGATGGCGGCCGCCGGGCAGCGGCTCGAACCCGGGCGCGGCGGTCAGGAGGACGTGGTCGATCCGCATGCGGGAGGTATCGTCGCAAGACCGTGCCGGACGCCCTGTGGTTCACCGACGACCCGAAGGCCTGCAAGCTGCTCGCGCAGAACCCGTTCGCGCTGCTCGTCGGGTTCGCGATCGACCAGCAGGTGACGGTGCAGAAGGCGTTCGCCGGCCCGCTGGCGCTGAAGGAGCGCGCGGGGACGCTCGACCCGAAGAAGCTCGCGCAGATGGACCTGACGGAGGCGTTCGCCGAGAAGCCGGCGATCCACCGCTTCCCGGGGGCGATGGCGGCGCGCGTGCGCGACCTGGCGGAGGTCGTCGCAGACGAGTACGGCGGCGACGCCGCCCGGATCTGGAACGACGCCGCGGACGGCGCCGACCTGAAGAAGCGGATCGGCTCGCTGCCCGGCTTCGGCGAGATGAAGATCAAGTCGCTCGGCTCGGTGCTCGCGAAGCAGTACGGCGTCGAGGCGGCCGAGAGCCTGGTGCCGAACCACCCGACGCTCGGCGACGTCACCTCGCCCGAGGAGCTCGACCGCTACCAGGCGTGGAAGCGCGCCTACAAGAAGGCCGCGAAGGGCTCCTAGACCCCCGCGGTCCTGCGCTCGAACTCGTCCCGGGTCTCGAGATGCGGGCTCGCCTCGACGAGCAGGTGCCCCGCCTCGTCCCGGTAGTCGTCCGTGTGGCGGGCGAACGGGCTCATCCCGCCGAGCGCGACGACCGCGACCACGATCACCGCGAGGACGAAGAGGATGACGACGATGGTGCCGAGCATGGGCTCCTCCTTCCTTTGCCGGACCTTCCCCGGTGCGGGCGCGGCGGCCATCGGGGTTCACGCGCACGCCCGATCGTGGTTCTCCGTAGGATCGAGCCGTGCCGGAGACGCCGGAGGCCTTCTGGGAACGCGCGCACGGTGCGCTCCGCACGCCGCCGGTCGAGGAGTGGGACACGTGGCCGTTCGCCGGCCCCGTCATGCCGCGCGCGCTCGAGCCGCCGCTCGGGGCGGAGCCGCCGCGGCACGGAGTCGGCGGGGAAGGCTGCGCGAGCTGCGCGTTCGACGTCACGAACGCGCTCTGGCACGACGACAACTGGTACGTCCGCTCGTTCGGCAAGCCGACCGGTCTTCCGTGCGTCCTGATCCTGCACACGCGGGACCACCTCGACTTTCCCGAGCTCGACGACGAGCTCGCCCGCGAGCTCGGGCCGCTGCTCGTGAAGATCCAGCGCGCGGTGTTCGCGGTCGGCGACATCGGCAACGTGCACGTCTGCCGCTGGGGCGACGGGAGCGAGCACTTCCACGTCTGGTTCATGGCCCGCCCGGCGCGCATCCCGCAGCTGATCGGCTCGTTCGCCGCCATCTGGGACGACATCGTCCCGCCGCTCCCCGAGGAGATCTGGCGGGCGAACCTGGAGCTCGTGCGCGAGGCGCTGCACGCCTCGCGGTAGCGCTCAGCCTTCGATGTAGTCGTGGACGGCGCCGCTCAGCCCGATGTCGAGCGACACCGACCCGCCGCGCAGCAGCACGCGGGTCGAGTCGTCCGAGATCGCGGCCGTCCAGCCGTGCAGGTCGACGTTGCGCACGGCGACCTCGAGGATCTGGTGCGCGCGGGCGTCTCGCGTGTCGGCCGGCGCGGTGTTGAGGACGAGTGCGACGGCCTCCTCGACCTTGTCGTTCGGCACGTCGCGAATCTCCTGAAGGTTGAGGTCGATCTCCGCCGCGACGGGCGCGAGCGTGAGGTCGGTGGGGCGCTTCGGCTTGAGTGTCATGCCCCGATCGTCGTCCCGCCACCGGCGCCGCGAATCGGGTGTCAGCCGCAGCCGGGCCGGGGAAACTACGGTCTAGGGCGCGGCGGTGTGGTCGCGGCCGAGGAAGGTGTTGGCCCAGGCGCTCGTGCCGCGGAGGGCGTTGTCCTTGACGACGACCGGGCCGTCGAGCATCGACTCCTCCTCGCCGTAGCGCTTGAGGCGCTCGTAGGCCTGCGACCAGATGCATTCGCTGTCGTAGACCTCGCAGAGGCCGTCGCGGGTGCCGCCGCAGGGGCCGTTGCGCTGGTTCTTCGCGCACTGCGACTCGGGGCAGACGTAGGCGATCTCGGGCAGCGAGCAGTCGCCGCAGTCGCGGCAGCGGAAGAGCGTCACCTTCGCCGACTGCTCGAGCAGGTGCAGCGTCTTCCCGACCGGCTTCGGGGCCTTCTCGACCGCGCGGTAGAACGCCGCCCCGGCCGGGTGCAGCGGCGCGTCGTCGGCGAAGACGCCGTTGTGCAGGCGCCGCGAGAGCCGGTAGCGCACGGGCACGCGCAGATCGCCCGGGCGCGGAGCCGAGGGCGTCGAGGTCGAGAGGCCGGTCTCGGGGTCCTCTTCGAAGGCGTAGTACTCGTCCCGGAAGCCGAAGCGGAGCTCCCGCGAGAGCGCGCGCCAGTCGTCGTCGCGGTAGCTCTCGGCCCGGTCGAGGATCTCGCCGAAGGTCGCCGCCTTCATGTGGCCGCCCAGGTACACGCCGCCGAAGCCGAGGCCGCGCGCCACTGCGACATGCTTCGCAGCGAGGTCGACGAAGAACGCGCGGCCCTTGTCCGGCGACGCCGCCTGCCGCTCGACGAGCTCCAGCAGCTCGTCGTTGACGGTGACGCCGGGTATCCGGCCGCGGTGGAACGCGCGGGCGGCGCCGCGCCCGAGGAGATAGACGTTCGCGAGCGTCGACACCGGCAGCTGCTCGCGACGGATGTAGCGCAGCAGCTCGTCGTCCTTGCGCGTGTTGAAGCCGATCTGGTTGATCACGAACCTGGCGCCCGCCCGCACCTTCTTGCGCAGCTTGAAGTACTGCGGCATCACCTCGCGCTCGTGCCGCTTGTGGTTCGTGACCACGCAGCCGAGGAAGAAGCTCGTGGGGTCGAGGTCGCCGATCCCCTCGTTCATGCGCGAGAGCAGGTCGAGCAGCCCGACCGAGTCGACGTCGAACACCGGCGCCGCGAGCCCGCCGATTCCGGCGATCGGATAGTCGCCCGACAAGGCGAGCACGTTGTCGAACCCCTCCGACCCGAGCTTCCAGCCGCGGCTCTCGAGCGCGTTGCGGTTCCAGTCCTTGCACGAGAGGTGGATGATCACCTCCTGTCCGCGCTCGACCAGATCGGTGCCGAGCGTGTCGGGCGCGAGCATCGCCTGCCCACCGGGGTTGTCGGTGATCGACAGCACGTCGATCCGCGGATCCTCGGCGAGCTCGCGCGCCACCTCGAGCACGCCGCGACCGGTCGCGGCCGTGATCAGGCCGCGACTGGTCACGAGCTCCGCGGCGACGACGAAGGAGCCCGGCTCCGCGAAGCGCTCGCGGAGCGTCAGACTCCGGCCTTCGTGCGCCACCCCTCGGCGTAGGTCGTGCGGGCGACCTCCGAGTACGGGCACGGGCTGACGACCGCGCGGATCTCCGCCTGCACGTGCGGCTCGACCACAGGCTTCGCCGACCCACCGTCCTCCTCGCCCCAGACGAGCACGACCTCCTGCCCGATCTCGACGTCGTTGTCGACGATCGCAAGCGACAGGAACGACCGCTCGTTGTAGCTGTAGCCGGAGAACGTCGATACGCCGATCATGCGGTCGCCGTGCATGACACGGTCGTTGGGCCAGGTCGAGTAGTTCGACAGCGGGAAGTCGATGTACTTCACCGCGTCCCCCTTCTCGAACAGCGTCCCGATCGCGCGCGCGACGTCCTCGCCGTTCCAGGCCAGCGTCACCTTGCGCCGGGTCGGCTCACCCATCGCCTCGAGCGCGCCGCGGCCGATGAAGTCGTGGTCGTACTTGACGAACGTGCCGTACCCGAGGTCCCACGGCGTCAGGTAGTAGTCCTCGATGTCGTCCGTGTAGAAGCTGCCTCCCAGCGAGCCCGTCGCCTCGTAGCCGTTCGCCGGCAGCCACTCGCGGTAGGTGCGCATCGCCTCGCCGCTGAACACCGCCGGCAAGGGGCAGGGGATCCAGCCCGACTCGAGCGTGTTCGTCGCATACACCCGCGACCCGACCTGGCGCAGCCCGTGACTGCGGCCCGCCTCGACCAGCGCGGCGCGCACGTCCTCACGCTCCTCCCACGGCCCGAACAGCTCCATCCCCGGCGCGCCCGACATACCGTGATGGAGAGCGCGCACGGTGCAGCCGCCAATCGTGAGCTCGCCCATGTTGAAGAACTTGATCTCCGGCAGCGCACCGCCATGCGCCTCGGCCAGCACCTCGAGCGCCGTCGGCCCCTGCACCTGGAAGCGATACAGCTTGCGGCCGCCCGTCGGGTTGACCGCGGTCCGCTCATCCCGCTCGAAGCGCACGTCGTAGCCACCCGTCTCCCCGTGGAACTGCACCCAGTTGTGCACCGACGGCCGCCCGACCAGCGACACCCGGTTCTCCTCCAGATGGAAGAGGATCGCGTCGCCGATCACATACCCGTCGTAGTTGACCGCCACGAACTGCTTCGCCTTGTTCACGGCGAAGTTCCCGAACGTGTTGATCCCCACATCCGACAGCAGCTTGATCAGGTCCGGCCCCTCGATATAGAGATCGGTCATGTGATGCGACTGGTCGAACAGCGCACACGTCTCCCGCCACGCCACCTGCTCCTCGCGCCAGTTCGAAAACTCCGCCGGCACCGCCGGATACACATACGGGCCGATCTGCGAGTTCCGCGCCAACTCCACCGGACTCCCGGCCGCGCGGATCGCATCCTCGAGGCTCTTGCTCATGTCGGTCACTCCTCCTTGGTCACTAGACGACGCGGCGAAGCAGCGGCGCGCCCTGGAGCTGCGCGAGCGCTTCGTGGTCCTCGAGCACGAGCTCGAGGTTGAGCTTTGCCAGGTGCGCGTGCTCGCGCGCGACGGCCTCGGCGCGCGCGCCGTGCCCCTCGCGGATCGCGTCGATCAGCACCCGGTGCTGGTGCTGGGCGACGACGAGGATCTCGCGCGAACGCGGGAGCACCGCCTGGGACGACAGGAACGCGCTCGGGTGCGCGAACGGCAGGACGACGGCGTTCGCGATCGCGCGCACGAGGGTCGGGCTCTTCGCGAGCGCCGACAGCCCGCTGTGGAAGACGTCGTTCAGCTCGATGTAGCGCGGGAACGACTCCGGCGACAGCGCGCCGAGCACGTCGTCGAGCTCCAGCACCGCCTCGACGAGCGGCGCGAGCTCGTCGGGCGACTGCAGCCGTTCGGCGGCGAACCGCGCCGCCGTCCCTTCGAGCACGCCGCGCAGCTCGATCGCATCGGCGATGTCCTCGCGCGTGAACGAGCGGACGACGAAGCCGCCGCTTCGCAGCTGCTCGAGCAGCCCTTCGTGCGCGAGCGTCGAGAGCGCGATCCTGAGGGGCGTCCGGGAGACGCCGAGGCGCTCGGCGAGGCCGATCTCGGGCACGCGCTCGCCCGGCCCGAGCTCGCCCTCGAGGACGAGCTCGCGGACGCCGAGCGTGGCCTTCGCAGTCTGCGAGCTGCGCGAGTCCATCCCGCGGATGATTGCATGCAATATCGGTGGCGTCTACGCCGAAAACCCGAGTCTGCCGCCTGCTCGCGGCCCCGATTGCATGCAGCTAGGCGACGTCGGGGGTGCCGTAGGTGTGGAAGCTCTCGATCGTCTTGACGCCCCAGAACTGGCCGCGGGCGCGTTCTTCGGCCGTCCAGACGATCGGCTCGAAGTCGGGGTCGTAGACGAAGTAGCCGCCGGTGGTGACCTCGATGCGGTTCCCTCCCGGTTCGAGGCCGTAGAGGAAGAACCCGGCGGCGATCGCGTGCTTGGACGGCGCCGCCTCGATGTAGACGCCGTTGTCGACGAAGATGTCGGCGGCGCGCAGGCACTCCTCGCGTGTGTCGACCCAGAAGGCGAGGTGGTGCAGCCTCCCGTGTGCGCCGTAGAAGTCGCTGGTGTAGATCAGCTCGTGGGCGGCGATCGAGAGGCTCATCCAGGCGCCGGTCTCGGTGCCGTCGTCGAGCTCGATCCGCTCGTGCAGCCGGTAGCCGAGCGTGTCGAGGCAGAACTCGCGGTTCGGGCGCACGTCGGCGGCAAGCAGGTTGACGTGGTCGAGGCGCTTCACGCAGGCGCCGCGGCCGGTGTAGCGCTGCGGCTGGTTGCGCCACGCCGGCTTCAGGTGCTCCGGCGCGACGTACCGCTCCGCCTCGTAGTACAGCTCGAAGACGTGCCCGTCGGGATCGTGGAAGCGGTAGGCGGGGCCGTGGCCGACGTCGCCGTCGATCCACTCGATGCCGTGGCCGGTCGCCTCGACCGTCGCGACGGTGCGGTCGAGCGCCTCGGGGCTCGATGCGCGGATCGCCAGGTGGCCGAGCCCGGCCCGGGGCGCCTCGGTCAGCTTCAGGCTGTAGCGAAGGTAGTCGCCGAAGCCGCGCAGGTAAACCGACTGCCCTTCCTGCGCCTCGACCTCCATCCCGAGGATGTCGACGAAGAACGCGAGGCTCTCGGCCGGCTTCGGCGTGAGCAGCTCGGCGTGCCCGATGCGCGCAAGGTCGTTCATCGCTCGACGATGGAGCGCAGGTTGTCGAGGTCGTAGGAGAGCGCGCCGGCTTCGAGCTTCGCGCGCTTGACCCGCTCCCGCTCCATCCGTGCGCGCGCCGCCTCGAGCACCTCGCCGACGCGCTCGGCCGGAACGACCGTCGCGCCGTCGGTGTCGAGCACGACGACGTCGCCCGGGCGGATCGTCGCTCCGCCGACCATCACCGGCTCGCCGATCGCGCCGGGCACACGCTTCTCGGCGCCGGTCACGCGCACCCAGCGCGCCCACACCGGCAGGCCGAGCTCGCGCAGCTCCTCGACGTCGCGCACCGCCGCGTCCACCAGCAGCGCCGCGACGCCGCGGCCCTTCGCCTGCGTCGCGAGCAGCTCCCCGACGAGCGCTACCGGCGCCGGCTCCGGCATCGTCAGCACGAGCACCTCCCCCGGCTCGGCCTCCGCGATCGCCGCATGCACCATCAGGTTGTCGCCCTGCCCGCAGCGAACCGTGCGCGCCGGCCCCGCAGCGCGCGAGCCCGGGATCACCTGCACGAGGTCGACGTCGACGACCGGGCAGCGCGCCCCCGCCTCGTGCACCGTCGCGCTTCCCAGCTCGGCAAGCTCGATGTTCACAGCGAGGCCACCGTCTCGGGCGTGTGCCGCTGAAAGGCCTCCGCGAACCTGACCGCGCCGTTCCCCGACGAGCGGCGCGCATGGTTGCCGCGCTGCTCGGCCCGCTGGGCGTAGTAGGTCTGCAGATAGGCCTGCGCCTGCATCTCCGCCATCGCCGCACGCTTCTGCTCGATCACCGCCGTGATGTCCACGAACGTCGTCGGCACGAAGTTGCAGAGCTCCGGCTGATGCGGCTCGAACGTGTAGAGCGCCGGCGGGCGAATCGTCTCGAACGCGCTCGCCACGCCCGCTCCCGCCGCGAGGCCGCGCGCGCGCTCGACCGCGAACCACGCGACCGCATGATCCGGGTTGAACGGGTCCTTGTCGGTGTGCGTCACGAGCACGTCGGGCGCGAACGCACGGATCTCCTCGACGATCCGCTCCAGCCCGGCCCGGTCGACCTCGAGCGGGTAGTCGCCCAGATCGAGGCAGTGGAAGCCTGCGCCCAGATGCCCCGCCGCCCGCTCCGCCTCCCCATGCCGGATCTCCTTCACCCGCTCCTCCGTCTGACCCGGCTCCTTCCACAACTCGCCCGACTCGCCGCGCTCTCCGTAGGACAGCGCCAGCACCCGCGCCTCGCCCCCGGCCGCCGTCGCAACCGCAATCGCCCCACCCGCCCGCCACACGAAATCGGCCGAATGCGCACCGACCACGAGCAGCCTCATCCGGCGACCTTCCTGGATCCCTCGACGATCATCGTGTGCACGTCTCCTTCCTCGAAGCCCGCCTCGAGCAGCTTGTCGGCCCAGAGCGCGAGCCCGTCCTCGACCGGCGGGTAGTCGGGGTTGCCGAAGTCGCTCGAGAAGAAGTTGTTCTCGAGCCCAACCGCGCGGACGCCGTCGAACACGTGCTCGAACGTCGTCTTCGCGCTCCACGGCGTGCTCAGGCAGCGCTCGATCAGGCAGCCCTTGCCGACGAGCGCGACCTGGTCCTCGATCGAGAAGCGCTGCGACGTGAACTCGGGATGCGTCACGACGACCGTTCGCACGCCCTCCTCGAAGGCGGCGTCGACGACGGCGAACGCGTCGTCGCGCGACAGGTGCGCCGTCGCGAGGACGAGGTCGTGGCGCGCGATCGTCCGCAGCACGTCGCGCACCTCGGGCAGCACGGCTCCGCCGTCGTCCACGACCGCGACGGCGTCGATGCCGAGCCCGAGCGCGCGCAGCTCGTGCTGGAACTTCGCCCACTGAGGCACGTTGTCGCCGGGCTGCGGCTCGCTCCGGCCGGCAGTCTCGGCGCGCGAGTCGAAGGTCGGCATCCAGACGATGCGCGCGCCCTCGCGGGCCGCGATCTCCACGGCGAGCGCGTTCATGCCGCCGACCCCCTGGTTCAGGGTCAGCGTCCCGAGCACGCGCACGCCGGGAACCGCCGCAGACACGACCTGCGCGCGCTCTGCCGTCGACGTGTAATGCGACTTGAGCGCGAAGCCCGCCAGGCCGAGCTCGGCGAAGCGCCGCGCGAGCGTCAGGTCGTCGACGCGCCGCGGCGGCAGGTCCGGCGAGATGTGGATGTGCAGGTCGTACCCGCCCCGCACGAGCGCACGGGCGCGATCGCTCGGCGTCATAGCTCTCCTTTCGCAAGCTCCGACAGTACCGCGGCGCTGGCCGAGGCCATGCGCGGCTCCACGCCGAGCTCGCGCAGAAGCTCCGCAGCCGCCTCCATCTCCTCGACGCGCCGCACGGCGTGGGCCCGCGAGCCCTCGAGGAACCGGTCGAGGAGCGGCGCGCCGATCACCTCCGCCAGCTCGTCGTACAGCCAGGCGGACTCGCCCGCCCGTCCGGCGGCGGCGAGGCTCTCGACGGCTGCGGTCGCGACGCCCTTCATGAACACCGAGCGTAGGAGCTTCCGCTGCGCCGCGTCGCCCGCACGGTCGGAGACCACGGCAACGGGCATCCCGAGCGGGCCGACGATCGCCGCGAACCCGGCGGCGAGCGGCCCGGAGGCGAGCGCCGGCGTCGCAAGCCCGTGCGCCGGGACGGGCCCGAGCAGCGCGACGTCGACGAGCCGCGGGCCGACCAGCTCAGCGAGGCCGCGCTTGAGCGCGGGCGCCGACGTGTTCAGGTCGGCATAGAGCGCGTCGTCGGCGAGCGCAGGCAGCGCCGCCTCGGCGACGGCGCGCGCGACCGCCGCGGAATTGACGCTGAGCACGAGCTCGCTGCCCTCGACGGCGCTCGCGGCGTCGGGCGCGCCGCCGGCGACGGCCGGGTCGTACCCCCGGACGTCCACCCCGGCGTCGCGCAGGTCGCGCGCCAGGCGGCCTCCCGCCTCGCCGAGCCCGAGCACTGCGACGCGCGTCACAGCACGCTCCTCACGGCGGCGGCGACGTCGTCTCGCCCCGGCAGGTAGTCGTCCTCGAGCGGCGGGCTGAACGGGATCGGCGCGAACGGGGCGCCGACGCGCACGACCGGTGCGTCGAGCTCCTCGAACGCCGCCTCCTGGACGCAGGCCGCGAGCTCGGCGCCGAAGCCTCCGCTCCGGACGGCCTCGTGCGCGACGACGAGCCGGTGCGTGCGAGACACCGACGCGAGGATCGTGTCGAGGTCGAGCGGGACGAGCGTGCGCGGGTCGATCACCTCCACCTCGATCCCCTCCGCAGCGAGCTCCTCGGCCGCCGCGACCGCCTCGTGGACGAGCCGCGAGAGCGCCACGACCGTTACGTCGCGGCCCGGGCGGACGATCCGCGCGCGCCCGAGCAGCACCGGCTCGGGATCGTCGGGCACATCCTCGCGCCGGAAGTACAGCGTCTTGTTCTCGACGAGCACGACCGGGTTCGGGTCGGCGATCGCCGAGACCAGCAGCCCCGCCATGTCGGCGGCGGTGGCGGGCATCGCCACCTTCAGCCCGGGCACGTGCGTGAGCCACGCCTCGAGGCTCTGCGAGTGCTGCGCCGCGCCCCGCTGCCCCGCGCCGCCCTGCGTGCGGACGACGAGCGGCACCGTCAGCTGGCCGCCCGACATGAAGTGCGCCTTCGCAGCCTGGTTCACGAGCTGGTCGAGCGCGAGCGTCAGGAAGTCGATGAACATGATCTCGACCACCGGGCGCATTCCCGACTGCGCCGCGCCGATCGCGACGCCGGCGATCGCCGCCTCGCTGATCGGCGTGTTGCGCACGCGCTCCGGCCCGAACTCGTCCACGAGCCCGGCGGTCGCGCCCCAGGGGCCGCCTTCCGCAACGTCCTCGCCGAGGACGAAGACGCGGTCGTCGAGCCGCATCTCGCGGGCGAGCGTGGACGTGATCGCCTCCAGGTACGTCGTCGTCATGCGTACACCAGCGACCGGGTGAGCCGCGTGTCGGGGAACGGGCTCTCGCGCGCGGCCGCGACGGCCGCCTCGACGTCGGCGCGCGCGGCGGTCTCCTCGTCGACGCCGTCAACGCCGAGTGTGCGCTGCAGGCGGAGGATCGGATCGAGCCGCTGCCACTCCTCCGCGGCGAGCGCCTCGCGGTAGTGCGCGGGGTCGCCCTCGTAGTGGCCGCGCAGGCGATGGGTCAGGCACTCGAGCAGAAACGGCCCTTCGCCGCTCCGCGCGGCGGCGAGGAACGGGGCGAACGCATCCCGGACGGCGAGCACGTCGTTGCCGTCGACCGTCTCGCGCGCGAGCCCGTACGGCGCGACGACGTCGCTCACCCGCTCGACGTTCGTGTGCGCCGAGCGCGGCGTGAACTCGGCGAAGCCGTTGTTCTCGCACACGAGGACGAGCGGCAGGCCCCAGAGGGCCGCGAGGTTGACCGACTCGACGAAGATGCCCGACTGCACGGCGCCGTCGCCGAAGAAGACGACCGCGACGGCGTCGCTCCCGGCGAGCCGCGCGGCGAGGGCGCTCCCGAGTGCGAGCGGCACGTTGCCGCCGACAACGCCCGTCGCGCCGAGGAAGCCGTGCGCGGCGTCGACGAGGTGCATGGAGCCGCCGAGGCCGCGGCAGACGCCGCCGTCGCGGCCCATCAGCTCCGCCATCAGGCCGTCCAGCGGCGCGCCCTTCGCGATCGCGTGCCCGTGCGCGCGGTGGTTCGAGTAGACGGCGTCGTCGTCCCGCAGGCTGCCGCACACGCCGGCGGCGACGCCCTCCTGGCCGACGCTCAGGTGCACGAGCCCGTGCACCTCGTCCGCGCGTGTGAGCTCCCCCACGCGCTCCTCGAACGCGCGGATCCGCCACATCGTGCGAAGCAGGTCGAGCTCTGCTGCTACGCCGGCACCGCCGCTGCGACCTCGTGCACCGCGGCCACGATCTTCGCCTCGTCCGGCAGGAGATACTCCTCCATCGGCTGGCTGTACGGGATCGTCGCGTCGAGCGCCGTGACGAGCTTGACCGGCGCCTTCAGCGCCGCGAACCCGTCCGACGCCACCTCGGCGGCGATCACCGCCGCGGCGGAGCCGTGCCGCGTCGACTGGTCGACGATCACGAGCCGCCCCGTCTTCTCGACCGAGCGGATGATCGTCGCCGTGTCGAGCGGCGCGAGCGTACGCGGGTCGATCACCTCGCAGGCGATCCCCTGCCCGGCGAGCTGCTCGGCGGCGGCGAGCGCCTTCCCGAGCATGAAGCCGATCGCGACGACGGTCACGTCGCTCCCCTCGCGGACGACGTTCGCCTGCCCGAGCGGGAGAACGTACTCGCCGTCCGGGACGTCGCCGTGCTCGAGCGTCAGCAGGTAGTGGTGGAAGAAGACGACCGGGTTGTCGTCGCGGATCGCCGCCGTCATCAGCCCTTTCGCGTCGGCCGCGGTCGCGGGCACGGCGACCTTCAGGCCGGGCACGCCCATGAACATGCCGTAGATCGAGCCGGTGTGCTGCCCGGCCCAGCCGGCGGTGAAGCCGTACCCCGCCTTGAGCACGATCGGCACCTTGACCTGGCCGGCGCTCATGTAGTGGAAGCGCGGCGCCTCGTTCACGACCTGGTCCATCGCGACGAGCATGAACTCGGCCATGTACAGCTCGACGACCGGCCGGTAGCCGGCGAACGCCGCGCCGACCGCCATGCCGATCTCCGCCGTCTCCGAGATCGGCGTCACGCGGACGCGGTCCGGGCCGAACGCCTGCAGGAACGGATCGTTCTCGTGCGTCGCGATGTTCTGCCCGAAGTAGAGGACCGACGGATCGCGCTCCATCTCCTCGCGGATCGCCTCTTCGATCGCGGCGATGTACGGAAGCTCGTGTGCCATCGTCCCTCCTACGCGTAGACGTGCTCGACAGCGGCCTCGGCCGGCGGGAACGGGCTCTCGAGCCCGAACGTGACCGCCTCCTGCATCTCGTCGCGCACCGAGTCGGCGATCGCATCCGCCTCGTCGGCGGTGAGGGCCCCCTCGGTGACGAGATGCGCGCGGAACCGCGGCACCGGGTCACCGCGCTTCGCGGCTTCGTACTCCTCGGCGTTGCCGAAGACGGTGATCGCCTCGTGCTCCGGGAAGTGCAGCGGGATCCCGGGCGGCGCGATGATGTTGCCGTGCGCCGAGAGGCGGTAGACGCGCGACTCGACGAGGGTCGGCCCGCCGCCGGAGCGCGCGCGCTCGACCGCCGCGCCGACCGCGTCGAGCACGGCGAGCGGGTCGCCGCCGTCGACGGTGAGGGACGGCATCGAGTACGCCTGCGCTTTCACCGCGAGCGGCTCGCCGGCGGCGGCGTTCGCGTCCTCCTGCTCGACGCGCGTGACGACGTTGTACGAGTTGTTCTCCATCACGAACACGATCGGGAGCTTCCACAGCGACGCGATGTTCAGCGACTCGTGGAAGGCGCCCTGCTTCGACGCGCCGTCGCCGAAGAACGAGAGGACGACGCGGCCCTTTCCCTCGATCTGCGCGGCGTAGGCGGCACCGGTCGCGTGCGGGATGCCCTGCGCGACGATGCCCGAGGTGCCGAGGAACCCCCGGCCGGGGTCGACGAGGTGCATCGAGCCGCCGTAGCCGCCGCAGAGGCCGGTCGCGCGGCCGTAGATCTCGGCCATCATCGCCTTCGCGTCGGTGCCGCGCACGAGCGGGTAGCCGTGGCAGCGGTAGGTCGTCAGCAGGTAGTCGTCCGGGCCGATCGCGGCGAGCGAGCCGACGATCGACGCCTCCGCGCCGTCGGCGAGATGCGTGTGCCCGCGGATCACGCCGGGGTGCTCCTCGAACGTCCGCTTCACACGCTCCTCGAACTCGCGGATCCGCAGCATCTGCGTGTAGATCCACGTCAGCCGCTCCTTGTCGGGGCTAGACACCCGCGCTCCTTTCGTGATCGGTGACGAGCTGGGCGGTGCTGGTCGCATACGCCCGGTCGAAGATCTCCTCGATCGGCAGGTTCCGAAGCTCATCCGACAGAACCTCGACGCCCCACGGCCCGTCGTAGCCGATGCCGCGGCAGGCGGCGACGTAGTCGCGGATCGGAAACTCTCCCTCGCCCGGCAGCCGCCGGTGGTTGACGGTCTCGTCGATCAGGTCGGGCATGTTCTCGTAGAGCCCGTCCGAAAGCTCGACCCAGCCGAGGTCCTCCGGGCGGATGCGCGCGAGGTCGCCGGGCGCGATCCCGAGCTTCGACATGTGCCACGTGTCGACCGCAAGCCCGCCGTTCGGCGCGCCGGCGCCCTCGACCAGCGCGAGCGCGGAGTCCAGGTCGTGCACGTTCACGTCGAACGGCATGAACTCGTAGACGACCTTCGCGTCGTGATGCTCGGCGGCGTCGGCGCAGAGCTCGGCGTACGCCTCGGTCAGCCGGCCGAGCTCGCACGGCGTGCCCGGGATGTTCCCGACCTTGACGTGGTGCGCGTCGAGCGCGGCGGCGGCTTCCCAGAGGAGTGCACGCACGCGGTCCGACTCGCGCCGCCGCTCGTCGTCCGCGTCGAGGAACCACTCCATCAGGAACTCGAGCTCGAGGTAGCGGAGGCCGTGGCCGTCGAGGAGCGCCTTCGCCTCGGCGAGCGAGGTGCGCTCGAGGACGTGCTCCAGGTCGGCGTGCCAGAGGCCGAGCCCGGCCATCCCCACGCGCTCGGCCTGGACACAGCGGTCGCGAAGCTCGAACAGGCTCCACTCGCGCCCGACATGCACTTCGACCGGCCCGGAGGTCGTCCAGTAGAGGCCGAGCAGGTCGCTGCCGCCGGACATGGGAGATGGAACCTAGCGCCTCGGACATCCAAACGCTAGAACACTGTCTTGATAAATGGAACGCCGGGTCCTAAGCTTCGCCCCAAACTTCGAGCGGAGGGATGACGCGTGGCGGCTGACTATGTGATCGTCGGTGCAGGCTCGGCCGGGTGCGCCCTCGCGGGGCGGCTGAGCGAGGACGCGGACGTCGAGGTGGTGCTGGTCGAGGCAGGCGGGCTTGACGACTCGCCCGACATTCGCGTCCCGGCGGCGTTCCCGATCGTCTTCAAGTCGACGCTCGACTGGGACCTGCTCGGCGAGCGGGAGCCGGGGCTCGGCAACCGGCGGCTCTACCTCCCGCGCGGGCGCTGCATCGGCGGCTCCAGCTCGATCAACGCGATGATCTACCTCCGCGGCCACCGGGCCGACTTCGACGGCTGGGCCGCCAACGGCGCCGACGGGTGGAGCTACGACGACGTGCTCCCCTACTTCAAGCGCTCCGAGGACAACGAGCGCGGCGCGTCCGACTACCACGGCGCCGGCGGACCGCTCGCCGTCTCCGACGGCCGCTCGCTCCACCCGCTGATCGACGCGATGCTCGCAGCGTCGGTCGAGGCCGGGTACGAGCACATCGACGACCTGAACGTCGCCGAGCCGGAGGGCGTGTCGCGCTTCCAGCTCACCCAGCGCGGCGGCCTTCGCTGCAGCTCGGCCGACGCGTTCCTGCATCCCGCGGCCGCGCGGCCCAACCTGACGATCGTCACGGACGCGTTCACCGAGCGCGTCGTCTTCGAGGGCGACCGCGCCGTCGGCGTCGAGGTCGTCCGCGACGGAAAGCGCGAGACGATCCGCGCCGAGCGCGAGGTGATCCTCTCCGCCGGCTCATACCAGTCGCCGGTGATCCTCATGCACTCGGGCATCGGGCCGGCCGACGACCTGGCGCTCTTCGGCATGACGGTGCGAGAGGACCTGCCGGTCGGCCGCAACCTGCAGGACCACTGCATGGTGCAGCTCAACTACCTGTCGAACGGCCCGGCGCTCTTCGGCATCTTCACGCCCGAGAACTTCGCGCTGCTGGAGGCGGAGGGCCGCGGGCCGCTCACCTCGAACATCCCGGAGGCGGGCGGCTTCTTCAAGACGCGGGCCGGGCTCGAGGCGCCGGACATCGAGTTCCACTACGCGCCGTCGCTCTTCTACGACGAGGGGCTGACGGCGCCGCACGATCACGGCTACTGCTTCGGCCCGGTCGTCATCAAGCCGGCCGGCCGGGGCCGCGTGTCGCTGCGCACGCCGCGCCCCGACTCGAAGCCGCTCGTCTCCATGGACTTCCTCACCACCGAGGAGGACCGCCGGAGCATGATCGAGGGACTCCGCATCGCGCTCGAGATCGCCGAGCAGCCGTCGCTGAAGGCGGTCGAGCGCGGGCCGTTCAGCGTCCCCGACTCCGACTCCGACGAGGACCTGCTCGCCTTCGCGCGGCGTGCGGGGCAGAGCGTCTACCACCCCACCTCGACCTGCGCGATCGGCTCGGTCGTCGACCCGGAGCTGCGCGTCTACGGAACGGAAGGGCTGCGCGTCGTCGACGCGTCGGTGATGCCGACGATCACGCGCGCGAACACGAACGCCGCCACGATCATGATCGCCGAGAAGGCCGCCGACCTGATCCGCTCGGGGAACGCGGCACCGGCACTGAAAGGAGCAACCGCATGAGTGTGACCGAGGCTCCGACTGGAGCTCTCCTCGAAGAGAGCCAGTGGACGGGAAGGATCTACAGCAACGGTTGGGTCGACGCGCCGTCGACGATCGAGACCGTCGAGCCTGCGACGGGCGAGGTGCTCGGCGTCGCGGGAGGCGGCGACGCCGCGTCGATCGCGGCCGCGGCGAAGTCCGCGCGGAAGGCGCAGCGCGAGTGGGCGCGGACGCCGCTCCACGAGCGCGTCGCGATCATCCGCCGCGCCGCGCAGGTGATGGACGAGCATCGCGGCGAGCTGATCGAGCTGCTCGTCCGCGAGTCGGGCTGCATCAGGCCGAAGGCCGACGTCGAGGTCAGCGCGTCGATCGGCCAGCTCGACATGGCGGCGGCGCTGATCGCGCAGCCGCAGGGGATGATGCTGCCGTCGCTCACACCGGGGCGCACGAGCATGGCGCGCCGCGTGCCCGTCGGCGTCGTCGGCGTGATCACGCCGTGGAACTTCCCGTACGTGCTCGCGATGCGCTCCGTGGGCCCGGCACTGGCGCT
>Ga0335071_10003466_pt1 | contig 16614 bp, 14 predicted proteins | sample Lox_Sample_15_FD_206724 | JGI IMG/M metagenome (GOLD analysis project Ga0335071, IMG submission 206724) | Soil microbial communities from Loxahatchee National Wildlife Refuge, Florida, United States - Lox_Sample_1.5 | ecosystem: Environmental > Terrestrial > Soil > Wetlands | place: USA... | reverse complement strand
CCTTATAAAAAGGCCGTCCTGGCCACAGCCCACAAGTTAATTCGTGTCATCTATGCCATGCTGACACAACGAACCGTTTTCCGTCCGGCAGTGAACTCATGATAGTTGACTGAAATGCGTAGAAACGCATCTAGGCAAACAATAGTAGATTCTCATTGGTAATCCTCAATACAGAGAGGACAAGTCCAGATAACCCATGTGCCTGTCCCAGATCTGCTCCATGGAGAAGGAGATGTCCGGCCGCAAGCGGAATGACGTCTCCTCTTTATCACGGATTGTAATACAGGAATTCGGCATCCGGATCGGTCCAGTCCCTGATGATCTTCTTGTAGATTCTCTTTTTCCGTGCTTTTCGCATTGCTGACTCCTTTCTTGTATTCCTTCGGCTGCGGTCAGCATGGACCCGATCCATCCCGCGTGCAATCGGACGAACAATAATTTTTCCATAGGAAAACAAAGATGGAAAATCATCGACTTCCTCTGATCATGCATCAGACAGTGTCCTATGCATATTTCAGGAATTGTCCGATAGGCAAATGCAAGCACAATGTCACATTATTCCATCGGTAATAATCCGTTCTGGTTGACTCCAGAACTGACATAAAAAGGAGATAGATCATGGCAGCACTCAAGCGAGCAATGGAAGCAGCGGGAAACAATCTATTCAAATTCTGGAACGACCCCATGGGAACTTATTTATACTACTATAAGTATCCTTATGCAGTTCAGCAAAAGGAGCTGGATGTCCATCGGACACTCATGATGATGGCGAATCTGACCACAATCTGATTGACGACATTCTTAAAATGGATTGCATCAGTTACAAAGCCCCCGTCCGGCATGCCGAACGGGGGCTTTCTGTTGTGGGGCCTCGACCATTTTCAACAGCGGTCTTCTTTTTAACCGTAAATCAAGATCCCCAACGGGATTGCAACGAATAAGGAGATTGTCGTTGCGACCACATGAGCCCAGAAATAGTGTTTGTATGCATTGGCATGGAAAAGACCCGCAATGGCAAGAGAGGTGATAACGAATCCATTGTGAGGCATGGCATCGAAGGCGCCGGAGGACATGGAGGCGATCCTGTGAACCAATTCGGGGTTGAGTCCGAGGGCAAGGTATTTCGGTGCAAGCGTTTCCAGGATGATGCCGAGACCTCCGGAAGCGGAACCGGTGATAGCCGCCATAATGTTCGTTGCAACAGATAGAGAGATGATCGGGTGCATGGGCAGCGTAAGGAGCCAGTCCGACACCACTTTAAATCCTACCGTCGCAGAGACCGCCATGCCGTAGCCGACGTCGGCGCAAGTGTTAACGATGGGGATGACCGTGTTTACTGCACCTTTGTTCAATGTATCAATGATGTTCGCGTAATATTTCCAGAAGAGGATCATGGACGCCACGATTCCGCCCGTCAGAGCAAGTACGACATCTTTTTTAATATAAGGCATGTCAACGTTCAGCAGTACGAGAACGACGACAAGGGGGATGAGGCTCAGCCAAACGTTCGGCATGGGCCCGGATGAAGCGATTCCGGCCCCCAGGAGGCCCGGCGCCGGCTCTTCGTATACCTCGCCTTTTTCGTTCGCCTTTTTAATAATGTAACGGAAATAGAAAACATTAAACAGGGTAACAATAAACGCTCCCGTAAGGCCGAGGATCGGCGCTGCAGCGGCTGTCGTGGCCATGTACTTCGTGGGCATGATGTTCTGGATTTGAGGAGAGCCCGGCAGCATAGTCATCGTGATTGTTACCGCCCCGTAAATGAATGCAGCCAGAAAGAGATGCCAGGGAAGATTCAATTGCTTAAATAGAGGCCGGGCGATCGGAATGACTGCGAAAATGACGACAAAAACGCTCACACCGCCATAGGTCAGGGCTAGCGAGACGATGGAGATCGCGAACATCATCCTGATCGGTTTCTCAGTCCCTATCACCTTCAAAATGCCGTCAGCTATGGATCGTGCAGCCTGCCCGTCTTCCATGAACTTGCCGAACAACGAACCGGCAAGAAAGATCAGGTAGAATTTCCCCGCGTAGTTGACAAATCCTTTCATGTAGGGGCCCGTTAACATCTCCAAGATATTCATATTGGAGAATATGCTCAATACGACAACTGCGAGGGGAGCGATGATGATGATGTGCCATCCCCTCAACGCCAGGGTAATAATGAACGCCAGTGACAAAATGATTCCGATAACACTCCAATCCATGGAACCGCCCTCCTTTTCATTAGAAAGAATTCATACTGTTCGCTTATAAAGGCCAAGATCAATTCCCGAATCAGCTCCCTATTCCGACGTACACTTCATCTCAATACTGAACAAAACCTTCCAGGCAGATCCCCTTTACACGTTCCAGTCGCTTCTTCAACGATTCTCCTATTTCTTATTGCTCCGCCGCCAGATCCCCATCTTTTCTGCTTCCTTGATAAGGTCATCACGGAAATCCGGATGGGCTATTGAAATCACGGCCTCTGCCCGCTGCCAGGTCGACTTTCCCTTCATATGCACCATGCCGTGTTCCGTGACGAGATAGGAGACGACAGTGCGAGGCGTGGTGACAATCGTCCCGGGCTTGAGCGTCGGCACGACCCTCGACACGGGGGTTCCTTTTTTCGTGTACATGGAGCTGAAGCAAAGGAACGACTTGCCGCCGTTGGAGTGGTAGGCACCCAGCGCAAAGTCCATCTGGCCTCCCGTCCCGGCCAGCTGTTTTGTTCCGGACGATTCCGAGCTCACCTGGCCGAAGAGATCCACTTCAACGCAGTTGTTGATCGAAACGACCTTGTCGTTCTGCCGGACGATTGAGGGATCGTTCGTGTAGCTGACGGGATAGATGGCGCACATCGGGTTATCGTTCAGGAAATCGTATGTCCTCTTCACACCGAGCGCGAAGGTGTAGGTGATCTTGTTCCTGTCGAGAGTCTTCTTTGCCCCGGTGATGATTCCCTTATCGATCATTCCCATCATGCAGTCGGCAAACATCTCGCTGTGTATACCGAGATCCTTCAGGCCCGACTCGGCGAGCATCCATCCCACGGCAATCGGCATGCCCCCTTGACCGATCTGGAGACAGGCGCCGTCTTCCATCTCCTTGATGATCAGGCTGGCTATCTTCCTGTCCAGATCAGAGGGATCAGGGAAGGGGAATTCGGGAAATGGCCAGTTCGCCTCAACGATGAAGTCCACCTCGGAGATGTGGATGCATTCCTCCCGGCCGCCGAGACAGTGCGGGATATTCGGGTTTACCTCCAGAATGACGGTCTTGGCCTTCTCGGTGATGGCTTTCGAAAAAGAGCAGGACGGCCCGAAATTAAAGAAACCATGCTCGTCCATGGGAGTTGTCCCGAGCATGGCTACGTCAAGCTCCAGGTGATTTCGATACCAGCTCGGCACCTCGTGGTAGAGTATGGGGATATACCAGCAGTTGCCCATTTCCTGCGCCCGCCGGTCAACACCCATAAAGTGAAAACTGTGATAACGGAAATGCTCGGCCGAGGGATCGACCATGACAACCTCAGGCATCCCCGTCACTCGTGTAGTCGTCCGGATCTTGACGTCGCGGAGTTCATCCTTTCGTGCGGCCAGAGCCTTATCCAGCAGCATCGGTTGCGTTGCAAACTGACCGTACTCCACCCAGTCCCCCGATTTGACAACCTTGACGGCATCCTCGGCCGATACCACCCTCTTCTTGTATTCCTGAGCCAGATTCATGGATTCATCCCCTCCTTTGCAGAGTTCGAAACAAACAGATTTACAGGGTCACACCGCCGCTGACCTCGATGACGGCATTGGTGATATAGCTGGCCTCGTCGGAAGCCAGAAAGGCGTAGACGTTTGCGATTTCCTCCGGTCTGCCCAGGCGGCGCAGAGGTACCTTGCGCTCCATGTCCTCGATGACCTTCGGCGGCATGGGGTCCAGAATGGTCGTCCGGATGAAGCCCGGGCAGACGGCATTTGCCCGGATCCCGTGCCGTCCCAGTTCCTTTGCCCAGCTCTTGACCATTCCGATGACACCCCACTTGCTGGCCGCGTAGTTCGTCTGTCCGTAGTTGCCATAGAGTCCCGTGATTGACGAGGCATTCAGCAGCACGCCGGATTTCTGGGCGATCATGATTTCGACGACGGCCCGGCTGCACAGATAGGTGCCGCGCAGGTTGATGTTGATCACGCGGTCGAACTGCTCATCGGTCATCTTGGCCAGCTGGTTGTCCTGGATGATCCCCGCGTTGTTGACGAGGACGTCGACGCGTCCCCATGTCTCCATGATCGCCTTCACCATCGCCTCAATCTCGGCCTTGTTTGTAACGTCGAGCTTGAAGCCGATCGCTTCTCCTCCTTTCTGCCGAATTTCCGCGACGGCATCTTCGACCCCTTTTACGTCGATGTCACAGACAACGACCCTCGCGCCTTCCGCGGCAAATTTGATGGCCGTCGCGCGGCCGATGCCCGCTCCCGAACCGGTGATGATCGAAACCTTGTCTTTCAGTCGCATCGTCAACCTCTCAGTGAATGAATTTGTAAATCGGCCGGCCCTTCGGATCCTCGCCCGAATGCTCGACCTCCATGCCGATCGAAATCGGCTTCGAAGGCTCATAGCCCTCCACGCGGGCTGCAAATCTCCGCCCGTCCTCCTCGACGACAGCCACAACGTAGGGAACTTTGTTCTTGAAATCCTCCGCCGCGCTGTGGATGACCGTGTAGGTGTAAATCGTTCCCTTCCCCGCCATGGCCGTCACCTCCCCCGGAAGATGCTCACAAGGCATGTGGCGGCAGAGCCGCCGAGATTGTGCGTCAGTCCGATGTCTGCCTTCCTAATCTGCCGATCCCCTGCATCGTGCCGGAGCTGGGTCACGACCTCGTAGATCTGGCTGATCCCCGTTGCCCCGATCGGATGACCCTTCGCCTTAAGTCCACCGCTAACGTTGATTGGTTTTTCCCCGTCGCGGGCGGTCTTCCCTTCCATAACCGCCGCACCTCCCCCGCCCTTCTCGAAAAACCCGAGGTCTTCGATGTTCAGAATCTGCGTGATGGTAAAGCAGTCATGCACCTCGGCAAGATCGATGTTGGATGGCTTCACCCCGGCCATCCGGTAAGCCTCCGCCGCGGCCCGCAGGGTTGCGGCAACTGTCGTCAGGCTCTTTTTCGTCTCGATGATCATCGTGTCGCCTGCATGTCCGCAGCCGACAACGTCGACAATGCGCCTCCTGGAGAGCCGCTCCGCCAGTCCGGATTCGGCGAGAACGACAAAAGCGGAACCATCGGTGACAAGCGAGCAGTCGAACACCGTGAGCGGGTCCGCTATGGGCGCACCGTTCTTCACGTCATCGATGGTGATCCGTTTCCGTAGCTGGGCATCGGGGTTCAAAAGCGCGTTTTCGTGGTTCTGCACGGCGCACATCGCCATGGCATCGCGGACATTCCCGTATTCGAAAAAATACCGGTTTGCCATCATGGCGAACACGGACGGGAACGTGACCCCGATGTTGACCTCGAATTCGGCATCGGCCGCCGTCGCAATTCCCTGGGTAATGAATTCGGTCTCGCGGTGGGTCATCTTCTCCACCCCGCCGACCAGGACCACGTCGTACATCCCGCTCGCAATGGACGTGTAGCCGAGACGGAAAGCAATGCTCCCCGAGGCGCAGGCCCCCTCGGTCCTCATCGTGGGGATGTTGCCCAGGCCGAGGACCTCCGACGCCAAAGGTCCGATGTGGCTCTGCCGGCAAAAATGAGAACTGTTGAAGTTGCCCATATACAGGGCCTGGATCCGATCTTTCTCGATACCGGCATCGGCTATGGCTTTTGTGCCGGCGTCCAGAATCAGATCCCGCAGAGTCCGATCGGGTAGTTTTCCCATCTTGGTTTCACCGATGCCGAGAACGGAAACGCATCTCATAGGAACACCTCTTATGTGGACTTGATAAAAAGGACAGGGGATGGCTGACGGTCATCTAGGCAACGGATATGCCAAGGGCATAAGGATTCCGATTTACCCTAAAAACTCTTAAGTAGCCATGTTGATTATGCTATTTCACTTCAGAAAGGCAAGTTCTCCGGAGGGGATTCGATGGCACTCGAGATGAAAAAGGGGATTGGGGGCATGAATGCGTTCATTTGTGTCTCTATTCCGAGACAGTCTTTCAGGCGACGTGGCTTCGCTCGTTATGGAACCGGAAGCTTCACTCCGCCCTCATTTGTGAATGAATATACAAATTTCATTGGGGAAAATACGGTCGGGACGGAACAAGAATATGTCGCAAGATAAGGGCATGTCTCGAAAAAGAGACATAGATCTCAGAGGTTAAATATCTCTTCTCCGTCTCTCCTGATCCGAAATTTTTCGAATTTTCTGTAAAGTGTGCTTCTGTGAATTCCCAGCTCTTTTGCAGTGGCCCGGCAGTTGAATTTTTTCCGTTTCAACACATTGAGAAGGACTTCCTTCTCGATATCGTCAATAGTTCTGGATAGAGGTCTGCTGCGTGCTGGTTCCCGATGAGATCTCTCGGCGCGATGGCGGATATGATGAGGAAGGTTGGAGGCGAGGATCACCTGGCCATCCACTAAACTATAGGCACTCTCCAGCACATTAATCAATTCCCTGACATTGCCTGGCCAGTCATATTCTTCCAGTAGGCTGAAGACTTCGGGCGAAAGAGCCACGCGACGCGAGTATTCTTCATTGAGTCCCCTCAAGACATGGTGAATGAACGCCCGGATATCTTCGCGCCGTTCCCTCAGCGGCGGGATCTTCAGCTGAATGACGTTGAGCCTGTAGTAGAGATCATTGCGTAACGCGCTTCCTCCCAGGGCCTTAGGGTCTCTGTTGGTCGCGGCGATCACGCGCACGTCCGTCGGGATTGTTTTATAGCCCCCGATTCGTTCGACCTCTTTCTCCTGGAGTACCCGCAGAATCTTGACCTGCATTGACTGGGGCATCTCGCCGATCTCATCCAGAAATATTGTTCCCCCGCTGGCCAGCTCGAACTTGCCCTTTTTCCCGCCCCGCTTGGCTCCCGTGAATGCCCCTTCCTCGTAACCAAAGAGTTCTGACTCGAGCAGCTCCGAGGGAATGGCAGCGCAATTGACACGGATAAACGGCTTGTTGCGCCTTTTGCTGGCGTAATGAATGGCGTTGGCAAAGACCTCCTTGCCCGTTCCCGTCTCTCCAAGGATCAGGACGGCGAAGTCGTTCTTGGCCGCCTTCTGGGCGATCTTCTTGACTTCCAAGAACAATTTGCCGCGCCCGATGATATTGTCGAAGGAATACCTTTTTCGTGCCACCCTGCTCAATTCATTCTTGTAGTAATTGAGCTCTATGTCCATGTTCTGCAGTTTTTCGGAAAGGTCCATCATTTCCTTGGCGAAATAGATCTGGCCCACTGCAGCGATCACTTTGTCTTCGTCCTTAACGGCGGCCCGGGTGACGGCCACGTACTTCTCATTGCCCGGCGTCTGTCCCTTGGCGAGCTTGTGGACGACGTTGACTTCCATCTCGCCCGTCTTGAGGATTTCAGGGAGCCTGGAGTTCTTGATCACCTCCATGACGTATTTCCCGATGGCATCCTCTCTTCTTATCCCGAGAAACGCGCAATAGGCCCTGTTGATATCAAGGATGTTTGCCTTCTCGTCAACAACGAGAAAACCATCCGCAGAAATATCGAGGATTCTGTCATAGATCAGTTTCCAGCGCTGCAGGCCATCGTTTCCGGCTTCCGGTCTTGCTTGACTCCTCTCTCTCATCGTGTGGCCCCCTGACGAATTTACGAAATGCAGAGAAATCAGTTCCGGACTGAGTGTCTATAAAACGCGACACTCATTCCCTTGCACAACTCAGAGATGGAGTCAAGACAGATTGCAGCGAGCAAGACGAAAGTCAGGGAGGTAATCATTACAGCTACATCGGTACTCGATAATATTCTTCTGACGCGATCTTGTTTCATTTCAGCAGAAGTCGATAAAAAGGACTCTCGATGGACAAGGTCCGGGTAGGGCAGTAACTCTTTTCTTGTAATCTCGTTTTCCATGACAGCAGCGGACTGCAACAATTCAAATGGAAACCTAAAGATTTCCGTCACAAGACAACTCCTGTTTTTTCAGCTCGGTAAGCAGCCTACTGGTTCACTTCCGGAAAAAGAAGCTTGACAGCCCGTCACGATTATCATTATCAAGCCGTATTATGCGAAATGTTTAAAAGACACAGTCCGTCTTTCTTCAAACATGGTTGACCAAAAAGCATCATCCATAAACGGAGGCTGACAAAGGAGACGCCTATGCGAATCAATATCCGAATCCGTCTATTCATCTGGTTTCTCGTGGTCTCCGTCATCCCCCTGGCCGTCATGGGTGGGTTCAGCTACTACCTGATACTTGAGCGCATCTCCAAGCACAGCGAAGAGGCCCTCACGAACATCGGCAGCGACATATACAACATGGTGGACATCCAGCAGAAGACGGTCTCCAACTGGCTCGAAAGCAGCGCCGCCTTCGTCAGCCAGGAACTCTCCGAGCTGGGCCAAAGCCGGATCGATTCGAGACAAATGACGTCGGTCGGCTCGTACGAGCTTCCCACCTGGTACATCGGGAATCAGAAGATCACAAACGATTTTACGATTGTGGACAAGCTGGTCCAGGACAACAGCCTCGGTGCAACCTTCTTCCAGCTGCAGGACAGCAAATTCATCCGAGTGAGCACCAATGTGCGCAGCGCAAGTGGGGCGAGGATCCAGGGGACTCTTCTGGATCCGGAAGGGCCGATCTACAAGAAGGTCCTGAACGGCCAGAAGTTCCTCGGCCGCGCAAACGTCGAAGGTGTTTGGTGGGCAACATTGTACATCCCGCTGCGGGACGCTTCGGGGACGATGATCGGTGCCTTTGTTCTTGGACGTCCGGAGCAGGGTTATGAGCTGATGAGAGCAATCAAGAGCATCGTGATCGAAAAGACGGGCTACGTTTTTGTCCTTGATTCCTTTGGGAACTTTGTCATCCATCCCACGATGCAGGGAAAGAATCTCGGAACGGAGCCCTGGGTGCAGGAGATCATCCGCAACAAGAAGGGATCCATCACCTACACCTGGGAAGGTCGTGAGAAGCTCGGGTATTACGTGTATTACGAGCCGTGGGATTGGTACATCGTCACGGGCGGCTACGTCTCCGACATCTACAGTGCTGTGACCACACTGAAGCTGGTCATGGCGCTCATGGCCCTCTTCACCATCCTTTTGTCGTCTTTCATCGCCTATGTTCTGTCCGACGCCTTCGGCACACCGATTCGCGAGTTGATGGTCGTCATGCGGCAGGCCCAGCGAGGGAACCTGATCGCGCGAATCAGTTCGAAATTCCGCGACGAGTTCTTCATTCTCAGCAACGCCCTCCAGGCGATGCTCGCGAACATCGCCATCCTGATCGGCCGGATCAAGTCCAATTCGGCGGAGCTGAAGGAGGCCTCGAAGCGGCTCATTGTGGATTTGAACGACTCAAAGAAATCTCTGCAAGACATCGAAAAAGGCGTCAGCAGCCTCCAGAACATGAAAGAATCGCTCGGCGCGGAGGCGCCGGCTGCATGGCTGAACGGGACGGAGCTGAACAACCTGAAGGTGGAGGTGGCCACGATGAAACTTCTCCTGAAGAACATCACCTCTTCGGCCTCGAGCCTGGACGACATCGCCTCCTCCCTGGATCGGCACGTCAAGATATTCCACATCGAGGGCGAGGGATCCGAGACGGAATCCCCGCTGCCGGAAGGTCCGGCGGAATCGATGGGAGAAAGCATACAGTCCGCGGAGGCGTCAAAGGAGTAAAGGTTGAAGGTCAGGGATATCATGGATTGCTATTTCTGCGTCTGCTCGGAAGACGACACCGTCGCGTCCGTAGCGGAGCAGCTCACGTGCAAGGAACAGCCCTGCATGATCGTCCTGGACCGGAATCAGCGCTACAAGGGTCTCGTCACGACAAACGCCCTCCTGAAGGAAATCGGCCGGCAGAACCTGCGCAAGAGCATTTCGCGCCTGGTGCAGGATGCCGAGCCCGCGATCGAGAGCGCGCCCGTTTCGTCCCTGCGCAAGGCGGAGACGGAGATCATCCCCGTCATCGATGCCGACTCGAACGTCCTCGGGGTCATCAATCTTCGCAGTCTTCTCGAATACCTGCCGTCTCTCGACGAGAAGCCGGCCCGCACCGGGTCAAGGGAGAACAAGAACACGGCGAAGTATTCCATCGACGACATTGTCGGGCATAGCGAAACAACGGTGCGCCTAAAGGAGCAGATCATCCTTGCCGCCAAAACGAAATCCACGGTCCTGATTTCCGGCGAGACCGGCACGGGAAAGGAACTGGCGGCCCATGCCATTCACAAGCTCAGCAACCGCAGACACCAGCCCTTCGTCCGCATCAATTGCGCCGCGATTCCGGACAACCTCCTCGAATCGGAGCTGTTCGGTTACGAGGCGGGGGCCTTCACAGGGGCGGTGAAAAGCGGGCATCCCGGTAAATTCCAGATGGCCAACGGGGGGACGCTTTTTCTCGACGAGGTCGGGGACATGCCCCTTTCGCTGCAGCCGAAGATCCTGCGATTCCTGCAGGAGAAGGAGATCGAAAAAATCGGCGGTCGCTCCCCCATCCAACTCGATGTGCGTGTGATCGCCGCGACTCACTGCAATCTGCGGGAGTTCGTCCGCGCCGGCAAGTTCCGCGAGGATCTTTTCTACCGGCTCTTTGTCATCCCGATCAACATGGCGCCACTGCGGGAGCACCGCGAGGACATTCCCCCGCTGATCGATCACTTCCTGAGCCGGATCACGGAAGATATGGAGCGCACAAAGCCCCGCATGACGGACGAGTTCCTGGGCTACTGCATGCAGTACGAGTGGCCGGGAAATGTCCGCGAGCTTGTGAATGCGCTGGAAGTTGCCGTGGGCCTGTCGGACACGGTGCTCAACACGGAGTACATCAAGAACTGCACTCATCCCTCTTCTCCCCTTCCTGCGTGCGAAGATGAAGAAAGAGGGTCGTTGAAATATCTTGCCGAGGAGGCGGAACGTGACGCAATCGTAAAGGCGATCGAAATGTTCCGTGGAAACATTCCGAGGGTTGCCGAGCACCTCGGCATTTCGAAAAGCAGCATCTACAGCAAGATCAAGAAATACGGCATCGATTTCTTCAACATTTCTTCGCTCAAGTAACCGCCACCCCTCTTCGTTTCATTGTCCACCCAGGCAGTTACGCATTCCAGATCGCTGGACGATTTTCCAGATATCTGGAGATTGCGCCAGTCCTCTTTTCCTGAATCCCCTTACAAAACGGTATATTAGGATTTGGCACGTCCCGTGCCTTAAGGACGGCATCCGCGGATGAAAATTTGTCGTACCCAATTTGTCGGACCTTCAACGAAAGGAGGGATTGTCAGATGACCGAGGCAATGAACGATTATGTGAAGAAGAAATATTCAAAACCCGCCCCTCTCAAGGGGCTTCGGGTCCTGGAGGTCTGTACACTTCTCTTTGGACCCGCGGGGCCTTCGTTTCTCGCCTCTATGGGCGCAGAAGTGATCAAGATCGAGCTGCCGCCCGTGGGCGATGTCACCCGCTCCCTGAACCCCTTCGGCTGGTTCTATAAAGAGCAGAGCCCCATCTTCATGCACATCAACCCATCCAAACACTACATGGCCCTGGATCTTCACATCACGGAGGCCCAGGAGATCTTCAAGGAGCTCTGCTCCAAGTCGGACATCGTCGAGTTCAACCTGCGACCCGGAGTCACCAGGCGGTGGAACATCGATTACGAGACGATCCGGAAGTGCAACCCCGGCATCATATACGTCGAGAAAAACGGGTTCGGCCAGTGGGGGACCTACGCGGAGCAGGACCGGCCTTCGAACGACGGCGCCGCGCAGGCTCTGTCGGGCTATGCCTGGCTTTCCAGCTTCGCCGGGCGGCCACCGCTCAAGCAGAGCATCTGGATCTGCGACGTCTACGGCGCCCTCATGGGCGAGGTAGCGGTCCTTGCGGCCCTCTATCACCGCAAGAAAACGGGAAAGGGGCAGTACATCGAGATGTCCCAGAGCGAGAACATCATGCGCGCTCTCGGCTGGGTTTGGCCCTACCAGCAGATGACCGGCAAGGGCGCTGAACCGTCGGGTAACCGCGACCAGTGCATCTGCCCGGCCGACACCTTCCTGACCAAGGACAATTTCTTTGCGGCCATTGCGGCGCCCGCGCCCGATGAATTCAAGGGCCTGTGCGAGGCCATGGGACAGTCCAAGCTAGCCGACGACCCTCGCTTCAAGGACCACGTGACGCGGCTCAAAACGGAAAACGCCATGGCGATCCTTAAGATCATCGCCGACTGGGCCCGGAGCAAGACGGCCGACGAGATCGAAAAGCTCGGCATCCAGCATGGCTTTGCCGCCACTCGCCTGCACAATTCCAAGGACATGAACGAGGATCCCCATCGCCGGGCAAGGGGATTCGTCAAAGAGATCGACGACCCCATGTACGGAAAGTATGTGGACCACGAGTTCCCCGTCATGATGTCCGAAACGCCGCCCCGGCACCGCTGGAGCGTTCGACCCGTCGGCTTCGACAATGAGTTCATCATGACGAGCATCTTGGGCCGGAGCCACGCCCAGATCGAGCAATGCTATCTGAACGGGGTTCTCGGCAAATGGAAGGATCAACAGGGACGCCGGCCGCCAGCCGACTGGGACAAATCTTCCGGAATGATCTTGAGGAGGTAGAAAGATGACAGCAGATCACAAAAGACCAAAATGGGCGGACTGGGCGGATCATATCCGAGCGCTGGATGACCCGGCGCTGAATTTCGCAAAGCCGGAGGCACTGGCGGGGCTTGTGGTGCTGGACGTGAGTTCGCGCAGCATGTCCGGGTGCTACTGTTCTTCCCTGCTGGCAGAACTCGGAGCGGAGACAATCCGCATCGAGGCCCCGGGAGGCGATCTGGTAAGAACTTACTCACCCGACGGGATCATGCATCACGACACCGGCCTTGCCTACCTGCAGGAGGGCCGGAACAAATATCACGTCACGCTTGACCTGGAGAAAGAGGAGGGACGCGAGATTTTCAGATCGCTCGCTGGACAGGCGGACATTCTCATCGAGACCTTTCCCGCCGGGACCATGGAGAAGTGGAATCTCGGATACGACGACCTGCGGGAATCGAACCCTCGGCTGATCTTCTGCTCCATCACAGCGTTCGGCCAGTTCGGACCGGAAAGCGGCAGGCAGCAGTACGACTACGACAACATCTCCCAGGCCCGCTCGGGCATCCAGTACGGGACCGGGGAGATCCTGCCCGAGGGCAAGACTTACGATGAGATGCCCTACGCCTCGCCCACGAAGGCAGGCCCATGGATCGCATGGGCGACTTCGGGCACCTTCGCGGCCGTTGGAATCCTGGCCGCCCTTTTCTACCAGGAAATCACGGGTGACGGGCAATATATCGATGTGGCGACCCCAGAGGCCTACGAGCGGCTTCACGACTACGCACTGCACTGGTATGCCGACCAGAAGGTTCTCAACGAGCGCTTCGGCAATCTCGACACGGCGCTCTGGCTCTACGGGTTCTTCCCCACGAAGGACGGCGGCGTCTTCCTGGGCGGCCTGCGCCTGGAGATGTGGAAAGCCTTCGTCGATATGATGGGCAAATACGAGGAGTGGGGCGCCGAGGAGTGGCCGACGCTCGCCCCCTTCATGAAGAAAGACTGGCAGCTCAAGTACCAGGCCATGATCAACCCGCTCACCCAGCAGTTCACCAGCCAGGAGCTTACGCAGAAGTCGATCGAGTACGCCAAGAGCGGCAGGCTCGCACCGATCACACCCGTTGTGGCCGAGATCTGTTCACCCTGGAAGACCATGCACGACGAGAACTGGCGTGACCGCGGCATGTTCACGCCCGTGCAAGACCCGGTCTACGGCTCCGTTGTTTGCGCCCAGTCCCAGTGGAAAGCAACTGAGACGCCCCCGAGGACGAAATGGGTCTGCCGTCCCGTGGGGTACGACAACGGGTTCGTCTACCTGAAATACCTGGGCTTCGGTCCTGTAAAGCTCGAGGCGCTTAAGGCGGGCGGCATCATCTGAGCAAGTCCGGGGGCACCCGTTGCGGGCGTCCCCGGAAATTCTATTTCACAGGACAAGGAGGGGATCATGAAGGGAAACCGCTGGGCGATTCTGATCGCCAGTGTGCTCATCAACATGTGCATCGGTTCGGCATATGCCTGGAGCGTCTTCCAGAAACCGCTGATAGCCCTGTTCAAGTGGACGACGAGCGATGCAAACCTGGCATTCACGCTGTCCTTGTCACTTGTGCCGGTTGCCATGATCGTGGCCGGCAAGATCCAGGACCGCAAGGGGCCGAAATTCGTTATCTTGATCGGAGGGTTGATCTTCGCGATCGGAATCGTCGCCGCCGGTTTCACCCAGTCCCTCGCACAACTGTACTGGACCTACGGAGTTCTGGGTGGACTCGGGATTGGAACGGTCTATGCCTGCACCGTGGCCAACACGGTGAAATGGTTTCCCGACCGGCGCGGACTTGCCTCGGGCCTGATCGCTGCCGGGTTCGGCTCCGGCGCCGTTGTGCTGGCGCCGGTCGCAGCGAGCCTCATCCAGTCTCAGGGCGTTCTCAGCACATTCAACGTCCTGGGTGTAGCGTACTTCATCGTCCTTTCCATTGCGGCCCTTTTTGTGGAGATGCCGCCCGCTGGCTACAAGCCGGCGGGATGGAATCCGCCCTCTACCACAGCTTCGTCGACCTCTATTGTCACCGGTGTGGACAAAAACTGGCGTGAGATGTTGACAGATCCTATGTTCTATGTGCTCTGGGCCATGTACACGATCGGCTGTATCTCGGGCCTGATGATCCTCGGGCACGCTTCCCCGATCGGCCAGGAGATGGTGAAGCTAACCCCGCAGGTGGCGGCCGTCGCCCTGAGCTTCATGGCCGTTGCCAACACTGCGGGACGGATCTTCTGGGGCTGGGTGTCGGATAAAATCGGGCGCTACCAGGCCCTGATGGCCACGTACTTCGTGGCCGGCATGACCATGTTTCTGATCGGATCAGTCGCTTCGTTTGAGACGTTCGTTCTTGCACTCATGGCCGTGGGCCTGTGCTTCGGCGGATTCGTTGGGATTTTCCCCTCCATCACCGCCGACATGTTCGGTGCGAAGAACCTGGGCATGAATTACGGCATCATCTTCACGGCATACGGAGTCGCGGCATTCATAGGCCCACGCCTGGCTTCGCAGATCAAGGAAGTCAACAGCGGCGACTACACTCGGGCGTTCATCATCGCGGCGAGCCTGAGCATCTTCGGTATCGGGTTAACGCTCCTTGCATCATACCGCAGGAAGCGCTATCTCGTTCAGTCGAGGGCTGCAGCATAGTCGTATTCACGCCTCATTCTACCTCTCTCCTTTCGGTAAAGGTCCCGGGCACTGCTGTCCGGGGCCTTTGCTTGCGTGGGATAATCACTCTGCCGGTAACGATTCGGTCATCTCTCCTTTTCCTTCGCTAATCTGCAAGCCAGCGAATGCCCGTCACTGCCAAGTTACAGCTGAAAGCGTTATTTTCAATGGAATAAAAAAAACCCCTTTCCGAGGGGTCTGGGGACGGCCGTAAATACTGGCTTTCAAAATTGGCAATACTGTAAGTGCTTGATATAGCTAAACAATTTTTGGTGGAGGCGGCGGGAGTCGAACCCTACCTGTAAAATCCTATCCATATACAATCATTACATATTTGACGATGTATCTCCCCTTGGGGACGGTCCGGGGACGGTCGTCTTTCTAACAAAATACTGACAATCACTATTCGTGCTCAGGACAGAATTTAGGAACTGTCTGCGCTATCGACTCCTTCCTATAACGCGCAGGGCTGTGTTCTATCTCTGCATAGAAGATTCCATTCGGTAATCACCAGAAACGAATAAAGCGGAGCCAATCGACTTCGCCTCTTATGCCACTTGTGCGCTGATCCCGTCGGGGTGCGCCGGATTATGATCAGACGGCAATGACCTCCTGTTCGGGGAGACCATTGCCGCCAATGCAATGTAATGAGTCAGTTACGTTATTTTGTGCTGACGTGCTGGCGATTGTGCTTTTCCTTGTGAATGCGCTTGTCTTCTTTGTCGAGCTCCCGGTTGAGTTTCCTCCGTTCATCTGCGGTCAGTTTTCCATCCGATTTCATCCGCAGCTCGTCCTGCTTGATCTTCGCCTGGCGGGCCTCAAGTCTTCCCGCTTCCTTGGGGGTGAGCTGACCGCTGTTGATCCCCTGCTGGATCCGTCGCTGCTGATTCTCCATCCGCTTCTCGATGCCGGGGTCGTTCACATTTCCTGCCTGGCTTGTCGTTTGGTTTGTTCCTTTGCCGACATTGACGCTCTGTGCGTCGTGTTTCTCCCGATAGATGTCCCTGCTGGCCTTGTCGAGTTCCCTGTTGAGCTTCTGACGCTCGGCGGGAGTCAAGTTACCGTCTGATTTCATCCGCAGCTCGTCCTGCTTGATCTTTGCCTCCTGTGCCTCAAGCCTTCCAGCTTCCTTGGGAGTGAGCTGACCGCTGTTGATGCCCTGCTGGATTCGCTGCTCCTGATTCTGCATCCGCTTC
>Ga0335071_10003465_pt1 | contig 16624 bp, 12 predicted proteins | sample Lox_Sample_15_FD_206724 | JGI IMG/M metagenome (GOLD analysis project Ga0335071, IMG submission 206724) | Soil microbial communities from Loxahatchee National Wildlife Refuge, Florida, United States - Lox_Sample_1.5 | ecosystem: Environmental > Terrestrial > Soil > Wetlands | place: USA... | reverse complement strand
GCGTGTTCGCCGGGTTACGGCGAGACAGCGTGCTCGACCGGACGATCACCGTCTCGACGCTGTCGATGACGGTCATCCCCGAATTCGTCAGCGGCGTCGTCCTCATCTGGCTCTTCGCCGTCCAGCTGAAGTGGCTGCCGGTCTCGGCCACGCCGCCCAACGGCGGCAACATCTTCGAGCGGCTGTACTACCTGATCCTCCCGGCCATCCCGCTCATGTTCCTCGAGCTCGGCTACATCGCCAGGATGGCCCGCGTCGGCACCGTGCAGGTGCTCGGCATGCCGTACATCCGCACCGCCGTCCTCAAGGGTCTCCCACGACGGCGGGTCATCTTCGGGCACCTGCTGCGCAATGCCATGGTCCCGACCGTCACCGTCATCGGCAGCCAGATCGGCTGGCTCATCGGCGGCCTCGTGGTCATCGAGTTCCTCTTCGTGTATCCCGGCATCGGCCAGCTCATGCTGACCAGCGCCCAGACGCACGACGTGCCGATGCTCGAGGCATCGGTCCTCATGGTGGCGGTGCTCTACATGCTGGCCAACCTCACCGCCGACATCGTCGTCGCCCTGCTCAACCCGCGGATCCGCATGGGCGGCTGACGTGAGCGACGAGCGCGAAACTCCGTTCGGCCCCGAGCCCGATCTTCAGGACCGCCTGGGTCAGCTCGGTGACGACCCCGAGATGCTCGAGCTCCGCGCCGACGCCGCCGTCGGCGCGCGCGAGGCCGAGCTCCCCGGGACGTCCAGGCGTCAGGAGCAGGAACTCGAGGCGGACGCCGCTGCCGCGGCCGAGCAGCGGCGGCAGCGGCGCTACCTCATCAAGGCCCTCCTGCGCAGCCCGACGTTCATGACGGGGCTGATCATCGTGCTGTTCTGGGTGTTCATGGCGCTGTTCTCCACGCACATCACCCAGGACCCGTACGCACAGAACGCCCTCGAGTCCCTCAAGTCGCCGAGCCCGGCCCACTGGTTCGGCACCGACGACTTGGGCCGCGACGTCTTCGCCCGCACCATGGCCGGCGCGCGGACGGTGCTCATCATCGCGCCGCTCGCCACCCTGCTCGCCCTGCTCTTGGGCGGCATCATCGGCCTCATCGCCGGCTTCTGGCGCGGCTACACCGACGACATCATCATGCGGCTGATCGACGTGCTGCTGGCGCTGCCCGTCATCGTGACGGCCATCCTCATCCTGTCGCTCCTGGGGCAGGGCCTCTTCGTCATGATCATCACCATCGGTATCCTGTTCACGCCGGTCGTGAGCCGCACCGTACGCGCGGCCGTCATCGGCGAGCGCGAGCGGGAGTACGTGCTGGCGGCGCGTCTGCGCGGCGAACGCTCGGCGTTCGTCATGGCGCGCGAGATCCTGCCCAACATCACGCAGCCGATCATCGTGGAGGGCACCGTGCGACTGGGCTACGCGGTGTTCACTGCTGCGACGCTGGCATTCCTGGGGTTCGGCCTCGAGCCCGGGTCGCCCGACTGGGGCCTCACGATCTCCACGGAACGCTCGTTCCTGCAGATCGCCCCGTGGACCGTGCTGTTCCCCGCCCTCGCCCTCGCTTCCCTCGTGGTGGCGGTCAACCTCATCACCGACGGACTGGGAAGGACGTTCTCCAGATGAGCTCCGTGGAGAATCCGCAGACGGGCGCTCCGGGCGCCGCCGCCCTCGACGTCAAGGACCTCGAGGTCACCTTCCACCGCCGCGGCCGCCGGCTGCCGGTGCTCAAGGGCGTGACGCTCAAGATCGAGAAGGGCCAGGCCTACGGGCTCGTCGGCGAGTCGGGCTGCGGCAAGACCACGCTCGCCATGGCCGCCATGCGCTACCTGGCCTCGAACGGCACCCTCGACAACGGGCGTGTGCTCGTCGACGGCCAGGACGTCAGCGAGCTGAGCGAAGAGGCCCTGCGCAAGTGGCGCGGCGGCAAGGTCAGCATGGTCTACCAGGACCCGACCCAGGCCCTCAGCCCGGCCATGCGCATCGGCGACCAGCTCTCCGAGGTGTTCCACTACCACGAGGGTCTGGACAAGAAGGCCGCCCTGGAGAAGGCCGAGGAGAGCCTGCGCCGCGTCGCCATCCCGGACCCGGCGGCGACGCTCAAGCGCTACCCGTTCGAGCTCTCCGGCGGCCAGCAGCAGCGCGTGGTCATCGCCATGGCGCTGGCCGTGAACCCGCAACTCCTCATCCTGGACGAGCCCACCACCGGCCTCGACGCCACCGTCGAGGCCGAGATCCTCGACCTCATCGAGGAGCTGCGCGGGCGCATCAACGCCGCCATCCTGCTGATCACGCACAACCTCGGCCTGGTGGTACGCCTCTGCGAGCGCGTCGGCGTGCTCTACGCCGGGCGGCTGGTCGAGGAGGGCCCGGCCAAGCAGCTCTTCACCGACCCGCGGCATCCCTACACAATGGGGCTGCTCCGCTGCGTACCGCGGCTCGGCATGAACAAGACGGACGCCGCGCTGCAGACCATCCCCGGCACGCTGCCGGCGCTCGGCGACCCGCTCGAGGGCTGCGTCTACTCGGCGCGCTGCCCGATGGCCAAGGACGTGTGCCGGCGCCGCGAGCCGGACCTGTACGCGTACCCGGGCGACGCCTGCGACCTCGGGCGGGCCCAGGCCGAGTCCATGCCGGCCGACCCCGCCGCCTACTCTCCCAACCATGCGAACCCCGTCGGCGCGTCCGACCGCCACGCGCGCTGCTACTTCTGCCGGGCCACGCAGGACATGCCGCACATGACCCCGGTGCTCGCCACGAGCCTGGAGGACCGCGGCGCCCACGAGGGCGACGTGCTGGGCATCGACCACATGGTGCGAACGTTCAAGGACGGCCGCAAGCAGCTCACCGCCGTGGCGGACGTGTCGCTCACCCTGCGCAAGGGAGAGACGTTCGGCCTCGTCGGCGAGTCGGGCAGCGGCAAGACCACGCTGGCCAAGTGCGTCACCGGCCTCATCCCGGCCGACTCCGGGACCATCACCTTCGAGGGCGGAGTCCTCAAGTCCACTGCGGGCAAGCGCTCGCAGGACGCGCTGCGCGCCATCCAGATGGTGTTCCAGAACCCGGACTCCACGCTCAATCCGGCCTGGAGCACGCGCTCGATCCTCACGCGTGCCGTCAGGAAGCTGGGCGGCGCCAAGGCGGGGTCGGTGCGCGGCAAGGTCGACAAGCTCTCCGCCGACGTGCGCGTGGAGCCGCGCTTCCTCTTCCAGAAGCCGACGGAGCTCTCGGGCGGGCAGAAGCAGCGCGTCGCCATCGCGCGGGCGTTCGCCGGCGACCCGACGCTGGTCGTCTGCGACGAGCCGGCGTCGGCGCTCGACGTCTCCGTGCAGGCGAGCATCCTCAACCTGCTCGTCGAGCTGCAGACCAACGAGCAGACGTCCTACGTGTTCATCAGCCACGACCTGGCGGTGGTGCGCTACATCTCCGACCGTATCGGCGTGATGTACCTCGCCGAGCTGATCGAGGTCGGGGCGGCGGCGGACGTGTTCAGCCCGCCGCACCACCCGTACACGGAGGCGCTCCTCAGCTCCATCCCGCGCGTCGACTTCGAGAAGCAGCGCGAGCGCATCCCGCTCAGAGGCAGCATGCCCAGCCTGAGCGAACCTCCGTCGGGCTGCCGCTTCCACACCCGCTGCCACCGGTTCCTGGGCAAGATCTGCGAGGAGCAGGTGCCACCGGACCAGGACGCCGGCGACGGGCACAGCTACAAGTGCCACATCCCGCCGGCCGAGCTGCGCGTGTTGCAGGCCAAGAGCGAAAGGGCGCCGGCATCCGACGCGCCCGAGGCGGAGGCGGCTCCGGCCGACTGACGCCGCTGGCTCCGGCAGCGGACCGCGGTCACGCCCAGGCCGGCTCGCAGGGCGCGCTCAACGCAAGCATGTTCCAGGCGTCGTACGCCAGGCCCAGCGCCGCGTGCTGCTTGTACGGCAGCGAGTAGCGGCCGGGGATCGACTCCTGCACGGCCGCCACACAGCCTCCGGCGAAGAGACGCGCGGTCTCCTCGTCCGCCAGCCGGCCCTCGAGCGCGAGCTCGAGATCGGGGGCGCGGAAGGCGGTTTCGCCGACCGCGCCCAGCGCGACCCGCACGGACGCGAGCGTACCTGCCGCCGCGTCGAACCTCACCACCAGCGCGCAGCTGAGCCGGGCGACGCTGACGGCCGTCCGGGACCCGATCTTGCTGAAGGCCGAGCGATGCTCGGGGCCGAGCGCCGGGAAGGCGAAGCCGGTGATGGCCTCGTCGTAAGCGAGACTCGTGCGGCTGGGGCCGAGCACGACCTCGCCGATCGGCCGCGACCGCGTCGCGCCCGCGCCGTCGACAGTCGTCACCTCGGCGCCGAGAACGGTCAGCGCCGTGACCCCGTCGGCGCACGGCGATGCGTTGGCGACGTTGCCACCGATGGTGCCGGCATTGCGGATCTGCGCAGAGCCGACCTGCGCGGCGGCAAGGCTCAGACAGTAGGCGTGCTCGCGCGCCAGCGGGTCCCACTGGAGCTGCTGGAAGGTCGCGAGCGCGCCCACCTGCAGCGTCTCGCCGTCGAGGCGGACGGCCTTCAGCTCGTCGAGACACGACAGGTCGATGAGGACGTCGGGCTCCTCCTCCGGACCGCGGAGGGCGCGCACCAGGTCGGTGCCGCCGGCCAGCAGGCGGGTGCGCGGCGTGGCCTGCGCCAGCGCCGCCACGAGCTCGTCCATCGTGGAAGGTGAGCGCACCTCGGTCATCGTCACGTCACTCACCGCCTTCCGGGCTGGGGGAGCCGTAGGGGTCGCCGAGACCGGACGGCGCACCCGGGGCGCACGGCCCGCTCGGCAGCTCGCCCGTCTCCGCCTCCACGACCTCGCAGGCCACGGCGAGCAAGTCGGGGTCGGTGACGACCTCCGCGACCAGTTCGGCGGGCTCGGACGGAAGCTCCATCAGTGGCGTCGCCTCGTGGCCGCTCGCCGCCTTCACGGCGGCGACGATGGCCGAGTAGCCGGTGCAGCGGCAGAGGTTGCCGGCGAGAGCGATGCGGATGTCCTGCTCCGACGGCACGGGATTGCCCATGAGCAGCGCCTTGGCCGACATGAGCATGCCGGGGGTGCAGTAGCCGCACTGCACCGCGCCGTACTCCACGAATTCCTGCTGCAGGAGGTCGAGCTCGCCGTCCTGCGCCAGGCCCTCGACCGTGAGGATCTCCTTGCCGCGCGCCTGCACGGCGAGCATCACGCACGAGTTCACGGCCCTGCCGTCGACGATGACGGTGCAGGCCCCGCACTCGCCCTCGGCGCAGCCTTCCTTGGTGCCGGTCAGGCCCAGCTGGTCGCGGAGGACGTCCAGCAGCCGCGCCGTGGGTCGTGCCTCGACCTCGTGGACCATCCCGTTGACCGTCAGCACGAGCTGCATGGCACCTCCTCCCCGTGCAACGCCGAGAGGATCCTCTCGGGCGTGAGAGGCAGCTCACAGAGCTCCGTCCCCAGTGCGTTGTTGACCGCGTTGACGACCGCCGGAGCCGTCGGGACGGTGGCGATCTCGCCGACGCTCTTGGCGCCGAAGGGACCGTCATCACCCTCGTGCTCGACCAGAAGCACCTGGATGTCGGGCATGTCGGGCGCGTTGACGATGTGATAGTTCTTGAACCCGTCCACTCCCGCGCGGCCGAGCTCGTCCACATCGAGATGTTCGTAGAGGGCGTAGCCGATGCCCATCTGGACCGCCCCCTGGTACTGACCCTCGACCATGCCGCGGTTGATCGCGCGGCCCACATCGGCGACGGCGAGGAAGTCGGTGACGGCGGTGAGCCCGGTGGCGCAGTCGACCTCCACCTCCGCGAACTGGACGGAGTACGAGGCGGGGTTGGAGACCGCGTAGTACGTCGTCGACGCGGCGATACCGGGGACGGCGCGCATCTCCGTGAGCCGGGCGATGTCGCGGTAGGCGATGGCGCGGCCGCGCTCGTCCCTGACGTGGACGGCCGCGTCGTAGGCGGCGAGCCGCTCGACCGGCTCCTTGAGGAGTTCGGCGGCGGCCAGCAGGAGCTTCTCTCTGACGCGCTCGGCGACGATGCGGGCGCACTCTCCGACCACGTAGGTGACGCGGCTGCCGTAGGTGCCGTAGTCGAACGGCGTCGTCGACGTGTCCGCCTCGCCGGCGGCGATGAGGTCGGGGTGCACGCCGAGCACCTCCGCGACGATGACCTTCATGGTGGTGACGACGCCGCAGCCGGGGTCGTGCAGGCTGGCGTTGAGCTCGAACGTGCCGTCCTCGTTCATCTTGAGGCCCATGCGGCTGGCCTCGGGGAAGGCGCCGTACATACCGTTCTTGTGCGCGCCGGCGGCGACGCCGACGCCCCGCCGGTAGCGGCCCCGCCCAGCGGGGCGGGCCCGGCGCGCGGCCCAGTCGAAGGCCACGACGCCGCGCTCGAGGCACTCGCGCACACGTGCGTCGCCGAGCGAGAGGCCGGTCACGAGGTCGGTGTCATGCGGCTCGACCATGTTCTTGAGCCGGAGGTCGACCGGGTCGAGCCGCAGCGCGGCCGCCACCCGGTCCATGTGGATCTCTGTGGCAGCCGCCATCTCCGGGGCGCCCCAGCCGCGAGCGGCGCCCCCGACCGGAGTGTTGGTGTACACCGCCCGTCCCTGGTGCTGGTAGTGCGGCACCAGGTACACCTTGGTGACCTTCTTGCACATGTGCACCGAGTAGTCCGGAGTGCTCGCGGCGAAGCCGCCCGAGTCCAGCGTGGAGGCGGCCTCGAAGTCGAGCAGCTCTCCGTCGGGCGTGCAGGCCGTGCGGATGGTCGTGGTGGTCGCCGGCCTGACCATCGTGGCGATCATGCACTCCTCGCGGTCGAGCAGCAGCTTGACCGGGCGCCGCGTCGCGTGGGCGAGGAACGCGCAGACGGGCTCGATGATGTACTCGGTCTTGCCGCCGAACGAGCCGCCCATCGGGACCTTGATCACGCGCACGCGGTGATACTCGAGGTGCAGGAGCTCGGCGATGACGGTGCGCGCCGCGTACGCGCCCTGGCTGGTGGTCCAGATGGTCATGCCGCCGGTGCTGTGGCCCTGGGCGATGCACACGTGCGGCTCCAGCGCCGCGTGGTGGATGCGCGGGGTGCTCGTCGTGGTCACGACCGTGACGGCGCCCTCGAGGTCCGGGCGCTCGCCCCTCTCGATCTCGTGCTCGTACAGGAGGTTGCCGCCCTTGTGGATCGCCGGCGCGCCGTCGGCGAGCGCCGCATCGACGGAGAGCAGCGCGGGCAGCTCCTCGTACTCGACCTCGACGAGCGCCGCGGCCGCCTCGGCGGTCGCCTTGCTCGTCGCCACGACCGCGGCCACCCTGTCGCCGACGAACCGGACGTGCTCGCTGAACAGCGTCTCGTCGTAGAACGACATGTCCTGGCCGGGGTGGATGCGCGCGCGCGAGAAGCCGTCCATCGGGGAGTTCTCGTGCGAGAAGACCTTGACGACGCCCGGCAGCGCCTCGGCGCGGGAGGCGTCTATCCGTTTGACGATCCCGTGCGGGATGCTGCTGAGAAGGAGTTTGGCGTGGAGCATGCCCGGCACGCTGAAGTCGCTGCCGTAGACGAGTTCCCCCGTCACCTTCTGGGCCACGTCGTGGACGGGGTAGCTGCCCCCGACGTACTGCAGGTCCTCGATCAAGCTGACGGTCTCCTCTCTGCCCCGTGTCTACTTCAGATCAGGTTGCCCGGAGGGCGGTCCTCCGGACGGCTCTCGTCGAACCAGCGCCGGTACGCGGCCCTGCGGGCCTGTGCCGCCGGCGCCGTACAGCACCCGCCCTCGCTTGTGCACTTGAGCTCGGGCGGCAAGGCGCGCCCGATGCGGTCCGCCACGTCCAGCGCCTCGTGCAGCGGCAGCACGGCTTCGTGGCCGGCGAGGGCGAGGTCGGCGAACACGTGCGCCGTGCAGGTGGCCGCCATGATGCGGCTGCGGCACGGCTGGCTGAGGCCTCCGGGCATCGGGTCGCACGGCAGGCCCATGAAGGCCTGCAGAGCGAGCGACGCCGCGGTCTCAACAGCCTCGGGGGTACCGCCGACCATCTCAGCGATCGCGGCCGCGGCCATCGCGCCGCAGACACCTGACTCGCCGGTACAGCCTAGCACTTCTCCTGTGGGCTCAGTCCGAGTGTAGGCGATCGCGCCGACGCCGGCGGCGACGAAGAGCCCGCGGAGCAGGTCGTCCCCGCTCAGGCCGCGGGCCTCCTGCACGGCACTGAGGGCGGCGTAGATGTAGCCTGCCCCGCCGCCCATGGGCCCCGGCACGTTCTCCACGCCGGGGATGCCGGCGCCGGCGCCGTACGCGTACTTGACCGTCTGCGCCGTGACGCCGTCGGTGACGCGAGCCGGCGTCTCCGCGTGGCGCAGCCACCGGCGCGCGAAGTCCGGCTTGAACTCGGTGTCGATGACGGCGACGTCCTCCTCGTACACCGCCCGCGTCTGGCGGCGCATGACCTGCGCCAGCTCGCGCATCTGCTCGACGACCAAGGCGCGCGGCCAGCCGGACGCGTCCATCTCGTAACGGACGGCGACCTCCCACAGCGGCAGGTCGAGCCGGGCCATGAGCCGGCGCCACTCGGCCATGGTGTCGAAGAGCTGCGGCTTGCGGCCCTGCTGGCTGACGACCGGCAGTACCGGACGGAGCAGCGCCACCCGGTGCACCGGCGCCGCGCCGGCCAGCACATCGCGCACGCCGGGGAGGTCAGGTTCCACCGGGAGCTCGAAGACGTGCAGCGACCCGCGCCCCTCGACGCGCACCGTCCGCGCGCCGAGCAGCTCGGGGAGCCCGGCCCTGAGCCGCTCGAGATCCTCGTCGCTCAGGGCCTCCAGCGGGTCCTGCACCAGCAGCACCCAGGCGTCGCCCAGCGTCCGGTAGGGGAAGCCATCCAGCGTCACTGTCTCGACCATGCCGCCGCCGGTGGAGTCGCCGACCAGGTCGACCATCAGGCCGTCCCTGCCGGTGAGCACGAACTTCACCGCGTTGGGGTGCCGGCTCTCGGTGATCTCCGTGAACGCGAACTCGACCTCGGCGCCGGCCTCTTCCGCGAGCTCGAAACTGCGGAACAGCCGGGCGTCGTCGGGCAGGTAGCCGAGGACGCCGGCGACCATGGCCCTGTCCTCGGCCATGATGCCGAAGGTGCCGGCGAACGAGCCGTCCTCGTCGAGCTCGATGCGCATCTTCGCCACCGGCTCGCCGAGCAGGCAGCCCGCCAGGTAGCCGAGCCGGCACGGGCCGGCCGTGTGTGAGCTGGAGCCGGGCTGCATGACCGGCCCGAAGACGTCGTTGAAGAACTCGGGGTACGGCGCGACCGTCACCGGCGGTCCTCCGCGGCCGCGCCGAAGTGGGCGCCGCCGATCTCGACCCACGTGCCCAGGCCGCGCTCCTTGCAGACCTCGTAGATGCGGTGCGCCGATGCGAGGTCCTCGATGGCGATGCCGAGCGACTTGAACAGCGTGATCTCGTCGGGCGAGGTGCGCACCGGGGCCTTGCCCGTCAGCACCTCGCCGATCTCCCCGACGATGTGCTCGTCGCCGAACAGCCCCTCCGCCTTGGGGATGAGGAACTCGCCGGCCTCGCTCAGCAGCGACTCCCGGCGGTCGGCGTAGAGCCGCGCCTTCGCGACGAGCTCGGAGTCGAGCTCACGGGTCGCAGGGGTGTAGGCGCCGACGGCGTTGACGTGCGCGCCCGGAGAGACCCACGCGCCGCGCACGACGGGCTCCGAGGAGGTCGTCGTCGTGCAGATGAGGTCTGCGCCGGTGACGGCCTCCTCGGCGGTCGCGACCGCCTCGACCGGCAGGCCCGTGCGGCGCGACTCGCGCTCCGCGAACGCCGTCGCGCTCTCCGCCGGCACGCTGTACACCCGCACCCCGCGCACCGGCCGGACGGCCCGCATGGCCTGCAGGTGCGTGGTCGCCTGCGTGCCGGCGCCGATGATGGCCAGGTCGCCGGCGTCAGGCTTCGCGAGCAGGTCGGTGACGAGCCCGCTGACGGCGGCGGTGCGGATGGCGGTGATCGCCGTGGCATCGACGATGGCGCGCAGCAGGCCACGCTCCGTGTCGAAGAACAGGACGACGCCCTGATGGGTGTCGAACTCGGTGCCGAAGTTGGCGGGGAACGCCGCGATGACCTTGACGCCCACCGCCTCCAGCCCGCCCATGTACGAGGGCATGAGGCCCAGCACGGCGTCGCCGCCGGGGATGGCCAGGTAGCTGCGCAGCGGCATGACGACGTCGCCCTCGGCGAGCATCGTCAGCGCCCTGCGCACGGTCGGGATGGCCTCCTGCATCGGGAAGACCTCGGTGACCAGCTGCTGGTCGGCGATGAGGACCCTCACGGCCGTGCTCCTTTCTCGTAGCGCTCGGCGGCCCGCGCGACCGCGTCGCGGTCGAGCTCCACTCCGAGTCCCGGCCCGTCGATGAGCCCGATCTTGCCGTCCTTCGGCGCCAGATCCGGGGCGCTCACCAGGTCCTCCACCAGCAACTGGTGCATGATCTGGTTGCCGTCGGTGAGGTTGGGTGTACTGAGGCCGAGGTGGTGCTGCGCGGCGTCGGTGATGCCGCTGACGCTCTGGCCGTGCAGGCAGATCGGGACGCCAGCGACCGCCGCCACGGCGGCGGCCCGGCCGAACGCGAGCAGGCCGCCGGCCTCGTGCGGCGACAGGCAGATCGCGTCGACGGCGCGCATGCGCACCGCGTCGTACACGTCGTTGGCGGTCAGGACCGCCTGGTCGGCGGCGACGGGCACGTGGACGGCCTCGCGCACCTGGCGCAGGGCCGAGAGGCTCATCAGCGGGGTCGGCTGCTCGACCCAGTCGATGCCGTAGGGCTCGAGAGCGCGGATCATGCGAATGGCCTGCTGCACGTCCCAGGCGCAATTCGGATCCACGCGCAGACGGCGGCCGCCGATGGCTTCGTGCACGGCCGCGGTGTTCCTCACGTCCGCCTCGTCGCCACGTCCGACCTTGAGGTAGATGACGCCGTGCCCGGCCTCGGCCAGCTCGCGCGCGTGGGCGACGAGCTGCTCCGTGGTGTCCCCCTGCACGAACCCGAAGTAGTCGACCTCGCTCCGCACGGCGCCGCCGAGGAGCCGGTACACCGGCTGGCCGGCGGCCTTGCCGACCGCGTCCCAGAGCGCCATCTCGAAGCCGGAGAGGGCGAAATCGGCGAACCACGGCATATGGTTGAAGGTCCCGAGGTGGCGCGCCTCGTGCACCAGCCGCGCCACGTCGTGGACAGGCTGGCCGACGAACAGAGGCTCAACGGACCTGAGCGCCGCGGTGGTCATCTCGGCGGCGAGCGACGAGACCGACTCGCCGACGCCGATGATGCCTGCGTCGGTCTCGACCTCGACCAGCACCACCGGGGAGCCGTGGTCCACGCGGCCGGCCCAGTGGTAGGGCTCCTTGAACGTCAGGAAGAGCGGCGTGAGGCGGACGCCGGTGATGAGGATGCGACCGGCGTGAACGCATGCACCGGGCGTCGTGGCTGCGGCCGTCACAGCAGTGTGTCCAGCACTCGCGCCTCGAGCACCTGCTCGCGACTGAAGTCTTTGGCATACAGCGCCGTCTGCGCCAGCCGCACCAGCGCATCCTGCGGCAGCAGGCCAACGACCTCGCTCTCTCGCATCGCGACCCGGGCGTCGGACGCGCGCTGTGCGATCGCCTCGAGCACGTCCGCCATCGAGGTCACGCGGTAGTCGGTGAGGTTCATCGAGACTTGCACCGCTCCATCCTCCAGTCTCAGGCCGATCGCCTTGACACACCTCATACCGCCGTCCTTCTCGCGGATCGCGGCGGCGATGCGCTTGGCGAGGTCCAGGTCGTCCGTGTCCAAGTTGACGTTGAACGCGATGAGCGGGAAGCGCGCACCGATGGCGACCGCCCCGGCCGTGGGGTGCACGCGCGCCTCGCCCTCGTCCGGCGTCTTGAGCGGCTCGCTGCCGATGACCTCCCGCATCTCCTCGAATCCTTTGCCGCGGAAGGCGGCGAGGTTCTTGTGCTCGGGTATGCGGGCCGCGTCCTCGTAGAGGAACGCGGGGATGCCGAGCTCACCGGCGACGCGGGCGGCGAGCTTCTCCGCCGTCGCCACGCACGCCGGCATGTCCTCGGAGCGCAGCGGGACGAACGGGCAGACGTCCGCGGCCCCGAACCGCGGATGTGCGCCCTCGTGGCGGTTGAGGTCGATGAGCTCCGCGGCCTTCCGGATGGCACAGAAAGCCGCCTCGGCGATCGGTCCTTCGTGGCCGACGAACGTGACCACGCAGCGGTTGTGGGTCGGGTCGCTCTGCACGTCGAGGAGGCTCACGGCGTCGACGCTCCGCACCGCGCCCGTGATCTGGTCGATGATCTCGGGCCTGCGGCCCTCGGAGAAGTTGGGGATGCACTCGATGAGGGTCACGCGGGCCTCCGTCTGCTGGTCAGGATGCGATTGACGACCCGGCCGGGTCGCCGGGGCGCGCCGGGGCCGCAGCTACGAGCTGCCGGTCCCGCACGACGACCTCTCCGCCGACGAGAACGCCGGAGACCAGGTTGACGCCCCAGTGGTACGGCAGCTCCTGATGCGTCGCCGCGTCGAGGACGAGGAGGTCGCAGTACTTGCCCGGCTCGAGGCTGCCGACCTCGTGCTGGAGGCCGAGCGCCGCCGCGCCGCCCAACGTGGCGGCGCGGAGGGCCTCGGCCGGCGTGATCCGGTCCTCCTGGCAGGCCAGCGAGATGGCCATCTGCAGGTTCTCGCTGTAGCAGCTGCCGGGGTTGAAGTCGGTCGCGAGCGCGACGGTGACTCCGGCCGTCAGGAGCTCCTTCGCCGGCGCGTAGGTGGTGTGCAACGTGTAGCTCGTGCCGGGCAGCAGCACCGCGGCGGTGCCCGACTGCCTCAGCGCTGCGATGTCGTCGGCCGTGATGTGGATGAGGTGGTCGGCGGAGACGGCGCCGAGAGCGGCGGCCAGCGCCGTCCCTCCGGTGTGCGCCAGCTCCTCGGCGTGGATCTTGAGGCGGTACCCCAGGGCGCGGCCGGCCTCCAGCACCCGCCGCGCCTGCTCGACGGTGAACGCGCCCTCGTCGCAGAAGACGTCGACGAACCCGGCCTGACCGGCGAGCGCCGGCAGGATCTGCGAGCAGACGAGGTCGATGTACTCGTCGTCGCGGCCGGCGTACTCCTCGGGCGTCAGGTGCGCCGCGAGGACGGTGTGCACGCGGCGGACCGGGTGCGCGACCTTGGCGGCGGCGAGCTGCTTGCGCTCGTCCTCGAGGGTGAGCCCGTAGCCGGTCTTGGCCTCGATGGTCGTGGTACCGAGCCGCAGGAACGAGTCCAGGCGTCGCACGGCGAGGGCGGCGAGCTGCTCCTCCGTCGCCGCCCGGGTCGCGCGCACCGTGCTGTTGATGCCGCCGCCGGCCTCCTGGATCTCCAGGTAGGTGGCGCCGGCCAGCCGGGCGCCGTACTCGGCCGCGCGGCCGCCCGCCCACGTCAGGTGTGTGTGGGCGTCCACGAAGCCGGGGATGACGGCCGCGCCCTCGACGTCCACCACGACCGCGTCGTCGGGCACGTCGAGGGCCGTCGCGATCTGCGACTCCGGCCCGGTCCAGACCACACGCCCGTCCCGGGCCGCGACCGCGCCGCGCGGGACCACGCCGAGGTCGACCGGCGGCCGATCGTGCGCGGCGGGGCCGGCGGGAGGAGCCTCCCCGACCCCCGGCGCCAGCGTGACCACCTCGCTCGCGCCGCGCACGAGCGCGTCGCACCGCACCGGCATCACGCACCTCCCTCGGCCACGCCGCCGCGCACGATGTCCGCGAACCTGCCGGCCGCCACGGCCGCGGTCGCCGCCTCCAGCTCCGGCGCCAGGTACCGGTCGCGCTCCAGCGTCGGCGCGAGCTCGCGGATCACGGCCAGCCCGGCGCCGGTACCGGGGCCGGGCTCCAGCGGCTTGAGCAGATCGATCGCCTGCGCCGCGCAGACGGCCTCGATGGCCAGCACCTTCTGCGCGTTGCCGAGCACGTCCAGCGCCTTGAGCGCCGCCGTCATGCCCATGCTGACGTGGTCCTCCTGGTCGCCCGAGCTGGGGATGGAGTCCACGCTCGCCGGGTGGCACAGCACCTTGTTCTCGCCCACCAGAGCCGCAGCCGTGTACTGGGCGATCATGTAGCCGTTGTTCAGGCCGCTGTCCGTGGTGAGGAAGGGCGGGAGCTCGCTGAGCGAGCTGGTGAGCATCCGGAAGGTCCGCCGTTCACTGATGGACGCGATCTCCGCGAGGCTCATCGCCGCCAGATCCAGCGCCAGCGCGATGGGCTCGCCGTGGAAGTTGCCGGCCGAGATGATCTCCCCCGTGTCCGGGAAGATGAGCGGGTTGTCGGTGACGGAGTCGACCTCGACGTCGACGACACGCCGCAGCCACGCCAGCGCGTCGCGGCAGGCGCCGTGCACCTGCGGGATGCAGCGCAGCGAGTAGGCGTCCTGCACCTTGTCGCAGTTGAGGTGGCTGAGCATGATCGCGCTGCCCTCGGTGGCGCGGCGCACGTTGGCGGCGGTGACGACCTGGCCGGGGATGGGGCGCAGCGCCTGGATGCGCTCCTCGAAGGGGCCGACAGAGGCGCGCAGGCCCTCCAGGCTCATCGCGCCGATCAGGTCGGCGGAGTCCAGCAGCGCCTCGCCGTCGGCCACCAGCATGCAGCCGATGGCGGCCATGAACTGGGTGCCGTTCAGGAGGCTGAGGCCCTCTTTGGCTTCGAGCGAGAGGGGCGCGAGCCCGGCGGCCTGCAGGGCAGGCCCGCTCGGCTCGCGCCGCCCGTCCTTCGCCAGCAGCTCGCCCTCGCCCATCATGGCGAGCACGAGGTGCGCGGACGGGGCGAGGTCGCCGCTGGCGCCGAGCGAGCCCCGCGACGGGACCCACGGCACCAGGTCGGCGTTGACGCACGCGGCCACGTGCTCGGCCACCGAGAGCCGCACGCCCGAGTGGCCGCGCGCCATGGTGTTCAGCCGGATGACCATGGCGGCGCGCACGACCTCGCGCGAGAGCGGCGCTCCCAGGCCGACGGCGTGGCTGCGCACCAGGTTCTGCTGCAGCTCGTGGACCTTGTCCACGGGGATGCGTGTGGTCGCCAGCTGGCCGAAGCCGGTGGTGACGCCGTAGGCGACCTGCTCGCGCGCGATGACGCCGGCGACGACGTCGTGCGCGGCCACGATGCGTTGGCGCGCGGCCGCGCCGAGGACCACCTCGGCCCCGTCGCGCGCCACACCGATGACCTCGTCGATGGTGAGCGGTGCGTCGCCGATGACGAGCTGCGTCATGTGCTCCTTCTCCTCTTGATCGCCTCGCCCAGCAGGCGGGCGAGCTCGGACGGTGAGGCCGCCACCGGGATGCCGGCCGCCTCGAGGGCGGCCTTCTTGGTGGCGGCCGTCCCGGACGTGCCTTCGATGATGGCGCCGGCGTGGCCCATGCGCCGGCCGGGCGGCGCGCTGTGGCCGGCGACATAGGCCACCACGGGTTTGGTCATGTGGTCGTGGATGTAGGCGGCGGCGCGCTCCTCGTCGTCGCCGCCGATCTCGCCGATGAGCGCGACGCCCTCGGTCTCACGGTCGGCCTCGAACAGCTCGAGGCACTCGATGAAGCCGATGCCGTGTACGGCGTCGCCGCCCATGCCGACCGCGGTGCTCTGCCCGATGCCGGCCTCGGTGAGCTCGTGCACGACCTCGTAGGTGAGCGTGCCCGAGCGCGAGACCACGCCGGCGGCCCCCGGCATGAAGATCTCCGACGGCATGATGCCGGCGCTGCAGCGCGCCGGCGTGATGAGGCCGGGGCAGTTGGGGCCGATGAGCCTGCAGCCGCGGCGCGGCAGGTGCGCCATGACCTCGGCCATGTCGCGCACCGGGATGCCCTCGGTGATGCAGACGATGAGCTTGGCGCCGGCGTCGGCGGCCTCGAAGAGAGCGTCGCGGGCGCGCGGCGCCGGGACGAAGATCACGGCGACGTCGGCGCTGATGGTGGCCATGGCCTCGTGCACGCTGTCGTAGACCGGCACACCGTGGATGGTGCGTCCTCCGTGCCCGGGCGTGACGCCGGCGACGATGTTGGTCCCGGCCGCGAGCATGCGGGCGGTGTGGAAGGCGCCCTCCCGGCCGGTGATGCCCTGCACCACGACGCGCGAGGCGTTGTCGACCAGGATGCTCACGAGCCGGCTCCCGGCGCAGGCGCCGCGTCTGCGTCGCCGGCCGATGCGGTCTCGGCCGCAGCCGCCTCTACGGCGGCGGCTGCCACCCCGGCTGCCCCGGCGAGCGCCGTCTCGGCCGTGCCGACGCCGGTCTCGCGCTTGCGCGCGATGTCGACGACGAGCCGCACGGCCTCGTCCGGGTCGGGCGCGAGCGTCAGGTTCGGCAAGGCCGCAGCCCGCAGCACCGCATGGCCCTCGTCGGCGGCGTTGCCGTCCAGGCGCACGACGACGGGGGCGTCCACGTGCGCCGCCTCGATGGCCTCGACCAGCCCCCTGGCGACGTCCTCGCAGCGGGTGATGCCGCCGAAGATGTTGACGAGCACGGCGGCCACCGGCGGCCCCGCGAACATGGCTTCCAGGGCCGCCTGCGCGACCTCGGAGCGAGCGCCGCCGCCGATGTCGCAGAAGTCGGCGGCCTTGCCGCCGGCGGCCTCG
>Ga0335071_10003464_pt1 | contig 16625 bp, 4 predicted proteins | sample Lox_Sample_15_FD_206724 | JGI IMG/M metagenome (GOLD analysis project Ga0335071, IMG submission 206724) | Soil microbial communities from Loxahatchee National Wildlife Refuge, Florida, United States - Lox_Sample_1.5 | ecosystem: Environmental > Terrestrial > Soil > Wetlands | place: USA: Florida... | reverse complement strand
AGCTGAAGTTATTGACAGTCCGACAGTTCAACCGCCTTCAGCTCGAATTTCACTACGACGGATCTCGCTTCGAAAACCCGTGGGTGCAGCAACTCGCAGGATATTTCCAGCGTCTGCTGGCAGCCGGCGCCGCTGACCCCGAGACGCATGTGAGTCGCCTTCCCTTGCTGGACGAGGCTGAGCGGCACCGGCTTCTGGTCGAGTGGAATCAAACTACCGCTGAATACCCACGAGACCAGTGTCTTCACGAGTTGTTTGAGGCCCAGGTTGCCCAGACTCCTGACCGTGCGGCCGTACGCTGCAACGGCAATGCACTGACCTATCGTGAGCTGAACGACCAGGCCAATCAGATTGCCCACTTCTTGCGGACGCAAAGGGTAGGCCCCAATTCCCGTGTCGGCCTCTGTATGGAACGCTCGGTTGACATGCTGGCGGCGATGCTGGGAATCATCAAGGCTGGAGGCGCCTACGTACCGCTGAATTCCGATCATCCCAAGCCTCGCCTCAGCCAGCAGCTTGCGGGCGCAGTCGTCTTGATCACCCAGCAGGACCTGCTCGGTCAAATGCCCGGCTTTGCCGGCAAGATCCTATGCCTGGATCGCGACAGCGACTCGTGGAGACATCAGCCGCGCGACAATCCAGCGAAGAACTCGACACCCGACGACCTGATCTACGTGATCTACACCTCGGGATCGACCGGAGTACCCAAGGGTGTTGCTGTCCGTCATCGCAACCTGGTGAACTACAGCCAATTCATCATCCAGCGTTTGGGTCTGAGCCGCTTTCGGGAGGGACTGGACTTCGCCACTGTCTCCACCATCGGTGCTGATCTGGGCAACACCTGCATTTTCCCCGCCCTGATCTCAGGCGGCTGCCTGCATATCGTTAGCCATGAAGACTCCACCGACCCGCTGCGAATGGCGCGGTACATGAGCCAGCATCCGGTGGATGTCCTCAAGATCGTTCCGTCCCATCTGCAAACTCTGCTGCAATCGGCGGAAGCCCGGCAACTGCTGCCTCGGAAGTTCCTGATCCTGGGAGGAGAAGTTCTCACTTCCGAAGTGGTCGAGAAAATCGAGTCGCTCGGGGCAGACTGCGAGTTGCTGAATCACTACGGGCCCACCGAGACTACGATCGGTTCCCTGACTTTGCGGCTCGCCGACTACGACTGGCGGAACTCGCCCGCTGCGAGCATCCCAATCGGGCGTCCGATCGCCAACACGCAGATCTACATCCTCGACAATTTGCTTCAACCCGTTCCCACCGGCGCTGTAGGTGAACTGTACATTGCAGGGGATGGCGTGGCCGCCGGGTACCTGGATCAGCCCGATCGCACCGCGGAACGCTTCATCCCAAATCCCTTGGTGGACGGCCCCCAACTCAGCATGTACCGCACCGGCGATCTTGCGCGCTACCTGTCGGATGGCAACGTAGAATTCCTGGGTCGCAGCGATGACCAAATCAAGATTCGGGGCTTTCGTATCGAGTTGGGCGAAATCGAGTCGGTTCTAATGGCCAAGTCCGGCGTCAAGCAGGCTGTAGTCGTGGCTCGCGACGATGCCCGCGGCGACAAGCGACTGGTCGCATACGCTGTCGTCGACCGCGATCAGAACAGCGGCATGGAGGAACTGCGGGCACACCTCAAGCACCAACTACCTGACTACATGTTGCCGTCTGCCCTTGTGCTTCTCCCTAAAATACCCTTGACACCCAACGGCAAAATCGATCGCCAGGCTCTACCGCAACCCGAGTCGGTCGCAACCGCTGCCTACTCCGCTCCCACAACGCCGGCGGAGGAAGCCCTCGCAAACATCTGGGGAGAAGTACTGCGGCGGGAACGAATCAGCATCGACGACAATTTTTTCGACTTGGGTGGTCATTCCCTCCTGGCTACCCTGGTGGTCTCGCGGATACGCGAACAGTTTCGGATTGAACTGCCAATTCGCGTCTTGTTCGACAGTCCCACCATTCGCAGTTTGGCGGCGGCGGTTGCAAACTCTGGAACGGCTACGCCTCTCACACAAGAACCCGCGATTGTTCGCGTCTCCCGCGACGCCTACCGTGCCGGCCGCAACTGAGCCCCATCCGGGCATTACTCTTTGGTGAATCGAAGCCTTATTACAGTACCTCCACGAGCAATAACGGCATGTTAGTGGTGTTATCACTCGCCATGATAGAGTGATGCTCGTGCTTCCCTTACTCTATGTGTCTGAAAAATAGCACTTTAGAGTGATCTATCTGCTCTACAATCTTGTTGACATTACCTCAATTTCGCCCTATAAGTTGAGTACTCGCTTGGCGTTGGGTGGGGAGCCCAAGGCCCAAATTTGCTCTGGCCGATACCATGGATATATGCCGTTCGGAAGTGCCGAAGATGGTCCTAACCAACGACCCGCGGCCCTGCCACGTGCCTTTGTCCTTGCCCGATGTCTGCGACGATGAATTGTCGAGGGGACGACTTGACGACCATGGCGGGGCGCAGGCTCCCGAGACTTCCTGTGTTCATGAGCTGATTGCGGAGATTGCCTCGCTACACCCGAACAGAACCGCGGTTCGGTTTCAAGACCAAACACTCACATACGGACAACTTGACTCCAGTTCCAATCGGCTTGCACAGGTGCTCCAGCACAAGGGCGTTAAAGCAGATGTCCCGGTCGGACTGTGCGTTGAGCGCTCGCTGGAGATGGTAGTAGGGCTACTCGGAATTCTGAAAGCTGGTGGGGCCTATGTGCCTCTCGATCCGGCTTACCCAAAAGACAGAATCAAGTACATCCTTGACGATGCCCGGGTCAGTTTGTTGGTGACCCAGTCACCGTTGCTCTCCCGCATTCCCGCCACGTCGGCGGAAATACTATGCCTCGATTCCGAATCGCTGGCGCTCTCGCGCGAAAAGTGTAGTTCGGTCGCGTCGTCAGGATCACCGGCAAGTCTAGCGTACGTCATTTACACCTCGGGCTCGACTGGGCGGCCCAAGGGTGTACAGATCGAGCATCGAAGCCTGGTTAATTTTCTCTTTTCGATGCGGCGCCAACCAGGCCTTACTGGGGAGGATGTCCTGGTGGCCGTCACCACCCTCTCCTTTGACATCGCTGGCCTCGAACTGTATCTCCCGTTGCTGGTCGGGGGACAACTAGTTGTGGCCTCACGCGATGAAACGCTGGACGGTCGGCTGCTCAGCCAGCTCCTCCAGCGGAGCGGCGCCACCATCATGCAGGCAACTCCCACCACTTGGCGAGTTCTCTTTGAGTCGGGCTGGCAGGGCAACTCCGCGTTGAAGGCGCTGGTCGGCGGCGAACCGCTATCGAGAGATCTGGCTCGACAATTGGCAAAACGCTGTGGCCCGGTTTGGAACATGTACGGCCCCACGGAAACCACCATCTGGTCCAGCGTGTACCAGGTTGAAGGATTAGACGAGAAGCTGGTTCCCATCGGCAAGCCTATTGCAAACACCGCACTCTACGTTCTGGACGCGGCCCAGCGACAGGTGCCCGAAGAGGCCGAGGGGGAACTCTACATCGGAGGCGACGGTCTCGCCCGCGGCTACTTTGGCCGTCCAGAGCTGACCGCCGAGAAATTCGTACCCGATCCTTTCAGTCTCAAACCCGGTGCCCGCATGTACCGCACCGGCGACTTGGCCCGATATCGTCAGGATGGAAACGTCGAATTCCTGGGGCGCATCGACCACCAGGTCAAAATTCGCGGCTTTCGGATCGAGCTGGGCGAGATTGAAGCTGTGCTTGAGCAGCACCACGCCGTGAAACAGGCTGTGGTCATCGCACGGGAAGACTCGCCGGGCGACAAGCGGCTGGTGGCCTACATCCTCTCCGACTCGCCCGAATCCCTGACTTCTGCCAGGCTTAGGGAACATGCCGCGAAGCAATTGCCTGACTACATGGTCCCCAGCGCTTTCGTGAAGATGCCCCGGCTGCCGCTTACTCCGAACGGAAAGGTCGATCGCCAAGCGCTGCCCGCACCGACTGCCCGCGACTTCGACACCGGGGCCGCATTCGTGGCCCCGCGTAACGAAACCGAAAGAAAGCTGGTCCGCCTGTGGGAAGAAGTGCTGGGGGTAAGTCCGATCAGCCTCACCACCAGTTTTTTCGATCTCGGCGGACGCTCGCTGCTGGCGGCACGTTTATTTACGAGGATTCTGCGTGAGTTTGGAAAAGAGCTGCCGCTCTCCACATTGTTCCGTTCCCCAACGATCGAAAAGCTGGCGCACGAGCTGGGACCAGCGCGGGCCGCGGCGGAATATCCGACGTTGGTCTGCATCCAGCCCAGCGGCACGCGACCTCCTTTCTTTTGCGTACACGGTGGGGCCGGAAGCACCCTGTTTCTGCATCGGCTTTCACGCCAACTCGGAGCTGACTATCCGTTCTACGGCATTGAGCCTGAGGGACTGGACGGCAAGAAGTTCCAGCGCTTGACGGTCGAGGAAATGGCCACCTATTACCTCGCCGAAATTCGCAAGGTGCAGCCCAACGGGCCATACTACATCGGCGGGTATTGTTTGGGAGGCATCATCGCATTTGAGATGGCACAGTTGCTTCGGCAGCAGCACGAGGAGCCAGCGTTGGTTGCGCTGTTCAGCGCAGAACTTTGGTATAACCACCTGTCGCCAACGCCCCAGTCCACGCCCAAGCGACGGTCGGCAAGCGCTCGTGCCAAGACATTCCTGTCTTCGCCAATTACGATTTTGCGCACAAAAACGACTGTAATGTACTGGCGCTTGCGCCGCCCCGCGGAAGCGCGCGCATGTAGGATTCTGCTTGGCATGGGACTTCGCGTGCCACCGGCGATGCGCACCGAGTACGTAGCCCAGACCTTGGAACGGATTGAGAAAAAGTATAAGCCGAAACCTTATCCCGGTTCGATTGTTCTGTTTTACGGTCGTGGAACCAACAGTTTTGGCCCCGACCTCGGATGGGAGGGGCTCGCGCAAACCTTCGAACACCACGTCATTGGCGACGACATTCTGGACAGCCGGCGCGACATCATGAACGAACCCCTGGTAGGGATCACCGCGCAGGCGCTTGCGCCCTACTTTGCATCCAGCAGCAGGAAGCCGCTCTTGCGTGCTGCGGTAACGGAGTGTTGAGGTCAAACCTATGGAGCGCACGATGTCTTCACCTGCAAAATCCCTCGCTTCCATTCGCCGCAAGGCCGTGGACTTGGCCCAATTCAATCCCATCCGCGAAAGCCAGATGGGACCGGAGCAGCCGCTGCCGCTCATCATGGAGCCTGCTGCTCCGCAGGTCGATTTGGCGGATTGGGCCCGCAGCAACCGGGATTACATAGCCCGGAAACTGCACACTCACGGAGGAATTCTGTTTCGCGGCTTCGATCTCAAAACGCCCTTGGACTTCGAGCGCGTGGCGGCCGGCATCTACCAGGAAATCTTCTCCGAGTATGGCGATTTGCCCCGCGAAGGTGTGGGCGGCAACATCTACACCTCCACGCCATATCCGGAAGACCAGTGCATCCTCTATCACAACGAGAGTTCCCACATGAACCGCTGGCCGTCGCGCATCAGCTTCTTCTGTGTGATTGCCGCCCAAGAAGGCGGCTGCTCTCCCATCGTGGACTGCCGCAGGGTGTACCAGCAACTCGATCCGCCAGTCCGGATAAAGTTCGAGGAACTCGGACTCACTTACGTGCGCAACTTTTCCGATGGTTTGGATGTCAGCTGGCAGCATTTCTTCCAGACTGACGACCGCGCGGCGGTGGAGGAGACTTGTCGTAAACAGGGCTTCGTCTGTGAATGGGTGGGCGCAAACAGTCTTCGCGTAAAACAACGCTGTCGTGCGGTGCTGCGTCACCCGGTCACGGGCGAGCTCACTTTCTTCAATCAGGTGCAGTTGCACCATGTGCATTGTTTGGACCCTGCGGTGCGCCAGTCGCTGCTCTCGATCTTCAAGCGCGAAGACTTGCCTCGCCACGTGTACTACGGTGACGGCTCTGAGATCGAAGACGCCGTACTGGACCACGTTGGCGAGATCTACGAGAAGAATGCCGTACGCTTTACCTGGCGCGAAGGCGACATGGTTTCGCTCGACAATATGCTGACCGCCCATGCTCGCGATTCCTATGTCGGACCGCGAAAGATCGTGGTCGCTTTGGGTGACCTGATTGAAGGCTCTGAACTGGACCGAATTAACAGTACGCGGATATAGAGGCTGACCCCTCCCCAGGGATATTGGAGATCCGTTCTTCAATGAAAGCTACTAACGCAGTCGGAGAGGGAATGACGGCAGGCGGGCCCGTTCCGGAGTCCGCAGCCGAGCACGCCTATGTATTTCCGGTCACGTTCGCACAGCAGCGCCTGCTGTTCCTCAACCAGCTCGACCCGGCCAGCACAACCTATTGCGTGCCCTGGTCCATTCGCATAAAGGGCAGTCTGGATGCCGGCGCGCTGGAGCCCAGCCTGAACGAGATCGTGCGCCGCCACGAGATCTTGCGGACGACGTTCGACATTATCGACGGCCGGCCCATGCAGATCGTCTCGCCGTCCTTGCACGTACCCCTCGTTATACGGGACATTTCAGCGACGCCGAACCCCGAGCAGGAGGCACAGTCCGCCGCAAAGCAAGAGGCGCTTACCCCTGTGGACCTTAAGAACGGACCGGTCCTTCGCACTACTCTGCTGCGGCTGCAGCCGGACGACCATGTTCTTTTGCTCACCCTGCACCACATCGTCTTCGACGGCTGGTCGCGGCGAATTCTGATTGGTGAATTGGCCGCTCTCTACGAGGCATTCTGCGACCATCGTCCCTCGCCACTCCCCGAGCTTCCGCTGCAATACGCTGACTTCGCCGTCTGGCAGCGCAATCATATGCAGGGAGAGCGTCTGGAAAAACTGCTGGATTACTGGAAGCAGCAACTCGCGGGTGCTCCCACCACGCTGGACTTGCCCACGGATCGGCCGCGACCGCCAGTGCAAAGTTATCGGGGGGCGGTTCGCTCCTTCGTCCTGCCCACAGCTCTCGCCGGGGAGGTGCGGCGTTCCAGCCGGCAGTTTGGCGTCACTCCCTATATGACGTTGCTAGCCGCCTTCCAGCTTCTGCTTTCGCGTTATTCCGGCCAGGACGACATCTTAGTCGGCAGCGTAATCGCCAACCGAAATCGCGCGGAGATCGAAGGACTCATCGGCTACTTCGCGAATGCTCTGCCGCTACGTACACGGTTCGACGGTGACCCCAGCTTCCGTGAGCTGCTTGAGCGCGTTAAGGACACCGCGCTGGAAGCCTATGCTCATCAGGAAATGCCCTTCGAGCGTCTGGTTGAGGACTTACGGCCCGAGCGCAGTTTGAGTCACAATCCCCTGTTCCAGGTGTTGTTCTCGCTGCAGAATGCGCCCCAACGCGCGTTCGAGCTCAAGGGATTGCAATTGCAGCCCTTGGGTGGTGTAGGGGGCACGACCGCCAAGTTTGATTTGTCCGTATTCATGCTAGACGGGGTGGATGGGCTCTCCGGGCGCATCGAGTACAACACGGACTTGTTCGACGCATCCACAATCGATCGTTTACAGAACCACTATGTGGGATTGCTGCAGGCGGCGCTGGCCCGTCCCGAGACACGCATTTCGCAGTTGCCGATTCTTTCCTCGGAAGAGCGCCATCGTAGCCTGGTGGAGTGGAACGTCAGCGACGCCGACTACCCCCGCCATCTCTGTCTGCACCAGTTGTTCGAGCAGCAGGTCGAGCGCACTCCCGATGCCGTAGCCTGCGTCCTTGGCCACCAGCAACTCACCTACCGGGAGTTGAACCAGCAGGCCAACCAACTGGCCCACTTGCTGCGCCGCCGCGGCGTGGGGCCGGGTCAGCGGGTGGGGATTTTCGTCGAGCGCTCGCTCATGATGATGGTCGGGCTGCTGGGCATCCAGAAGTCCGGCGCTGCCTATGTGCCGCTGGATCCCGCCTATCCCGCCGAGCGTCTGCGCCTGACCCTGGAAGACGCCCAGGTGCCCCTGCTGCTGACCCAGCAGAGCCTGCTGGCATCGCTACCCGAGCACGCGGCCGAGGTGATTTGCCTCGATGCCGACTGGCCGCAGATGGCGCAGGAAAGTCCGGCCAATCCAGCAACGAGTGTCCGGCCGGAAGACCTGGTGTATGTGATCTTTACCTCGGGCTCGACGGGTCGGCCCAAGGGCGTGCAGGTGCCGCATCGCGCCGTGGTCAACCTGCTGACCTGCATGGGGCGGCAGTTGCAGATGGGCCCCGACGACGTCTTCCCGGCGCTGGCCTCGTTTGCCTTCGACATGTGCATTCCCGAACTCTACCTGGCGCTGGTGAGCGGCGGTCGGGTCGTGATCGGAGATCGCCATCTGGCGGCCAACGGCGAGGAACTGGCCTCCCTGTTGCGGCAGACCGGGGCCACCGTCGTGCACGCCACGCCCACCACCTGGAGCTTGCTGCTGGATGCGGGATTTACCGGCAAGGGCCTGAAGCGCGCCATTGGCGCCGAACCCCTGCCGCGCGAGTTGTGCACCCGCCTGCTGCAGGCCGACGACTCGCTGTACAACTTCTACGGCCCGACGGAGACCACGGTGTGGTCGGCGGTGCATCACTTCCGCTCGCCGCACGAGCCGGTGGTCGTCGGCCGACCGTTGGCCAACACGCAGATCTACATTCTGGACCAGCACTTACAGCCGGTGCCGGTGGGGGTGCCGGGGGAGATTTACATTGGCGGTGACGGCGTCACTTGCGGTTATCTGAATCGCCCGGAACTCACTGCGGAGAAGTTTGTTCCCGATCCCTTCGCCCGCCGGGCGCAGGCGGTGATGTACCGCACCGGCGATTTGGGCAGCTTCCTGGCTGACGGGCGGATTGAGTTCAAGGGCCGGGTGGACAATCAAGTCAAGATTCGCGGCTTCCGCATTGAGTTGGGCGAGGTGGAAACCATCCTGAACCGGCACGCGGCGGTGCAGGACTGTGCCGTGGTGGTGCGCGAAGACGTGCCCGGCGACAAGCGGCTGGTCGGCTATGTGGTGCCGGTGGCCGGAGCGAAGATGGACGCGGCCGAGCTGCGAGCCTGGGTGAAAGAACGGCTGCCGGAGTACATGGTGCCGGTGGCCTGGGTCGAGATGCAGCGGCTGCCGCTGTCGCCCAACGGCAAGGTGGACCGCAAGCACCTGCCCCTGCCGGAATACCAGCGGCCGGAGCGAGCGGGCGAGTATCAGGGGCCGCGCACCCCGGCCGAGGAAGTGATGGCCGGCATCTGGGCTGAGGTGCTGAAGCTGGAGCAGGTGGGCGTCCACGACCAGTTCTTCGAGCTGGGGGGCCATTCCCTGCTGGCCACGCAGGTGGTGTCGCGCATCCGGCAGGGGTTTCAGGTGGAGTTGCCATTGCGGGCGTTGTTTGAAGCCCCGACGGTGGCGGGGCTGACGGAGCGGGTGGAAGCACTGCAGCGCGAGCAGCAAGGCATGCTGGCGCCGCCTATTCGGCAGGTTCCGCGCACCGGACCGCTGCCGCTCTCCTTCGCTCAGCAGCGCATGTGGTTCCTGGACCGGCTGGAACCGGGCAGCTCGGCCTACACGGTGCCGCACTCCCTCCGCCTCAAAGGCGATCTGCGGCCGGCGGTGTTGGAACGGAGCCTGAACGAGATTATCCGGCGGCATGAGACGCTACGCACCTCGTTCCAGGTGATCAATGGCGAGCCGGTGCAGGTCATCGAGTCTCAGCTCACGATGAAGTTGGCCATCGAAGACCTCACGTTGCTTCCAGCAGACGGCCGGGAAGCCGAGGCCCAACGTCGCGCCAAGGAAGACACCTTTCGTCCGTTCGATCTGACGGTGGCCCCGCTACTGCGCGCCAAGTTGCTGAAGCTAGCCGACGACGACCATGTGCTGGTGCTTGTGACCCATCACAGCATCAGCGATGGCTGGTCGCTGAGTCTATTCGCACAAGAACTGGCAGCGTTGTACGAAGCCTTTGCGGCGAACATGTCGTCGCCACTGCTGGAATTGCCCGTCCAGTACGCTGACTATGCGGTTTGGCAGCGTGACTTTTTGTCCGGCGAGACTCTCGAGCGACAGCTCGCATACTGGAAGCACCACCTGGCGGGTGCTCCTGCCAGCCTCGATCTGCCGACTGATTATCCGCGTCCACCTCTGCAAACGTACAACGGATCGCGACAAACCGTGGTTCTTCCAAGATCTCTGACGGACTCGGTCAACAGTCTGAGCCGGGAACAGGGCGTGACCCTGTTCATGATGCTCCTAGCGGCCTTCAACGTTCTGCTCTCGCGCTACTCCTGCCAGGAGGATGTGGTGGTCGGCACGCCCATCGCAGGCCGCAATCGGGCGGAGATCGAAAAGCTGATTGGCTTCTTCGCCAACACTCTGGTGATGCGCACCGACCTCTCGGGCGATCCCACGTTCCGCGAGTTGCTGGCGCGGGTGCGGGAAACCGCTATGGGCGCCTATGCGCACCAGGACCTGCCCTTCGAGAAGCTGGTGGAAGAACTCAAGCCGGAGCGCGACCTGAGCCGCAATCCGCTGTTCCAGGTGATGCTGGTCCTGCAGAACGTACCGACTTCAGGACAGAAAATGAGCGCCGTCAGCGTGGCTCCATTTGCTTCGGGAGCACAGAGCTCGCAATTCGACCTGACGCTGTTCGCTTCCGAGACGCCCGAGGGAATGCGCGCTTCGATGGTTTACAACACCGACCTGTTCGAGGCGCAAACGATCATTCGGATGCTCCATCAGTTCGAGACGCTGTTGGCGGACGCCGTCGCTCATCCGGACAAGCCGATTTCACAGTTACCTCTGCTGACGGCTGACGAGCGCAAGCGCATCCTGGTTGAGTTCAATGACACGTCTGCGGTGTATCCCGACGTCTGCGTCCATGACCTGGTAGCCCAGCGGACCGCGCGACAGCCTGACTCAACCGCGCTGGTCTATGGCACCGAGCGGATTACATACCAGGAGCTGAACGCTCGTGCGAATCAGATTGCCCACTCCCTGATCAAGCGCGGCGCCGGGCCGGATGTCCTGGTCGGCATCTACATGGAACGTACGCCTGCTCTGGTCGCAGGGATTCTCGGGATCCTCAAGGCGGGTAGCGCCTACGTACCGATCGATCCCAGCTATCCCAAGGACCGCCTGCGGTACATCCTGGAAGACGCCAAGGCGCCGATGGTGTTGACGCAGACTTCTCTGGCCGGTGAGGTGGAGGGCTTCGCCAGCGAAACCATCCGCCTGGACGCCGACTGGGACCAGATTGCCCTGGAGCCGAAGACCAATCCAATTACGCAGGTGCAACGTGGAAATCTGGCATACGTGCTGTTTACGTCGGGATCGACTGGCCGGCCGAAGGGCGTAGCGCTGGAGCACCGCACACCGGTTACGTTTATCCACTGGGCGCAAGAAATCCTTGCGCCGGAAGAACTCTCCGGGGTGATGTTTTCGACGTCAGTGTGTTTCGACGTCTCGATGTGCGAGATGTTTGTCACCTTGAGCGCGGGCGGCAAACTCATCATGGCAGCGAATGCGCTCGAGCTCAGTTCCCTGCCCGCAAAGGACGAGGTCACGCTCATCAATGTTGTGCCCTCCATCATGGCCGAATTGGTGCGGTCCGGAGGTGTCCCCGCCTCGGTGCAAACGGTGAATCTCGCAGGTGAGGCCCTACCTGACGCGTTGGTGGACCAGATTTACGCAACTACCTCGGTCCGCCGTGTATTCAATCTGTACGGTCCCACCGAGACGTCTTACTCGACGTTCACGCTCGTCCCGCGCGGGTCTGCGGTGACGATTGGCAAGCCCATTGCGAACACCCAGTGCTATATCCTCGACAAGCGGCTCGAGCCGGCGCCGATAGGTGTGCCGGGGGACTTGTACATCTCGGGTGATGGCGAAGCACGAGGGTACTACGGGCATCCTGAGCTGACGCGGGAGCGATTTGTGCCAAATCCGTTCAGCCCGACGGATGGCGCCCGGATGTACCGGACTGGTGACGTGTGCCGCTGGCTGCCGGATGGGAACATCCAGTACTTCGGCCGCAGCGACTTCCAGGTCAAGCTGCGCGGCTATCGCATCGAGCTAGGGGAGATCGAAGCGACTCTCGACCAGCATCCATCGGTTCGGCAGAGCGTGGCAGTCGTCAGAGAAGACCCGCCCGGTCAGCAGCGGCTGGTGGCTTACGTGGTACTCCACGAGGGTGCTGAAGCCGATCCGATGGCTTTGCAGGAACACATCCGGCAAAGCCTCCCGGAGTACATGGTCCCTGCATCGGTGATGATTCTGGACGCGTTCCCGCTTACGCCCAACGGGAAAGTGGACCGGCGCGCATTGCCGGCCCCGGAGCGGCCCGCGTCATCGGCACCACAAAGCAATGCTCCGCAAGACCACCTGGAGTTGATCCTGGTCAGGATTTGGGAAAAGGTGCTCGGCGTACCCAATCTCGGCGTAAACGATAATTTCTTCGACCTAGGCGGCCATTCCATACTGGCGGCTCGCCTGCTCACAGAAGTTGAGAAGGTGGTGGGACGCAAGATTCCGTTGACGAGTCTGTTTCGAGGTTCGACCGTGGCGTCGTTGGCCAAGCTTCTGCGTGAAGGATCAGAATGCCAGCCTGAGCCCCTGGTAGTGGAATTCCAGCCGGGCAATGTGGAATTCCCGTCAATCTTTGCCGTGGCGGCACCCGGCGTGCGTGCGCTTGGCTACGCCAAGCTTTCGCGTTACTTCGGCCCCAAGCAGCCGTTCTACAAGTTGCAGGCCAGCGAACCCATTGTCCGTGGCGAGCGGCCATTCACTATGACGGAACTTCGCGACCTGGCCCAGCAATACGTCGCAGGAATCAGGGCGATACAAGGGTACAAACCCTGCTGCCTGATTGCGATGTGTAGCGGATGCCAGATAGCGGAACAGATGATTCTTCAAATGGAAGCGCAGGGGCAGGAAGTGAAACTGTTTGCCATCCTTGACACGTGGGTGATGGAATTCGCCCACCGCCGATGGGGTTGGCGCCTACTCGGTTACCAGCAACGGCTGAGATGGCTGCGAAAGGCTAGCAATCGTGAACGGCTGAGATGGTTCGGGAGCGCAGTGCGGAATCGCCTGCGCACCTGGACAGGCAAGGTCAGGGCTGCGCGACCCTGGAACGAAGCCTATTGGCCCCCCGAATTCACACCTCCGCGTTTCCGTGCTCCGGCCGTGTTGTTCAAGCGGCCGCGTCAGCCGTACTACTACATCGACGACCAGACAATGGGCTGGGGAGCCCGCAGCGAAGGCGGGTTGGAAATCCAAGAGATTGACGTCCTTCACCACGAGTTCTTGCGCGAGTTCTCAGTCCAGACCATCGGCAGGTTCCTTGCCCAGCGACTGGCCGGATCGCCGAGCGTTGTAAATGAACCAGCTCCGAGCAGCGCGGCCGCAGATGAAGTCTCGGCCGTTACCGCGGACTAACAAGCACACTCGAAACCAGCACCGTGTCCTGTTCCTCACCTAGCATTTCGCTGCACAGGTTCCAGTGGAGCGCGGGGGTTCCCGCAGAGCTTAGTGTGAGTGCCGACGAAATCCACGTGTGGATACAAGGCACTTCGCGTCCGCCGGGGGAAGTTGAATCGTTTCGGGCGCTGCTTTCGGGGGACGAACTGGCGCGGGCGGAACGATTTCGTTTCGAGCGAGACCGCGCGGAGTACATCGTATCCCGGGGCACCTTGCGCACCCTGCTCGCGTCTTACGTTGCCTCGCCTCCTCGAGATCTGCATTTTGAGTACTCGGAGTACGGACGGCCGAGTTTGCCCCTGCCGAGTACACAGAGAACGCTGGAGTTCAACGTCGCTCACAGCGGTGAGGTGGTGCTGCTGGTGTTCGCATACGACCGGCGGATTGGCATCGACGTCGAAAAGGTCAGGCGGGACTTTCAGACCAGTGAAGTCGCCGAACGGTTCTTTTCGGCTGCGGAGCGAGAGGCTTTACGCCGACTTCCGGAGCAGGACCGCCACGAGGCATTTTTCCGTTGTTGGACGCGGAAGGAAGCATTGATCAAGGCTTTGGGAGAAGGACTTTCGCATCCGCTGCATCAGTTTGACGTGAACCTCACGCCGAACGAGCCAGCCAAATTGCTGGCGACGCGCCCCGACCCGGACGAAGTTCAGCGCTGGATGTTGTGGGACATTCGCGTTGCCGGCGATTATGCTGCGGCGCTCGCCGCCGAAACAGGACCTCAGCGACCTCACCGGTGACCACGTTGACGGAGTACCCGGCCCGGCCACGTACTCGCCGTCAACGGCAGCTTGCTACTGCTTGCCCTCGTCGCCCGCGGGAAATCCGATTGCTTGCGGAACAGTGGAGATCAGTTTGTTGAATTGGGAGCGCTTTCGGCTCTTCTTGTCAGCATCCTGTTGCGCGACTTCCTCCGGACTCAACATGGACAATGCGCTAAGCCGGGTGTCGGGCTGTGAGATTGCACTCCGCAACAAGTTGCCGAAATGCCGAACCATGCGTTGAATCGTGGACTGTTCGAACAGCTCTGTGCTGTAAACCCAGTAGCCAGTCAATCCATCCGGCCGTTCGACGACGAACACCGCCATGTCGAACTTCGAGCGCATCAACGGTACCTCGAACCCTTCCACGTTCAGGCCGGCGAGTTCGCGCTGGGGCTGCGGGATGTTCTGCATCACAAACAGAACCTGCACGATTGGGTTGTGGGTTGGGCTGCGTTCCGGCTGGATTTCGCGAACGATCGTGGGGAATGGAACTTCCTGGTGAGCGTATGACTCCAAAAGCCCCTCGCGTACCCGTCGCAGAAGTTCGCGAAAGGTTGGATTGCCGGAGAGATCCGTTCGCACGGCCAGCAGGTTTATGAAGAACCCAATCATCCGTTCGGTTTCAGGCACGGTGCGGTTGGCCAGGTCCGTCCCCACAACGATCTGCTCTACTCCGGAATACTTCGACAGGAGCGCCTGGAAGACCGCCATCAGCGTCATGAAAAGCGTCGCGCCTTCCTGCCGGCCGAGGTCCTTGACCGCCGCGAGTTCTTCGCGCGGGACGTGAAGCACTTCATATGCGCCTTCGAACGTCCGGCTGGCCGGGCGTGGGCGATCCAGCGGCAAGTCCACCACTGGCGGGACGCCTTTGAGTTGTTGGCGCCAGAAAGCAAGCTGTTTCTCCAGAACCTCTCCCTGAAGCCACGCGCGTTCCTGTGCAGCATAATCGGCGTACTGCACCTTTAATTCCGAAAGCGGCGAGGGCTTATCGGCAGAGAAGGCTTCATAGAGGGCCCCCAATTCCTGCAACAGAATCCCAGCCGACCAGGCGTCGCTGATGATGTGATGCATCGTCAATAGCAGGACATGGTCCTCATCGGTAAGCCGGACTAGATTGGCTCGAATGAGGGGCGCGGTCGCCAGATTAAAGGGCCGCGTCGCCTCTTCGCCGGCAATTCGGCGCGCTTCACGCTCCCGCGCCTCCTCTGGCAACGCCGTGAGGTCGTGAACCACCAGGGGAAGGAATAGTTCAGATGCGATCACCTGCACGGGATGCCCGTTTTTCGTGGCAAAGGTGGTGCGCTGCGACTCATGCCGCCGCACGATTTCGTTGAGCGCCCGTTGCAGGGCTTCGGTGTTCAGTGCGCCTCTCAGCCGCAGCGATCGCGCAATGTTGTACAGGGGATTGTCTGGCTCAATCTGGTCCAGTACCCAGAGGCGCTCCTGAGCGTACGATAGCGGCAGGTCACCGTTGCGCGGTACCGGCTGAATGGGTGGCGGCACCAAGCCCTGCTCTTCACGCCGGACGGCATCCATCCGCCGCGCCAATTCGGCAATGCTGGGCGCCTCGAAAACCGCCCTCACCGGCACCGGAGTCCGGAAGTGCTCGCGAAGACGAGAAGCGATTTGTGTAGCGAGCAGCGAATGGCCGCCAATCTCGAAGAAATTGTCCTCGACACCAATACCTTCGCGTTTTAGTACTTCTTCCCAGATCGCCGCGATGACCTCTTCGCTTGGCGTTCGCGGAGCAACTGTCACCCGCTGGGCGCCCTTTACGTCCTCCGGCTTTGGCAGCGCCTGTCTATCGATCTTTCCGTTGGCGTTGAGCGGCAGCTTTGGCAGTTCGATGATCGCCGAAGGCATCATGTACTCGGGCAGTTGCGTCCGCAGGTAGCTGCGCAACTCGTCGCCGTGCGCCGTACCGACAACATACGCCACCAGTGCCCTGTCGCCGCGCTCGTCGGCAAGCGCAAGAACCACCGCCTGCTTCACGCCGGCGTGCCTGAGCAGCACAGATCCGATTTCACCCAGCTCAATGCGGAAGCCGCGGATTTTGACCTGGTCATCGGCACGGCCCAGGAATTCGACGTTTCCATCCGGCAGGTAGCGCACCAGATCACCGGTGCGGTACATCTTTGCATCGGGATCGGAAACGAACCGTTCGAATACGAAACGTTCTGCGGTCAGCACTGGCTGATTGATATATCCGGCAGTAACTCCGTCACCGCCTATGTACAGTTCGCCCGCAACTCCGACAGGAACCGGCTCACCGTGCGGGTCAAGGACATAGATGCGCGTATTCGCAATGGGTTTACCAATTGGGACGGTCGGAACTCCGGCACTTCTCCAGTCGTAGTCTTTGATCCTTAGCGTCAACGATCCAACGGTAGTTTCTGTAGGGCCGTAGTGGTTCAGCA
>Ga0335071_10003463_pt1 | contig 16625 bp, 13 predicted proteins | sample Lox_Sample_15_FD_206724 | JGI IMG/M metagenome (GOLD analysis project Ga0335071, IMG submission 206724) | Soil microbial communities from Loxahatchee National Wildlife Refuge, Florida, United States - Lox_Sample_1.5 | ecosystem: Environmental > Terrestrial > Soil > Wetlands | place: USA... | reverse complement strand
TAATCGCGTCGGGCCAGCACCGGTAAACCACAAGCAGCTGCCTCCAGAATAACTTTGGGAGAACCCTCCCAATGCGATGGAAACAGAAAAACGTCTGCCCGGCGATATTGCTGCCGCAGTTCTGGACCATAGCAGCCTCCCATGAGTTCGCAGTTCACTAGCCGCCTGCGCTGTATCTCTAATCGAAGCTCTGCCTCCAGGGGTCCCTTGCCCACAATCACGAAATCGGCTTGAGTAAATCGCGCCGCAGCCTCAACCAGCAACTGCGGGCCCTTGAACCTCCGAAGCGATCCAACAAAAAGGACCCGAGGCCGCAGATTGGAAGGACGGTTCCATTCCGGGGTGAAAAATTTCGCGTCCACGCCCGTGGGGATCACTTCACTTTCCAGACCGTAGTGATTCTTCAAACTGGCTCGAACAGATGGGGAATTACTGAAAAAGACATCACTCCGCAGAACGGTATTTTCCCAAAGGCGGATTTGCTCGTCCTTCACAGTCTCGTCGTTGCGCAGATCGGACTGCGATTCGATGCTAGCTATGACAATTCTCTCGTCACGCCATTTGCGCCTTAGTCCCAAATACAGCTTCGCTGCCGGCGATGACTTTATGTAAAAGAGAATAGAGTGTGGTCCGAAGATGAACTCAGGCAATATCCTGAGACTTTGGCGGTGTTTGCCTAAGCGGATAAATCGTGTCGCCGGCCGTTCAGCAAGAGCCCTCGACGGTTCCCCACAGAGAAACATGGTTACATGAAAACGTTCTGGATCGAGACGTGACACGAGATCGCGCGCATTCGTCATTTGCGCATTGAATTGATCTGCGTCGGCAAAGCTGTCAATCAGCAGGCGGATTGGCTTCATGTGGCTTGCACGTTGACCGATGCTGAACAGGAAAGCCCCAATCGCGCAGCTGCCAATCTGATTGGGTTCAAATGCGCTACGGTATTGGAACTCTTTCTGAAGATATCGGCCATTCTAGCCGATGCTGGCGCAAAAGCGCCCCAACGCGGAGCTTTTCGTTTGGCTGTTCGGACCGCCGTATGTGATCGCGTGCGGCCTCAAGTAGCCGCCGGCGGACCGGCCTTTCGGCGCCCAGCGGAAGCGGAGATTGCTCTGTGGGGTCTGATTCCAGGTCGTACATACGTTCGGTCCCGCTGCCGAAATTGCTGACGAGTTTATATCGAGAGTCCCGAACGGATAGAACTCTGGGACCTTTTCGATTTTCGGGCCGAAGCGGATTCGTGCAGCCCTCCACACACTCCGAGATCACTGGACTCTCAAATCCTTGACCAACTTTCAAGCAATTCAGCTGACTCGCGCCGTGGAATTCACTTGGGATAGACTGGCCCAAAGCGTCCAATAGCGTAGGGGCAAGGTGGATCAAGCTGAAGGGCGACTTTGTCTGTTCGTTGGCCTGAACTCCGGGAATGCGCAACAGCAGCGGAACATGAATAAGCTCTTCTGAAAGGTGAGACGGTGAATGGTAGCGTCCTCCATGTTCGAGGAACTCCTCACCATGATCGGCTGTAAGCGCAAAGACGCAATCGCTCCATCGTTTCGAATGCATCAGCTCTGCGACGAGACGCCGCAGTTGCTCATCCACCCAACGAATCCCGGCGTCGTAAAACACAAGGATCTCTTCTCGATGTTTCCCCAGCTTTCTAATTCCGATATCCCCGCGATTCCAATAAGAATTCACGTATCGCGCACGCTGAGGAGTGATTTGCCCCTTGGAAAACACCGAAAATGCTGACTGCTTCGGATAATACGGGGAATGTGGATCCATCAAATGCAACCAAAGAAAAAATGGTGCATCGCCGATGGACGATAGCCATTCGAGGGCGTGATCCACAATTACGTCCGCTGACGGGAACCTGCGCAACTCGTCCACTGACTGAGGCAATGGCGTAACCCGCTGGCAGTATTCGAAGTAAAGCTCATCGTAGACTTTTCCAATCGGCCCCATAGCAGGACGAATAGCCTGCAGAGTCCGATTGACACGGCTTGCCCAGCTCTGTCCGTTGGCGTTCGAATTTTCCCCAATTGCAGGTGCAATCGCATCGATTTTCAGGAAGTCACGAAATTGATCGAATCCCTGATCAAACCCTAACTGCGGCGAGATGTATGGATTCGCCGCTGCAAAGCAGGCTGTCGCGTAGCCTGTTTGCTGCAAAACGGTTGCTAGAGTAGGTTCGCCGGGAGCGATTCCCAGCACGTCACGCCCTAGCGCAAGCGGAAAACGTGAAGTAAAGATCGAAGGCAGCGAATAGTACGTCGGGGCACCCGCGACAATAGCGACTGGAACTATACAAGTATCCTTGGCCAAAGAATCCAGGAATGGCGTTGTCGGCACCCTGTAACCCATGAACCCGACATGGTCCGCCCGGAGGCAATCCACAGTAACGAGAAGCATCGATTGTCGAGCGCACACTTCAGACCACCTTCTTTGCCACAGCAGTTGTTTTTCGGAATTTTCTCTTCAGCACCTCAACTTGCACAGTGCCGCTTCGCGTTCGGACACAACCGTTCTGCATCAACTCATAAAGGTCCGCGTCATGAAGGTATAGAAGATCTCCATGTTTTTTCTCAAGCGCTTCGAGAAAGGCATCGAGTTGTTGGAGTGTCTGGGTTCGAAAATCGTGCACGCTGGAGTGGAAATTGATCGAGTGAATCGAAACAATGGCGGGAATGCCTCGTTCAAAGCAACTCTCCGCTGCGTGCAGGCATGATTCGACTGAAAAGTTCTTCTCCACGGCAGGTTCAAACTCTATCGTCCGGGACAACTGAAGCACGTTATTTCCGTCGAAATATGGAGGAAAGAGCGTGCCAGGCCCATTCTGGGCAACTTTTATTCCGTGTTGTGCCCAGGCGCGAACCGTGTCTTCGTTGGCACGATAACCAGGCGCGCACGCCGAACGCGGAAGGGCCGCAAACATCTTCGCAAACGCTCCCACGGTCTCACCGATAAACTGCGTTTGTATGTCTTTCGACAGGAATCGCTCATCTGGAGACTCCTCAGGCGTCCAATATTCATAGCCAATCCAAGGCATTCTCCAGTAGATATATGGTGTGCCGGCTTGCCACAGAGTTCGTAAGAGCGTGGCGCGTTCAGCCTTTGCCATGTTCTTTTCTACTGCATTTCGACAAAAATGGGTCATTCCGTGCAGAGCGGGTTGAAATACCCCGTCGGAAATGCCCGACATATAAGCTTCATTCAGTCCAGCCCGCTTCCAACCACGCGGGAGGCCATCCGCCAAAAGAAGAATTTCAATTTTCTGCCAATCATCTGCTTCCATCTTCGCGAAGTCGGGGTTTCCCAGGACAAAGTTCATTTCGAGGCAAGGATGACGGCCAACCGAGTCCCGATGTTTCTTCAGGGTTGCGCCGAGCGCCAACACGTCATCCGCCGTTTCCAGCGTATACAAATCGTATGGGCGTTCTCCCAGCCTAAGACCTGCCTCGTTGATTTGTTCGAATCCTTCTCTGTCCCGAAGGCCGACACGGCCCCAATCATCGCTTTGAAAGACCACGATGGGCCGATTGAAGACGAACCCGGAAACCGGGATCACATCTCGTATTCTTCGGACAATTGCTCGCCCCCAACTCACCGGATTGACACCGTCTGACGTTCGATCGCCATAGCCGTGAATAGCGTGAAAATCCGCGGCAGCTCTAAGATATGAACGGAACCCGCCAGATTGGACAAGGCGCTCCGGAATGACGTGATGTTATAGGTATCCAAGATCTTTGAGCCGCTCTTCAATAATCTGCCGCTCAGCCTGATCAGCTTTAACGGCATCATCATTCGCTAAATCTTTCAGAACAAATATAAGCAGTTCCTCAAGGCTGCCGAAGGCGGAGCCGTATCTTTTCTCAACCAGCGAGCACAGATCCGCGGGCAACTGTACTGTCCTCATTTGGGCAACCTCACATATCAACAACCAGGAGATATCCTCGCGTGGTTGAGCATACATTCAGCGTGGCAGATGTGAGTAGAGGATATGACACCGTCATTCCTTGAACGGCTACCTTGATTTGCTTATTGTGATGATCGGTAAGGCAAAGGTTCGCATCACGTGAGCGCATGGACGTTCGCAAGTTCAACTGCCTGCCGGCCTCGTTTTGAAGACCGTCGCCCGTACTCGCGATACGATCGCGTCTGTGATAAGGCGATCATCTGTGTCCAATCCCGTCCACAGGGAAACGATGCAAAATGCCAGATACGCTAGCAGCAAAGCGAGCACGGCACTGGCTAATTGCGCTTTGGCAAGAAATGAGCTTCGGCTGAGAAGAAAAACAATCAGCCCGGCACATCCAACAGAAGGCGCCAACTTCAAATAGCTCCAGTTGTAGGGCGACAGCTTGAGAGCCCTCCGAACTTCGATCAAATTCAAGAAATTCATACCGATATTAGTAATGGCAGCTGCGACTGCGGCACCGAAGGCACCCCAAAGCGGCACGAGTTCAAAGCAGAGGACAATCATCACTACAGCCATTAACGCTTGTACACGAATCAGACGCCGCTCGTGTCCCGACATGAGAAGAAGAAACCCGACCGATCCAACACCGCAATTGACCAATTGACCTAACGTACCAACGACTAGGGCTGACCAGCCTGATTCAAATTCGCGACCGAAGATTCGCATGATAGCAGGTGCGTAGCATATAACCACGATCGCAAGAGGTAGGGTGAGCCCCAAAATCCATTTCGTCAGCGTTTGGAAAAGTCGCGCCAATACCTCACGCTCACCCCTGGTATGGATATCTGCGATGACGGGAGCAAAAATCTGATTGACGGAATGGAGGAAAATCGTTTCGTACGCGATTATGGAAACGACAACCGCATAAATACCGACATCATGAGCACCACGATAAACACCGAGCGCAACTCGGTCCGTCTGGACCATGAAGAATTGCATCATTCCAAAGCCGAACATGGAAACGGAAAAAGACCAGATTTCGCGTCCGACTCCAAGAGACTTGAGGTTTGGGGATCGTGCTTCAGGCGGACTCAGCCTCCAGATCCACTGAATCAGTAGTGCCAGAACGCAACAAGCACTGAATACCTGCCCGATCAGATAGCCCCTGAGCCCATAACCAAGTGAAACCAGAAGCACTGTCGCTGCAATTGTCGCTGGACTCGATATGAACTTTGAAATGATCGTGCGCCGCCCGGCTTCCCTGTAGCCCGTCAGCACATTCCCACAAAACAAGTTCAGGGCGGAGAAAATCATGATCACCGCAAACCAGGGCAGGTAACCCACAAGCTGTGGAGCGTGGTAAAACCGACTTGCGAACCAGGGTCCTACTTTCAAAAGGACTAGTGCGAATATAAGGTTGGTCGCGAGGAGAATCCACGAACCATTCCACAACAGTGCTCTTAACTCCGAGATTTTCTTGGAAGCGGAATACTCGGCGACGAACCGAAGTGCCGATTGTGGGATACCCAGCGTGTTCACCATTCCGAGAAAACTGATGATGGTTATCCCCAACGCATATAGGCCAAGAGCATCCGCGCCCAGAAAACGTGCTAGATAAATCTTGAATCCATAGCCAACAACTGCAGTAAAGATGGTCCCAGAAAATGCGACACCCGATTGACGCGAGATGCGTCCCATCTCCGTCTTGAAACTTGCTCGCACCTTTTCTGCGGGCTCGCTGCTTTTTTCGCCAATTCCGAGAGGAGAAATGACCGGAGCCGCGGCTACTCCTGCAAGGCCTTCATCATCCGGCATTTCTTCAGATATCGAAAAATCCCCCAAGTGCTGCTTTCTCCTCCCGTGACTGTCTCTACAATCAACTCGTTCGATCATCGACGTGTGAGAATGAGATGAACCAGTGTAAACATCTCTACAAGTGGACAGGTTATAAGATCAGCGGTTCTTGCCCTTCCTCAACACGCGCAATCGTGATACAACTCCTCTAGCCGAACGTTCGAGTGGCGGAGACGTCTTGAGCGCTTCGGCAACTCCATGACGCAGAATTTCTTTGACGTGTTTCACCATGGATCGCCTTAGGGTCACGTAAAGCGTTCGGCGGCCGTCATTAGCAAAACGGTTCTTATACTCTTCTGCGCCTAAACCCAGATCGACAATTTTGAGCGAAGGATCTTCACTGGCTTCTTCAATCAACTTTGACAGCAAGCAAAATCCGGGTGAAAAGCGTTCCAGGTCCGTTTCAAAAGTAGGTTGATACCAAAACCAGGAGCCCTGGAATCGAAAACCATAATTCCATGCGAGCACTTTGTCGCCAGTCATCATACGCGTCAGAATCAACCATCCGGAAGCTCCCAATAGTTTCGCAAGTTCGGAGAGAAATATCTGTCGCTCCGGCTCCTCTAGATTGCTGTATCGGCCGATAGCATTGAATCGGGTGATATGAGCTTTGACAAACTCAGGAAGCAATCGTGCAATAGCATCCCCATCACGTGCGTGATCCAGCCGGATGGGCGATGTTCCAGCCATCGCACTCAGGGAGCGTCGCACCATTTTGCTACCTGGTAATTTGAGCTTCTTGTCACCCTCACGGCGCTCGATACCACTCAGCCGCACCTGCGCGCATCTGTAAGCAGTTCGAGCAAACTGGCGATAACCGGTTGCCATCGACGCTTGCTCGATCGCTCGAACCGTCGACGAGTCGTCGGGCAAATTCGTAAGCGTAATTTCCCCGACACCACGCTCTTTAAGATGACCCATCACCGACAAGACAAATGCCTGCTTGTGCTCTGCCGACGCGAGAAAGTCGCAGTAGTCGCCTGTTGTCGCACAGAGGAAAGATGCGCGCCTTTTTTCCGAATCGAGAGCCAGTGAAACAACTGCACGGAGTGAGCTCGCGTCGTCATATCCGAGAAATATGAGCGGATGCAGCGTGGCGGCGTAGGCGCGGTATACGGCCAGGGACCACTCGTAGGTGTAAAACACCTGTGCATCGGGGAGTTGCAACACCAATTCGTTCCATTGGCGTAGCAGCGTCGGGTCTTCTGGGACCGTTTCCAGGATCGCGATTCGCAAGGAGTTGATTTATCTCTTGGGTTTGGGAATCACGTAATAGTACCAATCGGGTAGGAGATACATATGTGGATTTCCTGCCGCGGCCCTAGCTTTCTCCGGCGTGGAGGGTCGCGACTCTGGAACCGTTCCGAAGGTCCTCGAGCTGTGCATGCAAGCCGCAGACGTGGGCTTCGAATTCACCGAGAGTCATTCGGCTCGTGACGTGAATTCGCGGCAGAGCATAAGCAGGCAACTTGCGACCCAAGCCTCCACCAAAATTTAAAAACGCATTCCGATATCCAGCTTTCTCTGCCATACCGGAAAGTTGCGGTGTGATTGATTGTGGATCGCCAAACGGGTACGCAAAAGCCCAAATCGTAGTACCCAGGACCGATTGGAGAGCTATTCGACTCTGCGAGATCTCCTCGTACGCGAGCTGAGGCTCCTGTTTGGTCAGCATAGGATGGGAAACCGAATGGGCTCCGATCGTCATCCCTGCCGACCGCAATTCTTGCAACTCACTTCGGATCATGACTCCATACCTGCGGCACATTACGGAATCCCCGAGATCGACCACCGGTTTGTTTAGACACAGCTGATCACTCAACTCCTTAATCACGCTGGCTCGGCTCTGAGAATCAAATTGTGAAAGGCGACGTACACAGTCCAACCACACCGCACGCCTTTGTTTCCTGCCTTTTAGTCTGCCTGCCTTGAGGAGTCTTTGACACGATGAGCTGATCGGTCCTGACGGAGCCTGTCGAAAAACCAAGAGAAGCTTCTCATACCAGAGCATTGTGCGCACTTCTCCAGCAGAAGCCCCCGTTACGAAGAACAAGCACTTCACATTCTCTTGCCTCAAGATAGGAAGCATATCGGTCAAACCGTTCAGCAATCCGTCATCGCAGGTCAGAAGGACAGCTCTGGAAGGCAATTTGTCCCCACGTTCAAAAAACGCAAGAACATCTTCAGGCGCGACGATTTTGTAGTTTCCTTTTAGCAAATGTATTTGACGGCGCAGCGTATGGGCACTAATCAGATGTCCATCAAAAACCGCATCAACAGGTTTGTAATTTGGGGGAATAATTCCGTGGTAGGTCACTACAGCCAGCCCGGTATTTGAGATTCGTCGGAATGCGCCAACGCCGGACAGGGTGGGATAAACCAGCCTCTTCAACAACGGGCTAACGATCCTCATTGCCTCTCAACCAGTTCCCATTTCAATGGGGTGCCGCGTTCGATGTCGCAACTGGCTCGGCTCCCCAGTATCTCCGGCAAATAGCGAGTGTGCAGTCCGTCTCCTGGACGAATCGCGCGTACGTTGTTCTGGGTAAAAATATCCCCGCACTTCATGTCTTCCACAATGAAAAGTGAGCGCCGGAATGCCCGGCTACTCTGCTCGTGAGAACTGAATCCGAAATGGATGCCACCCAGTGCCTTTTCTGCCAGACGAATCGCATTAACGGTCGCCTTAAATTCATCCGGTTCGAGTGAGAAAGCACTATCCGGACCTGGATTGGCACGCGACAGCGTGATGTGCTTCTCCACGATACAAGCACCCAAAGCCACAGCCACTATCGGCACTGCGCTCCCCATCGAGTGATCCGACAGTCCCACCGGTAGGTCGAAGTGCCGCGCCAATTCCGGAATTGTCCGCAAATTCATCTCTTCAATTGGCGCCGGATATGCGCTTGTACACTTCAGCAGCGCAATCTGTATTGCTCCGGCATCTCGGGCAGTTTGCACGGCTTCCTTGATCTCCTCAAGCGTAGCCATGCCTGTCGACATGATTAATGGCTTTCCCGTTTGAGCCATTCTCCGGATCAAGGGAATATCGACTAACTCGAATGACGCCAGCTTATAAGCCGGTACGCTCATTGACTCTAGGAAATCAACCGAAGATGCATCGAATGGGGAGGAGAACAACTCTATCCCCAGTTCATGCGCGACGGAACGGAGTCGAGGCTGCCATTCCCAAGGTGTGTAAGCCTCGCGGTAAAGATCGTGAAGGTTGCGCCCGTTCCAGAGTGTCCCCTTGATCTGGAACTCTGGCCGACTGCAGGCGATCGTCATGGTATCTGGCGTGTACGTCTGCAGTTTAACGGCATCAGCGCCGGCATCCTTCGCAGCGCGCACGATTGCAACCGCTTGATCAAAGCTTTGACCGTGATTCGCCGACATTTCGGCGATTACGTAGGTCGGGTTCGCCGGTCCAACAACTTTCCTCCCGATCTCAATCTGCGGTGCCATTGTCAATCCAATTGCAGGCGAACAGAACGTATCAGCTGAAATGCTTCTGCAGCGCCGCATCCAACGACACCGCCCCAGCGCCTCGCCGTCGCCCGCAAAGCCTCGGGCGAGCGCGGATGAGGAAACTTCCGAGCTTCACTTTCGTAGCATTCCATTGCCTCAACCTTGGCTTCAATCGTATCTGTCACATCGACAAATACATTGGGCCGAAACGACGGCTCGAGACCCTGAAATGCCCACTCAGTCGATGAAGCTACCTCGAATGCATAGACATCTCTGACAGGAGTTCCCTCCATCGGACGCGTCGCCGTTAAGACAGCCCGATATACCACTCCGTGATCAATATTCAGATCGCCACCGTGGTGGGTATAGATCACGTCTGGCCGCGACTGACTAACAAGCCCCTCAATGATCTTCACCACTTCGAGCAAAGGCACAGTGTCCAGACGGTTATCGGGCAACTGATGCAGAACAAGTTTCTTAACTCCCACTTTCGCTGCGGCTGCCTGGGCCCGTTTGCGGAGCGTGGCTAACTGTGTGTGATCAGCATTGGCGCGCTCGGGCTGGCGTGAAGTCATTCCTTCGCCGAGAATGGCGAAGCTAACGTCGTGACCCTCTTTGACCAGGCGCGCCGCCGTCGCGCCGCATCCTAGAATCTCGTCATCTGGATGGGCTGCGATTACTAGAACTCTCACCGACGATTCTCCTTTACGCTCATCTGGCTGATTTTGACGTCGGCCATGACATGACCGTCATAAAGGGCCGCCCGGCTGAATTCAAATCGGAAGCCGTTATGTTCGAGAAATGCTCGGGGATAACCATCCGCGTCAAGCATCCGAATGAAATCATAGAGTTCTTCCAGATTTGCTGGACTCTTGATCTCGCTCTGCTCCGGCTTCCTGCGTTTAAAGTTCACGGCTTCGCCTTTCTGCGGCATAGGCGTCGGCTCAACTCTGGCAATGTGTTCAATCATTCGTGCAGATAGCTTCCCTGCCCGGAGATAGATTTCCTCGGCGCCCCCATCCAATGATAGTGGCTCTTTTAGGAACACTGGTCCTGCATCAAATGTGTCCGTCATGCGAAGTGCTGTGAGCTTTGTTTCGCGTATGCCTCGAGAGATCAGATTCTGCAGTGGACTCCCTCCTCGACCGAACGGAACATCCGTCATGTGAAAGCAAACACATTCGCATTCATGCAAAATCTTATCGGGAACTCTCCATGACCAGTGAAGGAAAAAGATGTACCGCGGCCTCATTTTTCGAACCAAAGCCAAAGAGAGCTCTTCGGGTGAGCCGAGATAACTCCATCTACCAGGCAAGAAACGCAACTGCTCTTCGAACAAACGTTGGTTCCATGGCTTGCACCCAAGAACCAGGTACGTCTTGCGCGTGGGCTCTTCTTTCATGCTGACGTCTAATTCCTCTCGTAAACCAGGTGGACCGCATTGTGACCTCGAACTTGATGCATACCAGCATTTCGGAATGCCGCACGTTCAAAGGATCTGACCGAAGCCACATTCTCCGGTTTCACCAGTGCATGAACCCGGGTTCGTCCGCCCCTCACGGCAAGTTCTCGAAGGCCGCTCTCAATCAAATCACTCCCAAGCCCCCGGCCTCGCATGGATTTTGCAAGACTCACGTCCACTTCCCATTCCCCGTCCGGCCGGGCATCGAACCTGATCTGCCCAACGGGATTTGCCTCCTCATCCTCGGCAATGAGGATGATATTTTTCGCTGCCGAGCCCTGGGCGCTTCTAAGCTTCTCATCAAACCAAGCCGTATGAGTTTCCCATGAAATCGGATCCGCCGAAAACGACGCGGCTCGGACTTCCAGATCGTTAGCCCACTGCCACAATAGCCTGCGATCCTCATTCCGCAATGGCCGCAAACCTAGAATCCTTCCGCCGCGAAGCACAGACACTACCCGCATTGCACCTTTTCCGTCCACCAACTCCCTGGAGGCCTTCGACAGGAGTTGTCGCCGTTCTTGCGACTCAATCAACGATTGCAGCGTTTGCGCAATTTTCTCCGGTGTTGCCGACCCCTTCGCTATGTGGATGGCGCACCCTCTCTTTTGGAGTTCTTCTGCCAGCGCAGTCTGATTGTCCGCCACGTCGATCAGCAACGCAGGAAGGCCGAGGAGGCATAGCTCCCAACACGTAGTACCGGCCGCCGAAATGGCCACGTCGGCCGCCGCCATAAATTCTCCAACCCTTGACACGTCCTTCAACAGCTTTATCTTTCGTCGGCTGGCGCTGACCATACCCTGCAACTTTTCGAAGTTAGGATTGCTGCCGCCAGCGATTACCGTCGCCTCGATTTCACTCAAGCGGGAAATATCTAGCGCCTTAATCGCAGTCGCAGTGGCATTTCCGACGTCACTGCCTCCCATCGTTACCAGCACATGACGGCATACCGCCGGGTTTGCTCGCTGCCAAGAATTCCAAACCTTGAATTCTCTGCGCAGCAGAGCATATCTGGGACCCAGAACCAGACGCGTCTGTTCCTCACGATCTGAATAAAGCGCCGGAGTAGCCGAGACATTCTGATTTAGCACTACATCGGCTGTGTAGTGGTCCGAATGACCGTAGTCATCCAGGAAGAGAACCTTGAATCCCGCTGCTTTAAGTCCGCGCTGATAGTCCGCTCGGAATTGGTAACCATCAACGGCGATCCACTCGCAGTTCTGCTGCTTCGAGAGAGCGATCGTCTGCAACAGATCGTCAGAGTTGCCAATTGCAGCCGATATGCAGAATACGCCGCAATACTCAGATTGAATCCGACTCCGGATCGCCTCCGTGCTTTCGGCCATGGCAAACAGGGCGTGTCCACCGGCATCCTGCCACGCTTGCGCCAAAGCCAGACAGCGCATGACGTGGCCAGTACCAATCGCAGTACTCGCGTCCGCCCGGATCAGAAGTGTCCCTATGCTCACCGAAAACTCTCCGGAAATCCAAGTCAGCGCACTGCTTTTTGCATCACAGCTCGGTTCAATTCAACGAGCGCAGGTTCTCGTTCAAGCAACTTCAACACGTCTTGCCAAGAGAACATCTCCTCAGACGGGAACCTGGAGTACACGGCTCGAACGAATGCCAGGTCTTCGGGAGTATCGACGGTCCATCGATACGCGCTGTAGTCTTGATCTCCCGCGACCGACAGAAGTTCGAACCGAGTAGGATGCTCAATGATGTAAGGCGTCACGTGCTCCCGTTCGTGAGGGTGTCGTGCCTCCCGCCACGTCCGTGCTAAAGCGTCACGCGAAATCACTTCGGTGTCCAGACCGCGCGGATAGGTTCGCACCAGCGTGTTCGAGGCATAGTCCGGCTGTTCTCGCAGAAAAGCCCGAATTGTTGTATCGGTGACCTCCGAATCGATCAAAGGACAGTCGGACGTGATCCGAACCACCACATCCGCTTCACTAAATTCCGCCGCCATGAAGTAGCGAGCGAGAACGTCATGCTCATCGCCCCGGTACGATGACACACCGCTCCGCTGGCACTCCTCGACAATCGCTTCGTCCTTCGCAAGCGTGGTAGTCGCAACTACTAAGCTGTCAATGAGCTGCGAATTGCGCAAACGGCTCAAGACTCTCGACAACATGCTCCGTCCGGCAAGATCTTCAAGTACTTTACCGGACAGTCGTGAACTCCCCATCCGAGCCTGAACGATCCCGACTACTTTCACCTTGCCTCCGTGGCTGCACTTTGATAGCTTCCAACCACTTTCTTCACCGCAGTGATCACATCCAAGACGTCCTGGTCCGTCATGCTGTGAAACATCGGCAAGCTGATGAGACGAGAGTATGCATCCTCGGCAACCGGGAATTCTCCTCCGTGATATCCAAAGCGATCCCGATAGTATGGATGCAAGTGCACCGGAACATAGTGAACATTCACGCCAATGTTTTCAGCCCGCAAAGCGCGGAAGACTTCTCCGCGATCGAGCGATAACTCCGCCACATCCACCCGGATCGGGTACAGATGCCAAGCCGAATTCACATTGGATCGGACCAGCGGCAGCACGATCCCACGGACGTCTCGAAACGCGGCGGCATATTGAGTCGCAATATCGCGACGGCGCGCCAGGTTTGCTTGTATTCTCTTTAGCTGCTGAATTCCAAGCGCACACAGTACATCCGGCAACCGGTAATTGAAGCCTAGCAAAACCATCTCGTAGTACCACTGCCCTGCGGCCTGACGGTCACGCGCATCACTGGAAATTCCGTGATTGCGAAACTTACGTAGGATCTCAGCAAACTTGCGATTGTTAGTCGCAACCATTCCGCCTTCGGCCGTCGTGATGTGCTTCACCGGATGGAAGCTGAAGACGGTCATATCCGCAATTCCGCCAACCCGCTTCTGCTTGTACTCCGCGCCCAACGCATGGCAAGCGTCTTCAATTACCGCGATCCCGTGACTCTGAGCAAGTTCCAGAATAGGGTCTAAATCCGCCGGGTGACCCGCATAGTCAACTGGCAAAATCGCTTTCGTTTTGGGAGTAATTTTTCTCGCGATCTGCGACGGATCTACATTCAGAGTATCCGCGGCGACGTCGGCAAATACCGGACTTGCTCCTTGGTATAAAACGCAATTCGCGGTTGCGGCGAAAGTGAGGGGTGTCGTAACGGCCTCGTCACCAGTCTTGAGACCCGAAGCAAAGCTCGCGGCATGCAGTGCTCCTGTTCCGGAGCTAAAACTCACTGCGAATTGCGTCCCGACGTAAGAGGCGAACGCTTCTTCGAACTCCGCGACCTTTGGCCCGGTCGTCAGCCAGTCCGATCGCAAAACGTCCACCACCGCCTGAATGTCGTCCTCATCCAGCGCCTGCCTGCCATATGGCAGAAAGTTTGCTCGAACGGGACGTCCTCCATGAATGGCAAGCGTCCTCAAGTTGGATGGGATCGTTGTCATCCGTTTTGCTTACGCCGAAATCCGGGCAGGCACTGCTTCATCAACAATCGGGGCAGGCGCGATCAGGTCATTCAGATCAGGGCCGGTAAGCCAACGATCATTCGTGTCGCTCGCGTAGCGAAAACCCTCTGCCAAATGCTTTCCACTACTCCAGTTCTCTCGGCGCCACCAGGAATGGGAGGGCTGAATCACATAACGATCTTCCATCTCCACGGTGTTCCGGGCTTCGTCTTCGGAGACAAGCACCTCATGAAGTTTCTCTCCCGGCCGGATTCCGACAGTTTCGATCTCACATCCGGGTGCGATACTCTCCGCTAAATCGAGCAAACGCATGCTCGGGATCTTCGGGACAAAAATCTCACCACCATGCATCTGTTCGATACAGCTAATGACGAAGCGAACACCCTGCTCCAGCGTGAGCCAGAATCGCGTCATACGTGGATCGGTCAATGTGATCCGCCCGGTTCGTCTCTGTTCCTGAAAAACGGGGATCACGCTGCCTCGACTCGCCACTACGTTTCCATACCGTGCGCAACTAAACCGCGAGTCCTGCGCCCCCGCATATGCATTGGCTTGTACAAACATCTTCTCCGCGCAGAGTTTCGTCGCCCCGTAAATGTTGATGGGGTTCACCGCCTTGTCTGTGCTGAGGGCAAGGGTTTGCCGTACTCCTTGATTGATCGCGGCATCAATCACATTCCTCGCGCCGATCACATTTGTCTGGACAGCTTCGAAGGGGTTGTATTCGCAAGCAGGAACCTGCTTCAATGCAGCCGCGTGAACCACGACGGTTACCCCGGCCAACGCCCGCTCCAGACGCGATGGGTCGCGGACATCACCCAGAAAATACCTTAGACAGGGGTGGTTCAGGCCCGCCGCTCGCATCTCATGTTGCTTCAATTCGTCGCGACTGAAGATCACAAGCCGCTTTGGGTGATAGTCCTTGAGCATGACTTCGACAAATTTCTTGCCGAAGGACCCCGTACCGCCGGTCACCAATACTGCCTGTTCCGACCAATTCATCCCTTGAGCCTCTTCGCTGCACGAATTCATCGCAATCGTCGATCTCGAATGCCGTCCAAGCGGTCACGGAGGATGGCTTCCGGGCTGTTGTGTTTGCCCGCTAGTATAGCGAACTTCACCCGGGATTCTTCTTCTCAAACTCGATCAATATTTCGTCACGATTTTTTCCCTTGAATGCTAGAATGTCCGACGAACTCCCAATTCATTTTGCTTGATAGTCCCAGCCTGCACAGAACCAGCCTCTTCGGCCCGGGATGCGAGCGGAAGTGCGCAAGCAGCGTTTGGCTTTGCTGGGAACGAAAACGGTTGAGGAGCAGGTATGGATTCAGGGCCCCTGGCACCTCTGAGTAACAGCACGCTTCGCGAAGTACAGACCTCTCAGGTCCTCGATCTTGGACGTACCTCTTCCTCCAGAATTTATCCGGAGCTTCACTCCACCGAATCAGCTGCAGGCGAGTACCTCCGTATTCTTTTCAAGCGTAAGTGGATCGTAATCGGCTGTTTCGCCACAATTTTCTCAGTCGTCGCGATTGCCAGCCTCAAGACGACTCCGGTCTACGAGGCGAGCGGGACTATCGCGATCAACAAACCTGACACCACACTCAACTTTCAGGGCTCAACAACCTTCAATCTCGATTACTACGACCCTTCGGAACTGGATACAGAGGTGAAAATTCTGCAGAGCGACCTGCTGGCTCTGCAGGTCATCCGCGAACTGAACCTGGATCGCCGGCCTGAAATCGCCGACCAGGCGCCTCCCGCTGCTCCATCATCACTTGACCTGAGTCCGGATCCCTTACAAAGCGACCCCGCCCGTGCTTCATCGATGATCGGCAGTTTCAAAGGCAGTCTCCGCGTGAGCCTCAGCCCTAACACGCGCATCATCGAGGTTCACTATCGCAGCCCTGACCCACAGATGGCAGCAAATGTTGTCAACACCCTCATGCAGACATACGTCGAAAACAACTTCAAAGCTCGCTTTGAATCGACGATGCAGGCCTCAGATTGGCTTTCCAAGCAACTCGTCGATCTGCAAATGAAGGTTGAGACCTCCCAGGAAAAGCTTGTCCGCTATCAGAAAGAGCACGAGATTCTCGGAGCGGATGAGAAACAGAACATCACGATGGAGAAGCTCGACGAGCTCAATAAGGAACTCACGGCGGCTGAAAGCGAACGCATGGACAAAGAAGCCGCTTATCGCCTCGTCGAATCTGGAGATCCCGAGGCGGTTGCGTCGGCAAGCGGTGACTCCGGGGATGAGAAAAGTTCGCAAGCAGGAACCGCCTTGCTTGGCACATTGCGCTCTAAGGAAGCCGAACTGAAAATTCAGTCCGCAGATCTGAACACGCAGTTTGGGCCTTCGTACCCGAAACTTTTGGTGCTGAATAATCAGATCAAAGAAATCGACTCCCAAATTCAGTCGGAGATGAAGAAGATCGTCAATAAGATCAGGGG
>Ga0335071_10003462_pt1 | contig 16625 bp, 16 predicted proteins | sample Lox_Sample_15_FD_206724 | JGI IMG/M metagenome (GOLD analysis project Ga0335071, IMG submission 206724) | Soil microbial communities from Loxahatchee National Wildlife Refuge, Florida, United States - Lox_Sample_1.5 | ecosystem: Environmental > Terrestrial > Soil > Wetlands | place: USA... | reverse complement strand
CCTGCCTCACCTCGAACTCGACGCGCTGCCCCTCGTCGAGGCTGCGGTAGCCGTCGGATGCGATGGCGGAGTAGTGGACGAACACGTCGGGTCCGCCGCCGTCCTGGGCGATGAAGCCGTAGCCCTTCTCAGCGTTGAACCACTTGACGGTGCCCTGAGCCATGGAGATCTCCTTCTGGGGTCGACGCCGGGACCTCGTCCCTCGTCGTCGTCCACCGCACTTTGCGGTGCACGCGGCTGCCTTGCGCCGTCCCACATCCGGACCTCGGGTCGTGCACACGAAACCCCCCGTTCACGTCCCGGGGCGCTCGTGCCGTACTGCGAACTGCTCAAGCAACCGGGCCGAAGGTACCACGCGGCCCCTCACCGCACGTAGCCACGAACCGGTCAGGTCACGGCGCGGTTGGGCCGACGCAATCCGGGGAAGGAGGTGTCCGATGAGAGCTCCGACACTGGTGGCCGCCGCCGCGCTCGCCGGTCTGGGCTTCGGCGCCGCCCTGGGCGTCGGCCTGGCCGCGGCCGCCGATGGCGGCTCTGCGTCTCCGAACGCGCCCGGCCCGCCCGCCGCCACCACCGGCCAGGCGTCCACCGAAGCCTCCAGCAGCCCGACCCCCTCCTCGGCCACGTCGGCGTCGCCCAGTGCCGGCTCCGGGTGGTCGGTCACGCTCAGGGCGCCCGGCGTGGACGTCCTCCAACCGATCGCCCTCAGCGGCACCGTGCAGGCGGCCCCCGGCGATCCGGCCCGGCCGACGTACGCCGTCCTCGAGCGCTGGGTCTCGCCGTCCTGGACCCCCGTGCACCAGGTCCCCCTCACCTGGACGGGGAGCGCCGCCACCCTCGCGACGACCTACGCCCGGACCGCCAGCCCGGGCACGTACGCGCTCCGCCTCGCCGTGACGACCACGCCCGGCGTCACCGTGCTCGGCAGCGTGACGGTGCCGGTACGGGCGGCCATCGACGTCAGCGTCTCCGGGCCGTTGACCCGCGCCGACCTGCCCTTCACCTATCGCGCCGGCTGCCCGGTGCCGCCCTCGAGGCTGCGCCGGGTCGACATGAACTTCTGGTCCTTCCAGCCGGGCATCGTCGCCCGTGGCAGCCTCATCGTGAAGGACTCGCTCGTGCCGGACGTCCGGCGCGCGTTCACCCGGATCTTCGCGGCGCACTTCCCGATCCACAAGATGTTCCCCGCCGACCGCTACGGCGGGAAGGACGTCCGGGCGATGGCGGCCGACGACACCTCGGCCTTCAACTGCCGGACCGTGACCGGGAACCCCTACCGCATCTCCCAGCACAGCTACGGCAACGCGATCGACATCAACACCTGGGAGAACCCCTACGTCACGCCGTCGCACGTCTACCCCTCGCGCCACTTCTTGCGACGCAGTCCCTACCGGATGGGCATGATCGTCAAGCACGGCCCCGTGCAGCGCGCGTTCACGGCGCTGGGCTGGCTGTGGGGAGCGCGCTGGAGCCACCCGGACTACCAGCACTTCTCGTCGAACGGAGGCTGAGCCCGTGGCGGGTACGGACGGCGCCAGCCGCCCGGCGGTGCTCGTGGCCGGCATCGCCTTCGTCGTCGCGGCCGTCGTCGGCGCCATCGCCGCGCTGGCGCTGTCCTCGGGCCCGAGCCGCCACGTCGGAGGCGCCTCGGCAGCGGTGCCCGCCCCGTCGACCCCGAAGGCCTCGGACCGGCGGACGTCCGGGACGTCGACGTCGACCCGGTCCCCGTCGGGGACCCCGAGCCGGTCCCCGGCGAGCCTGCCCGGCCAGCCCGACCGGACCTCCGGTGGTCTCACGGCCCGCACCCTGCCCAGTGCAGGCTCCCTGGGCGTGGGATGGACCTATCGCGTCGACCGGGGCTCCGCGGAGGCGGGCTACGTCGGGAACGGCACGCCGACCCTCGCCCGGGACCCGCACGAGGTCGTGCTGACCGCGGTACCCCTCGGCTGCGAGCAGCGCTCGCAGCTGCCGGTCCCCGCCCACGTGCTGGAGACCGACTACCGGCAACGGGCCCGCGGGACCGCCGGCGTGGGGCTGCGCCTGCGCTTCAGCGCCCCCGCGGCGGCCGGCCGCTTCGAGGCGCTCCGGCGCGAGGACCTCGAGGCGTGCGCCCGCCAGCCGCTGGAGCCGGGCGACGGCGGGGTCCACCTGGTGAGCGGGGTGCGGTCGAGCGGCCGGGGTACCTACGTCTCCGCGCGCACCGACGCGTCCCTGCCGGCCGGCCAGCGGACCTGGACCGAGGTCGCCGCCTGGATCGGGGGACGCGACGTGGTGCTGCTCGCGGTCAACGCCGCCCCGGGTTCCCCGGTCGCCGACGTCGCGCGGCTGTCCGAGGCGGCTGGGTCGATCCTGCGCTGAGTCAGCCCGCGAGCTGCTGCAGCACCTCCCGGAGGGTGAACGCCGCGCGCGGCGGGCGCCCGGTCCTCGCGACGGACATCCGCACCTGGGCGTTCTGCCACGAGCACACGCTGCGCACCTCACCGTCCACCCGTCCGGAGACGCAGTCGATCGGGGGGGAGCCGTGGCCCATCCCGCTGAGGCGGACCAGGCTCGTCCGCTGGGCGGGGTCGCCCATCGCGGACTCGAGGAGGGACACCAGGCGGGCCTTGAGCGCGGCGCCTGACACGGATCGAGCCTCGCCAGGCCGCAGTGCCGAGGCGATGAAGAAGAAGCGGTCGCTGCCGAGGCCGTAGAACGACGCCACCGCACGGTGCCCGCCGCGGGCAGCCTCGGTCACGACGTGCGCGGCCAGCGACCGGGAGACGGGGTCGACCGCCCACGGCACGCCGGCGAGGTCCGACGGGGTGGACCTGGGAAGGCGTACGCGAGCGGACGGGAACGGCCGCGACGGCGGCGCCGGCCGTGAGCTCGGGGCGTTCGAGCCGGCGGAGGATGCCGAGGAGTGCGTGGTGGTCCACGCGTACCAGCCGCCGACGGCGAGGAGCGCGCAGAGCGCGACCGCGACGAGCGAGCGGGTCGAGGGGCGCGGCAGGCGTGGTGTGCCCCGGCGACGCACGACCGGCCGACGGGCTGCCGCCGCCGGCGGCCGGCTGGGGGCCGGGTCGGCCACCGCGATCATCGGCTGCGGGACGGGAGGCTGCGGGACGGGAGGCTGCGGGACGGGAGGCTGCGGGACGGGAGGCTGCGGGACGGGAATGGGAGCTGGAGGCGCTGCAGCGGGGGCCGCCAGCGCGCTGGGCAGGGGCCGCGTCTGCGGGCCCCAGGCAGAGCCGTCCCACCAGCGGGCCAGGCCGGGGTCGGTGGGATCCCGGTACCAGCCAGCCCCCGGTACGACGTCCGTCGCCGCGCTCATGGCATGTCCTCGTCGGTTGCGGCGGCCCTGACGGGTCACCTCCCTGAGGATCATCGGCACGGGGCGCGCTGTCGTTGAGGGGTCCGGGGCGCCCACCGGTCCCTGGGGCGCCTAGCCTTGAGGGCATGCTCGGGGCGAGGAGCGGCCCGCACTGGATCGGGCCGGTCGAGCTGGTCTGGCGCGCGCGTGGTGCCCTGCGACGGCGCGACGGCGGGTCGGTGCTGCGCCGCATCACCAACGGCGCCACGACGGCCACCGGCCTGCGCATCCGCGGCCAGCACACCCTGATCCTCCTGGACCCCGCGCACGCCGGTGAGCTCCTGGTCGACCTGGCACCCTCGACCACGAAGGGACCCGGGCTCCAGCTGACCAGGCCGCTGCTCGGCAACGGCCTGCTGACCAGCGAGGGAGAGGAGCACCGGCGGGTACGCCGGCTCGTCGCGCCGGCCTTCTCGCCGAAGCGGCTGGCGGGCTACGTCGACACCTTCGCCGGGCGCACCGAGGCGATGCTGGAGCGCTGGTCGGACGGCGCGACCGTGGACGTCTACGACGAGATGGGCGCCCTGACGCTGGACATCGTCGGCCAGACCCTGCTCGGCCTGGACCTCAGCGCCGACACGACCGGCATCCGCTCGGCCCTGGAGGCGGGGCTGACCGCGTTCGCGCAGATCGGGTTCCCGCTGACGCCGCGACGCGGCGTCCCGGCCGACCTGACCCGGCTCGCCCCGCCCGAGCTCGACGCGGTGCACCGCGTGGTCGACGAGATCATCGAGACCCGGCGCGGCTCGACCCTCGGCGACCGTGGGGACGTGGTCTCCGCGCTGCTCGCCGCCGCCGCTGAACCCCGCGGGCTCACGCCGCAGGAGGTGCACGACAACGTCGTGACCCTGCTGATGGCCGGGCACGAGACGACCGCCAACGCGCTCGCGTGGACCTTCCACCTGCTGGGTCGCCACCGCGACGTGGAACGCGCCCTGCGGGCGGAGGTGGACGGCCTCGGCGGGCGGGCGGTCACGAGCGAGGACCTGCCCCGGCTCACCTACACCAGGGCCGTGGTCAGCGAGTCGATCCGCCTGTTCCCACCCGCCTGGGTCATGGGCCGTACCGTCACCAGCGACGCGCGCTTCGGCGAGTGGCGGGTCCCGGCCGGCTCGACCGTCGCGGTCAGTCCCCTGCTCATGCAGCACGACGAGCGCTGGTTCCCCGAACCGGAGCGCTTTGATCCCCAGCGGTGGCTCGACGAGCGCAAGGACACGGTGCCGCGCTACGCCTACATCCCGTTCGGAACGGGGCCGCGGTCGTGCATCGGCGAGCAGTTCGCGTGGATGGAGGCCGTCACCGTGCTCGCCACCGTCGCCGCCCGAGTCGCGTTGCGGCCGGTGACCGGCCACACGGTGACACCGCAGTTCCGGGTCACGCTCCGTCCGGGAAACGGCATGCCCATGACGGTGGTCCGGAACACCGAATGACCTGCGGTCACGGGTACGCCCGTTCGGGTGAGGTCTAGACGCACGGTAGCCGTCTCTCACCCTGGGTGATCGGGCCTCACCCCCGTGGCGTAGCGCGGCGCACGAGGTGTCAGGAGAACGGAGGATGCCCGCTCCGACACGGACTCCTATCGTGATTCTCGGACGTCTCGCTCGCCGGGACGCCCAGCCCTTGGGGGGGCGTACGCATGGGGAGGCCTGCTTCGGCAGGCACGGAGGGCTGATCGATGGACGTTGTCGACGCCGAGGCCGGCGTGGCGCCGCGTCCCGCGCGATGGCGGCGCGTCCACCGACAACGCGTCCTCGCTCTCGACGGGGTCGCTGTCGCGCTGGGAGTCCTCGCCGCCTGCGCCCTGCAGTCGGCCAGGGGTGGTTCGAGCCCAGCGCTGGCGTTCCTGGTCGGCGGTCTGTCCGCGCTGTCGTGGTGGGGGCTCACCGCGGTGCTGCGCGCATACGACCCCCGGCTGATCGGCTCCCTGCGCGAGCTCGCCGCCCCTCTGGCGGCCGGCGCGGGGGTTGCCAGCGGACTGGTCGTCGCGGTGGCGCTCGGCGTGTCTCAGGCGACCGCTCTTCTCGCGGCCGTCTCGTGCGGAACCGCGGTGGTGGCATCCCTGCTCGCGCGTGCCGCCATGCGGGTGCACCTTGCGCAGTCGCGGCTGCGTGGCCGGTCCATGAGCCGGGTGCTGGTCGCCGGGCCGGAGGAGGAGGCGCTGCGACTCGCGCGCGACCTCCGCGGCTCCCCCGCCCAGGGACTGCGCGTTGTCGCCGCCTGCCTGACCGAGGACAGCCACTTCCTGCCCTCGTCGTTGGACCAGGAGATCACCGTGGCGGGAGGCTTCACCGACGTCGTCGCGGCCGCCCGGCACTTCGCGGTCGACGTGGTCGCGCTCTTCCCCTGCGCGGAGCTCGACGCCGTCACCCTGGGTCGGATCAACCGCGGGCTCGCCGACGCCGAGGTCGAGGTCCTCCTCGTGCCGTCGAGCTCCCCACCGGAGGCACGATCGGGAGCCGGGACCGCGCGCTCCGACCCGGAGCGGACCATCGAGATGAACGCCGGGACGGGCCAGGTCGTTCTACCGTAGGCACCCATGGAGGCGTCTGAGGCGAGCACGGCCGGCATCGTGGGTCCTGTCCTCAGCGTGTGGGCGCATCCCGACGACGAGACCTACCTGGCAGCCGGCGCGATGGCCGCGGCCGTCAGGGACGGGCACCGCGTGGTCTGCGTCACCGCGACGCGCGGGGAGCAAGGTTCGACCGACCCGCAGCGCTGGCCCCCGGGCGAGGAGCTCGCCGCGGTCAGGACGGTCGAGCTGGAGCGCGCGCTGGCGCATCTGGGCGTGCACGAGCACCACTGGCTCGACTACCCCGACGGGGGATGCGCGGACGTCGACGAGGGTGAGGCGGTGGCCCGGATCCGCGGTCTGCTCGACGAGGTCGACCCACGCCTGGTCCTCACCTTCGCCCCGGACGGGCAGACCGGACACAGTGACCACATCACCGTGTCCCGATGGGTCGGGCTCGCCGTCGACTCACTGAGCGGCGAGCGGCCTCGGCCGCGCGTGCTCCACGCCCGAGCGAGCAGCGAGTGGCTCGCCCGCTGGCGGCCGGTGCTGGAGCCGCTCGGGGTCTACATGGGCTTCGAACCGGTCTCCACGCCTCGCGCCGAGCTGGCACTGTGCCTCGACCTCGACGGCGACCTGCTGGCGGCGAAGATGAACGCCCTTCGGGAGCAGGCCAGCCAGACGGAAGCGGTGATCGCCGCCCTCGGTGAGGAATTCATGAGCGAGGGCCTGCGCGAGGAGGGGTTCGTCGAGGGCTGATCCCGGCCATTGCCTCGGGGGCCGAAGCGGAGAACGATGGCGCCAGCCCCCGCCCCCAGACGGCGAGGCGGCCCGGAGGTGGCCCATGAGCGCGACCGAGACCCGCAACATCGACAAGCCCCACGAGACCCGCATGTTCACGGCCCACGGCTCCATGGACGTGGTCACCTTGGGCGACTTCACGATGGGACGCGGGTCCTTCGAACCCGGTTGGCGATGGTCGGCGGACGTCAAGCCGATCGCCGGGACGGACTCGTGCATGACGCGGCACACCGGCCTGTGCCTGTCCGGCCGCATGGTGGTTCGCGCCGACGACGGCAGCGAGGTCACCATCGAACCCGGTGACGTCTTCGTCATCGAGCCCGGGCACGACGCATGGACGCTGGGCGAGGAGCCCTGCGTGCTGGTGGACACCGGCGTCGCGGCGTACGCCAAGCCCAGCTGAGCCTCAGGAGGACCAGAAGGCGTCGAACGCCGCCTGGTCCTCCGGGTAGACCCGACGCAGCACGATCTTCCCGTCACGGAAGGCGAGCAGCTGCAACGCGCGGTCGTGCAGCCTGCGCCCGTGACGCTCGCCGGTGACGTCGACGAGCGCCGCGACGTGGCCCCGACCGACCAGGAGGTCGACCGGGACGACCTGCTGGGTGCCGTCGGTGAGCTCGAGGACTCGGCGCAGGTAGCCGAGCACGGCCGCACGGCCGTGGAAGTCGCCGGAGATCTGGCTGCGTCCGGGTGTGTGCCACCAGATGTCGTGGTGCAGCAGCTCACCGAGCGCGTCGAGGTCCCGGGCGGCGAAGGCCGCGAACGCGGCGCGCGCGACGTCGACGTCGGCTTGGCTCATCCGTCTCACCTCCGCGGGACATGCTCCCGCCCTGGCCGGGCTACGGCGAGGAGGGGACGGCGGTGAAGTGGCGGTGCACGAGGTGTCCGTCGACGTGGGCGCTCAGCACGTACGTGCCGTCGAGCTGCGCGCTCGGCAGCACGACCACGGCGTTCATCCACGACAACCAGCCACGTGCGGTCGACGACGCCTGCGGATCGGTGAACGCCCTTGTCGTCGAGGACAGCCGGCACCAGCTCGTGGCGACCCGGTGGCCGTCGGCGGTCGTGAGCCGAAGTCCTGTGACCACCAGGCGGGAGGAGGACCCGGGCCTTGCGAACCACATCGCCGGACCGGCCACGCTCAAGCCGCAGGCGGTGACCGGGTCGGGCCACTCCTGACCGGCCGAGGTGCTGCCGTTGATCCGCCAACCTGACGCGGGCCAGGCCATGAGCCTCGAGGTCGCGTCGCGGTCGGCGTAGTGGCCACCGGTCACGTCGATGGCGACGGCGAACCGGGTGTCGGCGGAGGGCGAGGACCCGGACGACGCGCCGAACCCCATCTGCGTCTGCGTCGGGTCCGCTAGGGCGAGGGAGTGGAAAGGCGACTCGGCGAAGCGCATCACCTCCACCCGGGCTGACCCGGCTACCGCGTCCGTCGCCATCAACGACTCGCCTGCACCCCTGGCGGCCAGTGCCCACGAGACCGCATGAGCGCAGGCCAGCGACTTGCGAGGCGCGTGCAGGTCGGTGTCCTGCCCCGTTCTCACGATGCAGGTCGCCGCGGCACGCGAACGCGCGTCGAGAACGGCGAGGATCGACACGGGCGGCGCCCCGACCGATCGCCGGAAGGCCGCGATCATCCGACGGTAGGAGCTGGATCCGGCCGGCTGTGCGATCGACGGCGGGAGCAGCGGCCGGGAGGCCTCGCGCGCGGCGGACGGCGAGGCGTGCACGACTGCGGTCGGGCGCAGGAAGGCCAGCGCGAGCAGGACGATGACGCACGCCGTCATCCGAAGCGCTCGGAACAGCGCCGCGCGAACGCCGACCACGACTTCCCCCCACCGCACCCGTGATCACCCGGGCACTGCAGGATGACGTCCGATTCCCCTTTCGCCGCAAGGGTGATCGACCTTTCGCACACCCTCGGCGCACACGGTTTCGGCACACAGTCACGGAGCATGACCACTGCGCAACCACGCCCGTCGGTCGAACGGATGAGGGCCGATCGGCCGGCAGGGCACTTCGCCCCTGTCCGCTTCGGGGAGCTCCTGCCTAGGTTCGGAACGCAGGCAGCACGAACGCGGAGGTGGACGATGAGAGCGGTCGTGGTCTACGAGTCGATGTACGGGAACACCCGCGCCGTGGCGGAGGCGATCGCCGAGGGCCTCTCGCCGAGGATGGAGGCCGAGGCGGTGCCGGTCTCGATGGTGAGGAGCGAGGCTGTCGCCGCAGCCGACCTGGTCGTAGTCGGTGGCCCCACGCATGTGCACGGCATGAGCCGACCATCCACCCGCAAGTCCGCGGTCGAAGCCGCGGCGAAGCCCGGTGCCGAGGTCCACCTCGACGAGCACGCGGAGGGCGAGGGACTGCGGGAATGGTTCGACCGGCTGCCGCACCAGGCCGGCATGGCCGCAGCCTTCGACACCCGCATCGACCTGTCGGCTGCGATGACCGGCCGCGCGTCGAAGGGCATCGGCAAGCGCCTGCGCCAGCACGGGATGACCCTGCTGTCGCCTCCGGAGAGCTTCCTCGTCGACAAGGCCGGCCACCTCGAGGCGCAGGAGCAGCAGCGAGCCCGGGACTGGGGGGTCGCCCTCGCGGCTGCCCTGATGCCGGCCACCGGATGAGGGCCGGCTGACGGGGGCCGCTGCTCAGGTCTGGGGGGCCAGGTGCCGGACGAACCAGTCGGCCGCCAGATCGGCGACTCGGTCCAGGGCCCCGGGCTCCTCGAACAGGTGGGTCGCGCCGGGGATGACCTCGAGCCGGTTCTCGCAGCTCAGGAGAGCCTGCGCCTCACGGTTCAGCTCGACGACCAGGTCGTCGTTGCCGCCGACGATGAGAAGTGTCGGTGCCCGCACCAGGCCGAGCCGGGCACCGGCCAGGTCGGGGCGGCCTCCTCGCGAGACCACGGCCGCAACCAGACAGTCCGGATCCGAGGCCGCCCAGAGGGCCGCGCCCGCACCGGTGCTCGCGCCGAAGTAGCCGACCGGCCGGCCCGTCGTTGAGGCATGGGTGCCCAGCCAGGCCGTCACCGCCAGCAACCTGGAGGCGAGCAGGTCGATGTCGAAGACCATCGCCCGATCACCCTCCTCGCGCACGGTCAGCAGGTCCAGCAGCAAGGTGCCCAGCCCGGACTCGCCCAGGACGTCGGCGACGTAGCGGTTGCGCGGGCTGTGCCGGGAGCTTCCGCTGCCGTGGGCGAAGACCACGACGGCGACCGCATCGTCGGGCACGGTGAGACGACCCCCGAGCTCGGCGCCGCCCGCACCCACGAGGACGTCCTCAGCGCGCATGATGCTCCTTCTTCCGCTTCTTCCTCGGCTCGGCCGGCTCGGGCTGAGCCGACGTCGGCTCCTCGGGCTCATCGGAGCGAGCCGCGATGTGCTCGTGAGCGCCGAGCTCCCCCGCGCCCTCCTCGTCTTCGAGCAGGGCCTCCCCGGGCAGCTCGACCGGGCTGGCGCCTCCGGTGCGGGCCGGCACGTGGCGCAGACCGTGGGCGTGGCGAGCCTCTCTTACCCCCTGGGAGATGCTGTGCCACGAGTGGTCGGGCCCCAGCTCGTCGAAGAAGCCGCATCGGCGAAGGGCCTCTCGCACCGGCCACATGACCCGGACCAGGTAGAGGTCGACCCCACGGCGGCGCAGGGTCGCGAGCAGGTCGGCCAGGGCGTCGGCGCTCGTGGTGTCCATCTGGTTCGTGGCCTCGAGGTCGAGCACGAGAGCCCGGGTCCCCGGGTGCTCGTCGACCATCCGGAGCACGCGGTCGTGGATCGGCGCGGCGGTCACCCAGAACATCGGGGCGTCGACCCGCAGCACGAGGACACCGGGGAAGGTGGGTCGTTCGTCGTGGTTGCGCACGCTGCCCCAGGCGGCCTTCTCCCCCGGCACCTTGCCCATCTCCTCGATGTCCACCCGGCTCGAGCGATAGACCAGGCCGAGCACAGAGCCTGCGATCGCGATGAGCAGGCCGTCGAGGGGACCGAGGAGGACGACCCCAACCGCCGCGACGACGGCGGCGACGATGTCGTTGCGGCGCACCCGCGCGTAGCGGCGCAGCGCTCCGAAGTCCATGAGCCGCCACACCGCGTTGACGACGATCGCCGAGAGCACCGCCCGGGGCAGGACCGACAGTGCGGGGGCGATGGCGACGATCACCACGATCGACATGGCCGCGGCCGCCATCCCGGCGACCTGGGTGCGCCCACGCGCCTCCGACATCGCGGCGGTCTTGGTCAGGCTCCCGGCGACGCCCATGCCACCGAAGAGACCGGAGGCGACGTTGGCGGCGCCGGCGGCCAGCAGCTCCTGGTCGGCGTCGATCGGGTATCCGCCCTTCCCGGCGAACAAGCGCGCGGCGCTCAGCCCCTCAGCGAGACCCACGAGGGCCAACGCCGCCCCTGCACCCAGGATCGCCCCGAGGTCGCCCGCTTGGACGTTGGGCAGCTGGGGGGTCGGCAGCCCGCGTGGGACCGGTCCGACCACCTCGACGCCGTGTGCCCTCAGATGGAAGGCCTGCGAGACGGCCAGCCCGCCGATGAGCACGATCAGCCCCCAGGGCGCCCGTGGCGCGAGGCGCTGTCCGCCGAAGAGGACGACGAGGGACACCACCGAGATCCAGATCGCGATGTCGTTGGCCTGCCCGCTCTGCAGGCTTCCCTCCAGGGCGCCGATGCGTTCCACGACCTGCCCCCGAGGCGAGGGGACGCCGAGCAGGTGCGGCACCTCTCCCAGGATCACCAGGATGACCAGGCCGAGGACGAAGCCGGTGACGATGGGCTTGGAGAGGAACTCCGCCATCCAGCCGATCCGCAGGAAGCCCGACGCCAGCAGGACCAGTCCGGAGGCCAGGGCGAGCGCGGCCGTGTAGGAGGCGGCCCGCAGGGTGCCGGCGACGCCGAAGCTGGCGAGGAAGGAGCCGGACAGCACCGAGACCGTCGAGACGGGGCCGACGATGAGCTCGCGCGAGGAGCCGAGCAGCGCGTAGGCCAGCAGCGCCACGGGGACGGCGTACAGGCCCACCTCGACGGGGGCTCCGGCGATGGACGCGTAGCCGAGGGCCTGCGGCACCGCCAGGGCAGCCACGACGGCGCCGGCGATCAGGTCACCGCGCAGCCAGGGCCGCTGGTACCTGGGCAGCCAGGCCAGGACCGGCAGCCGTCGCCAGCGGCCCGGTGCGCCCTCGACCACCGCGTCGCTCATGCCAGCCCGTCCCGTCCCGTCCCGTGGCCTCGATCCTGGCGTCGGCCACCCGATGCGCCCAGGGACGTTGGGCCCAAGTGTTCACCGTGCGTTCATGTCATGTTCACCTTCGACCACGCCGGCCCTGCGGGCAACCGAGGAGCTCTAGGGTCGGGCCATGGGCGAGATGAGCATGAACAGGGCCATCCACGCGGGGTTCCGGCGCGACCTGGACCGCCTCGATGCGGCGCTGTCGGCCTTCCCGGCGGGCAACCAGGTTCGAGCGACGCAGCTCGACCGGGCCTGGGCCAACCTCGACGACCAGTTCACCTACCACCACCACGGCGAGCACGAGATCGCTTGGCCCGCGTTGCGAGCGGTCGGGGTGTCGGCGGACCTGCTGGCCGAGCTCGACGGCGAGCACGCGGCGCTGGAGACCGCGCTCGTCGACGTCCGCGCGGCCATGGCAGAGCTGGCGCGAACCGCGCTCGCCGACGACGCGAAGGCCGCCCTCGCCGCCGTCGAGCGGCTGCGCGAGGTGGCCGTCACCCACCTCGACCACGAGGAGGCCGAGCTGGAGCCGGTCTTCCTGGCCAAGCGGGACAGCCCCGAGCTCAAGGCGATGGGCAAGCAGTTCGCGAAGGTCAGCCCGGCTCGCGCCGGCCGCTACTTCGCCTGGTTGCTCGACGGCGCCGACGACGACGTACGGGCCGCCGTGACCCACCAGATCCCGGGACCGGTCGTCTCCGTGGTCAGCGGAGTGTTCGGGCGTAGCTACCGCCGGGACGTCGCGCCCGCGTGGGAGAGCTGAGTCAGTTCAGTGGTGTGAACGTCGCGGCCCCGGCGCAGGCGCCGCCGGTGGCCGCGCTCGGCGAGGACGGCCCGGCGACGGGTTGCAGCCCACCGCCCTGCGAGTCGTACCAGAACCAGGACCCGTTGGCCGGACCCTGAGCCGACCCGGTCGTGGTGTACGCCCGCAGGCAGTAGCCCTGTGCGGTCGAGGCGACGGCCACGTGCGCGGTCCGGCTGATCCCCGTGATCGGGCCCCGGACCGCGTAGTTCTGGTGGTCGGAATACCACGTCTCCATCGCCTGCGCGGCGTTGACGAGAGCCTGCTTCGCGTCGGAGTCCGTGGCCTGCTGGATCGCCTGCTGCCCGGTCTGCGTCTCGGCCTGCGCGGTCCTGCCCAGGCCACGGAACACGAGGAGACCGCCCACGACCGCGACGAGCGCCACCACGGTGACGACCAGCCAGGTGCCGCGACCGGATCCGCCGCTGCCGCTCATCCGTACCGTGCCGCTCACCGGCCGGCTAGGCGACGCGTACGTCGCATCAACGGGGAAGCCGAACTGGTCGACCGCGCCTCCGGCCTGCGCCTGTGGTGCCCAGCTCGGGGCGGCGGGCGGCGTCGACGCGGGCGTGGCTGATGGGGCCGCGGCAGGTGTTGCGGGGGTCGCGGGCGGGACTGCCGGAGGCGTCGGTGCCGGGGGCGGCGCGGCGGTCCAGCCCTGCCCGGTCCACCAAGCGGGCTGCCCGGTGTGCGGATGCACGTACCAGCCGGGCGCCGGGCCGGTCGCCGGGCGGTCGGTGGTGGACATGGCTCCTCCAGACGTCCAGAGCAGCATCGACCGGGACCAGTCCCGGCTTGATAGCGCGTTCGGCTCCCGCTGTCGGCGGGACTCCCTACAGTCCCAGCCATGACGACGCCGCCGATCGTGCTGGTCCCCGGATTCTGGCTCGGCGCCTGGGCCTGGGACGAGGTCGCCGACATCCTGCGGGCCGAGGGGCACGACATCACCGCCGTGACGCTCCCGGGCCTTCGTTCCCCCGACGAGGACCGCGCCCGCGTGCGACTCGCGGACCACGTCGACGCGGTCTGCGCCGCGGTCTACGCCGCCGGGGCCCCCGTGGTCCTCGCCGTGCACAGCGGCGCCGGAGTTCCCGGGTACGCCGCCAGCGACCGCATCCCCCAGCAGATCGCCGCCATGGTCTACGTCGACTCCGGACCCGCCACCGGGGCGCTGGACCCGGACTTCGCCGGTGACGACCTGCCCCTGCCCTCCTGGGAGGGTCTGGTCGCGGACGGGAACAGCATCGAGGGGATCAGCGAGGAGCAGCTCGCCACCTTCCGCGCGCGAGCGCTGCCCCAGCCGGGCGGGGCGATCCGCGACGCGCCGGTGCTGACCAACCAGGCGCGGCTGGACGTCCCGACCACGGTGATCTGCACCTCGGCGACCGCCACCCAGCTGCAGGAGTGGGTCGGCCAGGGCTACGCCTGGATCGGCGGCCTCGCCGAGCTGCGCACCGTCGACTACGTCGACCTGCCCACGGGGCACTGGCCGATGTGGTCGCGTCCCGCCGACCTGGCCGCAACCTTGTCCGGCATCGTCCGCCGGTACTCGGTCGCGGTCGAGCCGCCGTACGCCGGGGACGAGACCGCGACCCTGCTGGGCTCGCTCGAGCGGCAGCGGCGCACGCTGGCGTGGAAGTGCGGCGGGCTCGGCTCGGAGGGGATGAACGCGCGGCTGGGCCCGAGCTCGCTGTCCCTCGGCGGGCTGCTCAAGCACATGGCGCTGGTCGAGGCGAACACGTTCTCGCTCAAGCTCAACGACCACGGGCTCGGACAGCCGTGGGAGTCGGTGGACTTCGATGTCGACCCCGACTGGGAGTTCCGCACCGCCGCGCAGGACTCCCCGGCGGAGCTGTTCGCCCTGTGGCGGGCCGCCGTGGCCAGATCGCGCGAGGAGGTCGCGCAGGCGCTGGCCGAGGGCGGCATGGACCGCCTATCTCGGCGAGAATGGCCCGACGGGAGGGTGCCCACGTTGCGGCGGCTGGTGGCCGACATGGTCGAGGAGTACGCCCGCCACGTCGGGCACGCCGATCTCATCCGGGAGTCCGTCGACGGGCTCACCGGCGAGGATCCCCCGCCGCTACCGTGACGGGATGACCGAACCGATCACGGCAGGGCAGTTCCACGCCGCCGAGGGCGTCGAGGACTGGCGAGCCCTCTACACCGGCGTCTCGGCCCACTTCCGTACCGGGTCCTTCTCGACGGGCGTGGCGCTGGTCGAGGTCATCGGCCGCCTCGCCGACGCCGCCGACCACCACCCTGACGTCGACCTGCGCTACGGCGGGCTCACGGTGCGCCTCGTCACCCACTCCGTGCAGGGGCTGAGCGATCGCGACGTGGCCCTGGCCCAGCAGATCTCGGCGGCGGCCCGCGAGCTCGGCGTCGCGGCCGACCCCGCGGCGGTCCAGGACGTCGAGGTGGCGATCGACGTGCTCGACCTCTCGGCCGTACGGCCGTTCTGGCTGGCCGTCCTCGGCTACCGCGAGGCCGCCGGACGGGACTACCTGGTCGACCCCCACGGCCGCTGGCCGACCATCTGGTTCCAGCAGATGGACGAGCCACGGCCGCAGCGCAACCGGGTCCACGTCGACATCTGCGTGCCGCACGACGAGGCGCAGACGCGGATCGCCGCCGCGGTCGCCGCCGGCGGACGGCTGGTGAGCGCCGAGCACGCCCCGTCCTGGTGGGTGCTCGCGGATCCCGAGGGCAACGAGGCGTGCGTCGCGACCTGGCAGGGTCGCGACTGAGGACTCACGCGGCCGCGGCGAGCGCCACGGCCACCATGGCCACCACCAGCAGCGCGAGCGCGAGTGGCCAGACGAAGCGCAGGTAGCGGTCGTAGCCGACGCGTGCGATCGCCAGACCCCCGACGAGGACGACACTGGTTGGCGACACCATCAGCGTCAGCCCGTGCCCGAGGACCCAGGCCGTCACGGTCGTCGTCCGGTCGACGCCCGCGAAGTCCGAGAGCGGTGAGAGCAGCGGCATGGCGAGCGTCGCGTGCCCCGAGCTCGACGGGATGAGGAAGGCGAGCGGGATGTTGATGAGCACCGTCACGGCCGCGAAGACGCCGGCCGACGCGCCACCGACGAGGTGCTCCATCGAGTGCAGGATCGTGTCCAGAGTCCGGGTGTTGGTCATGATGACCGAGACTCCGCCGGCGAGGAGGACGACCAGTGCCGGGGTCATCATGTCCGCGGCGCCGGCGGCGATGAGCCGGACGATCTCCCGCTCGTTCATCCGCGCGACCACGCCGACGACGACCGAGGCGATGAGGAACAGCATCGCCAGCTGCGGGAACCACCAGTTCAGCTCGAACCAGTACGGCGTCACGGCGGTCGCGTGCGTCAGGTCGTCCGCCGGACCGGTCGCCGCCCCGAGGATGCTCGACCACGGGATCACCGAGAAGATCATCAGACCGAAGGCCGCCACGGTGATGCCGAGCACCACCTTCTGGGTGCCGCTCAGGGTCTCGCCTGGGGCGTCGGAGGACTCACCCGTGTGGTCGTCCCAGCCGACGAGCGAGGCGGCCGGATCCCGGCGCACCCGAGCCGCATAGCGAAGCACCCAGGCGACGGCCAGGCCGGTGATCACCGCCCAGAGGAGCAGCCGAAGGCCGATCCCGTCGCCTATCGAGACCCGCGCCTCCCCGGAGGCCACCCCGATCGAGAACGGGTTGACGGTCGCTCCCATGACGCCCGCGAGGGCTCCGAGGATGATCATCGCCGCGGTGACCAGCCGGTCGTAGCCGAGCGCCGCCATCAGCGGGAGGAACAGGGCGTAGAAGCCCAACGTCTCGACCGAGAAGCCCATCGTCGAGCCGAGCAGTGAGAAGAGCACCATCACCGTGACGATGAGCAGCCAGCCCTTGCTGCGCAGCCGGTGGGCCAGCGCGGCGATCGCCACCTCGAGGCTTCGAGTGGCGAAGGAGACCGAGA
>Ga0335071_10003461_pt1 | contig 16630 bp, 19 predicted proteins | sample Lox_Sample_15_FD_206724 | JGI IMG/M metagenome (GOLD analysis project Ga0335071, IMG submission 206724) | Soil microbial communities from Loxahatchee National Wildlife Refuge, Florida, United States - Lox_Sample_1.5 | ecosystem: Environmental > Terrestrial > Soil > Wetlands | place: USA... | reverse complement strand
GCGATCGAGGAGCGGGACAAGACGATCGTCGGTGTGAACGCCTTCACGACGGATCGCTCGCCGGATGTCGACCTTCTCCGCATCGACGAATCCGCCGCGGCGCGCCAGGTGGAGCGGCTGCACTCGGTGCGTGCGCGGCGTGACGCGGCGGCCGTGGCGGCAGCGCTGGAGCGGATCAGGAACGATGCGTCCGCCGGCGGAAACCTCCTCCCCCCGATCCTTGCCGCCGTGGAAGCGTACGCCTCGGTGGGTGAGATTGCAGACGCGCTGCGGTCCGTCTGGGGGGAATACACCGGCTAGCCCATGCCCCTCTCGAAAAACAGGATCCGCGACATCCGGTCGCTCGCGGCCAGGAAAGGCCGCGACGAGTCCGGCCTTTTCATGGCCGAGGGACTGCGCCTGGTGCGGGAAGCCGCGACTTCCGACGCCGAGGTGACGGAGGCGTTCGTGACGGAAGAGCTCGAGCGCTCGGCGGAGGGGGGGGCGCTCATCGTGAAGCTCCGCTCGCGGGGCACGGTGTGCCGGCGGGTGAGCGCACGCGAGCTGTCGTCGATCGCCGACACCGTGCACGCGCAGGGGGTGGTGGCGCTCGTGCGGATACCCGGGGGAGATGCGGCGCGGATCCTGCGCCGGGCACCGTCCCCGGCGATCGTCGTGGCACTCGACGGCGTTGCCGACCCGGGAAACCTGGGGACGATCGTGCGGACATGCGACTGGTTCGGCGCGGCGGGACTCCTCCTGGGGCACGGCAGCGTCGACCTGTACAATCCGAAAGTCGTCCGCGCCACCATGGGGGGACTGTTCCATCTCCCGTGCGTGCAGCAGGTCGCCGTGGCCGATGCCGCGCGTGCCGCGCGGGAAGAAGGGTTCAGCATCGTGGTCGCCGACCCCGCCGGGGGAACATCGGAGGAGGATGCGGCGTTCGCATCCCGATCGTTCATCATCCTGGGCAACGAGGCGCACGGCGTCGACCCCGCGCTCGGCGCGCTGGCCGACGCGCACGTGGCGATCCGCCGGCGCGGCCGCGGCGAATCGCTCAATGTCGGGGTCGCCTGCGGGATACTGCTGGCCGCGTGCCGGCGGCGGCAGGAGCGTCCGGCGGAGGCGCGATGATCCCCGACGGATTCGCCATCGGACACTGGAGCGACGAGCGGGGGCGTACCGGGTGCACGGTCATCCTCTGCCCGCCGGGCACGGTCGGGGGGTGCGACGTCCGCGGGAGTTCTCCCGGCACGCGGGAGACTGCGCTGCTGGACAGCGCGAAGAAGATGGAGGAGGTGCACGCGGTCCTCCTCACGGGGGGGAGCGCCTTCGGGCTGGCCGCGGCGGACGGCGTGATGCGCTTCCTGGAGGAAGAAGGGAGAGGGTACCGGACGCCCTGGGGAATCGTCCCGATCGTGCCCGCTGCCGTGGTGTTCGACCTCAACACCGGCTCGCCGCGCGCGAGGCCCGGACCGGACTCCGGCTACAGCGCCGCCCGTGCGGCAGCCCCGGATGGATTTGCCGAAGGGTCCGTCGGCGCCGGCACGGGGACGTCGGTCGGGAAATGGGGAGGTATGGCGTACGCCATGCCCGGGGGATTCGCCGTCGAAACGCTCCGGCGGGGCCGTCTCGTGGTGAGCGCGGCGGCCGTGGTCAACGCTCTCGGCGATATCATCGGCGAGCGGGGGGACATCGTGGCCGGCGCGCGAGAGCCCTCGGGCGCCTGGCGCGCGTCCGGAGATCCGCTCGTGCGGTGTGACGCCGCGGCGGCGCCGCAGGCGACCAACACCGTCCTCGTTGCGGTGATGACGAACCTCAGGTGTTCGAAGGTGGAGGCGAACAGAATCGCCTCCCGGGCGCACGACGGCATGGCGCGGGCGATCAGACCGGCGCATACCAGCTTCGACGGCGACACCATCTTCTGCCTCGCATCCGGGAGTGCGGATGCGGATGTTGACTGCGCCGCAGAGATTGCCGCGGAGGCGACCGCCCGGGCGATACGGCGCGCGGTGTCCCCCGGCACGGGGGCATAGCACCGTGGAGGCGGCAGAGGGGAAGCGGAGCACCGGCCTGCGGGAGCGGCTTGCGGCTCTGGCCGATCACCCGGCCGTGCTGCGGATACTCTTTCTCTGCGCATTCATCGAGGCGTCGCTGTTTCCGATGCCCCCCGATTTCGTGCTCGTACCCCTGGTGCTCGCCAGGCCGCGCAGGGCGCTCGCCGCCGCGACGGTCTGCATCGCGGGTTCATTTGCCGGGGCAATCGCGGGATACGTGATCGGCGCAACGGTGATCACCGGTGCGGGCGACCGACTCATCGCCTGGGCGGGAGTCGGACCGTCGTTCGACCGCGTCCTGGCGCTGTACGCGGGAAATGCGTTCACCGCCCTCTGTGCGGCGGGGTTCACGGCGATTCCGTTCAGCGTGTTCACGATCGCCGCCGGTTTCCGGCACACGGTGGCGCCGCTCACATTCCTCCTCGGCGCGCTGCTCGGCAGGGTGATCAGGTTTTCCCTCCTCGCGGCGGCACTGCGTGCGGGAGGGCCGCCCGTTCGCCGGATGGTGAGCGAGCATCCGGCGGCCGTCTCGCTGGCGGTCATGCTCATCGCGGCGGTCATCGTCGTCCTGTACAGGATTCTCTGATGCACTCACGTTCCCGCAGCACCGCGCGGGGCAGGGGGGTCACGCTCGCCCGTGCGCTTTCGAAGGCGGGCGTTGCCTCGCGCGCGGAAGCCGCGCGCCTCATACGCGAAGGGGCCGTCACCGTGAACGGGGCAACGGTCCTGGCGCCCGGCGCCTGGATCGACCCGCGCTCGGCCAGTGTTGCACTGCGCGGCAGGCCGGTCGGGCCCCCGGCGCGCGTGTACCTGGCGATGCACAAGCCGTGCGGGGTGGTCACGACACGCTCCGACGAGATGGGGCGGCCGACCGTCTACGGACTTCTCCCGAAGTCCCTCCCCCTGGTGTTTCCCGTCGGCAGGCTCGACAGGGACACGAGCGGGCTGCTCCTCTTCACGAACGACACGCGGTTCGGTGAACGCGTCGCGGGGGCGGCGCACGGGGTTCCGAAAACGTACCTGGTCACGCTCGAACACGCCCTGGACGCGCGCGGCGCTGCCGCGCTCCGGCGGGGCGTTGCGCTCCCCGGGGGGGAGCACTGCAGGCCCGCGATCCTGGAAGCGGACATGAAGGATCCGCGCCGGTGCCGGCTCGTGATCACGGAAGGAAAGAACAGACAGGTCCGGCGGATGTTCGCCGCCGTCGGGAACGTCGTCGTCGCGCTCCGGCGCGTCGCCGTCGGCGGCGTCCGCCTCGGCCCGATGAAGGAAGGGGAGGTTCGCCCCCTCACACAACAGGAGGTTGCCGGACTCATGGGGGATGGAGGCTCACGTGGCTGAGCGGGGGGAACGGTTCATCGAAGTGTGCCCCTTCCGCATCAGGAACGACAGGGGGGAGTACCTCCTGCTGCGCCGCTCCGCGCACGAAACGGTGCACCCCGCCATGTGGCAGTACGTCACCGGCCGCGTGGAGGAGGGTGAATCGGCGCGCGACGCGGCGCTCCGGGAACTCATCGAGGAAACAGGCGTCAGGCCGCTCAGATTCTGGGTGGTGCCGGCCGTCAGCTCTTTTTACGATCCCGCCGCGGACGCGATCCGCTTCCTCGCGGTCTTCGCGGCCGAGCTGGACGCCACGGCCGCGGTGCGCCTCTCCGCGGAGCACGACGCATGCGAGTGGCTTCCCCGCGAGGAAGCGCGCCGGCGGCTCGTCTGGCCGAGCCAGAGGAATTCGCTGGACATCGTCGCGCAGTACATCCTGGGGGGGGAAGAGGCGGGAACACTGCTCGCCCTCCCCCTGTAGCGCCCGCCTTGCGGATCATCCCACCGTTCCGTACATTCACACTACATCCCGCGCAAAGGCAGACTACACCTGTCCGGAGACCCCCGTGAGCGTGCTCGTCGTCGGTTCACTCGCCCTCGATTCCATCGAAACTCCATTCGGCGCCGTGAAAGACACGGTGGGGGGCTCGGCCACGTACATTTCCGCCGCGGCCAGCTACTTCGTCAGCCCGGTACGGATCGTGGGAATCGTGGGGGGAGATTTTCCGGAGAGCGGAATGTCGTTCCTGGAGGAGCGGAATGTGGACCTGGAGGGACTCGAGGTCGTCGCCGAGGGGAAGACGTTCCGCTGGTCCGGGCGCTACCACTACGACCTGAACGAACGGGACACGCTCCTCACCGAGCTGAACGTGTTCGAGCGGTTCGATCCGAAGATCCCGGAAAAATACAGGCGGAGCCGCGTCGTGTGCCTGGGGAACATCGATCCCGTCCTGCAGCGGCGCGTGCTGGACCAGATCGAGAAACCCCGGTTCGTCGTCTGCGACACGATGAACTACTGGATCGAGAAAAAGAACACCGAGCTGCGCGAGACGCTCAAATCGATCAACGCGCTGATCCTGAACGATTCCGAGGCCCGCCTGCTGTCGCACGAGCCCAACCTGATCAAGGCGGGGCGCGTGATCCGGGCGATGGGACCCGGCGTGGTCATCATCAAGAAGGGGGAGCACGGGGCGCTCCTGCTGACGGAGACCATGGTGTTCTCGGCTCCGGCGTATCCGATGGAGAACATCTTCGACCCGACGGGCGCGGGGGACTCGTTTGCGGGGGGCTTCGTCGGGTGGCTCGCGCGCACCGACGACATGTCCGAAGAGAACCTCAAGCGCGCGGTGATATACGGCAGCACGCTCGCGTCGTTCTGCGTCGAGAAGTTCGGCGTCGACGGGCTTGCCGACCTGACCTACCTCCAGATCCAGGACCGCTTCCGGGAGTTCAAGGAACTCTCCCGGTTCGACGAAGACTGAGCCGTGATCACGACGCTCCGGTGGACGGACGGCCGCCTCGGCTTCATCGATCAGACACGCCTCCCCGCTGAAGAAATCACAGTCGACACCGCCGACTACCGCGTGGTCTGCGAAGCCATTCGCTCGCTCCGGATCCGGGGCGCACCCGCGATCGGCGTCGCCGCCGCATTTGCGCTTGTCCTCGCCGCGCGCGCCTCGGCGGCCCGGGATGGGGCGGGCTGCCGCGCCGCGGTCGCGGAGGCCTCTCGGGCGCTTGAGGCGACACGTCCCACCGCCGTCAACCTCTTCACCGCGCTCCGCCGCATGGAACGGGCCGCGGGCCGTGCGGGCGAGGGCCCGGCCGCGGCACTGATCGCCGCGCTGGAAGCCGAGGCGAAGGCCATCAGGGATGAGGATGTCGCCTCCTGCAGGGCGATCGGCGAGCGGGGGGCGCAGCTCATCGCGCCGGGCTCTTCCGTGCTGACGCACTGCAACGCCGGCGCGCTGGCGACCGCGGGGGAAGGGACGGCGCTTGCGGTGATCGCGGCTGCCGCGCGGCAGGGGAAGATCGTCCGCGCGTACGTGGACGAGACCCGGCCGCTCCTGCAGGGCTCGCGGCTGACCGCCTGGGAGCTGGTCGCACTCGGAATCGAGACCGTCCTCATCACCGACAGCACGGCGGCGACGGTGCTGCGGCGCGGCGACGTGCACGCCGTGGTCGTGGGAGCGGACCGGATCGCCGCCAACGGCGACACCGCGAACAAGGTGGGCACGTACCCGCTCGCGGTGCTCGCGTCGCGCCACGGCGTCCCGTTCTACGTCGCGGCGCCGACGACCACAATCGATCCCGCACTCCCGTCGGGGGAGGCGATTCCCATCGAGGAGCGGGAGGCCGCGGAGGTCACGGATGTCGCGGGCGTGCGCATCGCCGCCCGGGGTGTCCGCGTCTTTGCGCCGGCGTTCGACGTGACCCCGGCGGCGCTCATCGGCGCGATCATCACGGAACGGGGGGTCGCGCGGCCGCCGTACGCGGAGTCGATCGCCGGCCTTGCCGGCAGCGGGGACGCGGCATGATTGTCACGACCGACGCCATCGTCCTGCGGACGATGAAATACAGGGAGTCGAGCCGGATCGCCGTTCTCTACACGAGGGATCTGGGGAAAGTCTCCGTCATGGCCAAGGGGGCGCGCGACGGGAAGAGCCGGCTCGGGGGGGCGCTGCAGCCGATGAACATCGTGTCGGCGGTCATGTATGTCAGGGAATCGCGCGACCTGCAGCTCCTCACGCAGTGCGACGTGCTCAGGCCGATGCACGCGCTTGCCGCCGCACTCGAGAAAATGGGCCCGGCGATGGCCGCGCTGGAGCTGACGGAGGCCGTCAGTCCCCCGGCTGAGCCCTCCGGGGAAATGTTCGACCTGCTGGCGGGCACGCTGGGGGCCGTCAGCGATGCAACAAAACAGCCGGGAAATGCGTTATACTACTTCGAGTTGCACCTCCTGGGCCTGATCGGGTTCCGGCCCATGCTCTCGCGCTGCGCCGCGTGCGGCAGGGCCGCGGAAGGACAGGGGACGGGGGAGCTGCACATGTCGCCCGGCGGCATACTCTGCCGGGAATGCTCGCGCAGGGGGTCCGCGCTGGAGGCGGTGTCTCCCGCGGCGCTCGCGGCGCTGCGGATGCTGCAGGAGTCGGCCGATCCTGCAGCCCCGACCCGCATGGTGCTGGATGCCCCCCTGCGGGGGGAGATCGCGCGCCTGCTCCGGCGGCTCCTCCAGACGCACGTGGAGGGACTCAGAACTCTCCGCTCGGAAGCGGTGTTTGCAACGCTGTGACTGCTCCCGGCGGGGGGGGCGCGCCCGCGGCGCGCACCGCAGGGAGCGCGGACAGAGAACACAAAGGAGAAACACTGATGAAGAAGACAATCCTGACATCGCTCGCGCTGGTGACCGTGGGCATCATCTTCGGGGTCATCCTCGTGTCGAATTTCAGCGGCGGCGTCGACCTCTCGTTTGCCAGGAGCGGGGGGGATGTGAAGCTCGGGGGACCCGTCCCGGTCACGACGCAGAGTCCGGGTCTGAAGGCAGTCAGCGACAATTTCGTGGCGATCGCGAAGGCGGTCACCCCGTCGGTGGTGGCCATCACCGTCACGACGACGGGAAAGAAGAACTCGCAGTCCATGCCCCATGATTTTTTCCATTTCTTCGGACCCGAGTTCAAGTCCCCGGAGCCGCAGCCCGAGCAGGGCATGGGGTCCGGGGTCATCATCACGCCGGACGGCTACATCGTGACCAACAACCACGTGGTGGACGACGCGGACAAGGGGGGGATCGAAGTGGTCCTGAACGACAAGGTGCGCTACAAGGCGCGACTGGTGGGGACGGACCCGTCGACGGACCTGGCGGTCGTCAAGATCGACGCGAAGGAGCTCCCCGCGGCGGCGCTCGGGAACTCCGATAACGTCCAGGTCGGGGAGTGGGTCCTCGCGATCGGCAACCCGCTGGGACTCATGTCGACCGTGACGGCCGGGATCATCAGCGCCAAGGGGCGCAGCATCAACATCATCCGGGACTCGTACAACATCGAGGACTTCATCCAGACCGATGCGGCGATCAACCCGGGGAACAGCGGCGGCGCCCTCGTGAACCTGAGCGGGGAGGTCATCGGGATCAACACGGCCATTGCCACCACCAACGCGCGCTACCAGGGGTACGGGTTTGCCGTGCCGGTCAATATCCTGAAGACGGTGGCCGCGGACCTCATCAAGGAGGGAAAGGTCCACCGCGGGTACATCGGCGTGATGATCGGGACGGTGGATCAGACGATGGCCAGCGCGCTCGGCATGAAGGAAGCCCACGGCGTGCTCGTGCAGAGCACCGTGGCGGGCGGGGCCGGCGAAGCGGCGGGCGTAAAGGAGGGAGACGTGATTCTGTCGGTGGACGGGAAGGACGTGAACGCGGGGAACGAGCTCCAGAGCTACATCGCGACGCATCATCCGGGCGACCGGGTGACGCTGAAGATCTTCCGCGACGGGAAGGTGATCGAGAAGACCGTCACGCTCAAGGCGCGCGAGGAGGACAGGACCGTGGTCGCGGCATCGGAGCCGAAGGAGGAAGCGGACGAGAGCGCGTCCGAGGCTCCCCGCGTCGTGAAATTCGACAACATCGGTCTGAGCGTCCGCTCCCTGACGCCGGACGAGAAGAAGGACCTGGACGTCGACAGGGGCGTGATCATCACGGACGTCCGTCCCTACGGCGAAGCGTTCAACCGGGCCCTGGCGAAGAACATGGTGATCGTCGAGGCCGACAGGAAAGAGGTGGCCGCGCCGTCCGATCTGAAGAAGGTGATCGACGCCCGGAAGCCGGGTGATTCCGTGCTGCTGCGGGTCAAGACGGACAAGACAACGTCGTTCGTCGCCCTCCAGATCCCCAAGAACTGATACTGGGCTCTGAATTCAGGGCTCGGAATTCAGAGTTTGCTTGACTATAATTCGCCCATGCGCTATATTTTTCAACAGGTAGCGCATGGGCGATCTGATGTTCACAGCAAGGAGGGTGTTTCTGTCTTCAGCGCGCAGGTCCACGCAACGGGTTCTCCGGGGAGGCTGAACGCGAAAGTTCTGATTCTCAATCAGAACTATGAGCCGATGAGCCTCATCAATGCAAAGAAAGCCATCATCCTCCTGTACCTGGGAAAGGCCGAGCTGATCGAGGCGCACGCGGGACACAGGATTCATTCCGTGTCGACCAGCGTGCCCCTGCCGAGCATCGTCCGCCTCTCGATGTATGTCCGCGTCCCTTTCAAGAAGATCATACTCTCCCGCAAGAACATCCTCCGCAGAGACGGTCACCGGTGCCAGTACTGCGGCCGGTCCGATCTCTCGCTGACCATCGATCATGTCATGCCCGTGTCGCGGGGGGGAGAAGACACGTGGGAAAATCTCGTCTGCGCGTGCGTGGACTGCAACAACAGGAAAGGGGACCGCACGCCGGAAGAGTCCGCCATGCCGCTGCGCCGGAGGCCGATGCGCCCGAACCACGTGACGTTCATCCGGCACGTGATGGGCTCCCTCGACGAGCGGTGGAAGCCCTACCTGTTCCTCCACTGACCTCCGGTGCGCTGTCCCCGGCCCGGGGGCGGTTCTGCACAGGGTGCCTGAAGCACACCAGCCTCCTCCTGGAGCACGCGAAACGTGAAACGCAGACAGACGATACTCAGCGGCATGCGGCCTACGGGCAAACTCCACCTCGGGCACCTCGTCGGGGCCCTGGAAAGCTGGGTCGCGCTGCAGGGGGAATACGACAACTACCACCTGATCGCCGACTACCACGCCCTCACCACGAACCCGGATTCCTCCGGAATCGCGGCGAACTCGGCGGAGATGCTGCTCGACTGGCTCGCGGCGGGGATCGATCCGGCCCGCAGTCCCGTCTTCCGCCAGTCGCAGATCAAGGAGCACGCCGAGCTGCACCTGATCTTCTCGATGCTGATCACCGCCGCCCGGCTGGAACGCAATCCCGCGGTCAAGGATCAGGTGCGCGATCTGCACATCGAGAACGTCAGCTACGGGCACCTCGGATACCCGGTGCTGCAGGCCGCGGACATTCTCCTCTACAAGGGAGACCTCGTGCCGGTGGGGGAGGACCAGGTGCCGCACGTCGAGATCGCCCGTGAAATCGCGCGGCGCTTCAACCAGCAGTACGGCACGGTGTTCCCGGAGCCGGAGCCGAAGCTGACCCGCTTTCCGCGCCTGCCCGGGCTGGACGGCCTGGACAGGAAAATGAGCAAGAGCGCCGGCAACACCATACTCCTGTCCGATCCCCCCGGGGTGATTCACGCCAGGATGAAGACCGCCGTCACGGATCCGCAGAAGGTGCGGCGCAACGATCCGGGGCGGCCGGAGGTCTGCCTCGTGTACCGGTACCACAGGAAATTCAATCCCGGCGGGGCGGACGAAATTGACGCCGGATGCAGGAGCGGCGCGCTCGGCTGCGTCGAGTGCAAGAACAGGATCGCCGACGTCGTGGCCGACCACCTCGCTCCCTTCCGCGAGCGGCGCGAGCACTTCGCCTCGCGCCCGGACGAGGTCAGGGCGATCCTGGCCTCCGGCGAGGAGCGGGCGCGCGCACGCGCGCGGGGGACGATGGACGAGGTGCGCGCCGCCATGCACCTGGGTTGAGGAGGGAAGGCCCGTGTACAGAGTGCGGCTGACGGAGTTTGAGGGACCCCTGGATCTCCTGCTGTTCTTCATCAAGCGGGACGAGCTGGACATCCAGGACATTCCCATTGCGCGGATCACGAAGGAGTTCCTGGAGTACCTCCACCTCATGGCGAGCCTCGACCTGGAGGTCGCGGGCGACTTCATCGTGATGGCCGCCACGCTCATGCAGATCAAGGTCAGGATGCTCCTGCCGCGCGAGCCCGGCGCGGAGGAGGAAGAGGATCCGCGCGCGGAGCTCGTCCGCAGGCTGATCGAATACAAGCGCTTCAAGGAGCTGTCGCAGCAGATGGGGACGATCGAGGAAGAGCAGCGCCGCATCTTCTACCGGAAATTCTTCGCCGCCGATCCCCGGCAGGAGCCGCCCCCCGGGGAAGGGGAAGTGCTGACGGACGTTTCGCTCTTCAACCTCATCGCGGCCTACAAGAGCGCGCTGGACCATATGCCCCGGAAAATCGTGCACGAGGTGGCGCTGGCGGGCGTGTCGGTGGACGAGCAGATGAGCTTCGTGCTCGACTGGCTTCGCGTCCGCGGCGCGACGACGCTGATGGCGCTGGTCGCCCACATGACGGAGAAGGTGAGGATCATCGTCACCGTCATCGCACTGCTGGAGCTGACGAAGAACAACATTATCGCCCTGGGCGTCGCCGGGGGGGGCAACGACATCGCCATTTCGCTGGCGTCCGCATGAGCGCCGACGGCACAGCGCCGGCGCCCCGGGCAATCGTCGAGGCGCTCCTCTTCGGCACGGATGAGCCGCTGACCGTGCGGCAGATCACGGACATCTTCGGCATGCCGGAGGAGGGAGAGGCGCCGGCGCCGGTGACGCCGGAGGCGGTGCTCGGCGCGATCGAGGAGCTGAACCGGGAGTACGAACAGGCGGGCCGCGCCGTGCGCATCGTGCGCGTGGCGGGGGGGTACCAGTTCGCAACGAAGCCGGAGTTCGCCCCGTGGCTGGGACGCATGATGCGGGAGCGCTCCCGGCGGAAGCTGTCGGTCTCCGCGCTGGAGACGCTGGCCGTCATCGCCTACAAGCAGCCTGTGACGAAGCCCGAGATCGAGACAATCCGCGGCGTGAACGCCGACTATGTCCTGCGCACGCTCCTGGAACGGAGCCTGGTGGCGATCGTGGGACGCGCCTCGACCCCCGGGCGGCCGCTGCTGTACGGGACGACGCGGGAATTCCTGAAACATTTCGGCGTGAACGACCTCTCGGAGCTTCCGAAGCCCCGCGAGATCGACGAGCTGATGGCGGAGGCGGAGTTCGAGGTCGAGAAGCGGCTGCTGGCGGAACTCGAGGCCAAACGCGCCCAGGAAGAGGGACAGGAGGAGGGAGGGGACGGGGGCGCCCGGGAACAGGACGGGGGCGCGGAGGCGCTGCCGTGACGGCCCGGCGCGGCGGCAAAGGGCGGCGGGAAAGCCCCGCCGATGCGGCGGGGGGGACGGCGGGCATCCGGATCAACCGCTACCTCAGCATGTGCGGGATCGCCTCCCGCCGCAAGGCGGAAGAGCTCGTCCTTGCCGGCAGCGTGCGCGTCAACGGCGAGGTCGTCCGTGATCTCGCGCTGCGGGTCTCTCCCGGGCGGGATGCCGTCGAGGTCGACGGCAAACGCGTCCGGGTCGTGGCCGCACGCCTGTACCTCGTGCTGAACAAGCCGAAGGACAGCATCACCACGCTCAGCGATGAGCGCGGCAGGACCACGGTGATGAGCATGGTGCGGGCGCGGGAGCGTGTCTACCCCGTGGGGCGCCTGGACAGAAACACCACCGGCGTGCTCCTCCTGACGAACGACGGGACGTTCGCGCACCGCCTGATGCACCCGCGGTTCGAGGTCCCCAAGTCGTACCGCGTGTCGTGCGACAGGTCCCTCGCGCGCGAGGACCTCGAGCGGCTCAGGGCGGGGGTGCCCCTGGAGGACGGGCGCACGGCGCCCGCCGACGTCGCTCTCCTGCCCGGGGGACGCGGAAAAGAAATCGGGATCACGATTCACGAGGGGAGGAACCGCCAGGTCCGGCGGATGTTCGAAGCGCTGGGGTACGGCGTCCTCCGCCTGGACAGGGTTGCGTACGGGCCCGTGACAAAGGAGGGACTGGCGCGGGGGGGGACACGCAGCCTCACGCGCGCCGAGGTCCGGGCGCTGAAGAAGCTTGCAGGTTACACCGACGACGAGCTGCTGGCGGCCCGCCAGGAGTGACACATCCGGAGGTTGTCCCATGCGATGCCGAACCGCTGCGCGCGCGCTGACCGCCCTCACGGCGTGCGCCGCGCTCTCGTGCGCGCCGTCCGCCTACCGCGAGGTCTACCCCACGCTCGTGGACGGGAAGTACGATTCCGAGTTCCCCTACCGCGGCTGTTCCGCGCAGCTGGAGGAGATCGGCGAGTCGGTGAAGATGGTCAACGCGATCGCCTACTACCGCACGTACACGCTCCCCCCCGGTGACCGCGTTCGCCTCTCCGCCGTCACGCCCGAGGTGCTCCGCAGCGCCGGGGTGACATCCGTGATGTCCACCGGCCAGTCGTCGGGGAGCGCCACGATCGTCGCAAGCGAAGGACGCCGCGTTGTCCTGCTGACGTGCGCGCACGTCGTGGGCTTTCCGGACACCATCGTCACGTACATCGCCGGTGCGGATCACCGGCCGACGCCGTTTGTCCGCACGTTCAGCGTCAAGGAGAAGCAGACGATATACGTCGCCGTCTTCCCGGAGGGAGGGGAGATGGAGCTCCTGGCGATGGACCGGGAAACCGACGCGGCGCTCCTTGGCAAGACGTTCGATGCCGAGCCGTTTCCCCGGCCCCCGCTCTTCAGGTACCCGGCGGGGCGCGCGCGGGAGCTGGAATGGGGGACGTTTGTCTACCTCTTCGGCTACCCGACGGGACACAAGATGGTGACCAAGGCCATCGTCAGCAGTCCCAATAAGGACCGGCACGGATCGTTCCTGCTCGATGCGGTCTTCACGCCGGGATTCAGCGGCGGCATCGCGCTGGCAATCCGGGACGGCGTTCCGAATTTCGAGCTCGTGGGGATGGTCAAGCTGGTGTCGGGTCATACCAGCTGGGTCCTGGTGCCTCCCCCCGGCGACGGGACCGCCGAGTACGATCCGCTCTCGCCGTACACGGGGGACATCTACGTCGAGCGGCGGACGGAGATCGAGTACGGCATCGTGCAGGCCATCCCGGTTGAAATGCTGCTCGAGTTCATCGAAGCCCACAGGAACGACATCGCGTCCCGGGGCTATTCCGTCAGCTTCACACAACCTCCGAGCCCTTCCCGGTAATGCCGGATTCGACGAGAGTCCCCCTGATCGCTGACCTCTTCCTGGCGCGCCGCCTCGAATCGACGGATGCCTGGGTCAGCCTCCTCTCGGCGCAGATACACGCCCAGCTTCACCCCGCGGGGGGCGCGCTGGCCGAGCCGATCGGCGGCGGGTACGCCGTGTTCACGGGCGTCGGCTCGCCCCTGACGCAGGCGACGGGGCTGGGGATGAAGGGGCCTGTGACGGAGGCGGACATGGAGCGCCTGGAGGCGTTTTTCGAAGTGCGGGGCTCCCCCACGCAGATCGATCTCTGCCCGCTTGCTGATCCCACCCTCCTGGAGCAGCTCGCGCTCCGCAACTACCGTCTGAGGGATTTCTCGAACATGCTGGTGCGACCGCTCAGGGAGGGGAGCATCCGTGTGAGCCTGGAGGGGGGCCTCAGCGTCCAGCAGTGCACTCCGGCGGAGGACGACCTGTGGGCCCGCACGGTGGCGCAGGGGTTTGCGGAGAACCTCTTCGTTTCGGACGAGAGCATCCTGGTCCTGAAGAGCCTCTTCCACCGGCCGGATTCCGTCTGCCTGATCGCCTGGCTCGACGGGCGGCCCGTGGGGGGCGGGGCGCTGGCGACGCACGAAGGGGTCGCCGCGCTGTACGGCGCGAGCACGCTGCCGTCGTTCCGGAGGAGGGGTGTCCAGAAGGCCATCATACTCTCGCTCCTCTCGCGCGCCGTGGAAGGGGGATGCGACGTCGCGTACACGCTGACAAGGCCGGGAAGCGTCTCGCAGCGGAACGTCGAGCGCCAGCACTTCCGCGTTGCGTACACGCGCGCGCTCATGGTGCGCCCGCTGAAGGAATGACCCGCCATGATCACGGCGCCGGAACGGATCGAAACGCGACGCCTCCTCCTGCGGAAGACGACGCCGGACGACGCGCAGGCGGCCTTTGAGGCATACGCGTCCGACCCTGCGGTCACCCGTTTTCTCTCCTGGCCCCCGGCGACGGCGGTCGCTGACGTCGAGCGCCACTTCGCGAAAGTCGCCGGGCTGTGGGAGGCAGGCCGCCTGTTCACCTGGTCGGTGGTGCTCAGGGATCCCGGCGTGCTCATCGGGATGGTCGATGCGCGGGTGGACGCCTACATGGTGAATCTCGGCTACATCATCGGCCGGCGCCACTGGAGCGCCGGCTACGCCACGGAGGCGGTGCGGGCGCTCTGTGACTGGGCCGCCGCCGAGCCCGACATCGCGCGCGTCTGGGCGGTGTGCGCCGCCGACAACCCGGCGTCGGCGCGCGTGCTGGAGAAGGCGGGCCTCCTCTGCGAGGGGACGCTGCGGCGCTGGGCCGTGCTTCCCAATATCGGCGGAGAGCCCCGCGACTGCCTCTGCTACGCGCGGACGGGTGACGGCGCGCCGCGTGCAGCGGCCCCGTATTGAAGGTTGTGCGCGACTTTGGTACATTTGACCCAACGGAGGACGTTGCCGATGCAGAGCAGCATTGCAAGTGCGTTCCCGCCGGCGGAACAGGAGAAAATCGCCGACGCGGTGCGGGAAGCGGAAAAGATCACCGCGGGGGAGATCGTTCCCTACGTCGTGGGCCGGAGCGATCACTACGAGAGTGCGGAATGGCGTGCCGGTTTCCTCTGCTGGTGCGCCGCGTTCCTGGCGCTGTCGCTCATCCCGCGCGCAGCCGGTGCGTGGATGCGTTTCGATGCCCTGACGCTTGCCGCCCTCTCGCTCCTGGCCTGGGGGACGGGCATGCTCCTCGTCCGCACGGTCCCCCCCCTGACGCGCCTCTTCGCCGGCAAGCACCTCATGGCCCGCCGGGTCGAGCAGCGCGCCGCTGAGGCGTTCATCAGCGAGGAAGTTTTCGCGACACCCAGACGGACGGGAATACTCATTTTCCTGAGCCTGCTGGAACGGCGCGTGCTGGTGATCGGCGATGCGGGGATCAACAGCCGCGTTGCCGCCGGGGCGTGGGACGACATCATCCGCGGCGTGGTGACCGCCGTCAGCAGCGGCCACCCGGCCGACGGGCTCGTTGAGGCGATCAGAGCATGCGGCGCGCTCCTGGCCGGGCACGGCGTCGCCCGCGAGGCGGCCGACGCCGATGTGCTTCCGGACGGCCTCCGCCTCAGGAAGGAATAATGAGACTCCGCAGCCGGGCGGCGCTCGCGCTCGCCCTCCTCGCCGCGTCCGCGTGCGCGGCAACCGCCGAAACGGACGTGCCGCTCCTGTCGGGACGCGTGGTCGACGACGCGAACGTCCTCTCCGCCGAAACCGTCACCAGCCTGGAGGCGCTTCTCCGCGCACACGAGGACTCGACGTCGAACCAGGTGGCGGTGCTCACCATTGCCACGCTCGGGGGGGAAGATCTCGAGGGGTATTCCATGCGCGTGGCCGAGGCCTGGAAGCTCGGCACCCGCGCGCACGACAACGGGCTGATCCTTCTCGTGGTGCGCGACGACAGGAAAGTGCGCATCGAGGTGGGCCGGGGGCTCGAGGGAGCGCTGCCCGACATCACCTGCGGCCGGATCATCAGGAACGTCATCCTTCCCCGTTTCCGCGAGGGGGACTATGACGGCGGCGTCCGCGAGGGCGTGAACGCGATACTCTCGGCGCTGGAGGGATCATACACGCCTCCCGCCGAAGAGCAATCGTCCGACCTCGGGGGGAGGCTCATGGCCGGGGGGATATTCACGGTCGTCGTCGGGCTCTTCACGCTGATCGTCCTGTTCGCGCGGGGACCCCAGACGTGGTTCCTCTACCTGTTCCTCATCCCTTTCTGGTTCGTCTTTCCGATGGCCATCCTGGGTCTCACGGGGGGCCTGATCGCGGTGATCGCCTACGCGGCGCTGGTTCCCCTGTTCAAGCTTTGGATGGCAAAGAGCGCCGCCGGCAGATCGCTGCACACCCGTCTCGGCTCCGCTGCCCTGTTCGCCTCCGGCGCTTCCTCAGGGTGGACGTCCGGATCCTCGTGGTCTTCCGGCGGAAGCTCCTCCTCGTCGTCCGGCGACAGCTTCTCAGGCGGCGGAGGCGGGTTCTCCGGGGGCGGCGCATCCGGCAGCTGGTGATCTCATGCACCCGTACGCGCACACGTCAGGTCTCCGTCACCCGTGATCATCGATTCGCTCCCGCAGGCGTCCCGGTACGACGCACTCCATCCGCTGTTTCCCCTTGCCTGTGCGACGCTCCTCCGCAGCGACATTGCGTCGCTCCCTCCGGGGAGGCACCCCCTCCGGGGGGAAGACTGTGTGCTCGTGATCGCGCACGACGAGGGACGGGGCACGGGGGGTGCCGTGCTCGAATCCCACAGGCGCTTTATCGACGTGCAATTCGTGCTGGACGGTGCTG
>Ga0335071_10003460_pt1 | contig 16631 bp, 22 predicted proteins | sample Lox_Sample_15_FD_206724 | JGI IMG/M metagenome (GOLD analysis project Ga0335071, IMG submission 206724) | Soil microbial communities from Loxahatchee National Wildlife Refuge, Florida, United States - Lox_Sample_1.5 | ecosystem: Environmental > Terrestrial > Soil > Wetlands | place: USA... | reverse complement strand
AGACCTCGCGGGGATCGTCGAGCGGTCGATGAGTGCGCCCGTGTACGAGCTGCTGAAGCGCCCCGACGAGTTGTTCGTCGTCGAGCACGCGCACCTCCAACCGCGCTTCGTCGAGGACTCGGTGCGACTCGCGCTGAAGGAGACCCTCGACACGTACCCGGAGCTCTCGGACGACGACTTCCTCTCGTCGCGGCAGGTCAACCTCGAGACGATCCACAACCACGACGTGCTCGCCGAGCGCGAGGGCACCGTGGCCGAGCTGCGAGGCGAGCTGGCCGACGGCGTCCACCGAACGCGCGACACGACGCTCGCCGCCTGGCTACGCCCCTGAGCCCGACGCGCGCCTGAAGGGCAGCGTCGCCCGGTTCTCCGTCCCCGCCCGCAGGCGTTTCAGGTTCGCGCGGTGGAGGACGATCACCGCGGCCGCGGCCACGGCGGCGAACGCGACGACCGGCCAGGGCTCCCCGAACGCGATCGTCACCACGACCACCGAGACCGCCGTCACGATCGACGCGACCGAAGGGTACCGAGTGGTGAGGAACACGGCGATCCAGATCCCGAGGCAGATCAGCCCGGGGACGGGCGCGACGCCGAGGAACGCGCCTCCTCCGGTCGCGACCATCTTTCCGCCCTTGCTGAAGCGGAGGAAGATCGGCCGCGCGTGCCCGAGCATCGCCGCCAGGCCGGCGAGCACGCCCGCGAGGGTGCTCACGTACATCGTGGCGAGGAAGGCGGGAACGAAGCCCTTCGCGACGTCGAGCAGGGTGACCGCGAGCCCGTACTTCGTCCCGTAGGTGCGCCAGACGTTCGACGCGCCCATGTTGCCGCTGCCTACGGTCCGGATGTCGACGCCCTTGCCGATCCTGACGAGCCAGTACCCGAAGGGCAGTGACCCGGCCAGGTAGCCGGCGAGGACGGAGACGAGGATGCCTATTGCGGAATCCGGTAAGCCTCGACCCAGCCGTTGACGACGTCCCAGTCCAGGTTGGCGAGAAACGCGTCGATGTACGAGGCACGGTCGGTCTGGTAGTCGAGGAAGTAGGCGTGCTCGTAGACGTCGAGCGCGACGAGCGGTGTCGCGTTCCAGATCGGGAAGCTGTTCTGGGCGTCGCCGACGTAGTTGAACAGGCGCCGCTCGTCCCAGTCGTAGGCCGTCCAGGCCCAGCCGCGGCCGGCCATCCCCGTCGCCTTGAGGTCGGCGCGCCAGGCGTCCACCGAGCCGAAGTCGCGGCGGATCAGCGCGCCGATCGCCTCGTCGGGGTCGCCGCCGCCGCCGCCGAGGTGCTCGAAGTAGAGCTCGTGGTTCTTGATCCCGCCGATCGCGAACGAGAGGTCGACCTTGAGCGCGCGCAGCTCGGAGTAGACCTGGTTCGCGGCGGAGAGATCGACCCCCTCGAGCTTGCCGAGGATCTCGTTCCGCTTGTTCACGTAGCCCTGGTACAGCTTGTAGTGCGCCTCGACCGAGGCGCGCGAGATCCCGTCGAGCTCGTACAGCGCCGGCTTCAGCTCGCGGGGCTTGATCTCATCGAAGTTCGCCATCTCACCCTCCAGCTCGACGGGACGCGCCGGAGCATATCCTTCGGACGAAGGGTCGACCGGACAAGGAGAAGCAGATGCCGTACAGCGTGCCACCTCTCGCATACGACTTCGCGGCGCTCGAGCCGACGATCGACGCGCAGACGATGCAGATCCACCACGACAAGCACCACCAGGCCTACGTCGACAACGCCAACAAGGCCCTCGACGGCACGGAGTGGGCCGACCGCCCGGTCGAGGCGGTGCTCGCGGAGCTCGAGATCATCCCGGAGAGCATCCGCACCGCAGTTCGCAACAACGTCGGCGGGCACGCGAACCACACGCTGTTCTGGGAGATCATGAGCCCGGACGGCGGCGGCGAGCCCGGGGGCGAGCTTGCCGGCGCGATCGACGACGCGTTCGGCAGCCTCGACGCGCTCAAGGAGGCGGTGAACACCGCCGCGATGGGCCGCTTCGGCTCCGGCTGGTCCTGGCTTGTCTGGGACGGGACGGGCCTCGCGGTCTACTCGCTTCCCAACCAGGACAGTCCGATCCTCCAGGACGACGTGCCGCTGCTCGGCATCGACGTCTGGGAGCACGCCTACTACCTGAACTACCAGAACCGCCGGGCCGACTACGTCGCCGCCTGGTGGAACGTCGTGAACTGGGACGCCGTCGCGTCGCGGTTCGAGGCGCGCGGGAGCTAGGTCTCACGGGAGGCGCGCATCCGTCGTGCTATCACTGACGGATGCGCGCTCTCCTGACCGGCGGCACCGGCAAGCTCGGCGCAGCGCTCGCCGAGCGGCTGCGTGAGGCCGGCTGGACCGTGGTCGCAGCGGGACGCGGCGACGGCGACGTCTCCAGGCCCGAGGAGGCGCGCGCGCTCGTCGAGCGCTCGGTGGCGGAGCTCGGCGGCCTCGACGTGCTCGTGAACGGAGCCGGCGCCGGCTTCAGGCCTCGCCCGGTCGCCGAGGTGAGCGAGACCGACTGGGACGAGGCGTTCGGCGCCACGGCCAAGGGAAGCTTCTTCGTCACCCAGGCGGCCGCGCCCCATCTCGCCGCGAGCCGCGGGCTCGTGATCATGCTCGAGGACGTCGCCGGGCTCCAGCCCTGGCCCTCCTTCGCACCGCACAGCGCAGCCAAGGCGGCCCAGTCGATGCTGACGAAGGCACTCGCGCGCGCACTCGCGCCCGAGGTGCGGGTGTGTGGGGTCGCGCCGGGGCCGGTCGCGGTCGAGCCGGGCTCGGAGGAGCGACGCGCGGCCGAGACGCTCGTGGGCCGGGTCGGCTCACCGGACGACATCGCGGGCGCGATCCTCTACCTCGCCGGCGCCGAGTTCGTCACCGGGTCGACGCTCGTCGTGGACGGCGGTCGCCTCTTGCAAACCGGACGAGCGCCGGATGCGTAGTCACGATGACGAGATGGAGCTCGCACTGTCCATGCCTGCAGCAACCGCGCGCGAAATAGACACGCCGCCCGAACGCGCGACCGACGCCGACCTGCTCGGCCGCATCGCCGCGCGTGACCGCGACGCCTTCGAGACGCTCTACAGACGCTACGCACGCCCGCTCTACGGGCTGGCGCTCCGGATGCTCGGCGACAGGGGCCGCGCGGAGGACGCCGTGCAGGAGGCGTTCACCTCCGTCTGGCGCTCCGCCTCCAACTACCGGCCCGAGCGAGGCGCACCCGCGCCGTGGCTCTACGCCGTGGCGCGCAACGCGATCGTCGACCGCGCCCGTGCTCGCCGCGACCCGGTCGCCGAGGTTCCCGACGCCCCGTCGGGCGAGCCGGGACCGCCGGAGCGAGCCGAGGCGGCATTCGTCTCGTGGCGCGTCCACCGCGCGCTCGAGGAGCTGCCCCAGTCGGAGCGCGAGACGCTCGAGCTCGCCTACTGGGGCGGGCTCTCGCAGAGCGAGGTGGCGGGTTACCTCGGCATCCCGCTCGGCACCGTCAAGACCCGCACGCGCAGCGGCCTGGCCAGGCTCGCGACGCTGCTCGAAGGAGAGAACCTGTGACCGGACCCGATTTCGACGAGCTGATCGGCGCCGACGTTCCCGACGGCGAGCGCGAGCACATGCTCGGCGCGCACGAGGCGCTTCTCATCGCCGGGCCGCCGCCGGAGCTTCCGCCCGGGCTCGAGCACGCGCCCAACCCCGAGCCGAAGGTCACGTTCCTACCCAACCGGCGGCGCTACACGGCCCTGGCCGCGGCGGCCGCGATCGCGCTCGTCGCGCTGATGGGCGGCTTCGCCTGGGGTCAGAAGCACGGCGGCCGCTTCCACACCGCCTGGGTGGCGGAGCTGCAGGGCCCGAGCGCGACCGGATCGCTCAAGGTCGGCGACCAGGACTCGGCCGGGAACTGGCCGATGACGCTCTCGGTCGAGGGTCTCGCGCAGCTGCCCTCGGGCGGCTACTACGAGCTCCTGCTGACGCGCAAGGGCAAGCCGGTCGCCTCGTGCGGCACCTTCGTGGTGAGCTCGGGCGGCGCCACCGACGTCCGGCTCAACGCGCCCTACAAGCTGAAGACGTTCGACGGCTGGGTGGTGGCACGCCATCTCGCCGGCACGCGCGGCGACCGGGTCGTCCTTCGCACCGCCCGGATCTAGGGCGCGGTGCGGTCGTTCGCGACGAACGCGGCGTGCGTGACGGGCATCCGCTCGGCGAAGAGCCGCTCGACGGCCTCGGCGTACCGGCGGATCTCGAGCTGGGCCGCGTCGGCCGCGCGCAGCGAGACGAAGTTCATCAGCGCCCGAGCGTTCACCGTCCAGTAGAACTCGGTGTAGGCCCCGACGGGGATCACGGAGCGGGCCAGCTCGCGGGCGACGCCCTGCTCGACGAGCCGCTCGTAGGTCGCGTACGCGTGCTCGTACACGGCCTGGAGCTCGGCACGGGTCGTCTCGGCGAGCTCGTCCGACACCGGCTCGAACGAGTAGGCGCCGGGCTTGCCGACCTGCGTCCGCACGTCGTGTGGCTCCGGGACGTAGAAGTCGTCGGTCGCCTTCGCGTAGCGCATCGAGAACTCGTTGAACGAGCCGATGCGATGGCGGAACCACTCGCGTGCGACGAACATCGGGCAGCGGATGTGGAACCGGAACGCGTTGTGCTCGAACGGCGTGCCGTGGCGCTCCCGCATCAGGAAGCGGATCAGGCCCTCGTCGGACTCGTCCATCTCCTCCTTGCGGCGCGCGAACGAGACGCGCGCGGCGTTCACGACCGAGAGGTCGGACGCCATCGCCTCGTCGAGGCGGACGAAGCCGTGGTCCAGGACGGTGATCGTGTGCTCGGCCGTAAGCTGCTCCGTGGTCGCCATCGGATCTCGATGCTAGCGTGCCGCCAGGATGACGCAGCTGGCCGCGATCGGGATCGTCTCGGGCGACATCGCCGAGTCGGCGCGCTTCTACCGCACGCTCGGTCTGGAGGTGCCCGAGCCGACGCCGGGCGAGGACCACTTCGAGATCACCCTGCCGAGCGGCGTGCGCCTGATGTGGGACACCGTCGAGCTGATCCGCCAGCTGGAACCGGGCTGGGCCCCGCCGGCCGGCCAGCGGATGTCGCTCGCGTTCGAGTGCGACGTCGACGAGGTTCACGCGCGCCTCGTCGAGGCCGGGTTCGAGAGCAAGGCGGCGCCGTGGGACGCATTCTGGGGCCAGCGCTACGCGCAGGTGTTCGACCCGGACGGCAACGCGGTCGATCTCTTCCGCCCGCTGTGAGGTGATCCACGTCGGGACGTCCGGCTGGTCGTACCCGACCTGGCGCGGCGGCTTCTATCCGGAGGGCTCGAAGCCGGATTCCTTTCTCGAGTTCTACGCCGGGCGGTTCGACACGGTCGAGCTGAACACGACCGGGTACCGCCTTCCGGCGGAGGACCAGTTCCGGCGCTGGGCGGAGAGGGTCCCGGCGGGCTTCACGTTCGTGCCGAAGCTGCCGCTCTACCGGCTCGACCGTGTCGCTCCCTTCCTCGAGCGCGTCGCGCTGCTCGGTGACCGCCTCGGCCCGATCCGCGTCCAGATCCAGCAGCAGCGCGACGAGGGGCTGCTCGCGCTCCTGCTCGGCTCGGTCGACCCCGCGGTCCGGCTCGCGCTCGACTTCCGCCACCCGTCCTGGGCCGGCGTCGAACTGCCGCCCGACGTCGCGGTGGTGAACGAGCTCGAGCGGCGGTCGGCCTTCCGGATCGTTCGCCTGCGCGAGCCGCCGTACTCGGACGATCGGATCGCCGCCCTCGCCGCCGAGCTTCGTGACGGCCCCGAGAGCTGGGTCTTCTTCCGCCACGAGGACGAGCCGACCGCGCCTGAGTACGCGCGGCGCCTGCTGGATCTCCTCTAGCCGTCCCTGTACTTCAGCTCGGCCTCGCGCCGCCTGCCTTCGGCGAGGCTGATCTTCCCCGAGCACACCTCCTGGTTGAGCTGGTTCTCGATCCGGTCGACCTGACTCGCACGAGGCTGCTGCTCGGGCCAGAGGTTGCGCGGGTCCGTCGGCGCCCCGCCGAGCTCCAGACTGACGAAGTGGTCCTCCTGGTAGTTGCTCGTCGGGCCGCTCTCGCCGTACTGCGCCAGCTGGCGCAGCTCGAGCGCATGGGTGTAGCTCGACGGCGGGCGCACCGTCTTCGTCCAGCCTCGCACGCAGATCGTCGAGCCGATCGTCGCCTGGGTCACGTCGGGGTTGAGTGCGCCCGGCGTCAGCGCCGGGTCGGCGTGGACGGCGTGGCTCCGACCACTGCGGTTGGGCAGGAGGACGGCGAGGAGCAGCACGGCAACGACGGCTGCGAGGACGGCAGGGAGGTTTCGCTGCACTCCGGCGAGCGTAGGAGCGGCCGCTGTCACCCGCAAGACGCTCTTTCGGCCCCGGCCGCGGGGTACAGTCGGCCGGATGCGAGTCGGGCTCCTGTTCCCGGGCGAGATGGGCGCCGCGGTCGGCGCGGCGGTGCGAGGCGAGGTGCTGTGGGCGAGCGAGGGACGTGGCGCCGCGACTGCCGCGAGAGCCGCCGGCTTCGAGGATGTCGGCACGGTCGAGGAGCTCGTCTCGCGCAGCGAGGTCGTGTTGAGCATCTGCCCACCCGGTCTCGCCGAGCACGTCGCACGGGACGTGGCAGGGCTCGGGTTCGGCGGCCTCTACGTCGACGCGAACGCGATCTCGCCCGCGCGTGCCGAGCGGATCACGGCGCTGTTCGAGCGGGCCGTGGACGGCTCGATCACGGCAAAGACCGGAATCCACCTGTTCCTCTCGGGGGAGCCTCGCGACGTCGAGCTGGTGCGCGGCCTCTTCGGCGCGCCGGTCGTCGCGACGGCGCTTCCCGGCGGGGTCGGCGCCGCCTCCGCGCTGAAGATGGCGTTCGCGGGCTGGAACAAGATCGGAGCGGTTCTCGAGGCGCAGGCCTTCGCCGTCGCGCGCGCGTACGGTCTCGAGGATGCGCTCGCCGCCGAGGGCGTGGGTCGGGACCGCATAGGCCGAACCGCGGCACGCGCGTGGCGATGGGAGGCCGAGATGAACGAGATCGGCGACACGCATGCCGCCCTCGGGCTGGACGACGGGATAGCGCGCGGCGCCGCAGCTTCGCTCGGGCGCTGGGCCGGCCACCGCGACGACCCGCAGGTTCCCGTCGGCGAGCTGCTGGACGAGCTACGCGGCTCCGAGCGACCGCGCTGAGGATTCCCGCGCGGGAGACAACGGGACCCGACCCCTCCCGCCTTGACCGCGATCGACGATATCGCGAAAACACGCACGCGTCTGTGACGCGACCGTGTCGATTCAGAAACGCGCCGCGGCGCCGAGCCAGCGCTCGTGCGCGCCCGTCGCGAGGATCTCTCCGATCTCGGCGATGACGTGCTCGAGCTCCTCGTCGGTGTTGAAGTAGTGAGGCCCGAGCCGGATCCCGGCGCCGGGACGGAAGTCGCACACGATCTGCCTCTCGCCGAGCTCGCGGTGCACCGCCTCGAAGTCCGGAACGTGGACCGTGACGGTGCCGCCACGGCGGGCATGCTCGCGGGGGGAGCGCACCTCGAAGCCGGCCGCGTCGGCGAGACCGATCAGCAGGTCGGTCTGGCGGAGCGAGTTCTCACGGATCCGGTCGACCCCGACCTCCTCGATCAGGTCGTACCCGGGAGTGGCGGCGAAGAGGGCCGGCACGTTCGGCGTGCCGGTGAGGAAGCGCGCGGCGCCGTGCGCGTAGCGCATCTCCGGCTCGAAGCCGAATGGCTGCTCGTGCGCCTGCCAGCCCGTGTAGGCCGGCTCGAGCCGCTCGGCGAGATCCGGACGAACGTAGAGCCAGCCGTTCCCCGGCCCGCCGCAGAGCCACTTCACCGAGCCCCCGACCGCGAAGTCGACGCCGAGCGCCGTCACGTCGAGCGGCACGATCCCCGCCGACTGGTAGGCGTCGAGGATCACCACCGCTCCGACTTCGTGCGCGCGCCGCACGATCGGCTCGACGTCCTGGATCTCCGCGGTCTTGAAGAGGACGTGGCTGATCGGGACGAAGAGCGTGCGCTCGTCGATCGTGTCCACGATCGACGCGTCGTCGCCGACGACCACGACCTCCAGGTCGGGCTGCGCCTGCCAGAGGTAGCGCACCGATGGGAAGTTCGCCTCCTCGTACACGACGCGATTGCGCCCTCCCTCGGGCCGGAAGCACGAGCGCACGATCGCCTCGGCGACGGCGACGTTCTGGTGCATCACCGTTGAGCCGGCCGGGGCGCCGATGATGCGGCCGATCTGGTCTCCGACCACCATCGGCATCGTCCACCAGCCCTCGCCCCACGCCCTGACCCCGCGTGTCTTCCACGTGCGGGCGTACTCCGCGAGCCGGTCCTCGGCCGCCGCGGGCATCGCGCCGAGCGAATGGTTGATGAGATAGGTCGTGTCCGCCAGGATGGGGAAGCGGTCGCGATACGTGACGAGATCCGGCATCTCGCTAGAGCTCGCCGAGCGGCCGCGGGCCCGGGCCGACGTACTCGGCCGAGGGTCGGACGAGCCTGCCGAGTTGTTTTTGCTCGAGGATGTGCGCCGACCAGCCGGCTGTCCGTGAGCAGCCGAACATCGCGGGTGCGAGAGCGGGCGGGATGTCGGCGACGTCGAGGACGACCGCCGACCAGAACTCGACGTTCGTCGCGAGCACGCGATCGGGCCGGCGCGCATGGAGCTCGGCGAGCGCCGCCTGCTCGAGCGCCTCGGCGACCTCGAAGCGCGACGCTCCGAGGTCCTTCGCGGTGCGGCGCAGGAGCCGGGCCCGCGGGTCCTCCGCGCGGTAGATGCGGTGGCCGAAGCCCATGATCCGCTCGTTCCGGTCGAGCGCGCTCTTGACCCAGACCTCGGCGTCGCCCTCCTCGGCGACGGCGTCGAGCATCGGCAGCACACGCGCCGGCGCACCGCCGTGCAGCGGGCCGGACAGAGCCCCGACCGCCGACGAGAGCGAGGCAGCGCAGTCGGCACCCGTCGAGGCGACGACCCGCGCGGTGAACGTCGATGCGTTCAGGCCGTGCTCGGCCGTGCAGATCCAGTACGTCTCGATCGCCCCGACGTGCTTCGGGTCGGCCTCGCCTCGCCACTCGAGCAGAAACCGCTCCGCGGTGGAGCGGCCGCTCGCGATCGTCGCCCGATCGACGGGGTCGGCACGACCGTCCGCGACGCGGGCCGACTGGGCGACCACCGAGATCATCGTCGCCGAGAGCCGCCGCAGATCCTCGGTCGCCTCGGCATCCGTGATGTCGATCAGCTTGCCCAGTCCCCACTCACCGCCGAGCGCGGCCGTCACCGCCTGCAGGTCGGCCGGTGCGTCGCCTGTCAGCTCCGGCGCCGCGTACGGCTCAGCGGGTGGCAGGCCCGGCTCAAGCGCCTGGTCGACGAGCAGGCCCCAGACCTGCTCGAAGGGCACATGGCCGACGAGCTCTTCGATGTCCACGCCCCGGTACCGCAGCGCGCCGCCCTCGCGATCGGGCTCCGCGATGCTCGTGCGGAACGCCACGACGCCCTCGAGCCCTTCCTTCACCTCTGTCATTCGGCCCCCAGGTCGATGTCGATCCCGATCCTTCTCGCGCGCGCGGCCTCGAGGACGAGCGCCGCGGCGGCCACATCCTGGACGGCAACTCCGACCGACTTGTAGAGCGTGATCTGATCGGCGCTCGTACGCCCCGGCTTCTCGCCGCGGACGAGCTCGCCGAGCTCGGCGTGCACGGCCTCGGGCGACATCCCGGCGAGCTCCGGCGCACCGGCGGGCGGCGGCGCGAGAGAGGAGGCGCGCGACTCGACGACGAGCAGCGCCTCCGCGACCGTTGCGGCGTCGACCTCGCGCCCGGTCTGGTTGAGCCCGACGGAGTTGACGTGGACGCCGGGCGAGAGCCACTCGCGGCGCACGACGGGCTCGTCCGCATGGGTCGTCGCGGCGACGACGTCGGCGCCGTCCAGTGCCGCCTGCCACGAGTCGACCGCCAGGCCGCCGAGCTCTGCCGCGAGCGCCTCCGCCTTCTCACGGTTCCTCGCGGCCACGCGGATCTCCGCGAAGTCGCGCACGCGCGTGAGCGCGCGGCCGTGGGACTGTGCCTGCACTCCGCTCCCGAGCACGGCCAGAACCGACGCGTCCTCCCGGGCCAGAAGGCGAGTTGCGAGGGCGGAGGCGGCTGCGGTACGGGTCGCGGTGACGTACGTCCCGTCCATCAGCGCCACGGGACTGCCGTTCGCAGGGTCGAAGACCATGATCGCCGCCTGGTGCGTGTGGCGGTCGCGGTTCCGCGGGAAGAGCGTCACGAGTTTGCAGGCGAGACCCGCCGACGGGAGATACGCCGGCATCACCCCGAGCAGCCCGCCCTGCTCCTCCACGAGTGCGGCGATCCGCGGCGGCATCGACGCGGCCCCGGCGGAGAGGTCGGCCTGCGCGGCGGCGACCGCATCCACGAGCGCGTCGAGGTCGAGGAGCTCCTCGACCTGGCTGCGGGAGAGGATCAGCATCAGCTGATCTTCTTGAGGAGGCCCAGCGCCTGCTGGTTCCACGGCACCCGGTGGGTCACGCCTGCGGCGCTCTGCGTGCCCCGGTTGGCGAGGTACCAGTCGTACGTCTCGATCAGCGCCTGCTCGTTGGATAGGCGCGGGCTCCAGCCGAGCAGCCGCTGCGCCTTGGACACGTCCACGAAGGAGTCCCGGTACGCAGTCTTGTAGTGCCACTCCGCAAGCGGCGAGAGATGGGCCAGCTCGAGCCCGCGCAGGACGACCTCGGCCGGGCGGTGCGGAATCGGCCGCAGGCGCGCGCCGGAGCCGGCGTGGTCGATCAGCGCCTGCAGGTCCGAGCGAACGGTGCCGAACTCGGTCGCACCGACGTTGACGGCCTCCCCGACCGCGTCGGGCACGGTCGAGGCGCGCACGATCGCGTCGACGAGATCCTCGACGGCGAGCAGCTGGTAGCGGTTGGAGCCGTCGCCGAGGATGGGGATTCGGCGCCCCTCGCGGATCCAGTCGAACAGGATCTCGAACACGCCGAGCCGCTCGGGCCCGATGAACGTCTTCGGGCGGATGATGGTCGACTCGACCGCCGCGACCCGGAAGAGCGCCTCGGCGTCGATCTTCGACTCGCCGTAGTGGCCGACGCCCACCAGCGGATCCGTCTCCTCGATCGGGTGCTTCACGGGCACGCCGTACACCGCGGTGGAGGAGATGAGCACGGCGCGACCGACCCCTGCGCCCCTCGCGGCCACGAGAACGTTCTCGGTGCCGCCGACGTTGACCGACCGGATCTGCGCGCGCGACGCCTGGATCGGCAGCGCCGCCGCGGAGTGGATGAGGATGTCTGCGCCGTCGACGAGTCTGCGGACCGCATCGAGGTCGCGCACGTCGCCCCGGATCTCCTCGACGGAACGCTCGAGCTCGGCATCGTCGAGGGGCGCGACGTCGAGCGTGCGGACGTTGTGCCCGTCGGCCAGCAGCCGCCTCGAAAGGTGCAGACCCAGGAACCCCGCACCGCCGGTGATCGCGTACAGCATCGGACGTACGCTAGCTGCCTGACGTCGGTGGCGGCGCGCCCAACGGCGTGCGGCGAATCGGCACCAATCCGCCACAGATTCGCGCGCCGCGACCCACTAGAGTCACCATCCCCGTGGGCGGGTGGGGGTTTGGGATGGGACCTACCCGGGTCTCAGCGCCCGGCCCGAGCCGCCCGCACCGGCGCCTTCGACGGCTGGGGCGGCGGCTTCGAGTTCACCAGCACCGCCGCGAGCAGGAGGATCGAGATCCCCACCAGGCTCTCGCCGACCAGGCTCCGGGGGAGTCGCTGGAGCACGCCGTCCTGGCCGCGCTCCAGAGCCGGCCGCGCCACGAAGTGGTGCACTGCGCCCCACGCGAGCGCGACGGCGACGAGCGACAGCTTCACGAGCAGCACCTGTCCGTACCCCTGTGTCCAGAGGTCGCTCACGTGCGGCAGGCGCAGCACGCTGAGGTAGACGCCCGCGACGAGGATCGCCGCGATGCAGACCGTTGCGATCCGGGAGAAGCGCAGGAACGCACTGCGCCGCAACTCCTTCGCGCTCGGCCAGACGACCGCGGCGAGCATCACGAGCCCGCCCACCCAGATCGACGCCGCCGCGAGGTGGACGAAGTCCGCGAGCTCCGAGAGCCACGAGGCACCCGCATCCACGGCCGAGTGCCCCGACAGGCTGAGGCCCGACTCGAACACGAGCGCGAGCACGAGTGCCGGCCAGAGCAGCCGGATCCGGTCCAGCAGCCAGGCCAGGAACACGAGCGCCGCGACGACGGCGTACCCGAGGGTCATCGCCAGGAACGCCAGCCCGAAGCGCGTGCCCTTCGCGATCGGCGACAGGTCGCCGTAGAGCAGCTTCGAGAAGGGAAGCTGCAGCGCATCCTCCGCGCGGAGCAGGAAGCCGACGATCCCGACCTCGAGCACGAACACGACGCCAAGCCCCAGCACGATGAACGAGCGCCGCTCGGCGGCGGCGGGGATCGCCGCCGGAAGGACCACGAGGCGAAAGACCATCCCGCCGATCAGCAGTGCGAGGGAGAGGAAGTAGAGCCAGCGCACGACGTCCTCGGTCCGGGTCGGCCCGGAGGAGCCGTAGGCCTGCATGATCGGCGGCGCGGCCACGCCCACACCGAACGTGTAGACCCCGGAGACGGTGTGGCTGTCGCTCGAGAGCGCGTACCACCGGATCGTGTAGCCGCCCTTCGGCAGCCGCGGCAGCGAGGCGACCATGTCGTGGGGATTCGTTCCGCTGCGCGCCGGGCCCGAGACGACCCTCCCGTCGACGTTCAGCACGACGATCGAGCGCGGGAACGCCTTGACGCCCTGGTCGAAATGGAGCCTGACCTGCGCCGGCGAGGAGGCGAGGCGCTCGCCGTACGACGGCACCCCCGAGGACAGGCTCGCGTGCGCGAACGCGGTGCCGGGCACGACGAGCGCCGCCAGCAATGCGAGAACGAGCGCCGCCCTCACCGGTGCGGGGCCCCGGCGAGCGGCGAGATGTGGCCGAAGATCGGGGCGAGGTCGCGGTCGGAGAACAGCAGCACGGCAATCACAACGATCACGCAGGCAAACGTGCCGTTGAATACGACCGAGCGAGGACGGAATGCCCTCGCAATCGCGATCGGCGTCGCCGCGATCAGCACCCAGCCGTTGAGGTGGTGGAGGAATGCCGAGCGCTGGAAGAACCACGGATTCGCCTCGTGGATCAGGAAGGCCGAGCCGGAGACGAACAGCGCGAGCGCCGTCGTCAGCCTCCAGTACCGGCTCTTCAGCTTCCCGCGCGCGAGGCCGAGCTCCGCCGCACCCGCGAGCATCAGGACCTGCGCCCAGGAGCCGTGCGCGAGCGTGTGGATCGCCGAGTTCGTGTAGAGCACCATCACCGGCCACATCAGCACACCCATCGCGAAGAGCAGCCCCGGGAAGAGGTACACCCGCCACGCCCGCATCGCCCAGACCTCCTCGCCGACGAACGCCTCGGCCAGGAGGATCAGGCCGAGCAGCAGGATCCCGCCGGCGAAGAGCCAGTGGACCATCTCAGCCTGAGGCTGCATCGAGATCCTCCAGCAGCGGGTTGCCGACGAGGAGCCAGAAGCCGATGCCGACCGCGATCACGATCAGGGGCGGCTCGATCAGCAGCCACCAGAAGCCCTGGCCCGTCGGGTGGAGCAACGTGATCCGCCAGGGCTGGACGATCGCCCAGACGACGCCCGCCAGGACGGTGAGCGGGCCGAGCGCCCGCACGGCGCGGGCGCGCGCGGTGCGGCGTGCTGCAAACGGTTGTGCGATCTCTGCGTTCATCGAGTCCTCCCACGGTGGATCGGGTGCGCCAAACGGCCCGCGGGCGGACGACTGCGGCCCGCGGGGCTCAGGCGGGAGCGGGCGGCGGCCGGGACTGCAACGACAGCCCGAAGAGCCGCCGCGGCGGCGCGAGGAACGACGTCGGATGGAACCGCTGGTCGCGGTCCGACCGGAGACGGACGGCTGCGCGGGCGCTCTCGACGAAGCGGTCGAGCTCAGAGAGCCAGCGCGTGACCGCGCCGAAGACGAGCGCCACGACGACCGCGAGCAGGGAGAAGATCGGCAGGGCCGACGAGTGGAGCCACGGCGCGAACAGCGGCCACTGGCCGACCGCCACGCGCTCCGCGTCGGTTTGCAGGAGATAGATCAGCGCCGTGACCCAGAACGAGGTCAGCCAGAGGCGGGACGAGAGCTCGAGCCGCAGCCGGGGGGCTCTCCCGGCCCCGACCCGAAGCCGTGCGGCGCGCGCCGCGGTGATCGCGCGGGCGAGGCGCCAGCCGACCGCGGCGACCGCGAGTGCGCACGTGACCTTCACGACGAGGAGCAGAACGGGGTAGTAGTCGGCGTTCGAGTAGCCGGGAGTCGCCACGTGGCGGCCGACGTCGAGCCGATGCGTCAGGCTCCGCCCGGCCAGCTCGGCGACGAACGCCAGGAGGCCGAAAGCGAGCGCGGCGGAGATCCGCCGGTGGCGACGCGCGCGGGTCACCGCACAAGTGTGCGCTTTCCTGGGAGGCCTGGTCAATGTTCTGTCCTAGCCGACGACCGTGATCTCGTACTCGCCGGCGGTGCCGTTGAAGCCGACGAGCAGGATCCGCTGCCACTGGCCGAGGCACAGCCGGTGGTCCACGAACGGCAGCTGCTCGGTGCGAGGACCGAGCAGCGCGAGCAGGAGCCGCTCTCGCTCGGGCGTCGTCAGCGGTACGAGACGGGTCAGCATCTCCTCGACGTCGTGGAAGAACCCGGTCTCCCGCTCGTTGACGCGGACGAGCCACGGGGTCGAGGTCGCGGTGACGTAGACGATCCCGTTCTCGGCCGGCTGGGCGGCGACCTCGCGCTGGACGTCGTTCGTGATGTCGAGCACGGCCAGCGTCGGCAGGGCGCAGGCGATCGAGTACGGGACCTCGACGCTCGTCATGCGACCTCCCTCGGGAGGCGGAAGTGGACGTCCTCGCGGGCGACGGATATCTCCTCGAGCTCGTCGTAGCCCGCGGCGGCGAGCCGCGCGATCACCGCCTCGACGAGCTCCTCGGGCGTCGAGGCGCCGCCGGTCACGCCGACGGTCGTGTGGCCGTCGAGGATCGCGAGGTCGAGCTCGCTCTCGCCGTCGATCAGCGACGCCTGGGCGCCCGCCGCCTGGGCGACCTCGACGAGCCGGCGCGCGTTCGAGCTCGTCGTCGAGCCGATCACGAGGATCAGGGTCGCCTCCTCCACGAGCCGCTTGACGGCGTCCTGCCTGTTCTGGGTCGCGTAGCAGATGTCGTCCGCCGGCGGCCTCCTGAGGGGCCCGAGCCGAGACTCCAGCGCGACCACGATCGGTGCCACGTCGTCGAGCGAGAGCGTCGTCTGCGTGATCACCGCGACGGGCCTCCCGTTCGCCTCGAGCGCGAATGCGTCCTCGGGCGACTCGATCACGACCGTCGACTCGGGGCGCTCGCCGCGGGTCCCGATCACCTCGACGTGATCGGCGTGCCCGACCAGCGCGACGAGATGGCCGGAGTCGGCGTAGTGCCGCGCCTCGGCGTGCACCTTCGAGACCAGTGGGCAGACTGCATCCACGACCCGCAGGCCGCGCTCCTCGCAGCGCGCCTTCACCTCGGGAGCGACGCCATGCGCCGAGAGGACGCAGATCTCGCCGGCCGGAATCTCGTCCTCGTGGTCGACGAAGACGGCGCCCAGGCGCTCGAGCCGGCCGACCACGTGGTCGTTGTGGACGATCTGGTGGCGGACGTAGACGGGTGGCCCGTGCTCGGCGAGCAGCCGCTCGACGATCTCGATCGCGCGGTCGACGCCGGCGCAGAACGACCGCGGCGAGGCCAGCAGGACACGCCCTCCGGTCACGCGGCCACGCCCTCGAGCCGTTTCAGGGCGCGGCGCGCGTCCGCCGCCGCACGCGCGACCCCGCGGGGAGCGCGCGCGAACGCGAGTGCGAGGCCGCCCCAGTCGGTGCGGCCCTCGGGCCCGACGGCGCCCTCGATCCCGCTGAGCCCGCGACCGGGCGTGTCGCTGACCGCCCGGACGACGCCGGCGAGCCGGCCCGTCCGCGCCAGAGCCCCGCTCTCCATGTCGGCCGCGTCCGCGCCGGTGCGCTCGTGCAGGCGGAGCCGCTCGGCCGGATCGTCGACGATCGCGTCCATGGCGAGGATCGTCCCCGCCCGCGCGCCCGAGACGCCGAGCGGCGGCCCCTCCCAGAGCACCGCGCCCTCCGGGTCGACGACGCGGGTCGCGTCGATCACCTCGCCGCACGAGAAGCCGCCGTGCAGCGCCCCCGCGAGGCCGAACGAGACGAGCCGGCCCTCGGGAATCCCGTTCGCGGCGCCGAGACCGATCAGCGCCGTGCGCGCCCCGGCCCGCCGGGCCGCGCGCTCCTCCGCCGTGGTCGCGACCGCGAAGATCAGCCCGTCAGGGTCCACGCCATGCTCCGAGCACTCTGCTTGACGCTTCGCGTCGCCTCGAACGCAGCGGAGGGCTCGAACCCCGAATGGATCCCGCAGTGCTCGCAGCGCGGGTCATTGCCGGGCCCGTACTCCTCCCACTCGATCCCTTCGAGCAATGCGTCGTACGTGGGGAAGATGCCGTCCGTGAGCAGGTAGCACGGCCCCTTCCACCCGTACGGGTTCCGCGTGATCGACCCCCAAGGGGCGCACGCG
>Ga0335071_10003458_pt1 | contig 16632 bp, 21 predicted proteins | sample Lox_Sample_15_FD_206724 | JGI IMG/M metagenome (GOLD analysis project Ga0335071, IMG submission 206724) | Soil microbial communities from Loxahatchee National Wildlife Refuge, Florida, United States - Lox_Sample_1.5 | ecosystem: Environmental > Terrestrial > Soil > Wetlands | place: USA... | reverse complement strand
CGCGACCGTCCGGCAATGTCGCGTCGTTCAGGAATCCGCCGGCCTGCCCGCTCTTCAAAGGACTGATCACCAGCGTGACTTTCTCGCCCGCCTTCAGCGTGTTGAACTTCCAACCGCTTTGCATCAAGATGCTGGGGCTGCCCAGTTCGATACTCCAATGCTTGGCGACACCCTTCTCGTCCGGCACGTCAATCTCGATGTAGGAGTGCGGATTCGTCCATTCAAACGACGTGACGGTGCCGACCAGCGTGACGTGCTTGGTCATGTCGAACATCGTGAAAGAATGGTGCGCTAACGCCGGTATCGATAAGGCGGTCAGGATGGCCAAACCGGGCATTTTTGCCCGCAAGAATCCGAACATCATCTTCACGCTCCTCAAATATCAGTTCTTATGATACGCCGTCTTACGCATTCACGCTTCCGTCCTCAAATGGCTGATCCGGCCGTAGCCGCGAGGCGAGCACGGCGCCGAGCAGAAGCAGAATAATCGAGGCAATGAAGGGAACCACCCAACTGCCGGTACGGTCGACGAGATATCCGAAGCTGGACGGCGAAACGAGGCCAGCCACACCAAAGCCGAAGTTCATCATGCCGCTGGCGGAGCCCGCGTAGCGCGGAGCGATGTCCATGGGAACCGACCAGATGGGCGCCACGATCAGCTCGGCGAAGAAAAAGGCCAGCGAAAGGCCGACAGCGGCAACTTTCAAATCGTGAATGAACACCACGGGCAGAAGAAAGACAAACGCGCCCAGAAAACCCGCGACAATCACGGAGCGGCGAGCCACCAGCACGCTACCGGTCCGACGCAATAGACGATCGCTTACCACGCCGCCGGCGGTGTCACCCAGCACGCCCGCAAACAGGACGCCGGCAGAGAACATGGCTGAAGCTTGCAAGTTCAAGTGGTAGTTGGTGAAAAAGAACGCCGGAATCCAGCTTAAGAACAACCACAGCGTCCAGCCGTAACAAAAGTCGACCAGCGTTACGGGAAGGATGCGCCGTGCCAGCCGCAGCCAGGGTGTCGCCGGACGGGAGCGCCTCGTGTGCGTCGGCAGAGCGGCGAGATCGCCCGCGGTGATCCGCGAGTGGTCGCGCGGGTCGTTGCGGTAATACAGGCCCCAAGCAAACAGCCATAGCAGACTGGCTGCGCCCAGAATGCAGAAAGAATGGCGCCAGGTTACGAGCGCAAGCAGGGCGGCCATCAGCGGCGGAGTCAGAGCATTCCCGATGCGCCCAAACGAGTGCGTGATCCCTTGCGCGAAGCCCCACCGCGATACCGGCATCCAGTTCGACATAGCACGCGTGGCCGTGGGAAACGCCGCGCCTTGGGCGAAACCTAGCGCCAGGCGCAGGCCGGCCAGCGAGGCGAATCCACCGGCTGCGCCAGTGAGCATGGTGCACAAGCCCACCATGGCGCAGCACGCCGACAGTGTCCAACGCGGCCCGAACTTGTCGCCCACCCATCCGCCGACGAGTTGAAAAAGAGCGTAGGGTACGGCGAAAGCAGAAAACGCGAGCCCCATTTGCGTGTTGCTGAGCCCCAGGTCCAGCTGCATGAGCGGAGCCGCTGTCGCGATGTTCACCCGGTTGACGAACAGGATCAAATACATCAGGCATAGCAGCGCCAAAACTACCTGGGGAGCACTGAACCAACGTCCGCGCGCGGAGGCTTGCCCAACCTGGCTGGGCGCCGGCGTCACGCAACCGGGCGCCAGCCGCCCTTGATTTGCGTGCGATGCAGAACGCGCCGGGTGCCCGGATCGAATGGATCGCGCCGGTGCATGGTGCAACGATTGTCCCACAGCACCACGTCGCCAACCTGCCATTCGTTGCGCCAGGACACGGCATCGTGCGAGACGTACGTCCACAGTTCATCCAGCAATGCTTCCGACTCCGAAAGGCTCAGGCCGCCGACATAGGCGTTGCGGCGCCTGCCGAGATACAGCACCGGGCGGTGCGCTTCCGGATGCGTCGGGACCAATGGATGATACACGCCGGGAGAGTTCATCGGATCGTCGGTCGCGTTCACTCCCTGCCGCACATAACCGCCGCTGTTGTAAGTCCCGTCATGTTTGAGCGACAGGCCCGCGATGCGCCGCCGGAGCGCATCCGGCAACGATTCATAGACCCGATACATGTTGCAGAAATACGTATCGCCTCCCGTTGGCGGCACCTCCAGCGCGTACAACATGCTGGCCTTGGGCGGCTCTTCCAGGTAAGACATGTCCGTGTGCCAAACTGCCTCGCCCGACCCAAGGCTGCCGATCGGCTGGCCGTTCTCGATGACGTTCGAGACGACGTAAATCTCCGGATGCCCCTCCACAAAACGCCGCCCGGTTTCCTGGATAGGCGCCCAATCCAGGTCACCCAAACGCCGGCTGAACGCGATCAGGTCGTCGTCCGCGAGACGTTGGCCACGAAAGCGCAGAACCAAATGATCGAGCCAGGCGCGATGGATGGCCTTGAAATCAGCGTCGGTAATCTTCCTCAGATCGACTTTCTCAATGTCCGCACCCAGCGCCGCACCGGTAGGCGTGATCGCAGCAGTTTCCACGCGTCTACTCTATCAAAGCGCTGGACTAGGTTCCTGAACTATCCTAGGGGACGTGCCGCAAACATCCATAGAACTCGGTCCGATCGGAATCTGGAGCTTTCAGTTGCAGCAGCAGCCCGCCGCCAGGGCGCAGGAGGCGGCGCGCGAGTTGGAGGAGCTGGGTTACGGCGCGATCTGGTTCGGCGAAGCGCTAGGTCGAGAGGCATTCACCCAGGCGGGCCTGCTGCTGGCGGGCACGAAGCGAGCCGTCATCGCGACCGGTATCGCCAATATATACGCGCGCGACGCGATTGCGATGAATGCCGCGCAGATGACCCTCGCGGAGGCATATCCAGGCCGGTTTCTGCTGGGCCTCGGCGTCAGCCACATTCCGCTGGTCGAGCAAATGCGTGGGCATCGTTACGAAAAACCAGTCGCCACTATGCGCGCGTATTTGGATGCCATGGATAAAGCGCCCTATCAGTCGGTGCCTCCGCCCGTAAAGCCGTTGCGCGTGCTGGCTGCCCTCGGCCCCAAAATGCTGGAGCTTTCCGCGCAGCGTGCCGACGGCGCGCATCCGTATAATACGAACCCGGAACACACCGCAGAGGCGCGGAGGATCATGGGCGCGGGACCTCTCCTCTGCCCCGAGCAGGCGGTTGTTTTCGAGACCGATGCTACGAAGGCGCGCGAGATCGCGCGTCAGTTCCTGAGCATCTATCTGCGGCTGCCCAACTACACGAACAATTTTCTGCGCTTGGGATTTGAAGAGGGCGATTTCAAAGACGGGGGCAGCGACCGGCTGATCGACTCCATCATTGCCTGGGGTGATCTCAACGCAATCCGCGAGCGGATCAAAGCGCATCAGGCGGCGGGCGCCGATCACGTGTGCATTCAAGTGCTGCCGGCCGATCCGGCTGCGCTTCCGATGCGCGAGTGGAAGGAATTGGCCGCGGCGCTGTTGCACTAACGGAACAGGTCTTGCTCCGGTGGACGGAGCAAGGAACGAGCGGAGCCTTCGGCCGGCTGCCACTCGAACCCGCGAATGAGTGCGACCGGGCAGCCCTCGGCTTTGCGCATCACCAGCCCGGCTGCGGCTGCCAGTTGATCGGCCACTGCGACTATCGTGCTGGCGAGCTTCCGACCGTGACGATCTGCACGTCCACGTTGGTCGTCCAGCGCTTCCATGCCGGCCACGCCGATGGCGACATCCACCAAACCTTCGCGCCATGGGCGGCCGAATGTGTCGGTAATGATCACAGCGCCACATTTGAGTTGGTTGCGAAGGCGTTGGGCTGACGCATCGGGATCCGCCGGCAGGATCGTGGCAAAGTCGCCGCCTTCGACGTTCGATCGATCGACGCCTGCGTTGGCGCAGATGAAGCCCTGGCCAGTTTCGGCGATCAGCACGCCTCGATCCATCTTCACGATGCGGCGCGATTGTGTCAGGATCAACTCGATCAGGCGCGCATCTTTCTTCCATTCCGCTGCCCAGGACCTGGCCAGCGCGGAAGGCTGGATCGTGCGCAGATCGACAATCGCGCCTTCCGCCTTGGAAACGACCTTCTGTGCGACGGCCAGCACCACCGCAGCATCGATCCGCTGAGATTCCCGCGCGATCGCGTCTTGAATAAGCGCCGCCAGATCGTTGCCCGGCTGCACTTCGGGCAGCGTTTCGAGCGGAGCTATTTCGACGCGCATGTCGATCGCAGGAAGGCCGACACAGGACCGTCGCGCTCACTCGTCAAGAGCTCAGCGACGTCCTCGGGCGTGTCGATGTCGAACATCAGACCGGGCAGGCGAAGGGCCTCCCCATACACGCCTTTGGCGCGTGCCTGGTCCATGTGAGCGCGGAAGCTGCCCGGGCCGAATCGGCTTTCGATCACGTTAGGCGGCGTGCGGACCAGCGCGTTGGTCCCGGTGCCATCGCTCGAAGGCACGACGATCAGCCCGGGGCGCGCAGCAGCAGCCAGCTCCTTGAAATCGTCCGGCGTGACACGCGGAACATCGATCGGCACCAACATCGCCGTCGTAGCGCCCATTTCCATGACACGCAAACAGGCGGCATCCGCCGAAGCGCTGTGGCTGAGCTGTTCTTCTTCCTCGAAGACGATGACTCCGCTACCGCGGGCGTATTCAGCGACGTCGGGATCGCTTGTCACGACGACCACGCGGTCGATGCCTTCCGCCTGGAGCAGCGCCGCCAACGTCTGACGGTACAGCAAACGAGCCAGTGTCTCCCGTTCCTCGGGCGCGAGATAGTCTTTCAAACGTTGCTTGGCGTTGCGAGGGTCCTTCACGGGCAGAATTGCAAAAATCATGCGCCGATCCCCAATTCCTCCGCCACAACTCGAGCCAGAGCCTTTCGCTCGCGCAGCCCGCGCATGATCGTGTCCGTCACAACCGGTCGGACGCCTAGCGCCTCCACTTTGCCGGCCTGCTTGCGATCGACATCATCGAGAACAAACACGCCGGCGAAATCGGCATACAGTTTGGCCACTTCGGAAGCAGCAGCTCCCAGTTGCATGCTCTTCATCATTTTCGCCGCCGGACCCTTCAGTGCTTTGCCGCCCACGATAGGCGAAATCGCCACTACGCGGTCGCGCCTGCCCTGCAAGGCTTCGCGTATGCCTGGAATCGCCATAATCGGCCCGATGCTGATGAACGGATTGGAGGGGCAAAGGATGACAGTCTCGGCCTCCGCGATGGCCTCCAGCACTCCGGGGGAAGGCTTTGCTTCCGACGCGCCTTCGAACCGCAAGCCCGCGACGGCATCGCGCGCCCGGCGCTTGACGAAATAAGTCTGAAACTCCAGTTCGCCGGCCGGCGTGCAAATCCGCGTCCGCACGCGGCCATTTGACATAGGAACGATCCGTGAGCGAACCCCGAGCGCCGAAGCAATCTCCGCGGCGACCTCGGCCAGAGTCGCGCCCTGCCGCAGCCGTTCCGTGCGGTACAGGTGCGTAGCCAGATCTCGATCGCCCAGCTGAAACCAGGTTTCCCCTCCCAGCCGCCCTAAAGCCTCAAGGCATTGGAAACTATCACCGCGAACGCCCCATCCATGCATCGGATTCGCGAGCCCCGCCAGCGTGTAAGTCACCGTATCCAGATCCGGCGAGATGTGCAGCCCGTGAATCTCTGCATCATCGCCCGTGTTCCCAACGACAAACACCCGCTCCGGGGCGATCACGCGCGTCAGGCCGTCCAGGAACCGCGCCGCACCGACACCGCCGGCCAGCGCGACCACCGGACGCCGCTTCATACTGCGCCTGCTTTTGCCGGAAGGCCCGTAATCCTCATGCCGGAATGCTTCACCTTGTGGCGCAGGTTGAGTGAAATGAGGAGCGCGGCGCTATTTTCCAAGAGCCGTGCATTGTCCAATGGTCCCGCGTCAATCGCGCGCACACCGGGGATCAGCTCCGCCAACTCCGCCACAGCCGCTTTCGCCTCCGCACTATCGCCGCAGATGAGCGTGTCGCATTCGAGCGGCTCATCGACGTGCGCTAATGCCTCCGCACTGAGCGCGTGAAACGCTGCCACCACCTGCACACCCGGTAGCATGCGCGCGGCCTGCTGGGCCGCCGACCCATCCCACAACGTCAGCACGCGCGAGATACGCCCCCCGATGGCGATTTCGAGCGGCACGGTTGTGTCCACCACAACCGATCCCGGCGCCAGGCCCCCGCGAATCGTCTTCAAAGTTTCGACCTGCGCCGCGAGCGGCACCGTCAACACCACGATGCCGGCATCGGAAACCGCATCCGCATTGGAATGACCGGTGACGTCGCCCGGAATCCCGCGCGCTGCCTCTTGCGCTTTCGCCTCGCTGCGTGATCCGATCCTCACCCTCCGCCCGGCTCGCGCAAACCGCAGCGCCAGCCCTCTGCCTTCCGCTCCCGTTCCTCCGACCACCGCCACGTTGGATTGCACGTATTCTAAAATAACCCGCGCCAGCGGCTTGACGCTTGGTGTACCCTCGAAAATGAACTGGAGGAGTCACGTGGCAGCCATCCCCGAAAAATATCTCGATCTCTTCGATAAGAAAGCCTTCCTGCAATTGGCCACCATCATGCCCGACGGAAGCCCGCAGGTTTCGCCGGTTTGGTTTGAATACGACGGCAAGCACATCCTGGTCAACAGCGCGAAGGGCCGCGTCAAGGACATCAACATGCGGCGCGATCCACGCGTCGGCTGCGACATCCTGGACCCGGAAAACCCTTACCGCCATCTTTCTATCCGCGGCCGAGTGGTGGAAATCACCGAAACCGGGGCCGACGCCCACATCGACAAGCTCACCAAGAAATATACCGGCCAGGAAAAATATCCTTACCGCGGGCCTGGCGAGATCCGGGTCATCTATAAGATCGAACCCGAACGCGCCTACGCGATGGGCTAAGCCGGGGTCGCTTCTCCGGAATTTCGTTTACGAGACCGTAGCTAGAGCCCGTCAGGACGTAAATTTCGGTAAATCTCCGCGTTTGCAAGACACGTCTAAACCTGTTCGAAATTGGGCCGATAGGGTGAATATGGACGTCCTCGTCGCCCGTCAAGCTATCTTCGACCGCGACCGGCGCGTCCACGGCTACGAGTTGCTGTTCCGGTCCAGCGAACACAACGCTTTTGACGGTACCGACGGGACCTTGGCCACCAAACAAGTCCTCGCCAACAGCTTGCTGGTGATCGGGTTGGACAACCTGGTAGGCCGCAAGAAGGCTTTCGTAAACTTTGGCCGCGGACCGCTTCTGCAGGGCTGGCATGCGTCTCTGCCAAGAGGGAGCACGGTCATTGAGCTGTTGGAGGACGTGGAGCCGGATGCCGAGGTAGTCGAGGCCTGCCGCCAGCTCCGTCAGCAAGGTTACCAACTGGCTCTGGACGACTTCGTCTTCCACCCATCCTACGAGCCTCTGCTGGCCGTCGCCGATCTCATCAAGATCGAGGTACAGAGCGCGCCGCGGGCCGATCAGGAAAAACTGGTGCGTTACTGCCAGTCGCGCGGCATGGACACGCTGGCCGAGAAGGTGGAGACCCACGAAGAGTTCGAATGGGCGCGCCAGGCCGGCTACAACTATTTTCAAGGCTACTTCTTTGCCCGGCCGGCCATGATGCGGGCGCGCCAGATTCCCGCCCAGAAACTGCATTGCCTGCGTCTGTTGCAGGAAGCCCAGCGGCCGGAACTGGACTTCGATCGGCTGGAGAAGCTGATCCTGGCCGACGTTTCGCTGTCTTATCAGCTCTTGCGCTACGTCAACTCGGCGTTGTTCGGACTGCGTAGCCAGATCCGCTCCATCCCGCAGGCTTTGCTGTTTTTCGGTGAAACAGAGCTGCGCAAGTGGATCGCTCTGGCGACGCTGACTCGCGCCGCCGATGACAAACCTGGCGAATTGATCCTGCATTCCCTGGTTCGGGCACGGTTCTGCGAGTCGGTGGCGCGGAAGCTGCACTTGGGTGTGGACGAGTCCGCATTCCTGATGGGATTGTTCTCTCTGCTGGATGCTTTGGTGGACCGGCCGCTCGACGAAACGCTCGCGGAAGTGAACGTGATTCCGGAGATTACGGCCGTATTGACTGGGAAAGCCCCTGCGGAAAGCCCCTTGGCTCGCATCTACGCTCTTGCCCGCACCTACGAAGTCGGCGACTGGGACCAGGTGGAAACTTTGGCGTGCGCCCTAGGCGCCCACGCCGACCAGCTGGGCGATGCTTACTGCCAGGCCCTGCAATGGGCGGGTGAAGTGTTGGAGCAGGGCACGTCGAAACGCCCCTAATTACCGCTAACCCCGACTTCTTACCGCCGACCTCTCTCCGGCCGCGATCGTCGGCCACCGTTCCACTACGCCGCGCCTTTCCGCGCAACCGGCAGGCTCAACAGGAATACCCCCACGCCCAGCAGCACAATCGTCGGTCCCGGAAGGAAGCGGAACATCCCCGCCAGCCATGCGCCGGTCACCGAGATCACTCCGCCCAACACTGCCGACGCGATGATGTATTGGCGCATGCTCCGCGAAAGATTCTTCGCGATCGAAGCGGGAATGATGGTCAGCGCGCCCATCAGCAGCGTGCCCACCAGCTTGATTCCCAACGCCACCACCAGGGCAAAGATCACCAGCAGCGCCAGATCGTAGCCCCGGCCGAAGCCCTGCACCTTCGCCAGATCCGTCGACACGATCAGAAACAGGAATCGCCGCGCCAGCAGGAAGCACAGCGCCGACAGCACCAGCGAGGCGCAAAGGATCAGCAGTAAGAACGGGAGGGAGAGGACCGGAAAAGCACCAAAGAGCGACTCAATCACATCCCCGCTCGGAAGAATCAGGATTCCGATGGCCAGGCTGGCCGTGAACAACAGCCCTACAATCGCGTCCGGCGGGACCTTGCTGCGGCCCTCCAGCCAAAAGATCGCAAACGCCGCGGCAATCAGGAATACCACCACGCCATAGAACGGGTCGATGCCGTACATGAGCGCCAGCGCGATGCCGGGCAGCGCGACATGCGACAGCGCATCTCCCACTAATGCCATCCGCCGCAGCAGGATAAACGGTCCAACGCTGCCGGACGCGATTCCCACCAGCAGCGCGATCCAGAACGACGCATGAGCAGCCGATGGCATGCCGTTCAATGACCCGCCTCATGATCGTGACGATAGTAGCCGGACTCGCCGTACAGCGTCGCCAGCGCTTCCGGATTCAAGGCCTCCACGGGAGTGCCATGGCACACCACGGTGCGATTCAGGCAGAGCACGCTCTGAGCATAACGGTAGACGACGTTCAAATCGTGCGAGATCAGTAACAGCGTCGTTCCACGGTCCAATTGCACCCGGTGCAGCAGTGCATAAATAGTGTCTTCGAAGCCCACGTCGACCGCCGCGGTCGGTTCGTCCAGCAGCAGGACGCCGGGATGTTCGAGCAGAGCCCAGGCAATCAACAGTCGCTGTGTTTCGCCGCCCGACAGCTCTCCCAGGTTCTTCTGCAAGATGTCCCGCCGAAGGCCTACGGCATTCAGCTCGTGATCCAGATGGTCGACGAATTCACGGGCCGGCCGCCAGAACCGCGGCGACTGTAGCAGGAAAAACTCCATCGCCGTGATCGGCGCCGACCGGTCCACCGCGAAGCGCTGCGGGACGTAGCCGATCTTCACGTCCGGCGCCCAGCGCACGGTTCCTGCGTGCGGCGCCAGCCCGAGCAGCGCGCGAAACAGCATCGTCTTGCCCGCGCCGTTGGGGCCCACCACAGCCAGCGCTTCTCCCCGCCGCAACTCAAACGACACGTCTCGCAGAATCTGCGTCTCATCCAGAGTCACCGAAAGATCTTCGACTGTCAGAACGCTGTCACTGCCCATTGGACACACTCATCATAGCGTCCGTACTAGAACTGTCGTAACGATGCCGGAACACGGACCTATGAGAAAATAAGGCTTGCTGACTCGGAGGAAACTTCTTTCACTCGTCCCGGTGCTGGGCGCGGCGCCCGTGTACGCGTTTGGCGTCGAGCCGGGCTGGCTGGAGCAAACCCATCACCGCGTCCGACTGCCGCACTGTGGACTCTCCGGCAAGATTCGAATTCTTCAGCTCACCGATTTTCACGCCTCCAGCGTTGTTCCGTTTACCCTGATCGAGCGCTCCGTCGACATGGGCCTCTCCGCCAGGCCCGACCTGATCTGCCTGACCGGCGATTTTGTCACCGACGCTCAGCCAGTCGATCACGCCGAATATGCCCGCATTCTCCGGCGCCTCGCGAGCGCGGCGCCCACGTTCGCGTGCCTGGGCAATCACGACGGTCTGTGTGGGCCAGGAAGATCCGCGGCTTCGAAGACACCTCCGTGGTCCGCGGCCTGCTGGACGCCGCCAGCGTGACACTGCTCCACAATCGATCTGAATCGGTGCGTGTCCGCAACCAGGTGCTCCGGCTCGCCGGCGTCGGAGACCTCTGGAGCCGCCAGATCGATGGAGGCTTGGCGTTTCACGACGTGCAGCCTGAGGAGCCGACCGTCGTCTTGGCGCACAACCCTGACACCAAGGACGTGCTCGCCGATCGGCACTGGGACCTGATGCTCAGCGGCCACACGCATGGCGGCCAGGTGATCGTTCCGCTCGTTGGCCCTCCTTTCGTGCCGGTGCACGACAAGCGCTTCATCTCCGATCTCAAGCCTTGGAACGGGCGCCAGATTTACGTCTCCCGAGGCGTCGGCAACGTCGCTGGAGTCCGCCTGAACTGCCGCCCCGAAGTGACCGTCCTGGACCTGACCGCCTGACCGGTTGGCGGCCTCTTCGTGCTATAGTAACTAGCTGCGGGTCTGTGTCAGTCCGCTTTTCCCAACCTTTCGACCGTAGTGACAGGAGATAGTTTATGAACCTTCGTCCGCTTCACGACCGCATCTTGGTCAAGCGCCTGGAAGAACAGGAGACCGTGCGCGGCGGCATTATCATTCCCGATAGCGCCAAAGAAAAACCGCAACAGGCCGAAGTGGTGGCTGTCGGCGCCGGCAAGCGGCTCGACAACGGCGAGCGCGCGGAATTGGACGTCAAGGCCGGTGACAAAATCCTCTTCGGCAAGTACTCCGGATCGGACATCAAGATCGACGGCCAGGAGTACCTGATCCTCCGCGAAGACGAAATCCTGGGAGTTCTTTCCAAATGAACAAGCTATTATTCGCGGTTCTGGCGCTGGCCAGCGTTGGCGCCGCGAACGCGCAAATCAAGGTTGGGATCGTCAATGTGCAAAAGGCGCTGCTCGACACCGAAGAGATCAAGAAGGCCCAAACCGAAATGGAGGCCAAGTACAAGGCTCGCACCGACAAGATCGTGCAACTGCAAAAGGAGCTGCAGGAGATTCAAAACCAGCTCCAGAGCGGCAAGTTGAACCAGGTGGGCGAGCAGGAACTGAACGCCGAAGGCCAGAAGAAACAGCGCGACCTGCAGCGGCTGCAGCAGGACCTGCAGGAAGATGTGGATCGCGAGCGCAACGATGTGTTGCAGCGCGCCGGCACGCGCATGCAGGATGTTGTCAAAAAGCTGGCCGATGAGAAGGGCCTCGATCTTATCCTGGACACTACCAATACGCTCTTCTTTAAACCGGCGATGGAGCTGACTGCCGACGCGACTACCGCCTATAACAAAGCGTATCCGGTAAAATAATTGTAGGTCGATGTCCAGTTACCTGGAAGCCTATGGAGCGGCGGAGCAGAAGCATGCCCGCAACCTCCATATCCTCAAGAACGTTTCCATCGTTGTAGCTTGCCTGCTGGTCATCGGCCTGATTCTTTACTCGATTTTCCAGAACTACTTCCAGGAGCGAACAGCCAAGACGTTTGTCGCGCTGCTGGCCTCGCACGACTACGCCGCCGCGTACAAATTGTGGGGGTGCACCGATTCACATCCGTGCACGGAATACCCGTTCACCAAATTTATGGACGACTGGGGACCGAAGAGCGCGCACGCCAACCAGGCATCCGCCCACATCGGTCTCTCGCAGCGGTGCGGGTCCGGCGTTGTGATCCGGATCGATTACCAAGGCTCGGAAGAGGCCGTCCCCTTGTGGGTGGAGCGCGAATCCGGAACCATCAGCTTCGCGCCTTATGCCGAATGCCCCGGCCGGCACCTGCACCTGGGCGCGTGGTTCAAATCGCTGTTCGGCGGCTAGCGCGCCGCGTAGTCCCGATTGGGATCATCTCAGACGCGAACGTGTAAACTAACTAGCTATGAAATTGCGCAGACTGACCAGGCTCGCTGGCGTGCTGGCGATTCTGTCGTGCACGCCCGCCTTCCCGCATCATGCGTTCTCTGCCTTCGATATGTCCAAAACCGCAACGCTGGCGGGCGTGGTGAAGGAGTTCCAGTGGACCAACCCGCATTCCTGGATCCAGCTGATGGTGACCGATGCCTCGGGAACAGCGGTGGAATGGAGCATCGAATTAAATGCGCCATCCAGTTTGGTCAGAAAGGGTTGGAAACCCAAGACGCTGAAACCCGGCGACAAGGTCACACTCATCATGCATCCGCTGCGCGACGGAAGGCCGGGCGGTTCTCTGATCTCAGTGACGCTCCCGGACGGCACCGTCATGGGAGGTTCCCCGACGGGTGAACCGCAAACTCAGAACTAAGAGGATCAAGTTATGTTGAGACAATTGCCAGCCCGCGCCCGCGTAGCTGCGGTCCTTGGTTTCGCGCTACTCCCGGCCGCGTTTGCGCAGACTCCCGTAAACTCTCCCGCGCGGCTCCAGAACTTTTCCAAACTCCCCGATTGGAGCGGGCTGTGGAATCTGAAGGGTTCGCCTGCCTTGCTCGACACCGAAGTCGGTAAGTCGTTTGTGCCGGGGGAACGGGATCATCCGCCGTATAACGCGGAATGGGAGGCCAAGTATCAGGAAAACCTGGTGCGCGCGGAACATCAGGGGGATGCCAATTATCCCAACCCGCTGGTGGACACACATACCGTTTATTGCGCGGCTGGCATGCCGCACATCATCGGCACGCCGTTCGACTATGAGTTCATCGTGACCCCGGAGGAGACCTGGATCATCGTGGACAAGGAAACGCGGCATATCTACACCGACGGCCGCCCATTCCCGCCGGCCGACGAGGTCGATCGGGCATTGGGAAGACCAGACGCTGGTGGCGGAAACGATCTCGGTGAAGAGCGGTTTGTGGGCCGATTTCACTCCGGCAATGCTGAGCGAGCAGGCCCACTTTAGCGAGCGATTCCGGCAAATCGACGCGAACACGCTGGAAGACCAAGTCACCATCACGGACCCAGTCGCACTCACTAAACCCTGGAAGTTCACCAAACGCTACACGCGCATGAAGCCGATGATGTGGGTGTCTGAGCCGGAGACCTGCGGCAATCCGGAGGACCGGAATCCCATCGTAAATGGACGAGTGACGGTAGTTCTGCCGAACGCCAAGTAGCTAGCGATAGCCGGCGGCTTGCAGCTCGAACAGCTCCGCGTAGCGGCCGCCTAAGGCCACCAACTGCTGGTGCGTGCCTTGCTCGATCAACTCGCCGTCGGCCAGCACCAGAATGCGATCGGCCATGCGAACTGTCGAGAATCGATGCGAGATGAGCACGGCCATCCGGTCGCGCGTGAGATCTGCGAAGCGCAGAAATACTTCGTACTCAGCGCGCGCGTCCAGGCTGGCGGTGGGTTCGTCGAGGATCAACACCTGCGCGTCGCGCATATAGGCGCGGGCCAGCGCGACTTTCTGCCATTGCCCGGCCGATAAATCCACGCCATTCTCGAAGCGCCGGCCCAGCATCTGTTCGTAGCCGCTGGCGAACTGCGCGATCAACGGCTCAGCCAGGCTCTTGCGCGCGGCGGATTGGATGCGTTGCTGGTTCTGCAATTCCTCGATGCGCCCGAAGCCGATGTTCTCGCGCACCAGCATGTCGTAGCGCATGTAGTCCTGAAAAATGACGCCGATCTCGGCGCGCAGGCTGTCGACATCATACTCGCGCAGATCCACGCCATCCAACAAGATCACGCCACCGGTGGGATCGTAGAGCCGCGCCAGCAGCTTCACCAGCGTGGTTTTGCCGGCGCCATTTTCGCCGATCAGCGCGATGCGCTCGCCCGCGTCAAAGCGAAAGCTGACGCGCCGCAGCACCTGCCGCTCCGAGCCAGGATAGGCGAACGAAACGTCGCGAAATTCGAACCCGGATTGAATCGGCCGCGGCGCGGGCAGGGCATTGAGCGGCGACACAATATTCGGACGCGTTTCCAAGAAATCGAACAAATCCTTGATGTACAGGGCCTGCTCGGCGATGTTATTCAGGCTTCCGAACAGGCTCTCAATCAAGACGCGCGACCGCGCGAAGGCCCCGGCCACAAAAGTCAGGCTGCCCACGGTCATCGCGCCTGCCAGGGTGCGGATCAGGATCAGAACATAAGCGCCGTAGTATCCGGCCGTCGGCAGCAGGTTCAGCAGAGAGCCGCTGATAGCCCGCTTGATGGCCAGCGCCTTGTTTTCTTGATAAAACCGATCGAATAATGCGCGCGATCGGTCCGCCAGGTGCTGCCCAAGGCCGAAGATTTTCACTTCCTTGGCGCTCTGGCTGCTTGCGCCGAGCATGCGCAGATAATCCAACTCCCGGCGCTCGGGCGTCCAGCGGTACAGAATCGAATAAGCCAACATGGCGAAGCGGGTTTCGCCTAAAAAAGACGGGATGACCGCAGCCACTAAAAGCACCAAAAACCAGGGCGAAAACGCGACTACGGCCCCAAGCAGCGTCAGCAAAGTCACGAACTGCTGGCTCATGCTGGCGATAATGCCCAACATACCCAGCCGGGCCGTGGTCTGGCGCCGGGCACGCTCCAGCTTGTCGTAAAACACTGGATCTTCAAAAGAAACCAGGTCCAGACGGCTGGCGTGCTCCATGAGTTGCAGGCTGACATGGTTGGTGAATTTGTCGCCCAGCAGGCTGTCACAAAGGTTCACGGCGCGCGCTAGCAGGTCGCTCAACACGGCGAGCGCGATTTCATAGGCCAGGAATACCCAGATCCGGTGCGGATCGCTTGCGCGGCCCCGGATGGCCTGCACCACCTGGTCGATAATCAGCTTTCCGACCCAGAGCTGGCCAACCGGTATCACGGCCGAGACCAACCGTAGCACCACCGTGCCGATGGTAAGTCCCGGCCCGGTTTCCCAGACCATCCGCAAGAGGGGAGGAAGGTTCCGCAAGGCCAGCAAGCGCTCTCGCCAGGTCGCAGGGGCAGCAGACGACTTGGGAGGAGGCGGATGCGGGATCAAATTTCAGTGTAGCGCTGGATTTCCGGTATGGAACGGGGCCCGAAGGCCCCATTCGACACCATCTGCCTGTTATTACAGGCCCCTGCTGTTCACAGGGCGATGTATGGGAGAATCAGATTCGACGGAACTGCAACCCGTCAAAACCTGTTTGTGATTCAGATGATAGGGCCACGACGGTTGCGAGTCAAGCAAAAAACTGGCGAATTAAAACCTAGCTGTAAGTCCCTGATTACAGATACGTTACCTGTGAGTTTGTTTTGGAAATCTTGTGGAAAAATTGAGGGCGGCCAAGTTCGCGATGGAGGCTTTGGTTTCTAACGTGGAGAAAGCGGGGCAGTTATTTGTCGCTCAGATGCAGTGTGATGAGCGAACCTTCAGCAGCTGAGTAGCCAAACCTCCGGGCTAGCATCAGCATCCCCCCGAAGGCTATTCCCGACAACAGGCAGAACCCCAGAACTACCCCGGCCAGGCTGATGATGGCCAAGAGCATCTGCCCGGCGGTTTGAGGCGTGACTACTAAACCGGGTGGCGGCGGGGCTTCGTTGCTTTCGACAACTCCGGCGTAATTCACTTGCTTCAGAAGGGCCTCGGCGGTCGTGCCTTGAGGGCCGACGACGGCGACGACCAGTGGACCGGAGCGTTTCGCGGTGACGTCGGTAAGTTTCTGAAAAACAGCCAGTTGTTGGCGAGCCAGGGCAGGCGTCGGGTAGGAGAAAACGGCCAAAGCCAAGCCAGTCTGATATCGTGCCAGAGCCGCCTCGGTACCGAAATCGAAGGCCGCTGCCATAGCCGGAATCTGCGGAGCACTGGCTTGCAACCCCACCGGGCCGATGACGTAGCGCAAGGATCGCGGGATCTGATTGCGCCGGGGTAGGTATTCGCTCAAGGAGGGTACCGAACCTCGGGAAACGTGCGGCAACGACGCAGTAGCGAGCTTAAGGAATTCGCTGGGGCAGCGGCCTTCACAGGCGACAAGATAGTTGCCAACCCGGGAGCCTGCCGTGCTCTCCAGCGACGCTGCATATGCACCTGTGGCGTCCTTGAACTGGAACGTGGAGGCTTTGAACGAACCGTAGTCGGCGCGTTCGGCAGCCAGAAATCCCAGCTCATCCCAGACCGCGCGGCTGGCGGACACTTCGAGCGGGGCCGAGTTTACCAGCTTATGGGGGCCAAGTTGCGCCGGCCAGATCGCGGCGCCGAGCGAAGAGACGGACAGAACGAACAGTACGGCTGCGCCTAAGAAGCCCCGTGGCATTTTTTGTATTTTTTGCCGCTGCCGCACGGGCAAGGATCATTGCGCCCGGCCTTTTTCTGCGAAATGGCCTGCTTTTTCTCGGTGGCGGTACCGCTGCCGCCGACAAATTGC
>Ga0335071_10003457_pt1 | contig 16634 bp, 11 predicted proteins | sample Lox_Sample_15_FD_206724 | JGI IMG/M metagenome (GOLD analysis project Ga0335071, IMG submission 206724) | Soil microbial communities from Loxahatchee National Wildlife Refuge, Florida, United States - Lox_Sample_1.5 | ecosystem: Environmental > Terrestrial > Soil > Wetlands | place: USA... | reverse complement strand
GCTGTTCACCGCGGCGGTGATTCTCTTCAACCTGGCGCTCATCTACTACCTCGGGCGGTTGTTGGTCCGGCAACGGGCGAGCCGCCACGGGCCGCCTTCGACCCCGGCAGGAACCGGAGCTTGAATGGCGGCCCCGCTGCAAACCAAAAAGCTTGCCGCCCTATTGCTGTCCGCAGTGTGCTGCGGGCCGGCGGGGGCCGTGGCTGCGACGGACGCGGCGCCGTCGTTCGCGCGCTACACGCTGGATTACCAGACGCCGACCGACCCTGCCTTGCAGGCGAAGCTCGACGCCATTGACACCTCCCTGCGCGCCCAGTACGGCATGTCCACCAACCAGACCGCTGTCGGGCTGCTGGACCTCAAGGGCCTGCGCCTGGCGCTGCTTCGTCCGGATCACATGGACTACGCCGCCAGCGTCGCCAAGGTGGGCATTCTGCTGGCCTATTTCCAACTGCATCCGGCGGCGGCCACAAACCTCGATCCCGCGACCCGGCACGAGCTGGGCCTGATGGCCAAAGCTTCCAGCAACGAGATGGCCGCGAGGTTCTCCCGCCAGATGGGGCTGCGGCAGATTCAGCAGGTGCTTAACTCCTACCACTTCTACGACACCAACCACGGCGGCGGCATCTGGGTGGGCCGGCACTACGGCGGCGGAGGCGAGCGCATTGGCGACCCGCTCACCGATAACTCGCACGCGGCTACCGTGCGCCAGTTGCTCCGTTACTTCCTGCTGCTGGAGCAGGGCAAGCTGGTGTCGCCCGAGGCCTCCAGGACCATGCGCGAAATCTTCGCCTCGCCGGACATTCCGCATGACAATATCAAGTTCGTCAAAGGCCTGGCGGGCCGCGACGTGCAGATCATCCGCAAGTGGGGCACGTGGGAAAACTGGTTCCACGACGCGGCGGTGATCACCGGCCCGGGCCGGCAGTACATCCTGGTGGCGATGACCCACCATCCGAAAGGGGACGACTATCTCGAAGCGCTGGCCGTTGCCGTGGACGACCTGATGTCCGCCAGCCCCGCGGCCAGATGACTGACTTAGCGTGCGGAGCGCGCCCGTCCTCGGGCGCAGCAACTGCCGGTGTTAGAGCGTCTCCCGAGTATTCCGAAGCGTTGCACATTCCCCGCCTGCTGCGCCCGAGGACGGGTGCGCTCCGCTTCCAGGTTAGACGTGGTTCTTGGCCAGGAGGCGCGCCAGCAGCAACGCCATCTCCATCGCCTGCTCGTAATTGAGCCGCGGGTCCAGGGTGGTCCGGTAATCGCGGGTTAAGTCTTCCTCGGTCACCCCGCTGGCGCCGCCGATGCATTCGGTCACGTTGTCCCCGGTCAGCTCGAAATGCACGCCGCCCAGGTGCGTGCCGCATTCTTTGAGGATGCGGCAGGACAACTCCAGTTCGCCGAGGATCTTCTCGAACCGGCGGGTCTTGATGCCTTGTTTGGTGGTTTCGGTATTGCCGTGCATCGGGTCGCAGCACCAGAGGATCTGCCGGCCGCGGCGCCGGATCGCTTCGGCCAGCGGCGGCAGGCACTGCGCGACGCGGTCGGACCCAAAACGGTGAATGAAGGTCAGGCGGCCCGGCTCGTTGAGCGGGTTGAGCACCTCGATCAGCGCCAGCGCCATATCCGGGGTGACGGAGGGTCCGATCTTGACGCCGATGGGATTGGCGATGCCGCGAAAGTATTCGACGTGCGCCCCGTCCAGCGCCCGGGTGCGGTCGCCGATCCACGGGAAGTGAGTGGAGAGGTTGTACCAACCGGGGCGGCGCGGCACCTGGCGCGTCTGCGCCTGCTCGTAGTAGAGGTGCAGGCCCTCGTGGCTGGTGAAGAAGTCCACGCGGTTGATGTCGGCCAGCACGCTGCCGGTGAGCGTCTCCATGAACCGCAGCGAATCGCCGATGGTCTCGACCATGCGCGTGTAATCCGCGGCGTGGGGCGAATTGGCCACAAAGCCCAGCTCCCAATACTCCGGGTGGTGCAGGTCGGCGAAGCCGCCTTCGATGAGGGAGCGGATGAAGTTGATGGTCAGGCCGGAACGCTCGAAGGCCCGGAGCAGCAGCTCGGGATTCGCCGTGCGATCTTCCAGGGTGAACCCGGAGCGGTTGATCATGTCGCCGCGATAGCTGGGCAGGGTGACGCCGTTTATCGTCTCGGTGTCCGCCGAGCGCGGTTTGGCGTACTGGCCGGCGAAGCGGCCGATGCGGGTGACGCGCTTCTTGCCGCCCTGCACGAGGACCAGGCTCATCTGCAGCAGGATCTTGAGCTTGCTGGCGATGGCCGCCGATTCGCAATCGTCGAAGCTCTCGGAGCAGTCGCCGCCCTGGAGCAGGAAGCGTTCGCCGCGGGTAGCCTCGGCCAACTGGTGTTTCAGGTTCTCGATTTCCCAGCTCGTGACCAGGGGTGGCAGCCGCGCCAACTGGCCGAGCGCGCGCTGGAGCTGCGCCGGGTCGGGATAGACCGGTTGCTGGGCAGCGGGCCTCGTCTGCCACGAGGTCGGCGTCCAGTCTTTCGGGACTGCGGAGCTGTCGGTTGCGGTCGGCATCGGTTGTTCCAGCCTAGACTGGGGCATCCGAGCGGGAATGTAAAGGACGGGCGGTGCTCGGCCGGGGGCGCATTTCCGTTTGTGCAGACCTCTATGCCGCCTCTCATTAACACCCCGCTTCAGCGGGGTGGCCTGACGCTTAGCTGGGTGCCGAACCGCTTCAGCGGTTTCCCCGGCCTCGGCAACTCGCCCCAGATCGTGGAAACCGCTGAAGCGGTTCAAGTCTCTCAGCGCCGCCGTCCCACCCCGCTAAAGCGGGGTGTTAATGAGAGGGCGGCAAGCCCATGAGGTTTCCAAGGCATGCGACCCCTTCAAAAACTGAGACGCCCCCTTCCGCCGGCCTACCTCGGCTCGGGCTTGGCGTAGATTTCCTTGGGGGCGCGGTCGAAATATTTGAGCAGCGCGGGGCAGAGCCAGCCTTCGAGGCCGAACTGCTCGCACCAGTACCAGTTGCCGCCGAATTCGGTGCGCCGCCATTCCAGCTTGACCTGGTAGCCGGGAAAGGGAGCCGGCGCGAAAAAGAGCTTGAACCCCTGCCGCGCATTGGGGATGCCCGCCGTGGCCTTCTCGAGCATGAGATCAATCCCCAACAGCAACGGCTCCTGACGCAGGCCGGCGGCTTCGTCGTCAAAGACCCACTGGCCCTCCAGCATATAGGGGAAGATTACCGAGATCGCATTCATGCCCCGCCGCGCTGATCCATTGTCCTACCCGGCAACTTAATCCCCCGGGCGGCGATGTAAAGCGGGGGCGGCCGTGTCGGGGAATTCCCTCACACAATTTCGGTATTTCTCCTGACTGGCCGGCGCGTGAAAGGCTGCGATAGTAGGAAGCAAGCGAAAGCGCGATGTTCTTTGGTAAGTCAGAGTGGGTAGCAGAATTTACCCTGCCCTGTGCGTGATTGGGACTGAGACCGGTAACCGTAAGTTGAACGATTCAGGGACCCCAAGCGGCGGCTGTGGCCGACAGGCCTTAACTGGAAGCCGAAAGCAGCCCCGCTGGTCCAGATGTTGCAACCAGGTTCAGAGGAGCAGTCAAACACGGCAACGGCGGGGTCTTTATTTTACACAAGCCGCCGCGGGCGCCGTGGCGGGCCTTTCCGAGTCGGCCTTTCGGCCCCGAATCTGGAATGCCACCTGCTACGCTGGGCCTACGGCATTATGGCTACCGAGCAACGCAAACCCCATGTCCTGGTAGTGGACGACGACATAGAATTGGCGCTGACCTACGAGGAACTGCTGCACGCGCACGGTTACCAGGCCAGCACGGCGGCTAACGGCAACGAGGCCCTGAAGTTGGTCTTGAATGGGGGTATAGACGCGATTATCTGCGATCTGCGCATGCCGGAGCTGTCGGGGGACCTCTTCTACCAGGAAGTCGGGCGCGTCCGGCCGGAACTGCTCAAACGGTTCATCTTCTTTACCGCCAACGCCGATAACCCGCTTTACGAGAGCTTCTTGAAGAGCTTGGCGGTGCCGATCATCTCCAAGCCCGCCACCGTGGGGCGCGTCCTCGAAAAGCTGGCATCTGTCCTGGCCAACCCTGCCCCCGCAGCGGCGTAATCCGGGCAACCGACGCCAGACAAACCTCGGTTACGCCCCTCTAAGCAGCCCGGTCAAACGGACGCGGCCGCCGCAGCCGGTACCCCATCCCGGTGGCAGAATTGGCTCAATCCGACCCATAACCGTGGCCTAAACGGCACATAAACAACAACCACTAACGTTAACGTATGCCCATTATCCGGACATGCTGGCGCTCCGATTGGGCGATTATACGGCAGTAGTATTGCGTATGTATCATGGTGCTATTATGGTACTATTACGGTACTATCACGGTACCATCATGGTACTATAACGGTACTATCATGGTACTAGCGTGCTGCCAGCCAAGTGCGCCGGGGTTGGTTCAGGGCTTCGAGGGTGTTGGCCGGTCTGGTACGGGGTGGAGGAAGCTGTGGGGCAGAGAGCGATTTTGGGCCGCAGCCGGCTCCGTTTCCGGGACAGGATACTTTTCGGAGAGCGGCGAGCTATATGCGCCGGGCCAGGCGGGAGGCAAGGCGGTCCAACGCCGGCGAACGGTCCAGCGGCGCCAGGCGCACCTCCAGCAGACAGAAGCCTTTCGTCCACCGCTCGGCTTCGCCCAGCGCGCGGTCGAGGTCCTGGTCGGTCTCGACCACGAAGCCGCGGCCGGCGCCGAGGATCTCCGGCAGGCGGTGGTACTGCCACGGCCAGACGTCGTTGTAGGGGCCGTCCTGCATGTGGCGTTCGGTGCCGTAGCCGCGGTTGTTGAGCAGCACCACCACCGGGTTGAGGCCGTAGCGGGCCACGGTGGCCAACTCCATGCCGGTCATCTGAAACGCGCCATCCCCGACCAGCACCAGCGGCCGCAGCTTCGGGTTGGCCAGTTGCGCCCCGACGCTCGCCGGCACGGCAAACCCCATCGAGGTATAGTAGGCCGGGCTGATGAATTCCGTCCGTTGGCGGATGAACAGGTCCGTCGCGCCGAACATGGCGTCGCCGACATCGGCCACCACGACCGTGCGTTTGGAGAGGTAGGCGTTGAGCCGGGCGAAGAGGTGCCGGACAGTGAGGGCCCTGGGGGAAGGCGGCTTGCGGGGAGTGGACGGCGGCGTGATCTGGAGCGGGCGCGGGAGCTTGCCGGGTTTACGCCGGCGCAGCCGCAGGCGGAGCAACCCGCCCAGAAAGTCCTTGAACCGCACCTCCTCGTAACTGTGGTAGCGGATGGAGAGCTTCTCGCTGGTGGCGGAAATCGAGCGCGCCGGGTCAAGGCGCGCGGTGTAGATGCCGAGGTTGATGTCGGTCATGAACGCGCCGAGCAGGATCACGCAGTCACTGCTCTCCACGTACTGCCGCACGTCATCGCGCCCCATCGCGCCTTCATAGATGCCTAGATAAAATGGGTGCTGCTCGCCAATAACCGATTTACCGAGCACGGTGGCCGCCACGGGGATGTTGGTCTTGCGGGCCAGCCGCAGGAGCTGGTCCTGCAAATTGAAGCGGTGCACCTCGACATCGGCCAGGATGACCGGCTGCCGCGCCCGGTTGATCATTTGCTCCGCCTCGGCCAGGGCCTCACGCAGGCTTTTGCGGTCGCTCCGCTCGTGGATCTCGGGCGTCTTATGGTGGCGCCGGCCCGGCACCGACACGAGGTCGCGGGGAAGCTCGATATAGACCGGGCGCTTGAAGCGCAGCGCGGCGTGCAGCACGCGATCAATCTCCTGGAAGGCGGTCTGCGGATCGCTCAACACGGTCGAGGCGATGGTGAGCTGCTCGAAGACCTTCTTCTGGGTGTCAAACTCGCGCACCTTATGGTGCAGCAGCGGGTTCTTCTCCCGCTCCTTCATCCCGGGCGCGCCGCTAATGATGACCACGGGCGATTTTTCGGCAAAGGCTTCGGCGGTGGTGTTGGTGAGTTTGAGCCCGCCCACGCAGTAGGTGACGCAGACGGCGCCCAGGCCGCGCACCCGGGCATAGGCGTCGGCGGCGAAGCCGGCGCCCTGCTCGTCGCAGGTGTTGATGAGGCGCAGCTTGCTGTGGGCGAGCTGGTCGTAAAACCCCAGCACATAATCACCCGGAATGCCGAAGACGTGGCGCACGCCGTGAGCGTACAGCCGCTGGATGAGGTATTCGCCGATGGAGGGAGAGGATGCTGGAGCCCTTTGCTTCATGGCTGTGGCACCGTAGGCCGTCCGCCAGCGGAAGTCAAAAGCCTTTGCGGCCTCTCGCGCAGCCGGCGACCCTTCGCGCTACGGGTGATTGCTTTTGACTTCACTGTGGCCCGCCCTACATTGGCTCGTTCAACGCGACAACCTGAACATGCTGACCGAAGATGACATTAAGCAGGCCCTGAAAGTGGTTAAGTATCCCGGCTACAGCCGCGATATCGTTTCGTTCGGCCTCGTGAAGCAAATCGCCGCCAACAACGGCGCGGTGAGCGTGACGATGCAACTCACCACCGGCAGCCCCGAGGTGGCGGCCCAGATCAAGGCGGAGAGCGAGCGGGCGCTGAAGGCGCTGCCCGGCGTGAACCGGGTGCACGTTGAGATTGCCCACCCGGGAGCGGCGCCGGGGGCCGCCCCGCCAAGCCCCTGGGCGCAGCAACACAAAGTGCCCGGCATCCAGCGGATCGTGGCCGTCGCCAGCGGCAAGGGCGGTGTCGGCAAGTCCACCGTCTCGGCGAACCTGGCGTGCGGCTTGCAGCATCTTGGGGCCAGGGTGGGCCTGCTCGATTGCGACATTTACGGCCCCAGCATCCCGCTGATGATGGGCGTGCACGAGCGGCCGACCCTCAGCCCGGAGGAGAAGATGGTGCCGCCGGCCAACTACGGCGTGAAGCTGATGAGCATGGGGTTCCTGGTCGAGGGGGACCAGCCGGTGATCTGGCGCGGGCCCATGATCATGAAGACGATCCAACAGTTCTTCGGCGCCGTCGAGTGGGGCGAGTTGGACTTCCTGCTGGTGGATTTGCCGCCCGGCACGGGCGATGCTCAACTCTCGCTGTGTCAGACGGTGCCGCTGGACGGCGGCGTGATTGTGACGACGCCGCAAGAGGCCTCGCTGGGCGTGGTGCGCAAGGGAATCGCCATGTTCCAAAAGGTCAATGTGCCGATACTCGGCATCGTCGAGAACATGAGTTATTTCACCACCCCCACCGGCGAGCGCGTCGAAATCTTTGGCCATGGCGGCGGGCAAGCCGAGGCGGTGCGGCAGAACGTGTCCTTCCTCGGGGAAGTGCCTTTGTTCATGGAGATTAGGGAGGGCGGCGACCGGGGCGTGCCGGTGGCGGTATCGGCTCCGGATCAGCCCGCCGGCCAGGCCTTCATTCAGATTGCGAAAGCGCTGCGGCAGCAGCTTGCCTCATAGGGCTGGCACGGGCGGCATTTTGTGTTAGATTGGCTTGGATTAAGAGAAACGCCCATGAAGGCGCAGACGGTAATGGCAAAGGACCTCAGACCATGAGAAGTAATCGGAGATAAGGGTTGTCATCGGCTGACGGTTTGCTAGATTCCTGCACTCGTAGCACTCTGTATTCGCGAATATGTCTGACGAAACGAAAGAGCCGCCCTCGGCGACCGATTTGCTGAAGAACTCTTCGCTCTATCGGGAATTCCAGGCGGAACGCGAGGAGATTTTGAAACACAAGTGGATTGAATCCGAGAAGGCCGGCCGCGACATTGGCTTTGAACGAGCGCTGACGGATTGGATCATCAAGCATCGTTCGAAATGGCGTAAGACCCGGCAGGCGGCCGGCCAGTAGGCCAGCCGCCGATCCTTTAACGCCGCCCTGCGAGGCGGCGAAGGAAACATGATCAAACCTCCCGTCCAAAGTCCGAAGTCCAAAGTCCAAAGTCCCCAACTGAGGCCTAGGGCCTTCCGTCGCTCTCCGGGCCTTCGGCCTTCGGCCTTCGAACTTCGGCCTCGCCCCCTCCCGGCTCATGCCTGAATCCGCCCTGATCCTCAATCCCGCGGCCATGCAACGCGCCCTGACGCGGATTGCCCATGAGATTGCCGAGCGCAATGAAAGCGGCGGCGAGGTGGTGATAGTCGGCATCCAGCGCGGCGGGGTGCCGCTGGGCCAGCGTTTGGGCGGGCTGCTGGCCGGCATCTGGGGGCACGCCGTTCCGACCGGCAGCCTGGATGTCAGCATGCACCGGGACGACCTGGACCGCCGCGCCGCGCCCCATGTCCAGCCCACCGTCATCCCGTTCGACGTGACCGGGAAAACGGTAGTCCTGGTGGACGATGTGCTCTTCAGCGGGCGCACCATCCGCGCGGCGATGGACGCGCTGAACGATTTTGGCCGGCCCCGCTGCATTCAACTGGCGGTGCTGATTGACCGCGGCCACCGCGAGCTGCCGATCAAGGCTGACTTTGTCGGCAAGAACGTCCCCACCGCACCGACCGAGCGAGTCCGCGTGCGCCTGGCGGAAATGGGCGGCGCGGACGAGGTCGTCATCGAGAAATGACCGCTCGCGCCCATGCGGTCAGGCCCCCCTGCCTATGAGCTGGCATCGCAAACACCTGCTGGATATTGAGTCCCTCACGGCGGAGGAAATCACCCTCGTCCTGGACACCGCCCGCGCGTTCAAGGCGGTCGGCGAACGGGCCATCAAGAAGGTCCCGGCCCTGCGCGGCAAGACCGTCGTCAACCTCTTCGTCGAGCCCTCCACCCGCACGCGCACCAGCTTTGAGCTCTCCGAGCAACGGCTCTCGGCGGATATCGTCAACTTCAACACCGAAGCCTCCTCGCTCAAGAAGGGGGAGACCCTCAAGGACACCGCGCGCAACCTGGAGGCGTTGAATATAGACTTCATCGACATCCGCCATAGCGCCTCGGGCGCGCCGCACTTCCTGGCGCGGGTGCTCAACGCCAGCGTCATCAACGCCGGGGACGGCGCCCACGAGCATCCCACCCAGGCGCTGCTGGACGCCTTTACCATCCGGGAAAAGAAGGGCCGCATCGCGGGCCTGAACGTCACCATTCTCGGGGACATCCTCTACAGCCGCGTGGCGCGCTCGGATATCTGGGCGCTGACCAAGATGGGCGCCAAGGTGACGCTCTGCGGCCCCTCGACGCTGGTGCCGCGGGTGTTCGAGCAGATGGGCGTCCGCGTGACGCATGACGTGGAAGAGGCCATCCGCGACGCGGACATCATCAACCTGCTGCGCATCCAGCACGAGCGCCAGCGCAAAGCGGCGTTTCCCAGCCTCGGGGAATACACCAGCCTGTTCGGCCTCAACCAGGCCCGCCTGGCGCGCACCAAGCCCGACGCGCTCATCATGCACCCCGGCCCGATCAATCGCGGCGTGGAGATTGATAGCGCGATTGCGGACTGCGACCGGTCGCTGGTGTTGCAGCAGGTGACCAACGGCCTGGCCGTGCGCATGGCCGTGCTGTTCCTCGTAAACGGCGGCAAAGGCCCCCAGGAAGTGGCGCCGTAGCCGGGACTCAGCCGAAGACCATCCGGCAGAAGATCACCGAGGCGATGACGCCGACGGTGTCGGCGATCAGCCCTGCCGGCAAAGCGTAGCGAGTCCGTTTGGCGCCCACCGAACCGAAATACACCGCCAGCACGTAGAAGGTCGTCTCGGTGCTGCCGAAGATGGTTCCGCCCATGCGGCTGATGAGGCTGTCCGGGCCGTATTGCTTGACTAATTCCGCGAACAGCCCCAGCGTGCCGCTGCCGCTCAAAGGGCGCATCAGCACCATCGGCAGCAGCGCGGACGGAAAACCAATGGCCTGCATCGCCGGGGCGAGCCACGCGCTCAGGATGTCAATGCCGCCCGCCGCGCGGAACATGCCCATCGCCACCAGGATCGCCACCAGGTAAGGGATGATCCGAATGGCCACGTCGAAGCCTTCCTTGGCGCCGTCCACGAACTCCTCGTACACCTTGACGTGCCGCAGCGCGGCATAGAGCGGGAAGGCCGAGAGCATGAACGGGATGGAGAGCTTCGAGACGGCGTCCACGATGCGCACGAAGTTGGTGGCCGCGGCGATTCCGTCGGGCACCGGCGGGGCGAGAAACGGGAGGACGCCTCCCAGTGTCCGCCTCAGCAGCTCCGGGAAGGCGATCCGGAAGAAGAGATAGAGAAAGAACACCCCGAAGGCCGCCATGATGGCCGCTCCCCACCACCGCAACGGTTGGAGCGAGGCGGCCTCTTTGACGATGGGTTTGTCATTATTCGCCTTCGCCGCCGGGGATTCGGCTGCTTCCAGCGCGGGCCTGGGCGACGGGCTGACCACGGGCGGCAGGCGATAGATCGGCAGGCGCTGCAGGATTTTAGCGGCTGTGACGGCAGCGATGGCCGCGCAGGTGGTGGCCATGATGGAGGTGCCCACGATGGCGGTCGGGTTGGCGGCTTTATTCGCCGCGAGGATGGCGATGGCGGTCGCGGGTATGAGCTGGATGGAGCTGGTATTGATTGCCAGATAGGTGCACATCGCGTTGGTGGCCGTGCCAGGACGGGGGTTGAGCGTCTCGAGGTCCTTCATGGCCCGCAGCCCGAGCGGGGTGGCGGCGTTGCCGAGGCCGAGGATGCTCGCCGCCATGTTCATGAGCATCGAGCCCATGGCGGGGTGGTCGGCCGGCACGTCCGGGAACAGCCAGACCATGAGCGGACGCAGCAGGCGCGCCAGCAGCGCCACCAGTCCGGCCCGTTCGGCCAGGCGCATGATGCCGAGCCACAATGCCATGATGCCGACCAGCGGCAGCGAAGTCTTCATCACAGCGAACTCAGCCATCTCGAAGCTCTTGTCCGCCACCGCCTTGAGGTTGTCGGTGCAACCCCCGATGACGACGGCCAGCACGACCATGCCGAGCCAGATGTAGTTGAGCATCGCGCGGAAGCTATACGCGCCCCGCGGCCGTTCGCGAGCAAAATCCTCGGCGAACCCCCGGTCAACAGATCACGGCTTCGAGTAGGGATAAAGCGTCCGCTGCGGCGAATAGAACCAGGTGTCGTTCAAGTGCCGGCCATTGTAGCCGCCGAAGGTCAGCAGCCCGTTGCCGGCCCAGACGCTGCAGGTCAAACGGGGAGAAGGCGCGCCGGTGGTGGTGATCTCCGTCCACGTGTCGGTGGCGGGATTGTAGCGGGCGCCGGTGCCGACGTACCGATTGAAATCCCCCAGGCCGTTGGCCTGAGCGTCGTTGACTCCACCCCAGAGGACCATTTCGGTGCCCGTCCAAACCGCGTTGACGCACACCCGGCCCTTTGGCGCGCCAATGGTTGAGATGGGCTTCCATGTATCGGTCTCCGGATTGTAGCGCGCGCCGTCTTCGAAGTAGTCTGACGGGTCGCTGGGATCACGCGTGCTGCCGCCCCAGATGATCATCTCCTTGCCGGTCCAAACCGAGACGTGGCTACCGCGCGGGCTGGGGGCGCCTTCGGTGCTGATCGGTCGCCACGCATCCCGGGCGGGGTTGTAAAGGGCGCCGTCGCTGAGAACCTTGTTGGCGTTGCCGCCGCCCCAGACGATTATTTCCTTGCCGGTCCAGAGCAGGGTGTGGGCCGAGCGCCGGGAGGGAGCGCCTTGGGTGGTGATTGGCTTCCACGTATCACTGGCCGGGTTATAGCGACCCCCGGTGTTGAGGTAAGCATCGGCATGCGCCCCCTGGTAGCGGCTGTGGGAATTAGTGTAGCCGCCCCAAACGAGCATCTCTTTGCCGGTCCAGACCGCCGGCGTATCGAAGCGTGCGGCGGGGGCATTTCTCGTGGAGACCGGCTTCCAAATGTCAGTGGCGGGGTTATAGCGCGCCCCGTCATTGTGGTTGATGTCGTTGCCCCACACGCCGCCGAAACCGCCCCAGACAATCACCTCTTTGCCGGTCCAGACCATCGCATGACCGGTCCGGGAGGAAGGCGCGTCTTTTTCGGGCAGCATGGCCCACGTATCTTCGGCCAGGTTGTAGCGCGCGCCGTCGTCGAAGCTGGTGCCCATGCCTTCGCCGCCGAACACGACCATGTCGCTGCCGGTCCAAACCGCCGGGCAGGCGCGCCCCCGCAGCGCCGCGTTCGCCCGCTCGTCCCAGCTTTCGGACACCCGGGTCCGAGCGGATTGGTCTCGCTGGTAACCGGCCTTCAGCAACTCAGCATCATCGGACTTCGGTGAATAAAGCACCCCACCAACATTCAGATGATCGGCTTCGACCGCCTGGGGCGATTCCGAGCCGCGGGGGATGATCTGCTGGAGCCGCTGGGTGAATCTGGGCTGCTTTTCGCCGGCCGCCGATTCCGGGGTTCCAGACGCCGGCATTATCCTGGTGAGTCGCTGGCTGTAGGAACTGGCGCCTTCTGCCACACCGGTTGCCGGCGGCGGCGCCTCCGGATAAATTGCCTGCCTTCGCGGAATAATGTTCTGGAGCCGCTGGGTGTAGTGCGGCGCTGACTGCCCTGCGGACGACGGCTGCGCGGGCATCTCTTCCTCCGCGGATGCCGAGTCAGTCCTCTCCGGCACCTCGATCTTGTCGCCGTCGCGGAGCCAGAAGTCCGGGGCCGGGCTGGCCTCCGAGCAATCCACCACCCATTCCCGCTCCTGGCCGCTGGCCGGGTCGCGGCAGGTGACTTTGACGTGGCGCAGGTCCGAGGAGGTCAGCACCAATTGGGACTGGAGGAGGACCGCCTTGAGCCAGAAAGGCGTGTGGGCGACAATTCCGGGCTCACTGGGGACCCGCAATGCCTCCAGACGCTGGCTGAAGGTGGTAGGTGCGCCAGGGGTGAATGGACTGGTGCTCTTTTCCTCCCCAACATAGAGAATCTCCGGGGCCAGGGTGATGTTCGTCGCCTGTCCGTTGATGACGATTTCGACCTGCCGGGTCAGGCACTTCTTGAGGTTCGCCAGCTCGGTCGTGGAAAAGCCGGGCCACTTCTCATTGAGCGGGTGGTCGGCCTCGGGGATGTCCACTACGTCGCCCCATTCCAGGCGAACGTCTTTCGAGCAATCGCCCGCCTCGAATACCGGGCGCAGATCAACGGTCCGCTCCAGCCAACTCTTCCCGCCGGGAGCGGGCCGGCGAATGCGCAGGTGCGCCAGATCAGGAAAGGGGAAATGGGTGTGCGAACTGGCGAAAAGGCGGTTGTTGAAGGTAACATCCCTCCCGCCTTCATTCGGCGAGCCGGCCAGGAACTCGTATTCGACGCCGATCAGGTCCAAGAGTGAGAATTGGCCCCAATCATGGGCGCCCTTCCGAAAAGCATCGAAGCGATCCCCGGTCGAAAGGCGCTGGACGATGATGCGATCAACCTTGGGCAAGTCATCCAGCGCCCCATGCTGGCGCAATAAGGCAACCATCGCGTCGGGCTTGGGCTCCTGCGGCGGTGTGGCGGCTGAGGCTCCGGGCCTATTCAACTGCCACTGGTAGGCGAAGGGCGGTCCATTAAGCATCGGCCTCGGTACAGGGAATCCCGGCCCGGGCGTTCGGCCTTGAGCGGATTGTGCCTGGCTTTTCGCCAGGTCTAGCGGCGTTTGGCCGACGGTGTTCCGGACATTGGGATCGGCTTTGTTGGCCAGCAGCAATTCGGCCAACTCGGGGTGGTCGTGGTTGACGGCTTCGTGCAGGGGGGTGCTACCGTCCTTTTCCCTGGCATTCACATCGGCGCCGGCTTGCAAGAGCAGTTCGGCGATGTTCGTGTTTCCGATGGAAGCCGCGGCATGCAGCGCGGTCACCCCAACAAAGTTCGGGTTGCCACTGGCGGCGTTTACCTCAGCCTGGTGGGCCAGCAGCAACTTGACGGCCGGTTCATTCTGGTCCCAGACCGCCATCACCAGCATTGGGCTGCCGTCGGCGGTTCGCGCGTTCGGGTCGGCGCCGCCCTCGAGCAGCGCCTTGAGGGTTGGGATATGGACCAGCGCATTGTAGAGCGGTGGGTTCCCCCTGGGATCGGGGACGTTGGGGTCAGCCTTGGCGCGGAGCAGTTCCGTCACGGCGTCGGTGTTCCGCCGGATGACGGCGAGGACTAACGGCGTGAACTTGTAATCATAGCCGGCGTTAAGCTCCCTTCCCTGGACGGACCACGTGAGCAGCGAGTTGGTATTCGGATCAGCCGCGTTGGCCAGCAGCAGTTTGAGCGCGGTTACATCACCCTCATACGCCGCGGTAGCAAGCGCCAGGTCGCGCCCGCCGGCGTTCGGATCGGCATGGGCTCCCAGGAGGGCTTGCACGATCGCGTCGTAATGTCTCTGCGTGGCGTAACTCAGCGGCGTCCGGTCGGCGCCGTCCACGGCATTCGGGTCCGCGCCATTGGCGAGGAGCAATTCGACCATGCCGGTGTAACCGGCGTAGGCCGCCAGGTGGAGCGGGGTTTGCGTGACGTGGATGTCGTATTGCAAATCATCGGTATCACTCTTGCCCCACCCTTTGGCATTCACCGGCGCCCCAGCCGCGAGGAGCGCTTTGGCGACTGACTCGTAGCCTTTCATGGCGGCCAGGTGCAGGGGTGTGACGCCGCCCTCGGTTTGCGCGTCGGCCTTGGCCCCGCGGCTCAGCAGCAGGTCCACGACAGCTTTGTGGCCGTTGGCGGCGGCGTAGTGGAGGGGAGTCAACCCGGGATGCCGGAGACCATCCACCGCCGCGCCGCTGTCCAGCAACGACTTCACCACCGCCAGCTTTCCCTTGGCGGCAGCCGACTGCAGCAGCGTCTCGCCCTTGCGATCGGGAGCGTTGATTAAATCAGGACTCTCCTTGATCAAAGCCTGAATGCGGCGGACCTCGTCGGCTTCGGTGGAGGCGGCGGGGGCGGTGGTCTCGGTCGCGGTAATTGAGACCGGCAGCCCGGCGTCGAGGGCGGCTGCCTGCCGCTTCAATTGGAGCAGGTCGCGCTCGGTCGGCAGGACGGCATCGGGCGGAATTGCGCCCACCTGCACTTGCTTCTGCTGCGACTCCAATTGCTTCTGCACGACGGCGAGCTCATCGTCCAGCAGGCGTTTCTGTGCCTGGCGCGCCGCATCCGTCAGCACGGACGCCGCTGCGTTCGCCGGCGCGCCGCCAAGCGTCGCGAGGTTCTGGCGGCTAAGCGTCACCAGGGTGGGCTGGTCGGAGAACTCCCGCAGGATGCGTTCATACTGCACGGCAGCGTCGTTGGTGTTGCCTTCTTTGCGATAGCATTCACCGAGGCGGAAAATGGCGGTGGCGGCCAGCTTGCGGTCCTTGTCGAACTGGTTGGCCACCGTCTGGTAGGCCTGGATGGCGGCCCCGAGGTTCTGGTTGGCCTCCTCCTCGAACAACCCACGCTGAATGGCGCTCGTAAGGTCGTTGGTGGCGGCGCCGACGAAGCTTGCGGCGCCCAAGAGAATTCCACTAAGCACAATGCTTGTTTTCATAATGTTCATCTCAATTCTTCCCCAGTTTGACGGATCGGCGGCCTGGGAGATGTCATCCTTTTGCAAAATCGGGGTGTCCGCCGATGGGCAGATTTCCCGGCGCGGCGCCGCCCTCGTACCGCAGGCGGGGCTCACCGGACCCTCACCGGACCCTCACCGTAGCACCTCTAACCCGGGGTTAGAGGTGCTACGGTGAGGGTCCGGTGAGGGTCCGGTGGAGCAACCGCCCTATCCGCAGGAACGGCCCGGGCGTCGGTAAACGCCGAACCGAGCCTTCTCAGCCACCCCGAGGCCACCCCGAGGCCACCCTGAAGCCACCCTGAGGCTATCTGGTAGCCAACCGGTAGGCACCCTGAGGCCACCCTGAGGCTACCCTGAGGCCACCCTCAGGCCACCCTCAGGCTACCCTGAAGCTACCCTGAGGCTACCCCGAGGCTCCCCCCAGGCTCCCCGCACGGGTCCTACGGCGAGCCTTGGATGCGGCAGTGGATTATGAAGCTATGAGCGCTAAGGGAGGCCTCCACCAGTTCCACCGAAAACAGCGGAGAACCGCTCAGAGACTCCTAACGTCTTCTCCTAAAATGACTTGCGAAGACTGTGTCACTGGCGCTGCCGGTGGGCGCTGGGTTAGCACCCGAAGGCTGGTCTTTTCGGGGGGAAGCAGCCAGGCTAAACGTCCAGTTTGTAGCCCACGCCGTGCACGGTCTTGAGCCAGCGCGGTTGGTCGGGGTCCCGTTCGAGCTTGCTGCGCAGGCTGGCGACATGGTTGTCCACGGTGCGGGTGGTCGGGAAGGCGGTATAGCCCCAGACGACGTCCAGGAAGCGCTCGCGGGAGACCGGTTCGCCCGGCGACTCGGACATCAGCCGCAGCATGGCGAATTCCTTGGCCGTCAGGTGCAGCGTCCGGCGGCCACGGGTGGCCGTTTGTTTCACCAGGTCAACGCGCACGTCGCCGAGCGCCAGTGTGGTGGGCATCTTCGTCTGTCGCTGGACGCGCCGCAGCATCGCGCGCACCCGGGCGAGCAGCTCTTCCGTGCTGAACGGCTTGACCAGGTAATCATCGGCACCCACGTCCAGCCCTTGCACGCGATCCTCGACCTGCCCCTTGGCGGTCAGCATGAGGATCGGCACGGGATTCGAGAGCCGGCGCAACTCGGCGCAGACGGCATAGCCGTCCAGCTTCGGCATCATGATGTCGAGCAGAACGAGGTCGGGCTTCTCGTCAATGGCGCGCTGCAGGCCGGTCTCACCTTCC
>Ga0335071_10003456_pt1 | contig 16635 bp, 12 predicted proteins | sample Lox_Sample_15_FD_206724 | JGI IMG/M metagenome (GOLD analysis project Ga0335071, IMG submission 206724) | Soil microbial communities from Loxahatchee National Wildlife Refuge, Florida, United States - Lox_Sample_1.5 | ecosystem: Environmental > Terrestrial > Soil > Wetlands | place: USA... | reverse complement strand
GCGGCGGACCTGGTCGCAGAGGAGAGTCGGGACCCCGGAGGGGCGAGGCGCGCGACGTTTTCCGCTCCCGGCGGAACGATGACGTGCGTATTTGACCCCGCGGCGGAAAGGTTCCTCTCCCGGACATGGAACGGCAGCGAGGAATCCGTCGATCACCTTCTCGTCGAAGGGGGAACGCCTCCCCGGGCACTCCTTTCCCCCGTGACCCTGTTCGGGAGCGAAGCGATGCAGGCAAAGGACTGAGCATGGCGCTCCGGGGGAACACACGGCGCACGATTGAAGGGTACCTGTTCATTTCCCCCTGGATAGCGGGGTTCCTGCTCCTGACGGCAGGACCGATGATCTCCTCGCTGTACGTGAGCGGCACGTCGTGGACGATGCTCTCCCCCCCCTCGTGGGTCGGCACGGCGAACTACGCGCGGCTCCTGTCGGACGACCACCTGTTCACGGTGAGCCTCCTGAACACGCTCTATTATGTAGCTCTTGCCGTTCCCCTGGGAATCGCCGTGGCGCTTGCGCTGGCGCTTCTGCTCAACAGGCGCGTCAGGGGCCTGGCGGTGTTCCGGACGCTCTTTTTCCTCCCCTCCATCACGAACCTTGTCGCGGTGTCCGTTCTCTGGCTCTGGATACTGAACCCGGAGTACGGGCTGCTCAACACGCTCCTCCGCGGGGCGGGAATCGACGGACCCCTCTGGTTCCAGAGCGAGCGGTGGGCGAAGCCCGCGCTTGTGCTGATGTCGCTCTGGGGGCTCGGGGGAACGATGATGGTGTTCCTGGCGGCCCTGCAGGGAATACCGGCCGAGTTGTTCGAGGCCGCCGAGCTGGACGGGGCCGGCGGCGTCCGCACGTTTCTCCACATCACGCTCCCGCTCATCTCCCCGGCACTCCTGTTCAATCTGATCGTCGGCATCATCGGCGCGTCACAGGTGTTCACACAGGCGTACGTCATGACGGGGCAGGCGCAGCCGGGGAGCGAGGGGGGACCGAACAACGCGACGCTGTTCATGGTCCTGTATCTCTACCGGAAAGCGTTTCAGGAGTTCAACATGGGATATGCCGCCGCGATCGCGTGGGTGCTCTTCGCGGCGATCCTGGGAGCGACCATCATCCAGATGCGTCTTTCGCGCACGTGGGTCTACTACGAAGCGGGGGAACGATGAGGCGCCGGGACCGCGCACCGCTCGGCGTGCTTGCCGGGATCACGCTGCGATGGTCAGCCACGTACGCGGCGCTCACTGTGCTGGGCGCCCTGTTCATCCTTCCGCTGGCCTGGATGCTGTCGGTATCTCTCCAGGACGCACAGGGAGTGTTTGCGCAGCCGTTCCACTGGATCCCGGACCGGCCGCGGTGGGAGAACTTCGGCGACGCGCTCGGGGCAGTCCCTTTCGGCAGATACCTCCTGAACACCGCGGTCATCACAGCGTCCGTCCTCCTGCTGACGCTCCTTTCCTGCTCGCTGGTCGCCTTCGGGTTTTCGCGGATACAGTTCCGCGGGAGGAATCTCCTGTTTGCCGTCTGCCTCTCGACAATGATGCTCCCGGGCCAGGTCACGATGATCCCTCTCTACATCGCGTATGCCCGGCTGGGCTGGGTGGACACATACCTCCCCCTCATCGTGCCGGCGGCGTTCGGATCGCCGTTTTACATCTTCCTGCTGCGCCAGTTCTTCCTGACGATCCCCCGGGAATACGACGAGGCGGCTCTCATCGACGGCGCGGGCCGGCTCCGCATCTACTGGAGCGTGGTGCTGCCTCTTGCGCGCCCGGCGCTTGCCACGGTGGCGCTTTTCTGCTTTATCGGCACGTGGAACGACTTCTTCGGGCCGCTGATCTATCTCAATTCTCCGGAAAAGGCGACGCTCACGCTGGGGCTGAACATGCTCAAATCGCAGATCATCGGGAGCGGGAGCGTCCAGTGGCATATCCTGATGGCCGCCTCACTTCTGGTGATGCTCCCCAATATCCTCGTCTTCTTCCTCGCGCAGAAACACCTCGTCCGGGGAATCCAGGCGGGAGGTCTGCGAGGATGAGACGTGCGCCTTTCCTGGTTGCCGCGGCGGCCGTCGTGGCAGCGGGGTGCGGCCCCGGAGAGCAGAAGAGCGGCGCGGAGATCGAGTACAACTGCCCCGCCAACGCGGTCGAGATACAGACACTCCAGAAGGAGACCGCGCAGTTTGCCGCCGTGTCGGGGATACGCATCAGGCTGAATCCCTTTTCCGGGCAGGACAAACTGTACGCGATGATGGCGGCGGGGAAGGCGCCGGACATCTTCTATACAAGCAGCACGATGCGCGACCAGCTCGCTGCCGAGGGACGTCTGCTCGACCTCCGTACTGTGAGCGGCGGGGACTCCATCCTTTTCCGGCTCTGGCCGCACGTTATCGAGAACGGGATTTCCGCCGACAGCGGGTGGTACAGCCTGGGCAACTGGGAGTTCACGTGCGGCGTCTACTACCGGAAGGATCTCTTTGCCGCGGCGGGCCTCCGCATGCCTGACACCGCCTGGACGTGGGACGCAATGGTGGCTGACGCGCGTGCCCTCACTCTCCCCCGTACTCCCGGCGGTACCGGGGGGCGGTACGGCATATTCATCGCAAGCCACTTCGTGGAGACGCTCGAGCTGATGAACGGGGCGCGTTTCCCCCGCGAGAGTCCCCTCCTCACTATTCCCCCCGCATCAGCCGACATCTACAGGCGCTACATCGGGCTGATCAGGGACGGGCTCATGCCGGACATCCTGCGCGTGCAGGCGCTCGGCATGCAGCCGGCGCAGCTCCTCGAACACGGGCGCGTGGCAATGCTCGTGGAGGCCGTGCCCGACGCGTCGCTCTTCGATGCGATGACCGCACCGTGGGGAGTTGCGCCGATTCCCCGTTTCCCGGGGAAGGACCGGGCGTACTTCCGCTCGGCAAGCGGGGGCCTCTCGATCTCCGCCTCGACGAAGAATCCCCGGGCGGCGTGGGAAGCCCTGAAGTGGATCGTCACACGCGCAAGCACCTACCAGCCGACGCCGGTACTGAAGGACGTGGACTTCGCGGGGGGCTGGGAACGGCGGTACCCGCAACTGGCCGGCTCGGGGTTCAGGGAAGTATGGGAACTCAGCCGGAGATACCCGGGGGGAGACCCGAGGTATTTTGTCCGGTTCTCGAGCTGGACGTCGGGGCTGATACTCGGCAGGCTGCAGCCGCTCCTGGACCAGCTCTGGGCGCAGACGCTGAGCGTGGATTCGCTCGTCTCGGCGGTCCCCGGCATCAATGCCGACGTGGCGCGGGAGCTCGAAGAGATATCACGGACCAGGAATCTCAGCCCCCCCTTCCGGCGGAAAATCGAACAGGCACTCAGGGAGGTCCATGCCCCCCCGGTTTGAACAGACAGGTCCCGCCGACGGGAGGATCATGATCGGCGACGAATGTGCGGGAGAAATCGCCGGGATGCGTCTCGGTTGCCTGCGGCTCGGCCCCGGGGGAGAGCACGTGATCGGCTCAGACGTTCCGCTCCCCCTCTACTGGCAGCAGTATGCCCACCACGAAGACCCGGCGAGAAACGCGGGCTCCGGCGGTCGCATCACGCCTGTCGAAGGGAGGCCGGGGGAGGTCGTCCTGCGCTGCGAGGGAACGAACCGGGGGAGAGAGATCTCCTCCGTCTTCACGCTCAGGTTCAGGGGAGAGGCGACAGCCGCGGCGTACACGATCGACATCCACGCGGCGCTGGATGTGCTCCCCGGAAAGGAGTGGCACATCACATACAACCCGAGCCACGGAGAGCTGGATTTCTGCTCGCTCTGGCCGTTCAGGGCATTCCCCCCGGCGCACGGCGGCCAAAAGAGGTACACGCATTGTTTTGCCGAGCAGCGGGGTGTGATTACGTTGATTCCTCACAACCACCTGGAATCATCAGACAAGCACAACATACTTCTCGGGCGCGGCGACAGATTCGGCTGGCTGCTGGAAGACGAGAACCCCGTCGTCGAGCTCCTTTCCGCCGGGGAAGCGAGCGCCGGTCTCTGTGCATACATGTGGGATGCACACATCGGCGCCAGGGGATGCACGACCGGAACGGACGCCGCGCTCCCTGCAGGCACGCACCGGGAAGCGGCATTCAGGATCTCCCGCCTCAGCCGCGGTGAGGGGGAGGCGCTCTTTTCCCGCGGGCGGGAAGCGCACGCGGCCGAACGGGAGACCACGCCCGTCTACGTCCACGGCATCAACACGTTCCGCGAGACGCTCGGGTCATTTCCGGGCAGCGAAGGCACACTCTGGCCGTGGTCGTTCGAAACGGGACCGGGATCCACCGCCCTGGGCGACGTCGACAGGACCCGGGGATTCGACGACAGCGCAAGCCTCCGGATCAGGAGCGACCGCCCCTCGGAAGGGTGCTGGGCATTCACGGCACTCGGGAGCGCGTTCGGCAATGCGCCGTTTGCCGACGGGAAGCGGTACAGGCTCACCGTGATGGCGTCGAGCAGCGCCCTGGAGGGGGATGCGCGGGCGGGTCTCAGGCTTCACAGGGACGGCGCCGGCGGGCTGGGCGACACTCCCGCGTACGAACACTACTGGTCGCACGAGTCGTGCGGGGGCGATTCGCCGTGGCGGCAGCTCACGGTCGTGACTCCCCCCGTCTCCCCTCCCCCGGACCGGCTGCATATTCTGCTGCGCCACAGCGGCCGGGGCACATCGTGGTTTGACAACCTGCTGGTGGAGGAATATGACTGAGCGAAAGAGCAGAGATCCGATCCCCGCATCGATGCTCGTCTGGAGCGTCAACGACCCGGTCATCGAGGACGCCGACGTCCTCCAGACACAGCTCGCGGACATCCGCCGTGGGGGATTTGACGGCACCGCGGTCTTCGTCCGTTGCAGCAGGTATACCTGGAGCGATGAGCCGGCACGGGAGGCTCTCGTGCGGATCAGCGCTCTCTGCCGCGCCTACGGGTTTCATCTCTGGATCGGACCTGACCCGCGATTCATTTCGCGGCAGCTGATCGGGAACGGGAAGGGGGCCGACCTCGTCCTCTTCGGCGACGCCTCGCGCGCATCTGTCTTCCCGCACACCGAACCGCTGTCCGGCGGAAGATTCTCCGTGCGGTGCGCGCTCAACCCGAGGCACGGGCACATGTTCAATGAGGTCGCCCTGGAGTACCGGCCGCTGGCGCTTCTCCGGTGCTACGCCGTGCGCGACACGCCGCCCCCCCTCCGGAGGGAAGACGTCGTTGATATCACGGCGCTCAGCAGGATGTTCTACAACGCGAGGGACAGGTACGTCGAGGCATTCGGCAGGTGGACGCCGCTGGACGGCGCACAGTGGCGCGTGGCGGCGTTCTTCCACGTGACATCATCGCATTTCGATTACTCCAGCAGGGCCCAGATCCGCGCCTACATCCGGGACCTCGCGCAGCTCCGGAAGGAGGGAGTGCACACCGGCGGCCTGATGTGGGACGAGGCCGGATACACATGCACGTACGGAAGTCTCCCTTTCACGCCCGCCCTGCGGGCCGCCTACAGGAAGGCGGCGGGCAGCCCGCTCGAGAGAGACATCTGGAAAATGGCCTTCGATGCCGCCGACGGCAGCCACGTCCGCATCCGCTCCCTCTACTACCGCACCGTGCAGAAGACCGTCAACGATGCGCAGCGCGCGACAAACGCCGCGATGCGGCGGCTCTGGGGGAAGGAGACGCTCGCGTCCATACACGACACGTGGCACTTCGAGTCCGCGGACATGTGCGACATGAACCACGGGAGCATGGACCTCTGGAAGGCCTGCCGCGTGAAGAGCGGCGGGTTCGTCGACCTGGGGGGAATCAACGTGCTCAGGGACCCGGGTAGCCCGTACTATGCGCATCTCGCCGCACTCAACGTCATCGCCGCATCGCTCGGGCGGCACAGCCGGGGCCGGTTCGCATTCAACAACCTCTGGACAATGGGGGACGACGGGGATGAGGGGTGGCAGCGTGAGGTGATGGACCACTGCGTCAACGTGATGGCGCTCTTCGGCCTCAGGTGGCTCGCCCATGCGTACGGACCCGCGGGAACGATCGGCGAAGAACACACGTTCCTCGGCTCCCCTCCGCTCCCCGGCTATCCCGCGCACTCGACGTGGAGCGGTTTCCCCGGCTGGAACCGGAGGCTGCACGAACACATCGCCGCGTGCCGGGGCAGGCTTCCGGGTGCGAACGTCCTTCTCCTGTTTCCCGTAGAGTCGCTCTACGCACTGGCCGACACACGGGCGGACGCTGCGGCGGCACGGATATTCGCACTGATCCTCGACCTGGTCGACGCACAGTTTCAGGTGGACGTCATTGCCACGGGGGAGGCCGCGGGCGGGATGTGGAAGCGCGACAGGTTCCATCTGCGGGGCACCCCCTACGACGCGGTCATACTCCCCTTTGCCCGTGTCATTGACGCACGGCTCGCCCGGCGGCTCGGATCGGAAAACGGGCGGATGATCTTTGCAGGCGAGCGCCCGGCCGGCGCACCGGGGCGTGAGATGCAGGGGACCCTCGTACAACCCGGAGAGGTGGCACGCATGCTTGACACCGCCGGCGCGCATCGTCCTGTGAAAGGTCCCCCGGGAACATGGGTGAGCGCCACCGGCATCCCCGGCGGACTGCTCGCCACCGTCGTGCCCGGGCGAATCGGCCGCACGTATGAAGGTGAGCTGGAGATGGCGGAGTCCCGATATGTGCTTCCACGCGCGGGGGGCCTGACGCGCGTGCTGTTTCCCACCGGCGGGACGCCGCGCACGGTATGATACCGGATACGGTCATGGCGGCCGGAAGCGAACCGATTGATTCCGCCATGCGGCACATCGGTAGCGCCGCAATCACGCAGGGACCGGACGGGGCATTTGCGGTCACCGTCCCTCCTGTTGAAACCGGCGGGGCACGGATGCTCATCCTGTTCGATGGGAGGACATACCCGTTCGAGACACACTTCCGGTATGCGCGGCCGAAGGACACGGAAGCACCCCGGACATTCTCCAATACTGAGTTCGCACCCGAACCGCCGGGCCTTCGCGTGGGGCCCTGGCCCGGGTGGCGCGGGATCCCGCCGCTGCCGGAAGCGGCGCTGGAGGGGTGGGGAAAGAAGTTCCGCATCACAATGACGCCGTGGGGGGATGAGCTCACGACCGGCTTCATCCGCGGTGCCGCGGTCCTCGATTCGTGCCCGGGGGGAATCATGAACTGCACGTGCAATGACGTGCGGCTCCGCCCCGTCCGCGCCGACGTCTACGCCTGCACTGTCCCGGAAGCACACGCGCACCCCGTTTCACTCCTGGAGAATCTCACCGGCACTCATCCCCGGCTCCTGATCACGCCGCGCGAGATCCCTTCACTGGCGGGGCGGGCCGCGGGGTCACATCATGCCCTGTGGAAACGGGTCACGGATCTCATTGCGTCGCGCCCCGAGCCGTGGCAGATCACGCCGGAGTCAAAAGTGATGCCCGGGCCGGAGCGGCTGCGGGGGGATGACCGCGCGCTCCTGTCGGCCCTGGCATCGATCGTCGAACCCACCGCGGCAAGGCAGGAGGCCGCAAAAGCTGCACTCCTGGCATTTGCCGGTGAGACGCAGTCTCCCGGCTACGAGCCGTTCAGTATCGATACGCAGGCGGGGGAATCGCTCTTCATTCTCTGCGTGTGCCTGGACTGGACGTACGGGCTATGGACGCCTGAAGAGCGCGAAGGCCTCAGCCGCTGGATCGCCAGGGCGGCCGACATCTGCTGGTCGCACCTCGGGTACGAGCGGCGCGACTACGCACAGGCACACTATCTCGGGTGCGCGCTCAAACTCCTCGCATTCTCGTTCCTGGCCTGGGAGACACACCCGAGAGCCCGGGAGTGGGCGGCGCACTGCCGCGGAGTGCTCGATGAGGTGATCCGGATGCTCCCCCCTGACGGCTTCTACCCTCACGGGATCAATCTCTGGATCTACGAGTACGGGTTCCTGCTGAGGTGGCTCGAGCTGTTCCGCGTCTGCTCCGGGGTCGATCTCTGGAAGGGGAACGACCACTGGCGCAATGCATCGGCGTTCCGACGTGCGGCCGCGTCGCCCGACCTGCGCTACGGCTCCACATTCGGCGACGCGCAGCACCTCGTCGGGGGCGACAGCTGGTGCCACTATCTGATCGCCTCCCGGACCGGGTCTCCGGAAGCCCGGCGGCTCGGCGACATGCTGCTCGACGTGCCGCCGGACGGAATCGACTTCAGGAGCATTCCGCCGAGGAGGCGGGTGTACGAGCTTCTCTATTATGACAGCCCGGCCGTTCCGGACATACCCGAGAGCCCCGTGAGCCTGTTTGCCGACGGCGGACAGGTCTTTGCCCGGGGAAGCGGCACGCTGTTTACATTTCGCGCGGGCCCGCCCCTGGGGATACGGAGATACGTGGCGGGGGAACCGGGAGGCTACGGTCACGCCGATCCAGGCAACGGGTCGTTCCTCATCTGCGCCGCGGGGGGGCCGCTCGCCTCGTGGCCCGGTCCCGTCTACCGCCGCGATACGTCGCTCCACAATACGATCACGGTCGACGGCCAGGGTCAGATCGGCGACTCCACGGTATGGCTCCCCGATTTCTTTCCGCCGGATGCGCTCTGTCCCCTCCCGCGGATCAACACCGAAGGGGGCCGCGTCAACATCTCGGCCTCGCTCGCTCCCTCATACCTGCCGCATCTCCGTGTCCTGACGTGCCTGAGAAATCTGTGCGTGGAGCCGGGCCGCTGGATTGCCGGGGTCGATACCGTCATATGCGCGGCGCCGCACCTGCTGCAATGGAACATTCATGCGCCGCACCTGCGCGTGACGGGGCACTCGGGGGCGAAGATCGGCGCAGATCTCGGGAACACCGTCTCCCGCTGCAGGCTGATCATGTTCGATCCCATCGAGGCCGTGGTGGAGACGGGACATGCGGCACTTGTCCCCGCCTATCCCCACGACGGGAGATCCATGACCGCGCTGCGGATCACGTACCGGGGAACCCGGACCAGGTTTGTCTGGTGTATACTCCTGGACGGGAACGAACGTGAGCCGCAATTCGACGGGGAGACCTGCTCGTTGAGATTTCAGGACGGGACGGTCATTACGGAAACGGAGCGGGGTTGGGCGATTGTCGGGTAGATTGCTTCGTCGCGGCGCCTTTGGTGGCGCCTGCGGCGCCACCTTTGGCGCCACTCCTCGCAATGACAGGGATAGAGGATGAGTGCAGTCAGGCTTGACAGGCACCCGGACAGGGGATGCTGGATTTCGGACGACCGTGTGAACGCGTTCGTCTCGGCGGAAGCCCCCGGGGTGGCCGAGATCGGTTTCCACGGTCTCCAGCCCGTGAGCAGGAATTCACGGCTGCTGGTGCGCCCCGAAGGGGTTCTGCACGTGAGCGTCCGGCGGCGTGAAGAGACGGCGTTCCCGTGCGCGGAGGTCGAGTGGGAACCCGCGGCCGTCCGGACGACTGTCCGGAACGGCGACGCGGCGTACAGCCTGGGCGTGTTCGCCGACGGGCGCCGGATCGTTCTCCGCGTTGCCACGGACGATCGGGGGGAAGCGGACGTGATCGTGAGATTCTCGCACCTCTCGATGTTCACCGCAGTGCAGGGTGAGCGCGCCTGGCGGGAGCCTGTGACGAACGGGCACACACTGCATCTCAGCTGCCGCGACAGAATCATGCTCGCCGGCTGGGTGCGCAGGAACGGGCCCTACGCGGGGGACTTCCTGATCCCTGAGCATGTGCGGCGAAGAATTTTCAGCCGGCGCTGCAGGTCCGGGCTCGCAACGTACGACGATCTCCTCCCGGAGTACCGCAACGCGGATATCCCCCTGTATGACGCCGAGACATTCGTCCGGTTGGGCGGAGAGGGCTTCTCGGCAGTGAGAGACGATTCGGCATTTACATTCACCGCGCGTCTCTCCCCGGCGAACGGGCATGCATGCGAGTTCATCGTTGCGTGCGGAGAGCGACCCGAACAGCTCGACGCCCCGCAGGCTCCCCCCCTTCCCCCACTCCCGGCGGAGGTCCCTCACCTCACGCTCACCGGATTTGAGTCAACTGCCGGATTCTTCGCCTCTGTGCCGGGAGTCGTCCGCTCGGCCACACTCCGCGACTCTGGTATGACGCGCGCCAGCACCGGCGCATACTACTGGATCTGGGCATGGGACAGCATGGTGACGGCGCTCGAGATGCCCCTCTGGGGAAACCCCGGCGGCGCCGCGCAGGTTGCCCGGTTTGTCAACGCGCACAGAGACGAGGGGGGCGCAATACCAGCCAGGTGGACGCGCGCACTCGAGGCGCTTGATACACCCCCGCGGGGCGCGCTCGACTTCCTCCTGCTTCTCCTGGCGGTGCGGTGCGCGCATGAAGGCACAGATTGCCTGGCCGAGGTCTACCCGCATGCCGCAGCACACCTGGATGCCGCCGCACGCACGGCCGATCGGCGCGGGCTTGCACCCAATATCGGATTTTACCCTGATCTCCCGGTCGCATTCGGCAGAACGGAGCAGAGCGCGGTCGCAATGGAGACGGGCGCCCTGTACGCGTTCTGCCGCCTCATGGAGGCGCTTGCCCGGGCGCGGGGGGACGAGCCCCGCGCGCGCACGGCACTCGAGCTGGCAGGACGCATACAGTCGTCGTTCGCGGCCACGTACTTCGATACCGCAGCGGGATTCTTCATCGATGCCGTCGATGTCGAGGGGGGGAGGAGGAACGACGCGAGGCCGCTCTTCACGCTCCTCTTCCTGCAAACACCCCTCGGCGTTCCCCTCCTCCGCCCGCACACGGCCGAAGCCGCGGCATTCGCGCGGAGATACCTTCAGAGCCCGTTCGGCACACGACTGCTCCCGGCCGGAGACAGGCGTTCACAGTCAGAAGACGCGCTCTCATCCTGGTATCCTCACTGGGACGTCTACCTCCTCACGCTGTTCCGCCGGGGAAAGGAGCGCTCAGGGATCATCACGTGGCTCAGTGCGGTGGAGCGTCTCCTCGGCCGGCTGGGCTACGTGCCCGAATTCATGAGGATGGAAGGACTCTCCGGTGACGACCCGGAGGTCTGGAGGCGTCACGGCGCCGCAACCAACCTGAACTGCGCGACGGGGTGGTTCCGGGCGATCCTGGAAGGGCTTTTCGGGCTCGAATTCGACACGGGCGGGATGGCGGTCGTGCCCCTGGACCTGGACATTCCGCCTCTCACCCTGAACGGGCTGCGCTACCGCGGATCAGCGTGGACGATACGCGTCGAGCGGAAGGGGGGCGGCACGCCGGAACTTTCTGTCGACGGTGAACGCCTCACGGGATGCACAAAGATTCCGCGCCGGTTCTACGACGGCGGATCGCACAGGCTCGACATCTCGTACACGGACGCGGCGAAGGCTCCCCTCTTCACGGAGATCGTCAACGCGGAAGTGATCGAAGCGGAGGGGAGTGCCGACCGGGCGTGTGTGCGGGTGAACGGATTCGGCACCGTCGACGTTGCGTTCGCGGCGGAGGGCGACTGTGCCTTCCGGGTCGACGGAACAGCAGCGGCGTTTTCCGTCGAACCCGGCACGGGGACCCGCTACGCACAGCTGGCGCTCAGCGGAACACACACAATCGCGCTCATAATGGCGGAGAAGGAATCCTGATGGCCACCAGAAAACAGCACACCACGAAGAGGATCGTGCGGGTGAGCGCCGTCCAGCTCCCCGCGTTTCCGGAGGGGAAGACATTCCGCGGGCGTCAGAGAAAGAACACGGAGGCGATCCTGAGCATGCTCAGGACCGCCGGCGAGCGGCATTCCGATCTCGCCCTCTTCGGAGAATACGCGAACCTCTCGCACCGGACCTGGTCAGACAACCGGAAAGAGTACGTGCCCGAACCGGTGCCGGGACCGCTCACGCGGGCCGTCGGGAACCTCGCCCGGCGCTACCAGATGAACGTCGCCTTCCCGCTGTTCGGGACATGGCGGGGCGAGCTGTCGAGCCACGTGGTGATCTTCAACAGGAAAGGGCATATCGCCGGATGCTACCAGAAGTCGCACCCGACGGAACCGGAGCAGCGGGCCGGCATACGGCCCGGACGCGAGATTCCCGTCTTCACCCTCGACTGCGCGCGCATCGGGATCATGACGTGCATGGACATCGAGTACCCCGAAGTCGCGCAGGTCCTCATGCTCCGGGGAGCGGAGATCCTCCTCTTTCCGCACGTGCAGGGATCATGGGGGGAAGTGGACTGGGAAATCCGCTACAGGGCGCGGGCGGTGGACACGGGACTCTACTGCGTGTCGGCATGCTACGGATACGAGAACGGCCAGTGGATGCCGGGGAAGATGATCGGGAGGACGAGCGTTATCGGCCGCGACGGGCTGGTAATCGCCGATCTTGGCCGCTCGATCGGCGTGCTGACGACCGACCTGGACCTGGCCTCGGGGCGTGTGACACAGTTCTATTTCGACCGGGCGCTGCCGCGGACGCTGGCCGTCACGGCATCGCGCCGGGCCGAGCTGTACGGCGATCTGACCGACACCTCGTTCGCGTCGCGCGCCTCGCGCGCCATCAGGGAGCTGCCTGCTCCCCCGGACCGGGCCCGCGGAGGGAACCGAGAGACTTCCGGGACAGGAAAAGCATGAACGCCCCGAACAGGAGCATTGCTCCTCCCCACCAGAGATTGATGTTGATGCCGAGCGAGCGGGTGTAGAGGGCGGGATCGGAGAGCGCCCCGAAGAGGACGAGGAGCACCCCGATCACGGAAAACAGGAGGCCGATCGGCAAACGGATGTCGATGTGCACGTGTCCCCTCACCAGAATGCGATGTAACAGGCGGCTCCCGCCGCAAGGACGCAGGCGCCGAGCACCCACGGCTCGCTGTACCAGGAGATCCCGGTCTCTTTCACCCGGGGGGTGAGCGAGTAGACGAGGCCCCGCAGCTCTTCGTCAGTTTTCTTCCTCTCCGTCAGGAGCGACACAATGACCGTGAGGAGGAAGCAGGCCACCCAGGCACAGATCGCCGTCCAGAAGTTCTGCGCCATCTCGCTCGGATACGTCCGCAGCACCCCCCCCAGCCACCCTCCCTTCAGCCACGTCGCCGCCCCGGCGGGGACAGTCAGACCGTGGTGGAGCGCCGCCGCGGCCGTTCCTCCGAGGAGCCCGGTAAATGCGCCGTGCCCGGTCGTCCGCTTCCAGAACATCCCCAGCACGAAGACGGCAAACAGCGGGGCATTGACGAACGCGAACACGAGCTGGAGCATGTCCATGATATCGTTGAAGCCCGCCGTCACATACGCGGCGGCCACGCTCAGCGCGATCCCGCACACGGTGGCGACGTGTCCCATGGACAGGTAGTGCGCGTCCGGCTTCCCCGGCCGGATGTAGCTCTGATAGATGTCGTACGTCCAGACCGTGTTGAAGGCGGTGACGTTCCCCGCCATGCCGGACATGAACGACGCCATCAGCGCGGTCAGGCCGAGCCCCAGCACACCCGACGGGAGGTAGTGGCCCAGCATCATCGGGATGGCCATGTCGTAGTCGTACGATCCATCCTTGGCGGGGAGCACAACACCCGTGCTGCCGGCTCCTTTCGTGAGCGCGATGGCGATCATCCCCGGAAGTATCACAAGGACGGGGAAAAGCATCTTGGGGACGGCGGCGATCAGCGGGGTGCGGCGGGCCGCGGACATCGAGCGGGCGGCAAGCGCGCGCTGCACGACCAGGAAGTCCGTGCACCAGTACCCGAACCCGAGCACGAAGACCAGCCCGAAGGCCATGCCGAACCACTCCACGCCCATCGGATTGCGGCCGGCCTCCCCCATGATCCCCCACGTCCGCGTCCAGGCATCCGGCCGGTACCCCGCACCCACGGCCACCGCCGAGAGGCGCGACTGCACGCCGGACCACCCCCCCGCATCCTTCAACGCAAGGAACACCAGGGGAAGAAATCCCGCCACGATCAGGAAGAACTGCAGGACCTCGTTATAGATGGCGGAGGTGAGCCCGCCCATGAAGATATAGAGGAGGACGATCAGCGCCGAGATCAGGATGCTCGCGTTGAAATCCCAGCCGAGCATGACGCCCAGGAGCTTCGCCAGCGCGTACATCGAAATGCCGCTCGAGAACACGGTCATCACGGCAAACGAGATCGCGTTGAAGCCCCGGGTCTTCTCGTCGTAGCGGAGCTTCAGGTATTCAGGGACGGAGCGGACGCGCGCGCCGTAGTAGAACGGCATCATGAACACGCCCACGAAGACCATCGCGGGAATCGCCCCCCAGTAGAAGTGGGCGGTCATCATGCCGTACTTCGCCCCCGAGGCCCCCATGCCGATCACCTCCTGGGCCCCCAGGTTGGCCGAGAGAAACGCGAGCCCGGTGATCCATGCGGGCAGTGCCCGCCCCGAGAGGAAGAAATCCTCCCCCGTCCGGATGAACGGCCTCAGGAGCCAGCCGATCCCGGTGACGCAGAGGAAGTATGCCGCGAGGATGACGTAGTCGATCGTGCCGGGGTGGACACCCGCCATGCTCACTCCTGGATTTTTGCCAGGATGTCCTTCACCATGTCGCGGTGGACGGTGAGCGTGAGCATCTTCAGCCTGACGTAGTCTTCTCTGTAGAAGTAGTAGCCGGGGTGCGTGTTGTTCCGGGACCCGGATCCCGAGTCCTTCACCAGGTACCAGTCCTTCCCGTCCCGCTCGGCGTACCCGACGATGTGGATGCCGTGGTCGTCACCCGTCGTCCCGTTGCTGAACCGGAACTGTCGTGCGGACTCGTCGATGGCATCCGCGGGGATGTCGAACGACGGGATCACCGCGACCCCGGCGTGCCCGTCGAGCCCGGGCTCGGACGTGTCCCCCCCGATGCAGATCGTGTGGCCGCTGCGAACCGCCTTCCTGATGACGCGCATGAAATCCTCCAGCGGCACGTTGCAGTAGTCCCTGCTGTGCCACCAGTTGTCGCCGACGGGGTATTCCACCTTCGCGTAGTAAGGGAACTCCATGAGCGACATGACCTCGACGTAGTCGTCCAGGTTGAGGCGGACGACGCCGGCCAGGTACTGCTGCGGCGTCATGGCGATGCCGTCGACCTGAACGGAGGCCGGGGGCGCCCCGAGGTAGTGGTCCAGCATGCCCCGGATCGTGGTGAGCACCGTCTGCTCATTCCACGCGTTCTGAGCCTTGACGCCCATGAGGTACGCGCGCATCTCCGCGAAGAGCGCAGTGTGATCGTGGTACTTCCTCCCGGGCAGGAGGCCGGTGTACGCCGCGCCGGGCACGATGCCGTACTGCTTCCAGATCCTCACGACGGCGTTGGACTCGGAGCCCTCGCCGAATTCAGACTCCCCGCGCGTGCGGACGAATTCCCTCGCCTTTTCGACGTACTCCCAGTACACCGTGTAGAGCTCCGAGAGCTTGAGCTGCCGCTTTGTCAGCCGCGCAATCTCCGATTCGAAGTAGGAGGTGGCAGAGAAGCACCAGCACATGCCGGAGAGCCCCTGCGACACGGGCGGGTTGTGCCACTGCTGCGTGAAGCCGGCGGGACTCGCCGGCGCATTGACACCCGCAAACGACATCCTGAGCTCGCGCCGCGGTTTCTCCGGCTTCGCCGTGACGGCGGCGGACTCCTTTTTGATCGTATCCAGGAATTCGTTCACCGGCGCTGTGAACACCGCCGTGTCCTTCCGGGCCGTCTGGGCGAACACGAGGCCCGTGACCGGGAGGAGGCAGATCAATGCGCGAAGAGCATTTGAGTTCATTGCAGGCTCCTTAGTGTGAGATCACTCCCCCGGTGTGCTTCGGATGTACTCGCCCAGCAGCCGGGCCATCACGAGAAACTTCTTCTGCGCGCCCCGGTGCCAGGCCCCGTCGTCCGGCATGTCGTCCCAGCCCGCGTCGGGCCCGCGCGATGTCTGGAGGTTGAGAAACCTCACCCGCTCCTTGCCTTCCCGGACATCGACGCTCATCCTGAACGAGAGCCCGGCCTGGACCGAGTCGCCGTCGGCGGTCATCGTCGTAACGCCGTTGGCGATGATCGTCCCCGTGCCGGCGTCTTCGGTCTGGACCACCTTCGAGGGGGAGCGGAGGTTGTTCAGGATCCAGTTCATCGTCCGGTCGTAGAGCTGCTGTTTCGAATGACCGGAGAAATCGAAGATGAACTCGTGGTTCATCTCTTCCCGTGTCGCCGTCTGCGCCCCGGCCGGCGCCGCCCCCGCGGAGAGGGCGACCGCAAGCGCGATCACATGGAAACGCTTCATGAGTGGATTCCTGCCTCCCGCCGTGACGTCATGATCGCTCCTTCACCATCTCCCCCACCTCACCGAGGAGACGTGCGATCTCCTCGTCGCTGTTGTACAGAGAAACCCCGACGCGTGTCACGCCCCCCGCAGCCTGGAGGCCGAGGACTTCCATGGGTCTGACCGCGTAAAAGTTGCCGTCCCACGTGCAGATCCCCTTCCGCCCGAGCCGCGCGGACACGTCGGCAGGGCGCATGCCTTCCACGGTGAACGATACGGTGGGCGCCCGCCGGGGGAGATCGAACGAAGGGCCGTGCACGACGACGCGGTCAAGACCGCGGAGCCCGTCGTACAGCCGCCGCGCCAGACGGTGCTCGTGACCGCCAATCGCCTCCATCCCGCTCACGATCCGCGTCCGGAGGCCGGTCCCGGCCCCGAACGTCGCGATGTAGTCGACTGCCGCAGC
>Ga0335071_10003455_pt1 | contig 16637 bp, 17 predicted proteins | sample Lox_Sample_15_FD_206724 | JGI IMG/M metagenome (GOLD analysis project Ga0335071, IMG submission 206724) | Soil microbial communities from Loxahatchee National Wildlife Refuge, Florida, United States - Lox_Sample_1.5 | ecosystem: Environmental > Terrestrial > Soil > Wetlands | place: USA... | reverse complement strand
TCGAGCCCGGCGGCTGCTTCGTCGTCGAGGTCCAGCTTCCCGAGCTCCAGCGGCTCCCGTCCGGCGAGGTCTTTCGCCCGTTCACCGTCGCGCCGACACGCGTCGGGATCGACGAGTACGACATCGCGAACCAGGGCCTGATCTCGCACCACTACCGCGTCGTCGACGGCGAGCTCGAGCGGCTGTCGATGCCGTTCCGCTACGTGTGGCCGGCGGAGCTCGACCTGATGGCGCGGCTCGCCGGGATGCGGCCGCGCGAGCGGTGGGGCGGCTGGCGCCGCGAGCCGTTCACGAGCGAGAGCGCGACGCTCGTCGGCGTCTGGGAGCTCTAGCTCGCGGCGGCGGCCGGCCGGTTCACGAACACGTTGTCGAGCGCCGAGCTGAGCCCGACCGCGAGCGCGCCGCTCAGCACCGCGGCGTCGCCGAGGCTCGAGATCTCGACGCGCGGCGGGTACGGAAGCCAGTCCGCGAGCAGCGGCCGGATCGCGTCGAGGAGCTGGAGGTTCGCGCCGACGCCGCCGCCGAGCACGACGAGCCCGACGTCCGTCACCGCCGCGACCGGGACGATGTGCAGCGCGATCCGCCGCGCCTCCTCCGCGACGACGGCGCGCGCCACCGCGTCGCCCGCGCGTGCCGCGGCGAAGATCGAGCGGCCGTCGTACGGCGGCGCGAGCCGCGTCGTCACCCCGGACTCGGTCGCGAGCTTCTCCGCGACGGCCGACAGCGCCGCTGCGCACGGGTCGATGTCCTGCTCGAGCCCCGCCGCCGCGTAGTCGAGCTCGCCGGCCGCGCCGTTGTGGCCGCGGTGCAGCTGCCCGCCGAGGACGACGCCCGCGCCGAGGCCGGTGCCGATCGACAGGAACACGAAGTCGTCGACGCCGTGCGCCGCGCCGCGCCACCGCTCGCCGAGCGCCGCGAGGTTGATGTCGTTCCACACCGTGACAGGCAGCCCGAGCGCGTCGCCGAGCTCGCTCCCGAAGCGCCGCCCCTCGAGCTTCGCGACGTTCGCGACGAGGCGGACGCGATCGCGGTCCGGTTCCACCGCGCCGGGGACGCCGACGACGACGCCGTCGATCGGCACGCCCTCGAGACCGGCCGACGCCACGAGCGAGTCGCGGAGGTCCGCGACCGACGCGAGCACCGCGTCCGCATCCGCCTCCCCGTTGCCGATGCTCCGCAGCTCGAGGTCCTGGCGGGCGCGCACCTCGCCGCGCAGGTCGCAGAGCGCCGCGCGGAGGAAGCGCGCGCCGAGGTCGAGCCCGAGCACGAGCGCCGCCTCCGGGACGGGCTCGTAGAAGACCGCGCCGTACGTCGGCCCCTCGGACGCCGCGGGCGCCTCCCGCACGAGCCCCGCCTCGAGCAGCGCGACGAGCGCGAGCGAGACGGTCGGCTTCGAGATCCCGGCCCGCCGGGCGATCTCCGCCCGCGAGATCGGCGCGCCCTCCCGGATCGTCTCGAGCACGGTCCGCTCGTTGAGGCGCTTCAAGAGCGGCGGGGTCGCACGCGGCGCCGTCATCTCGTAAAAGAGACTAACCTCCTTCCGAAATCTCGACAAGGTTGACTCCGGATCGCCAAAGGCGTATACACGCTCATCGTAAGGATCTCTAACGAGAGTTCTCGGGAGGGAACGATGAGACGAATGCGTTGGGCGGCCGTCCTCGCCTGTGTCGTCGTCGTCGGGGCGAGCTCCGCCGCCGGCTCGGACGCCGCGCCGGCCGCGCCCACGAAGCTGACGATCTGGGTCGGCTGGAGCGCCCGCGAGCTCGGCGTCTTCAAGCAGGTCGTCGCCGAGTACGACAAGAACAACCCGAACGTCACCGTCAACGTCGTCGGCTCGATCAACGACAACAAGATCGTCGCGGCGATCCGCGCGGGCGCCGCGCCGGACGTCGTCAGCTCGTTCAACTCCTACAACGTCGGCACGTTCTGCGGGTCGGGAGGCTGGATCAACCTCGCGCCGTTGATGGCGCAGAGCCACATCAGCGCCGCGATGTTCCCGCCGGCGACGCGCTACTACACGCAGTACAACGGCGTCCGCTGCGCGCTGCCGCTGCTCGCCGACACGTACGGCCTCTACTACAACAAGGACCTCTTCGCGAAGGCCGGGATCAAGGGCCCGCCGAAGACGATGTCGGAGCTCGCCGCCGACGCGAAGAAGCTCACCGTCCGGAGCTCGAACGGGAAGATCTCGGTGGCCGGGTTCGACCCGTTCATCGGCTTCTACGAGAACACGCCGGAGCGGTGGATCACCTCGTTCGGCGGCAAGTGGCAGGACGCGAAGGGCAATGCGATCCTCGCGCAGGATCCCGCGTGGACGAAGTGGCTCAACTGGCACAAGAGCCTCGTCGACTGGTACGGCTACTCGAACCTCGTGAAGTTCCAGGCAGGCGTCGGCCAGGAGTTCTCCGCCTCGAACGCGTTCGAGGCCGGCAAGCTCGCGATGAACTTCGACGGCGAGTGGCGCGTCGCGTTCATCCAGGCCGAGCACCCGAACCTGAACTACGCGACCGCTCCGATGCCCGTCGACGACGCGCATCCCGAGCTGTACGGCCAGGGCTACATCAACGGGACGATCATCGGGATCCCGAAGAACGGCAAGAACACCGCCGCCGCGTGGGCTCTCGTGAAGTACCTGACGACGAACTCGCACGCCCTCGCCGAGCTGTCGAACGGCCTGCGGAACGTCCCGACGACGTCGGCGTCGGGCCGCTCGCCGGAGATCAAGCCCGACGCGCACTTCGCGACCTTCATCAAGATCTTCAACAACATGCATTCGACGACGTCGCCGATCACGGCCGCCGGCGTCTCGTACACGAACCTCGTGCAGCAGTTCGCGACGAAGTGGCAGGCCGGCCAGGTGAAGAACCTCCAGGCCGGGCTGACGCAGCTCGACAAGCAGCTCGACGCCCTCGTCAGCCAGGCAAAGGGGCCGGGAGTGCCGTGAGCTCGGCCGTTCTGACGGTCGACCGCCGACGAGCCAGGAGGAGAGCAGCGTGGCGCCGCCGCGGGCTCGTGCTCCTGTTCCTCGCCCCCTGGCTCGTCGGCTTCACCGTGTTCTTCGCGTACCCGCTCGTGACGAGCGCGTACCTCTCGTTCACCCACTACGACCTGCTCTCGCCGCCGCGCTGGGTCGGCTTCGCGAACTACCACTATCTCTTCCGCGAGGACCCGCAGGTCTGGACGGCGGTGAAGAACACGCTGTGGCTGATCGTCGTGCTCGTGCCGCTCCAGGTGCTGTTCGCGTTCGGGCTCGCGGTGATGGTGACGCGCGCAAGGATGGGCGTCGGCATCTTCCGGACGATCTTCTACCTGCCCGCGCTCGCGCCGCCCGTCGCCGCAACGCTCGGGTTCGTGTACATCCTCAACCCGGTCACGGGCCCGGTGAACACGATCCTCGGCCACCTCGGGATCCAGGGGCCGCTCTGGTTCCAGGACCCGCACTGGGCGAAGCCGTCGCTCGTCGGGCTCGGCCTCTGGGGCGTCGGGACGGTGATGGTGATCTTCCTCGCCGCGGTGCTCGACGTGCCGCGCCAGCTCTACGAGTCGTCCGAGCTCGACGGCGCCGGCTCGTGGGCGCGCCTCCGCTGGGTGACGCTGCCGACGATCAGCCCCGTGCTGCTCTTCGCCGTCGTGCTCGGCGTGATCCAGGCGCTCCAGTACTTCACGCAGGCGTACGTCGCCGCGGGCGTCGCGTCGGGGCAGGCGTCGCAGGCGGCGGACGTGACGGCGGTGTCGCTCGGGTACCCGCTCGACTCGACGCTCTTCTATCCCGTGCTCCTCTACCAGCACGGGTTCACCGACTTCCAGATGGGCTACGCGTCGGCGATGGCGATGCTCCTGCTCGGCGTCTCGTTCGCCGTAACGCTCGTGATCATCGTCAACTCGCGGAAGTGGGTGCACTACGGAGGCGCGACGCGATGACGAGCGCCACGGCGACCGCAACGCCCGACGCGACGACGTTCGTGCGCCGGAAGCCGCCGCGCGCGGTCCGCCGCCGCCGCCTCCTCGTGATCGTCGCGGACCACAGCCTCCTCATCGCCCTGGCGATTGCGTTCCTCGCGCCGTTCATCTTCATCGCGTTCACGGCGCTCATGTCGAACGACCAGGCACTCTCGGCGCGGATGTGGCCGCACCCGTTCGAGTGGTCGAACTTCACCGACGTCTTCACGAAGGCGCCGTTCATGACGTGGGTCGGGAACACGCTCGAGTACTCGATCCTCGCGACGATCGGCGTCGTCGTGTCGAGCGTCCCCGTCGCGTACGCGTTCGCGAAGCTCCACTGGCGCGGGCGCGACGCGATGTTCATCGTCGTGCTCGTCGCGCTGATGCTGCCGCCGCAGGTGACGGTCGTGCCGCTCTACGTGATGTGGGCGAAGTTCCACCCGTTCGGGTTCAACTTCATCGGGACGCTCTGGCCGGTGATCATCCCGAACTGGTTCGGCGACGCCTTCTCGATCTTCCTCCTGCGCCAGTTCTTCCTCACGATCCCGGACGAGTATCTCGACGCGGCGCGCGTCGACGGCTGCGGCGAGGTGCGGATCCTCGTCACCGTCGTCACGCGGCTCGCGAAGCCGGCGATCGCCGCAGTCGCGCTCTTCTCGTTCCTCTACACGTTCAACGACTTCTTCCTGCCGCTCCTCTACACCGGCGAGAACTCGGGCCACTGGGTGCTGTCGATCGGGCTCTCGGAGTTCCGCTCGCTCCACCAGGTGCAGTGGAACCTGACGATGGCGGCGACACTGCTCGTCATGGCGCCGGTGATCATCGTCTTCTTCCTCGCGCAGAGGGCGTTCGTCGAGGGCGTGACGCTGACCGGGGTGAAGGGATGAAGCTTGCGGTCGTCGGAGCCGGGTCGACGTACACGCCCGAGCTCGTGTCGGGTCTCTCGCGCGTGCCGGTGACCGAGCTCGCGCTGATGGACGTCGACGCGGAGCGGCTCGACGTCGTCGGCGGGCTCGCGCGCCGGATGCTCGACCGTGCGGGCTACGAGGGCGGGCTGATGCCGACCTCCGATCTCGACGCGGCGGTCGACGGCGCGTCGTTCGTCCTGCTCCAGATCCGCGTCGGCGGGCAGGCGGCGCGGCTCGAGGACGAGACGGCGCCGCTCCCGTGCGGCTGCATCGGCCAGGAGACGACCGGCGCCGGCGGCTTCGCGAAGGCGATGCGCACGGTTCCCGTCGTGCTCGAGATCGCGGAGCGGGTTCGCGCACGCTCGGAGCCCGGCGCGTGGATCGTCGACTTCACGAACCCCGTCGGAATCGTGACGCGCGCGCTCCTCGACGCGGGCCACCGCGCGGTCGGGCTCTGCAACGTCGCGATCGGCTTCCAGCGCGCGTTCGCGCGGCTGCTCGGCGTCGAGCCGGAGCGGATCGTCGTCGACCAGGTCGGCCTGAACCACCTCACGTGGATCCGCGCGGTGCAGGTCGACGGCTCCGACGTGCTCCCGCTGCTGCTCGCGGCGCACGGCGACGCGCTCGCCGACGAGGTCGGGCTGCCGCGCCGGCTGCTCGAGGAGCTCGGCGCGATCCCGTCGTATTACCTGAAGTACTTCTACGAGCACGACCGCGTGCTCGCGGATCAGCAGGTCGAGACGCCGCGCGCCGCCGTCGTCGCGGAGATCGAGCGCGAGCTGCTCGAGCTGTACCGCGACCCGAGCCTCGCCGAGAAGCCCGCGCTGCTCGAGCAGCGCGGCGGCGCGTTCTACAGCGAGGCCGCGGTCGGGCTCGTGTCGTCGCTCGTCTCCGGTGACGGCGCGGTGCACGAGGTGGACGTTCGCAACGACGGGACGCTCGCCGGGCTCGCGGACGACGACGTCGTCGAGGTCCCGGCCCGCGTGACGGGCGCCGGTATCGAGCCGCTCCCGCAGGAGCCGCTCGCGCCCGAGCTGCTCGGGCTCGTGCAGCACGTCGCGGCGTACGAGCGGCTGACGGTCGAGGCGGCGACGACGCGCGACATCGTCGTGGCACGGAAGGCGCTCCTCGCGCATCCGCTGATCGGACAGATCGAGATGGTGGACGAGCTGCTCGAGCGGCTGCTGATCGCACCACGGACGGTCGCGTGAGCGGACGCGTCGTCCTCGCCGTCGACGGCGGCAACTCGAAGACCGACCTCGCGCTCGTGCGCGAGGACGGGGAGCTGCTCGCGCTCGCGCGCGGCGGCGGCAGCTCGCCCCACCAGCTCGGGATCGACCGCGCGTTCGACGTGCTCGGCGAGCTCTTCGCACGCGCGGTCGAGGAGGCGCGCGTCGAGGCGCCGGTCGCGTGCGCGCAGGTTCTTCTGGCCGGAGTGGACTTCCCGCGCGAGGTGAACGCCGCGGTCGAGCACGCGGCGAACCGCGGCTGGGCGCTCCACACGACGGTCGGCAACGACACGTTCGCCGTGCTCCGCGCCGGCACCGACCGCGGCTGGGGCGTCGCGATCGTCTGCGGCGCGGGGATCAACTGCGTCGGCGTCGCGCCGGACGGACGGCACACGCGCTTCCCCGCGCTCGGGCCGACGACCGGCGACTGGGGCGGCGGCTACGACCTCGGGATCGCCGCCGTCTCGGCGGCGGCGCGGAGCGAGGACGGTCGCGGGCCGGTCACGTCGCTCGAGCGCGCGGTGCCCGCGCACTTCGGCTGCACGTCGCCGAGCGAGCTCGCGGAGTCGATCCACTTCGGCGCGATCGCCGAGCGCCGCGTCGTCGAGCTCGCACCGATCGTCCTGGCGGAGGCGGCGGACGACCCGGTCGCGGCATCGATCCGCGACAGGCTCGCGGGCGAGGTCGTCGCGCTCGCGCGCGTCGCGCTCGCGCGGCTCGACCTGACCGAGGAGTCCGTGGACGTCGTGCTCGGCGGCGGGCTCTTCCAGTCGGGCGACGCGGGTCTCGTCGCGGCGGTCGCGGCCGGCCTCGGCGAGGTCGCTCCGCGCACGACGCTCCGCGTCGCGGAGGCACCGCCGGTCCTCGGCGCGGCGCTGCTCGGGCTCGACGAGCTCGGCGCGCCGCCGGCCGCGCTCGCGCGGCTGCGCAGGGCACTTGCGGCGCCGGAGCCCGTGAGGTCGAGCGGTGGCTGACGTCCGCTTCGTCCAGGCGACCCGGATCTATCCCGGCACCGACGCGCCGGCAGTGAACGCGCTCGACCTCCACGTCGAGGACGGCGAGTTCATGGTGCTCGTCGGCCCGTCGGGCTCCGGCAAGACGACCGCGCTCCGGATGCTCGCCGGCCTCGAGGAGGTCGACGGCGGCGCGATCCTCATCGGCGAGCGCGACGTCACCGACGTGCAGCCGAAGAAGCGCGACGTCGCGATGGTCTTCCAGAACTACGCGCTCTACCCGTACCTCACCGTCGCCGCGAACATCGCGTTCCCGCTGCGGATGGCGCGCGTGCAGCGCGGCGAGCGCGACAGGCGCACGCGCGAGGTCGCCGAGATGCTCGGGCTGACGGAGTACCTCGAGCGGAAGCCCGGCCAGCTCTCCGGCGGCCAGCGCCAGCGCGTCGCGATGGGCCGCGCGATCATCCGCCAGCCGTCCGTCTACCTCATGGACGAGCCGCTCTCGAACCTCGACGCGAAGCTCCGCGTCCAGATGCGCGCCGACATCGCCGCGCTGCAGGACCGCCTCGGCGTGACGACGGTCTACGTGACGCACGACCAGGCCGAGGCGATGACGCTCGGGCACCGCGTCGCGGTGCTCCACAACGGCTTCCTCCAGCAGTGCGACACGCCGCGCGCGCTCTACGAGCGGCCGGCGAACAGCTTCGTCGCGTCCTTCATCGGCTCGCCGTCGATGAACCTCCTGCCGGTCCCGCTCGGAGCGAACGGCTCGGTCTCGCTCGGCGGGGTCGAGGTGCCGCTGCCGGAGACCGTGCGCGCGGCCGCGGCCGCGGGCGGCTGGAGCGAGCTGACGCTCGGGATCCGCCCGGAGTGCCTCGAGCTCGCCCCGGACGGGATCGCCGCCGAGATCGAGGTGGTCGAGGAGATCGGCGCCGACGCGTACCTCTTCTGCGTCGCCGACGTCTTCGGCGAGCGGATGAAGCTCGTCGCCCGCGCCGAGACGAAGACCGCGCCGGCCCGCGGCACGCACGTCACGCTCCGCCCGAAGCCGGACGAGGCGCACCTCTTCGACCCGGTCGAGGGCGCCCGGCTCGGCTGACGGCGCGCGGCGCTACTCGTTGTCGTGGTCGCGCTCGCAGAAGTCGGGGCACGTGCACTCCGCGAGGTCGGCCGTCGCAACGGCTCCCTCGGCGGCGAGGACGGGCTCCGGCTCGTCGAGCGCGACGGAGGAAAGCGGCTTGAGCTGCATTCTCGGATCCTAGATGGCCGCATCGGACGGATGCAAGGGCCAATACGGGCGATCTCGGGTCCAAGAGACGACGTGCCAGGTTTTACGAGTTTTCGGCGGGAATTGTTCGGGAAGTTGGAGGAATTACCCCGTTCGGGTCATGACACCCGTCGGGCCCGGCTGCTTCGATGGGCCCTGCCCAACGACAGAGCGGCCGCTTTTTCCATGCGGCTGCGCCCGTGCCGAAGGGAATCCTCCTCATGCGGAACATCCGGTTCCTCCTCCTGTTGCTGTCCGTCGCACTCGCGCTGGCGGTGGCGTTCGTGCGGCCGCTCCCGAGCCGGGGCGCCGACATCGTCCCCGACCCGACCGACGGCCCGCCCAGCCCGACGGAACCGACCCCGACCCCCGCGCCCGTCCCGTTCAGCCAGGCGTTCCCCGCGAAGAGGGCGAAGCGCCGGCTCCTCGCGGCGCAACAGCAGCTCCTCGTCGGGGAGAAGGCCGCGACGTTCGCCCGGAGGCTCCTCGGCGTGCCGTACCGCTACGGCGGCAGCTCGCCGCGGACGGGCTTCGACTGCTCCGGCTTCGTGCGCTACGTCTACGCGCACTTCGGCGTCTCCCTGCAGCACTCGAGCTTCGCCGACTACTGGCGCGGCCGGAAGATCGGCCGCTGGGCGATGAAGCCGGGCGACCTCGTCTTCTTCGACGGCCAGGGCCACGTCGGCATCTACCTCGGCCACAACCGCTTCATCCACGCCCCGCACACCGGCACCGTCGTCTCGATCTCGACGATGACGGGCTGGTACGGCGCCCGCTTCGACGGCGCGCGGCGCGTCTCCTAGCAGGGCTGCGACACTTCGTCGCATGGCGACGACCGCGGCGCCGGCCGGGCTGACGCAGCGCGAGGCCGAGCGAAGGCTCGACGCGCGGCCGCCCGACGTCGAGGAGTCGAGCCGCTCCTACAAGAGCATCGTCGTCGCGAACGTCTTCACGATCTTCAATCTCATCCTGCTCGTCTTCGGGGTCGTGACGCTGATCTTCGGAGCGGCGGCCGACGCGCTGTTCCTCGCGATCCTCGTCGCGAACTCGCTGATCGGGATCGCGCAGGAGATCCGGGCGAAGCGCGCGCTCGACCGGCTCGCGGCGCTCGTCGCGCCGACCGCGACGGTCGTCCGCGACGGCGAGCCGCGGCGGCTCCACGTCGGGCACGTCGTCGAGGGCGACCTCGTCCTGCTGGAGCCGGGCGACCAGGTCGTCGGCGACGGGCAGCTCCGGCGCAGCAACGGGCTCGCGCTCGACGAGTCGATCCTCACGGGCGAGTCGGCGCCGGTGATGCGTGCCGCCGGCGACGAGATCCGCTCCGGGTCGTTCGCCGTCGAGGGAACCGGCGCGTACGTCGTCACCGCGGTCGGCGACAAGAGCTACGCGGTGCGCATCGCCGGCGAGGCGCGCGCATTCCGCCACCCGCGCTCGCCGCTCGAGCAGTCGTTCAACCGGCTGCTGCTCGTGCTGTCCGCCGTGCTCGTCGCGCTCGGCGTCGCGCTCGTGTGGACGCTCTGGCGGCGGCACACGCCGATCCACGCCGCGACGACGACGACGGTCGCCGCGGTCGTGACGCTCGTTCCGGAGGGACTGATCCTGCTCACGAGCCTCACGTTCGCGGTCGCCGCGATCAAGATGACGCGCCGCGGCGCGCTCGCGCAGCAGCTGAACGCGATCGAGTCGCTCGCGGCGGTCGACACGGTCTGCCTCGACAAGACCGGAACGCTGACGGACGCGAACCTCCGCATCGAGCGGTTCGTTCCCGCGTCCGGCGTCGACGAGCGCGAGCTCGAGCATGCGTTCGCGCGCTACGCCGCGGCGAGCGCGGTCCGGAACGCGACGATCGAGGCGCTCGACGACGAGGAGCTCGAGCCGGAGGAGGCGCTCGACGAGGTGCCGTTCTCGTCGTCGCGGCGCTGGAGCGCGCTCGAGCTCCACGACGGCGTCTACGTGCTCGGCGCGCCGGAGCTCTTCCCGCTCGACGGGCTCGCGGAGACGGCGGACGACGAGTCGGCGGCGGGACGGCGCGTCGTCGCGCTCGGGACGGCCTCGACGTTCCCGGACGGCGACGCGCCGTCCGGGCTGCGGCCGCTCGGGCTCGCGGTGCTCGCGGAGGAACTGCGCGACGAGGCGTTCGAGGCGGTCGCCTACCTCCAGTCGCAGGGCGTCCGCGTGATCGTGATCTCCGGCGACCGGCCGTCGACCGTCGCGGCCGTCGCGGCCGACGCGGGCGTCGAGATGACCGCGCCGCCGCTCGACGGCACCGACCTTCCGGCCGACGGCGCGACGCTGCGGCGGCTGCTCGCCGAGCACTCGGTGATCGGACGCATCGCACCGCAGGACAAGAAGCGCGTCGTCGAGGCACTCGCGGCCGAGGGGCATTACGTCGCGATGATCGGCGACGGCGTGAACGACGTGCCGGCGCTGAAGGCCGCGCGGCTCGCGATCGCGCAGGGCAGCGGCGCGCAGATGGCGCGGAGCGTCGCCGACCTCGTCCTCGTCCGCGGCGACTTCGAGAGCATCCCGGCGCTGCTTGCCGAGGGACGGCAGGTGCTGCGGAACCTCCAGCGCGTCGCGAAGCTGTTCGTCTCGAAGTCCGCGTTCGCGACGTTCCTCATCCTCGCGATCGGGCTGACGCCGCAGGCGTACCCGCTGCTGCCGCGGCACCTGACGCTCGCCGCCGCGCTCACGATCGGGATCCCGACGTTCTTCCTCGCGCTGGCGCCGAGCGAGGGGAGCTACCGGTCGACGCGGTTCCTCTTCGACGTCGGCCGCTTCGCCGTGCCTGCGGGGACGGCGGCGGGCCTCGGCGTCGTCGCGAGCTTCGTCTTCGCGCGCAACGTCGGCCGGATCCCGCTCGACGACGCGCGCACGATCGCGACGACGGTGCTCGTGCTCGTGGGTCTGTACCTGATCCTGGCGCTCGAGGCGACGAGCCGGAAGCGCGCGACGGCCGTCGGCCTGCTCGTGCTCGCGATGCTCGTTCTCTACGCGCTCGTGCTCGCGGCGCCGGGGGTGCGCGAGTTCTTCGCGCTGACGGTTCCCGACGTCGGCGCGGTCCTGATCTCGCTCGGCGGCGCGGCGCTCGCGATCGCCGGCCTCTGGCTCACGGACGACCGCTTCGTCCCGGGCGTGCTGCGCGAGCCCTAGTCCGGTACGCGCGCGTCTTCGTCCGGTTGCCGCAGACGGCCATCTGGCACCACCGCGCGGAGCGGTTGCGCGAGCGGTCGTAGAAGAGCCAGCCGCACACGTCGCGCCGGCACGCCTTCAGCCGCGACCACGTGCCGTCCGCCATCGCGGTGTAGACGATCCCCACGAGGTCGGCGAACGCGCCGCGGACTCCGGGAACGGACGGCGCGAGCGCCGCGTCGCGGCCCTCGAAGCGGACGACGAGGCGGCCGTCGGCGGCGATCCGCTCGAGAAGCGCGCGGGCGTCCGGGTCGGCGGCGCCGCCGTTGTTCTCGAGCGCGAGCGCGCGAAGCGCCTCCCGGACCTCCGTCGCGCGCCGGAGGTCGGTCGCGTCGACGGCCTCGTCCGCGCCGAGCAGCCCGAGCTCGACGAGGAGCCGCCGGAGCTGCGCCGGCTCGTGGAGCACCTCGCGCCCGTGCTCGTGGTCGACGGTGTTGACGAACCGCTGGACGAGCTGCAGCCGGCCCGGCGCCGGCTCGTGGTCGGCCATGTACGTGATCGAGTCGACGGCCCGCACGGGGCGACACTACCAACCGCTGTACGAAGGTGTCGCTAGCGGAGCTTCTCGGCCATCGCCGTGAGGAGCTTCCACGCGATGGTCGAGTTGCCCTCGACGAGCGGCCGGAAGTCCCACGGCGTCATGCCGTAGCAGAGCATGTCGGACGTGGCGACGATCGTCGCGGTCCTCGCGGACTCGGTCAGGAGCGCGATCTCGCCGAAGTAGTCGCCGGGGCCGATCGTCCCGCGCGCATCGCCGTCCACCGTCACCTCGGCCGTCCCCTCGTCGACGACGAAGAACCCCGCGGCGGCCGCGCCCTCGTCCGTCAGATGGTCGCCCTCGGCGTAGCGGCGCTCGCGCATCGAGTCGGCGATCGACTCGAGCTCGCGCTTGTCGAGGCCCGCGAAGAGCGGGACGTGCTGCAGCAGCTCGACGGAGGCCCGGGCCACGGGGCAGTTATACACCGGGACGGACGCCCGAGGGTTTGCGCGAGGATACGGCGGTGAGGGTCACCGTCGTCGGCTGCTCCCCGGCCTGGCCGAACCCCGGCGGCGCACAGTCGGGCTATCTCGTCGAAGGCGACGGGCGACTGCTCCTCGACTGCGGGCCCGGCGTGCTCGCGAAGCTCCGCGAGCGCGAGAGCTGGCCACAGGTCGACGCGGTCGTCATCACGCACTTCCACCTCGACCACTGGGGCGACCTCGTGCCGTGGGCGTTCGGCGCGATGTTCGGCGCGGGCCGCGACGCAACGCCGCCGGAGCTCTGGCTGCCGCCGCACGGCGTCGAGACGCTCGCGTGGTTCGGCGACCGGTTCGGCGTCGACGGGATGTTCGGCGGGGTGTTCCGGCTGCGCGAGTACGAGCCCGGCGCGCCGTTCACGGCGGCGGGGCTCGAGGTGACCGCGGTCGCGCTGCCGCACTTCGACCACGCGACGTACGGGATGCGCGTGTCGGACGGGCGGGCGACGCTCGCGTACTCGGGCGACTCGGCGCCGACGCCGGCGCTCGCCGAGCTGGCGGCCGGCGCCGACCTGTTCCTCTGCGAGGCGACGCTCCTCGAGCCGGAGCACGGCGAGGGGCACCGCGGCCACCTCACGGCGGACGAGGCGATCGGCGCGTTCCGCGCCTCGGGCGCGCGGCGGCTGATCGTGATCCACCGCCCGGACGAGCTCCCGCTCGACGCCGGCATCGAGCGCGCGTACGACGGGCTCGAGCTCGAGCTGTAGCTCGGCACCACGGGGAGGACCGGCTCGTTAACGGTGCCAGTCACCGTTAAGAGCGGTGCACCGGACCCGAGCGGAGTTGCTCCGACGCAAAGGTCGTCCCGACCCTTAACGGTGCCAGGCACCGTTAAGAAGAAGGCCGCGTCCGTTCAGGACGCGTCCTTGTCGGTTCCTACTTCTTGTGCGGGATCAGCTCGACGTGGAGGTCGCAGTCGAGCGCCTCCGCGATGCGGAGCAGCGTGTCGATCCGCGGCGGGCGGCCGCCGCGCTCGAGGCGCGCGATCGCGGACTGCGTCGTCCCGCAGAGCTCGGCGAGCTCGCGCTGCGACATCCCCATCTCGGTGCGCCGCTCGGCGACGCGGTCGGCGATCCGCGCGAAGAACCAGCCGCGGTCGCCCGCGACGATGCGCTCGTGCAACCGCTCGAGCGGCCTCTTCGGCTCCGGACGCGACGCTGCTGGCACCGTCCTCAGAATAGCAGTCGTGCTATGCCCGCACGAGCAGCGGCCGCACCGGGTCGCCGACCCGCACGCGGCCGGGCACGGCGACCGTGCCGTAGACCCCGAACGGGAGCGGCTCGCTCCTGCCCTCGGGCCGGTACTGCGTGAGAGCCCGGAGCGTGTCGAGGTCGACCTCGCCGCTGTCCGGGTTGTGCGTCGTGACCGCGCAGCGCCCGACGTCGCCGTTGAGGACGAGCGTCGCGCCGCCGACCTGCACCTTCGCGCCGAGCCACTCGTCCTCCTCGTGCGGGCGGACGCCGTCGATCTCGAAGAGCATGCGGAAGCGGCGGCCGTCCACCGGCCCGTCCGCCCCGGCCTCCTCCCGCAGCCGCTCGAGCGAGCTGCGCGACACGAGCGTGACCGTACCCCCGCCGAGCGCGCGGTCGACCGCGCCGTCGTCGGCCCAGAGGAACCGGAGCGGCCGGCCGACGAGCTCCGACAGCGCGTCCTCCCACGGCCCGACGACGCGATGCGACGGCAGCGGCGCGCCGTACATCACCGCCGGGACCGGGTCGCCGAGCTCGACCGTCCCCTCGACGACGCCCCCGTCCGGAAACGTGAGCGCGAGGCGGCGCGACGCCTCGTCCCACTCCGGCCGGACGCCGACCATCGGGCCGTTGCGCTTGCCGTTGTAGAGCCGCCCGTCCGAATCGACGAGCCAGAACCGCCGGTCGCCGACGACGCCGTGCGGCCCGAGCTCGATCTCGTCCGGGTGGACGAGCCCGAGCGCCTTGACGGGCGCGACGGAGATCCGGACGACGCTCGCTCCCATCAGAAGAAGAACCCCGACCAGGCGCTCCACCAGTCGTCTCCGCGGACGACGATCGTCCGCGCGTCGACGACCTCGACGCCCTTCCGGTTCCGGTACTCGGCGAGCCGGTCCGGCGTCGTGAACGCGATCTCGATCTCGCACGGCCGGCCGGGGTCGTACGGCGCGACGGCGGAGAGATCCGCGAGCGCCGCCTTCGCGCCCGCCTCGATCAGCGCGCGCGCCTGCGCCGGTGTCTTCTGCCGCGCGCTGAAGCGGCCGAGCCCGACCTTCACCTCGACCGTCGTGAGCCCGTCGCCGAGCAGCGCGCGTCCCTCGTCGCACACCGCGCGGTCGCCGGTGACGAGCACGACGGGACACCTCCAGTGCCCACAGAGCGCGGCGTTGATCCCGGTCTCGCCGACGAGCGTGCCGTTGAAGCGGAGGCTCTGCCATGCCTGGCCGGAGACCGTGTGCGAGAGCACGCCGGTCTCGCTCCCCGCCATCGCGTGCATGCCGACGAAGAGCGCGGCGTCGCAGCCCTGCTCGAGGAACTCGGTGTACTCCGTCCACTCGCTCTGCACGACGTACTCGCAGTCCGGGTCGAGGAGCTCCGGGACGAGCGAGTTGAAGGTGTAGTCGCCGCCCGCGCCGTGGCAGTCCATGACGACGATCTCGGTCGCGCCGGCCGCCTTCGCACCGCGCACCGCCGCGTTCATCTCCTCCGTGTAGAGGACGCGGCCTTCGTTGTAGAGGTTCGTGTCGCCGCCGTGCGTCTGGCCCCACTTGACGATCCCGGCTACGCCCTCCATGTCGCCGATCACGTGGACGCGCATGATCCGTAGGCTACTCGCCGTGGACACGGGGCTCGCGGGGAAGGGCGTACTCGTCACCGGCGGCTCCGGCGGCATCGGCTCCGCGTGCGTGCGCGCGTTCGCGGCCGAGGGCGCGCGCGTCGCGATCCACTACAACACCGGCCGCGACCGGGCCGACGCGCTCGCGGCCGAGCTCGGCGGGCTGCCGGTGCTCGGCGCGGACCTCCGCGAGGAGGAGCAGGTCGACGCGCTCTTCGCGGACGCGCGCGCGGCGCTCGGACAGGTCGACGTCTGCGCGGCCGTCGCGGGCGTCTGGCCGCGCGAGAACGAGCCGGTCCGGGAGCTCTCGCTCGAGCGCTGGGAGGCGACCGTCCGCGCGAATCTCACCGCGACGTTCCTCACCGCGCGCGCGTTCCTGCGCGAGGTCGGACGGAACGGGCACGGGAGCCTCGTCCTCGTCGGCTCGACGGCGGGCCGCTTCGGCGAGGCCGGCCACGCCGACTACGCCGCCGCGAAGTCCGCGATCCAGGTCGGCCTGCTGCTGAGTCTCAAGAACGAGATCGTCCGGATCGCGCCGCTCGGCCGCGTGAACGCCGTCGCGCCGGGCTGGACGGTGACCGAGATGACCCGCGGCCGGCTCGACCCCGCCGACGTCGAGCGCGTGACGCGGACGATGGCGCTGCGGAAGGTCGCGACCGCGGACGACATCGCGCGCGCCGTCGTCGTGCTCGCCTCCGACGAGCTCTCCGGTCACGTCACGGGCCAGCTCGTCACCGTTGCCGGCGGGATGGAAGGACGGACGCTCCACTGACGCGAAAGCGGCGCCTTTCGGCGCCGCTTTGAACCCGAGCCGCAGGGTGATTGCCGTCAGCCCCCGACCTGGATCGCGATGGATATCGGCGTGCGATCGGGCCTCCTTGACCCGCCGAGCGGGTGAAGCGGCGCGGTCAACCGCGTTCCAGGGATTGAATCAACGGGCTTCCGGCCTCGATAGTGAATCCAGCAGCCGTTGAGGGGCCCCGATGCGGCGGGGGCCACTCCGGCAGGCGAGTCTCCCCAGAGGAGATCGAGAGCGGGGCCGGCGGCGGCCCCGTTCTCCGTTTTTCCGTCGCTAGGCTGGCCGCGTGAGCAGGTTCCTCGAGCGGCTCTCGTCGGGCCGCCCGATCGTCGCGGACGGCGGAATGGGCGCGCTGATCGCGGCTGCCGGCCCGCGCGGGCTGCGGACGCCGGAGGAGGCGAACGTCGCCGCGCCGGAGATCGTCGTCTCCGTCCACGTCGCGTACATCCGGGCCGGCGCGGAGCTGATCGAGACGAACACGTTCGGTGCGAACCGCGCGAAGCTCGCAGCGCATTTTCTCGACGA
>Ga0335071_10003454_pt1 | contig 16637 bp, 11 predicted proteins | sample Lox_Sample_15_FD_206724 | JGI IMG/M metagenome (GOLD analysis project Ga0335071, IMG submission 206724) | Soil microbial communities from Loxahatchee National Wildlife Refuge, Florida, United States - Lox_Sample_1.5 | ecosystem: Environmental > Terrestrial > Soil > Wetlands | place: USA... | reverse complement strand
TGGACAGATCCTGCTCGCACGCGAAGAAGCGGATGAACGCGCGCCGCTCCCGCGTCTCGTGATCGCGAATCGTGCCGCGCAGCATCGGGTACATCGCCTCGAGGGCGTCGAGCACCGCCCGCTGCGTGACATCGCCCGCGACATCGACCTTCACCTCACCCTCCACCCGCGCCAGCGTCCGCAGATGGGCCGGGATGACCACCCGGATGGTGGTCATGGCAGCGTCTGCACTTCCACGGACACCACCGAGGGCAGATCCCGGACGATGGGCGACCAGCTGTCGCCGCCGTTCGGCGAGACATAGACCTGCCCGCCCGTGGTGCCGAAGTACACGCCGCACGGATCGAGCGCGTCCACGGCCATGGCGTCGCGGAGCACGTTGACGTAGCAGTGGCTCTGGGGCAGGCCGTTGGTCAGCGCCTCCCACTCGTGGCCGCCCGTGCGGCTCCGGTACACGCGCAGCTTGCCGTCCGGCGGGTAGTGCTCCGAGTCGCTCTTGATGGGCACCACGTAGATGGTCTCCGGCTCGTGCGCGTGGACGTCGATGGGGAAGCCGAAGTCCGTGGGCAGGTTGCCGCTGACCTCGCGCCACGACTCGCCGCCGTCGTCGCTGCGCATCACGTCCCAGTGCTTCTGCATGAAGAGCACGCCCGGGCGCGAGCGATGCAGCGCGATGCGGTGCACGCAGTGGCCCACCTCCGCCGTCGGGTTCGGGATCTGCTCCGAGTGAAGCCCGCTGTTGATGGGTCGCCACGTCTTGCCCGCATCGTCGCTCCGGAACGCGCCGGCGGCCGAGATCGCGATGAACATCCGATCGGGCCGGGTCGGATCGAGGAGAATCGTGTGCAGGCACATCCCGCCCGCGCCCGGCTGCCATACCGACGCCGAGGCGTGCGTGCGGAGACCAGGCAGCTCGTGCCAGGTCTGCCCGCCATCCAGCGTGCGGAAGAGCGCCGCGTCCTCCACCCCCGCGTAGACCATGTCCGGATCGGTCAGGGACGGCTCGAGATGCCAGACGCGCGCGAAGTCCCACGGATGCGGCGTGTTGTCGTACCAGAGATGGGTGCCCGTGGGGCCGTCGTACTTGAACAGGTTGCCCACGGGCTCCCAGGTCTGCCCGCCGTCGCTGGAGCGCTGGATCACCTGGCCGAACCAGCTGCTGGACTGCGAGGCGTAGAGCCGGTTGGGGTCCGCCGGCGAGCCCTTCAGGTGATAGATCTCCCAGCCGCCGAAATGCGGGCCGGTGACGTCCCAGCGATCGCGCTTGCCGTCTGAGGTCATCACAAACGCGCCCTTGCGCGTCCCAACCAATACTCGCACCTTGCTCATCGACCAATTCCTCCCGGGCCGGTAGCCCTTTCTCGCGTGGGGCGGTAACGAGATGAACGGAGCATACACGCGCTCCTGCCCCGCTGCTTAGTCGATCGACCTGTCGTCGAATCGACATCGCGTCGTTACATCCCCCCTCACCCTGACGCTCTCCCCCTCCGGGGGCGAGGGGATCAGCAGTGGAGTGCACCCTCCGTGAGGGAGAGGGCCGGGGTGAGGGTGAGTGACGATTTGACGTTCCGCTCTGGCGTGCTATAAAGGCCTTCCCCCGGACACTCCCATGGCAACCGAGCTATCGGTCTCTTCGGCAGGCCCCCCGCCGGCGCCGGGCCCGCGCCGGCTCAAGCGTGTGCTCAAAATCGGAGCGATTCTTCTCGTTCTCGTGGGCATCGCGGGCGCTTTCGTGCTCCACGAGGTCCGCACCTCGCAGCTCCAGTCCTGGCTGATCTCGCGCTACGCGGCGAGCCTCTCGTACGAGGTCCGCCCCGGGCCGAGCCCGAGCATCGCGTTTCCCCGCGGCGGACCCTTCGACAGCCAGCGGGGCTATCCGCGACTGAACGAGTTCCGGCAGCGGCTCGAGGCGGCAGGCTACTCGGTCACCGAGCAGGCGCGCCAGAGCGCGGAGACCGTGCGGCTGCTCAAGTGGGGCGTCACGCCGCCGTACCGCGAGCCCGCGCAGGTCGGGCTGGTGATCCGCGACTACCGCGGCGAGACGCTCTACGACGCCCGGCCGCGCGATTCGCTGTTCGCCACGTTCGAGGACGTGCCGCCCCTCATCGTGAACACGCTCGTCTATCTCGAGAACCGCGAGCTCACCAGCCCCACCAGTCCCGGCAGCAATCCCGCCATCGACTGGCCCCGCCTCGGCAAGGCGGGAGGGCTCTACGTGGCGCGCGGCGTGGGACTGCCGGTGCGCAGCGAAGGCGGCAGCACGCTCGCCGTGCAGCTCGAGAAGTACCGCCATTCCAACGGCGGCCGCACGCTCTCGCCGCTCGACAAGCTGCGCCAGCTCACCTCCGCGAGCCTGCGCGCCTACAAGGACGGACCGGACAGCACGGCGAGCCGGCAGGAGATCGTGCTCGACTACCTCAACACGATGCCGCTCGCGGCCGCGCCGGGCTACGGCGAGGTGCACGGGCTCGGCAACGGCCTCCGCGCGTGGTTCGACCTCGACCTCGAGTCCGTCGGCGATGCCCTCGCCGACCGTTCCGCCGGCACGGCGACGGCGGCGGCGGCGTACAAGCACGTGCTCGCCCTCCTCTACGCGGTCCGGGCGCCCACGCGCTACCTCGTGGAAGACCCGGCCCTCCTCGACAAGAAGATCACCGCGTATGGCGATCTGCTCCTGAAGGCCGGCGTGATCGACCGCGATCTCTACCGCGCCTTCCGCGACGTGCCGCTGCGCTTCGCCGGCCGCGTCGACCAGCCACCCATCGACTTCGCGGAGCGGCGGGCCGTCACGGCCATCCGCGAGGAGGTGCGGCGCGTCCTCGAGGTCCGCCGTCCCTACGAGATGAGCCGGCTCCACCTCGAGATCGACAGCACCATCGACGGCGAGCTGCAGGAGGCCGCCACCCGGCTCTTCCGCCAGCTCGGCGACACGAGCTACGTGGACGCTCACGGCCTGCGCGGCGAGCATCTGCTCCCGACCGGCGACCCGGCCCGTGTCGTGTACAGCCTCCTGCTCTTCGAGCGGACGCCCGCCGGCAATCGCCTGCGCGTGCAGGCGGACAATCTGGACCGCCCGTTCGACATCAACGCCGGCATGAAGCTCGACCTCGGCAGCACGGCCAAGCTCCGCACGCTGGCCCACTATCTCGAGATCGTGGAGGGGCTGCACGCCGAGGTCGGGGCCCTCGACGACGAGGCGCGCGCCCAGCTCGTGACGGACGCCCGCGATCCCCTCACCAAGTGGGCGGCGGAGACGCTGAAGCAGACGCCGGCCATGGACCTCGACGCGTTCCTCGCGCAGGCGCTCGCCCGCACCTATCCCGCGCATCCCTGGGAGGAGTTCTTCACGGGCGGCGGCGTTCACACCTTCGAGAACTTCGATCCCGAGGACAACCGGCGCATACTCACGGTGCGGGAGGCGCTGGCGCACTCCACCAATCTCGTGTTCATCCGGCTCATGCGCGACCTCGTGCGCTTCCACGAAGCGCGCCTGCCGTACGACGCGGCGGCCGTCATGGGCGACCAGGACAATCCCGAGCGCCGGCGCATGCTGGAGCAGATGGCCGACAAGGAAGCGCGGCAGCATCTGGCGCGGGCGCACACGCGCTATCAGGGCCTGGCGCCGGACGCGGTGGTCGATCAGCTGCTCGGCCGCCGCCGCGCGGATTCGCCGCGCCATCTCGCCATCGTGTTCTTCGCCTGGCACCCGGGCGCCGACGCCCTCGCCCTGCGGCAGTGGCTCACCGACCGCGGCCAGGAGACGACGCCCGAGGAGGCCGCCAGGCTCTTCCACGCCTACGGCAGCCCGAAGCTCACGCTCCTCGACTACGCCTACCTCCTCGGCCGGAATCCGCTGGACCTCTGGTGCGCAGGCGAGATGAGCCGGAACCCGTACATCAAGTGGGACGAGCTCGTGGCCGCGAGCGCCGAGCCGCGCCGCCTCGCGACGGCGTGGCTGCTCCCGCCGCGCCAGCGGCAGGCCCAGAACCTGCGCGTGCGCATCCGGATGGAGGAGGATGCCTTCACGCGCATGACGCCCTACTGGCGGCGGCTGGGCTTCCCGTTCGAGCACCTCGTGCCGTCGTATGCCACCGCCATCGGGAGCTCGGCGGACCGCCCGGCGGCGCTCGCCGAGCTCATGGGCATCATCGCGAACGACGGCGTCCGCCGGCCCACCACGGCCATCCGGGCGCTCCGGTTCGCGCCCGACACGCCGTACCACACCGTGCTCGAGCCCTCCGCCGGCACGCAGGAGCGCGTGCTTTCCGTGCCCGTGGCGCGCGCGCTGCGCAAGACGCTGGCCGAGGTCGTCGAGACGGGCACGGCGCGGCGCGTGGCCGGTGTCTTCCGCGGCCCCGGCGGCAAGCCGATCGTGGTGGGTGGCAAGACCGGCTCGGGCGACAACCGCTACGAGACGTTCGCGGGCCGCGGGAAGCTGATCTCCTCCCGGCCGGTGAGCCGCACGGCCGCCTTCGCCTTCTACATCGGCGACCGCTACTACGGCATCATCACGGCGTCCGTGGCGGGCAAGGTATCGGGGCAGTACGAGTTCACGAGCGCCCTGCCGCTCACCGTGCTGCGTCTCTACGCGCCCGCGCTCAACGCGCGCGCTTCCGGCAACGTCGCCGCCGCCCGACCGCCCGCGGCTCCGCTCCTCGCCTCGGGAAAGACGGGACCCGACGGCGGGGCCATGGAGCCGGTCGCCGATCGCACCCCCTCACCCTGACCGTCTCCCCCGCTGGGCGCGAGGGGGCCGCACCGACTCGCGCTCCCGCCGTGTGGGTTGCTGGCGCGGGCGCTTCGCCCCACCCGGAGTGAGAGCCCGAACGCGCGCCGGCTGGGGAGCCTCGCGCGGCTCTTCCTCGGCCGGGACCTCGCGCTCGATGGGCGCGGTCCCGGGGAAGGCGTGCCCGCGCCGGCGCGCGTAGGCGGCCAGGTAAACGTCCACGTACTCGCTCGCCGCGCGATCCCATGAGTGGTCTTCGCGCATCGCGCGCCGGCGCATCGCCTCGATGTGCCCCGGTCGCTCATACCACGTCGAGATGGCCCAGCCGATCGTGTCGGCGAGGCTGCCCGCATTGAGATCGTGGAACACGAAGCCGGTGCCGCCGCCGTGCGCCTCGTCATAGCTCGCGACCGTGTCCACGAGCCCGCCGGTGGCGCGGACGATCGGCAGGGTCCCGTACCGGAGGGCGTAGAGCTGGCCCAGGCCGCAAGGCTCGAAGCGCGACGGCATCGCGAAGAAATCGGCGCCGGCCTGGATGCGATGCGCCCGGGCGTCGTCGAAGGGGAACCAGGCGCAGAAGCGGTCGCGCTGCGCGCCGGCCCGCTCGGTGAAGTAGCGCTCGGCCTCGGGATCTCCCGAGCCCAGCACCACGAGCTGCACGTCCCACGCGAGGATCCGGTCGAGGGCGCGCGCGAACACATCGACGCCCTTCTGCGGAGCCAGGCGCGTGACCAGCGCGAGGATGGGCACGTCCGCGCGCACGGGAAGCCCGGCCTCCCGCTGGAGCGCGGCCTTGCACGCCGCCTTGCCCGAGAGATCGCCGGCGTCGAAGCGCGCCGCGAGATGGCGATCGGCAGCGGGATTCCACTCCTCCGCGTCGATGCCGTTCACGATGCCGCGGAGGGCGGCCCGGCGCTCCGCGAGCACGCCGTCGAGCCCGCAGCCGTACTCGGGCGTCTGGATCTCCCGCGCGTAGTTGCCGCTGACCGTGGTGAGCGCGGTGCTGTGGTAGAGCGCGGCCTTGGTGAGGTTGAGCGTGCCGAAGTGCTCGAACTCCCGCGAGTTGTAGTGCTCCGGGCCGAGGGCGGTGATGAACATGGCGCCCGGCTCCCACACGCCCTGATGCGCGAGGTTGTGTATGGTGTAGACCGTCGCGCTGCCGTGGAGGGGCTGCGCCCACTCCACCGTGTCGACGTAGACGGGCACGAGCGCCGCCTGCCAGTCATGGGCGTGGATCACGTCGGGCGTCCAGCCGAGCGCCTTTGTCAGCTCGAGGGCTCCCCGCGAGAGGAACGCGAAGCGCTCCAGGTTGTCCGGGTAGGCGTCCGGCGGCGGCCCGTAGAAAAACGGCCGGTCGAAGTACTGGTGGTGCTCCAGGCAGTAGACGGGCACCTCGGTGCCCGGCAGCCGCCCGAGGCGAATGCCCGCGTGCGCCATGCCGGACCACATGGGAACCGACAGGACGCCGTCCAGACGCTCGAACTGGCTCCACGGCATGCCGGCGTAGAGCGGCATGGCCACCCGCACATCGCATCCCAGCTTGTGGAGCGCCTTCGGGAGGGCGCCGATCACCTCGCCCAGGCCGCCGGTCTTCGCCCACGGCGAGCACTCGGAGGCGACGAGGAGGATCTTCAGCGGAGAGGCGGGAGAGCCGGGCGCGCCGTCGGCTGGACGCGCTGTCACGAGGCGTAGATGCGGTAGTCGAGATTCGGAAAGACGTTGTCCTTGGCTTCGATCTCCCGCATCCACTCTTCCGTCACCCGGCCGGCCCGCACCTCGTCGTAGAGGCGATTGAAGCGGAGGAGATGCTCGTTCATGCGCCTCGTGGCATAGGACACGGTGGTGCCGGTGCGCATGATGAAGGCCCAGTCGCTCGCCTGCATCAGCATGAGCTCGCGCGCCGCCTGGTTGAGGGCGCGCTGGACGAGCCCGCTCGCGGCAGGATGCCGGCGGGCGAGCTCGACCATCCGCTCCGCGGAGATGTGCAGGTGGCGGTAGACCCACGCGTTGCTCTCGTCCAGCCAGTACCCGTTGTAGCCGCGCCATCCCCACGACGACGCCGATGGCGTGGCGACCTGGTTGGTCGGGTGCCGGTCGAGATAGTCCCCAGGTGTGATCGGCTCGACGACCCGCTGGTCGTAGTGGAGCTGGCGGAAGAGATCGCCGAGGAACGTCGGGCCCTCGTACCACCAGTGGCCGTAGAGCTCCGCATCGTACGGGCTCACCACGATGGGCGGCCGGTCCATTCCGCCCGCGAGGCTCTCGACCTGACGCTGCCGCGCCATGCGGAAGTGCGCGGCGTGCTCCCCGGCGCGCCCGCGCGCGATGTCGGGGTCGTACACCCACTTGTCGTGGAGCTGGTCGTGGGTGATCGCGTGGTACTTGATGCCCGTGTAGGTCCGGTGGCCTTCCGGGTGGATGTAAGGCCCGATGTAGTCGAGCGGAAGGTCGAACCCGATGTCGCGGTAGAAATCGCGATAGTGCGGGTCGCCCGGATAGCCTTCCTTCGCGCTCCACACCTGCTGCGACGACTCGGGATCGCGCCCGAACGCCGCCACGCCCGTGGGGCAGTAGAGCGGCGCGTAGCTGCCGTAGACGGGCGCCCGGTCGGCCATCAAGATGCCGTGGGTGTCCACGAAGAAGTAGCGGATGGCCGCCTCGCGCAACAGCTCGTCGACGCCGGGCACGTAGCCACACTCTCCCAGCCACATCCCGAGCGGCCGGCTGCCGAAGTGCCGCTCGTAGAGATCGGCCGCCACGTGCACCTGCGCGCGGATCGCGGCCCAGTTGCGATCGAGGAGCGGGAAGAAGGCGTGGGTCGCGGTGGAGGTGATGACCTCGACCCGGCCGGCCTCCTGCAGCCGCCGGAACGCGCGCACGAGGTTCCCGTCGTGGGAGCGCCACGTGTGGCGGATCGACTCGAAGCGATCCCGGTACATCCGGGCAAGCCGGTGGTAGTGCGGCTCGGGCCGTGTCCGCTCGAGCTCCTTCTCGCTGAGCTCGATCAGGCGATCGAGATGGCGGGCATACCGCTCCTTGAGGAGATCGTCGGTGAGCATGGTGATGAGCGGCGCCGAGAGCGAGACGGTGCAGCGATAGGGCACGCCGTCGGCCACGAGGCCCTCGAACATCTGCATGAGGGGCAGGTATGTTCCGGTGATGCCCTCGTAGAGCCACTGCTCTTCCATCACCGTGGGATCTTCGGGATGCCGGACGAACGGCAGGTGGGCGTGAAGGACCATCGCTAGATACCCGGTGGCCATCACCGGCTCTCTGAAGGCCCGTCAGGGAAGCGCGGACGGTTCTCGCTGGCCCCGGGCCACGCGCGCTCGCTCGCGCCGGCGTGGAGCCGCTCGCTGGCGCCGCGCTCCCGCCACTCGCTGGCCCCGACGTAGCGCACTTCGCTCGCCCCTCTCGCTCGCCACTCGCTCGCCCCCGAGTAGAGGAGCTCGCTGGCGCCGAGATACCGCAGCTCGCTCGCGCCGAGCAGGTAGAGCTCGGAGGCGCCGCCCAGCCGCCGCTCGCTCGCGCCGCGCCAGCGGATCTCGCTGGCGCCGCGGGCCAGCTGCTCCGAGCCGCCGCGCGTGCCGGATGCGTCACCCACCTCGTGGAGCGCCACGCCTTCGTGGGTGGGCCACGAATGGCGGACCTCCCACACGGCCAGGACCCGGCGCTCGGCTTTCGCCCCGATGCCCCGGATGACGACCTGCCGTGCGCTGTGGACGATGTGCGTGGTGCCGTTCACGGCCCGGACGGTCACCGGCCCTTCGTAGCGCTCCTCCACGTAGCGCGGCTGCTCCACCGGATATGTGAAGGGACCGGATTCCCACGCGGTGCGGACGACGGGGCCTTCCCACTCGATCGTGCGCGCCCACTCGCCCCATTCCTGCCACGCCGTGCCCGTGCCGAAGCTCTCGTCGTGCACCGTCCACTCGCCATTCCGTGCGGCGTGGGTGCGGCGGATGTCCCAGGCGCGCACGGGCTCGACGTGCCCGTTCGTTGGAGCGCTGCCGACGACGGCCGGCACCTCGCGAGGCTCGAACTGGGGCGTGTCGACCTCACCGCTGGCCGAGCGTACCGTGAGCCATTCCACACCGCTACGGGCCACCGCCTCCTTCCGCGGGAAGTCCACGCGGCCGGACCGCGCGAGGCGGACGAAGTATCCCTCCGACGACTTGAGACCGATCTCCACGACGGCGGTGGAGGTGGGCCGGCCGAGGAAGAAGAACCATTGCCGGTCGGTTCGCGAGACCGAGTGATCGAAGTACGCGTGCGCGTTGGTGCCGTCGAAGATCCGGTTCGTGACGTCGTAGACGCGCAGGTTGAGCCAGGCCCCCGGGCCGCCGGCGCCGAGCCCGGCCCGCGCGCGCTCGATGGCCTCGTCCGTCGCTTCCCAGTAGACGTAGAGCCTCTCGGGATCGACCGCCATGGCCGTCACCCGGTCCTGCCCGTACCCCCAGGGGATGTCCTCTTCCCGCCCGCGGCCCTGGCCGGACGGGAGGCCCAGATCGAACTTGTGGGGAGTGTCTGCCGGCTCCTGCTCGTCCGTCCGCGCGGCCGGCTTGCGACCGGCCTGCTGGATGCGTGCGGCGAGAGCCGCCTTCGTGAGGCGGTGAATGCCCGTCAGGCCCGCGCGGCGCGCACGCTCGACCAGCTCGGCTTTGCTGCGCCGGAGCAGGTCCTCGAGCGCCGGGAGCGCCTGGACCTCCGGCCGCGGCCGCGCAGACCGCTTCTTCTTCATGCTGCCCTTGCCTTTTGGACCCCGATTCCGTCTGGCCATCTTTCGCGGCTCGCGCGCCACGCCTTTCAGTGCAGCAAGTTGGTCGCCCGTTACCCCTGTAGCCTACCGTCGCCTGGCACGGATCACAACCCTTGCCCGCTCGTGGGTCGCGGACCGGACCCGGCCTTGCCGAGGAGGCTGCCCGCGTCGTAAGCTCCGGGCGGCGCCAGGGCCAGCCCGCGCGACCCGACCAACTCCAGCCCGGAGGAGCCTTTCGATGACCCAAGCCGTGACGCAACTCGAAGCCGTCGGCTTCTTCAAGACGAATCTGGCCTGATCATGGCCTATGAGTTCGCGACCTACGAGAAGCAGGGCCGCATCGCCATCGTCACCATCAACCGGCCCGACCGGATGAACTCGCTCCACCCGCCGGCCAACTTCGAGCTCCACGAGATCTGGAACGACTTCGAGCGCGATCCCGATCTCTGGGTGGGCATCCTCACGGGCGCGGGTGACAAGGCCTTCTCCGCGGGCAACGACCTCCGGTTCACCGCGGAGCACGGCCGGGACATGGTGCGCATGGCGGAGAGCGGCTTCGGCGGCCTCGCCAACCGCACCACGAACTGGAAGCCGATCATCGCCGCCGTCAACGGCTACGCGCTCGGCGGCGGCTTCGAGATGGCGCTCGCGTGCGACATCATCATCGCGGCCGACACGGCGCGGGTGGGGCTGCCGGAGCCGCGCGTGGGCCTCATGGCGGGCGCCGGCGGCGTGCACCGACTGCCGCGCATGATCCCGCAGAAGATCGCCATGGGCTACATCCTCACGGGCCGGCACATGACCGCGCAGGAGGCGCACCGGCTGGGTGTGGTCAACGAGGTGGTGCCGCTTCCCCAGCTCATGCCCACCGCGCTCAAGTGGGCGAACGAGATCCTCGAGTGCGCGCCGCTGTCCATCCGCGCCAGCAAGCAGGCGGCGCTGATGGGACTGGGCCACCCGCTCGACATCGCGCTCAAGCTCAACTTCACCGAGGCCGAGCGGATGCGGCGCTCCGAGGACACCATCGAGGGCCCGCGCGCCTTCGCGGAGAAGCGCAAGCCCCACTGGAAGGCGAGATAGATGTCGATCGGATTGCTCGTGATCGACATCCAGAACGACTACTTTCCCGGCGGCAAGATGGCGCTGCAGGGCAGCGACGCCGCCGCCCAGGCCGCCGGACGTCTCCTGGGCTTTTTTCGGCAGCGCGGCCTGCCCATCGTCCACGTGCAGCATCTCTCCCTTCGGCCCGGGGCGACCTTCTTCGTCCCGGGCACGCCCGGAGCCGACATCCATGCCGCCGTGAAGCCCGTGGACGGGGAGCCGATCATCCAGAAGCACTTCCCCAACAGCTTCCGCGAGACGGAGCTATCGGCTCGGCTGCAGGAGCTGGGCATCCGGCAGCTGGTGATCGCGGGCATGATGACGCACATGTGCGTGGATGCGACCACGCGGGCCGCCGCCGACCAGGGCTACGAATGCCGCATCGTCCAGGATGCCTGCGCGACCCGCGATCTGAAGCTCGATAACCGCGTCGTCGCCGCGCCCGATGTCCACGCCGCTTTCCTGGCCGCGCTCAACGGGGCCTACGGGCGCGTGCTCACCGCCCAAGCGGTCACGGCGGAGCTGCAGGCCGAACGCCGTCCCTAGCAGCTACGCGCCGCCGAGGAACGCCCGGATCGCCCGCTCGTAGACGGCCACGCCCGTGTGGTAGCGGCCGAGCTCGATGTACTCGTCGGCCGTGTGCGCGGTCGCCACCGTCCCGGGGCCGTAGTAGATCGTGGGCACGCCGTGGTCCGTGGCCACGAACTCCACGTCGCCCCAGCCGCGCATCATGTCGATCGCATCGTCGCCGCCCTCGTCCTTCACGGCCTGGCGGAACACGCGCACCACGGAGCTGGCCGGATCGGTGGCGAAGGCCTTCATGCCGCGCTCCACGTGGATGAAATCCCCCCAGGTCCCGCGCTCGTAGGGCCGGCCCTCGTAGTCGAGTCGCTGCTGGCTCGCTTCGATGCGCACCCCGGCCATGCCGGCCACGGCCTGGTTGCAGGCCGCCCGGATGCGCTCCATGAGCCCGGCCGCCGTCTCGCCCACGAAGTAGCGCACGTCGAGCCACACGGTGCAGTGCTGCGGCACCACGGGCTGGGCGCTGCCGCCCCGGATGACGCCCACGTTGACCGCACGGCGCCGCGGGCCCACGTACTTCACCTCGACGGTCTCGGTGAGCGTGTCCACGACCGCCTTCGCCGCGGCCTGCGCACCCAGGATCGCGTTGCCGCCTCCACCCGGGACGCTGCTGTGCGCGCCGGTGCCGTATGCGTCGAGCCGCAGGGCGAGGCTGCCCGTGGCGGCGACGGCCACGCGGCAATCCGACGGCTCCGCGCAGACCACGCCGTCGGCGTCGTGGTGATCCTGCGCGAGCTGATAGCCACCGCACTTGAGCGTCTCCTCGCTGGCCGTGCCGACCACCACCAGTTGCCCGCCCAGCCGCGCGCCGGCCCGCTTGATCCGGTCGACCGCCGCAAGCACCGCGGCCAGCCCGCCCTTCATGTCGGTGGTGCCGCGGCCGTAGTACCGGTCCCCGCGGCGCTCGCCCAGCGGATTGACCGTCATCCCGTCGAAGGGAATGGTGTCCACGTGCCCGGCGATGCACAGCTTGGGCCGCGCCGCGCCGAGCACGCCCTCGACGTTGACGGCGCCCGCGACGCCCGCGCATGGGCGGAGCCGCGTCGTCAGGCCGACCTCCGCCATCAGCTCGGCGCACACCTTCACCACCGCGCCCTCGTCGCCCGCCACGCTGGGCACGGCCACGAGCCGCTCGAGGAAGTATTCGCTGCGCTCTTTGTCGTTCATGGTGTCATTCGCCTTTCCGGGGATCGAAGCGGTCTCTGATGCCGTCGCCCAGGATGTTGGCCCCGAGGACGGCCAGCCCGATGAGCAGGCCGGGGAAGAAGCTGATCCAGAACGCGTCGCGGATGAGATAGCGCGCCTCCGCGAGCATGTTGCCCCACGAGGGCGCGGGCGGCGGCGGCCCCACCCCCAGGAACGACAGCGTCGCCTCGTCGAGGATGGCGTAGCCGAAGATGAACGTGCCCTGCACGATGAGCTCGGGCGTGACGTTGGGCAGGATGTGCCGCCGCACCACGCGGCTGAGTCGTGCGCCCAGCGCGTGTGCCGCCTCCACGTAGGGCATCTCGCGGATGAGCAGGGCCTTGCCCCGGACCACACGCGCCACGCGCGGCGTGTAAACCACCACCAGCGCCAGCACCACGTTGCCCTCGCTCGGCTCCCGCACGGCCATCAGCGCGATGGCCAGGATGACCGCGGGCAGGGCCAGGAACGCGTCGCTGATGCGCATGAGAAGGTTGTCGAGCGGCCGCACGGCGCCCGCGAGCAGTCCCAGCAGGCTGCCGGCGATCACCGTCAAGGCCATCGTGACGCCCGCCACGCGCAGCGACTGCCGCCCCCCGGCCATGACCCGCGCCAGCACCTCGCGGCCGAGCTGGTCGGTGCCGAGCGGGTGCTCCCATGAGGGCGGCTGCAAGCGTGCTCCCGCGGAGACCAGCGTGGGCGACGGAGAGTAGAGGTGCGGGCCGACCACGATGAAGCCGATCAGCGCGACGAGGCCCAACAGGGCGAGGTTCGCCGCAGGGCCGAGCGAGCGCCATCGCATCGCGCCGGCCGCCGGTGCCACGGCTCACGATGCCCTGAGCCGCACGCGGGGATCGCTCACCGTGTACAGCACGTCCACGGCGATGTTCACCACCACGTACCACGCGGCCACGAGGAGCAGGGTCCCCTGCACCACCGGGTAGTCCCTCCGGACGACCGCGTTGACGAGGAGCCGCCCCACCCCGGGAAGCGTGAACACGGTCTCGATCACCACGGCGCCGCCGAAGAGCACGGCGAGCGCGATGCCGGACACGGTGAGCACGGGGATGAGCGCGTTCCGGAACGCGTGCTTGACCACCACGTAGAGCTCGCCCACGCCCTTGGACCGCGCCGTCCGCACGAAATCACCTCGGAGCGCCTCCAGCATCGACGCCCGCGTCATGCGCGCGATGAGCCCCGACTGCAGGTAGCCGAGGGCGAAGGCGGGCAGCAGGAGATGCCTGAGCGCCGGGAGCGGATCGCGCCACGGCTCCACGAAGCCGCCCGAGGGCAGGAGCGGCCAGCGCACCGCGAGCAGATAGATGAGGCAGATGCCCAGCCAGAACGACGGCAAGGACAGGCCCAGCGCCGCCACCGCCGAGACGGCGCGATCCACCCACGTGTCGTGCCAGTACGCGGCCAGGAGGCCCAGCGTCACGCCCAGCACGATGGCGATCACGAAGGCCGACAGGGTCAGCGTCAGGCTGACGGGGAGCCGCTCGAGGATGGCGGTGGTCACGGGGCGCCCCAGATAGATCGAGTTGCCCAGATCGCCGCGCACCACGTGGCCGAGCCACGCCAGGTACTGCACGGCGATCGGCCGGTCGAGCCCGTAGCGCGCGCGGAACTCCGCCGCCGCGGCCGGGGTGGCATCCGAGCCCAGCATGACCGCGGACGGGTCGCCGGGGGCGAGCCGGATCAGGACGAACGCGATGATCGTCACCAGCCACAGCACGAAGACCAGCGACGCGACACGCGCCGTGAGAAGGCGCGTCATCCGCTCAGCGCTTGTCCTTCACCGAGACGTTCCAGAACCGCGGCGTGGTGTAGAAGACCGCGAAGCCGTCCACGCGCTCGCGGAGGGCGTCGAAGCCGAAGAGATCGCCGTGCTTGATCATCGGGATGTCCTTGTAGAGCTGGTCCTGGACCTGCTCGTAGATCCTGGCCCGCGCCTTCCTATCCCGCTCGAGCAGGCCCTTCTCGAGGAGGGCGTCCACCTCCTTGCTCGCGTAGGGCTGGTAGCCCGAGTCCGACTTGAGCACGAACGTGAACCCGCCCGGATCCGTGCGGATGGAAAACGCGTTGTAGGAGATGTCCCAGTCCGCGCGCTTCTTGCGGAAGATGTCGATCATGGTCGGGTAGTCGTAGGCCTGCACCTTGGTGGCGAAGCCGAGCTGGCGCAGCTGCGACTCCATGGCCAGGGCCGCGTTGTTCATGAACTGGAAGTCGCTGCTCGTGATGATGCGGATGGGCGAGCCGTCGTAGCCGCCCTCCTTGATCAGGGCCTTCGCCTTGGCCACGTCCTTCTCGTTGTAGCGGTTGGCGCCGACATTCGAATGCCAGAACTGCTCCTTGAAGAAGAGGCTCGGGTCGAGGCGGTAGAGCGCCCTGTCCCCTGCCGCGGCCAGCATGATCTCGTCCTGGTTCAGTCCCAGCTGGATCGCCCGGCGCAGCCTCCACTCCTTGAGCTGGCCGTTCTGCGTGTTCAGGTGCATGACGATCTCGTAGTAGGGCTTGAGGATGAAGGTCTTGACGCCCTTGGTGGCGCTCAACCGCTTGTAGGTCTCGGCAGGCAGGTTCTGCCCATAGTCGTAGTCGCCGCTCTCCACGCCGGCCACGCGGCTCGACACCTCCGGCACCGGCACGAAGTAGATGTGCTCGACGCAGGCGAGCCGGCGGCCCGCGTAGCCGGACGCCTCGGCCGGCGACGGGCTGTAGTCCGCGAAGCGCTGCAGGTGCACGTGCTTGTCCGCGACCCACTCGGCCAGGCGATACGGGCCGGTGCCGATCACGGCGGTCTGCGGCAGCTTCCCCGCCGGCACGTCGTCGATGAGCTTCTTCGGCATGATGGCCACGGCCGGCCCCGGGTAGGCCAGCAGCGGGATGAAGGCCGCCGACGGCTGCGAGAGCGTGATCTCCACGGTGCTCTCGTCCACGGCGCGCGTGCCGGCCACCATGGAGAGGTCGGCCTTGCGCGGCGACACGGCACGGAAGCGCTCCACGGAGGCGACCACGTCGGCGGCGGTGACGGGGCTGCCGTCGTGGAACTTCACCCCCTTGCGGAGGTTGAAGGTGTACGTCTTGCCGTCCGCGCTCGCGGTCCACTTCTCCGCGAGCTGCGGCGCCACGTCGTAGTTGTTGTCGACGGTGACCAGGCCCTCGTAGATGTACACACCCATGTCGCGAGCCTGCGCCGCGAAGCTCGTGACGAAGTCGAGCGTGGGCGGCGAGCCCGCCATGGCCGCCCGGATGGTGCCGCCCTGCGCGGGGCACTTGTCCATGCCCGCGGCGGAGGCGCCGCTCGCCGTCAGCATCGAGGCCACCACCACCGTCGTGATCAGTCTGCGAACCATGGGAGTTCCTCCGTGATCAGTGACCCAGCCGCCGGCGGATGCCGGCCGCCACGATGTCTTCCTGCCCGTCCCCGAGCCCGACGGGATTGAACGTCAGCCTGCCCTCGCCCACACGACGCTCGTTGAGATGCATCGACGGCACGCCGTCGCGAAGCTCGCGCGAGACCTGCGCGGCCCGGGCCGGCGGCGTGAAGACCACCTCCACGAGCGGCACGCGTCCCGTCGCCTCGCGCGGGATCACCACCGTCTCCACGCCGGCCGTGCCCGCCAGCGCCGCCGCGAAGCGCCGGCAGCGCTCCGCCCACTCCGCCTGGTACGCAGGCTCCTTGGCCACGAACGCGTCGAGCGCGGCCACCGCCCCCGCTATCTCCTCCTTGCCGACCTTGAAGCCGCGCCCGAACCCGTGCCGCGGCACACCGTTGAGCGGGCGGTCCACGAACTCCTTGGGCGGTGTCCACGAGGACGGCGCCACGTCCATGTCCATCTGCTGGAGCAGCGCCGAGCCCACCAGGTCGCGCCGGCCCAGCAGGAAGCCGCTCGACTGTGGACCGCGGAACGCCTTGCCGCCGCTCATGCAGACGAGATCGGCGCCGTCCTCGATGAAGCGGCGCAGGTTGTGGACGGGCGGCACCTGGTTCGCGGCGTCCACGATGACGGGCCGCGCGCGCGAATGTGCCACCTGGCTGACCATGGCCAGCTCCGGACCGACGCCCTGCATCGCCACGTAGGCGATGGCCACCGTGCGCGGTCCCACCGCGGCATCGATCTCCTCCGCCTCGACCTCGCGGACTCCGACGCCGAGCGATCGATCGAGGAATCCCACGTCGACCAGCCGCGCGCCCGCCACCTCGAAGGCCTTGTCGTAGGAGTTGCGGTGGTGCCGGCAGATGACGATCTCGGCCCCCTGCTCCCACCCGATCTGCGGCATGCG
>Ga0335071_10003453_pt1 | contig 16640 bp, 14 predicted proteins | sample Lox_Sample_15_FD_206724 | JGI IMG/M metagenome (GOLD analysis project Ga0335071, IMG submission 206724) | Soil microbial communities from Loxahatchee National Wildlife Refuge, Florida, United States - Lox_Sample_1.5 | ecosystem: Environmental > Terrestrial > Soil > Wetlands | place: USA... | reverse complement strand
TCAAGTCAATGCGGCGACCCATCGCGGCGCGGGCCCGCACGGCGGGCCAAACGGGCCGGGTGGCGATCGCCCCGCTGCTTCGGACACCAACTCGTTACCGAGGCGACCGTGATTCGCCAATCGTGGAAATGCTCCCGAAGCCAAACGACGTCTAACGCAATGCGAGGATGTCACCCGCCGCGAAGCTGGCAAGATGTGAGCGTTCTCACGCGCGGGAAGACGATGTAAGCGTCCTCATGCGCTGTGCGCCTATTGAGAAATTGAACGCTCCTGGCCCGGAGCGCCGTCTTCTCAGTGCGCGGATTCGACCGGCCGGTGCGATCTCGCGGCGCGCAGGGTGCCGACTGCGGCACCGATGGCCAAGAGGTTCCCCGGGGAAAGCGCCGTCCGCACCGCCGCCCTGACAAACGGGCGCAGGACCGGCCATAGCCCCCCGCCGAGCACGAACCCGGCCGCGGCCGCAACCCCCAACACCGCCATGGGCGCCTCCTCCATGCGCCGCTCCAGCTCCACCGCCCGCGCGAAGCGGGACGCCGCCTGCCGCGCCTCCACCGCCAGATCGCCGATGGCACCGCTCAGGTCCGACACGCTCGCCTGCATCTCCCCCGCTGCCCGCTCGCTCGAGTCCATGCCCTCTCCGTGCGCGCCAGACCTTCGGGCGCGCCCCTTCCTCGTTGCCCTCGGCCCCGGTCACCGCCGCGACATGAGCCGCCCGAGGATGAAGCCGATCCCCGCCGCTATCCCGATGGCCGCCCAGGGGTGTTCCCGGGCGTAGTCGCGCACCACCGCACCGGCGTCGTCCACGTACCCGCGCAGATCCTCGAGATGGTCCTCGACCCCGGCGGCCACCTCCGAGGCACGCTCCCGCATCTCGCCGGCCGCTCGCTCGCCCCTGCCGTTCTCCTCCATCGATCCTCCCGCGCCCTCTGTTCTCGCCAAGCTAGGGCTCGCGCGCCGCGATGCCCAAGCCCCCGCAGCGGCCGGTCGCCCTGGCGCAGGCAGGCGAGCGTCCGCTCGGATGCCGGGGCCCACCGGAACCGAGGGGCGCGGGAAGGGTACGGCCGCCTCGCCGGGCGGTACCGCCCGCCGCCTTCAGTGCTTCCCGCCCATGGGCCCGCGCGCCGCCTGCTCCTTCTTCAGCATGATGGCCTTCGCCTGGGCCTGCACGGTCTGGGGCACGTTGCGGTCGCGAGACAGCTCCTTGATGTCCTTCTCCTGCAGGGTCACGAGGAGCCTGAGCGCGGTCGGCAAGGGGACCTTCGGGTTCTTCACGAGCGAGATCTTGATGGCGTAGTTCCGCACGAACTCGCGGTTGTCGTAGATGTAGCGGAGCACGTCGGCGTTGCAGGTGCGCGAGTTGGCGAGACCGATGATCTCGCCGTCGGTGATGCGGGGGCTCGTGGCGGCAGCCATGCACACGAGCCTGTTGGCGTCGCGCAGGAGCAGCGTGCGCGCCTCCTTGTTGCCCAGGGTGGCGAGCTTGATCTTCTCGGAGACGCTCATCCGGGAGACGCGCTGGTGGATGGTCAGCTTCTTCTGGGTCTCCTCGGCCGTCTCGGCGTGCGGCGTCCCCTCCCCGGCACCCTCGTGAGCGAGCTCCCGGGAGTACTCCGCCATGAGCGCCGCGGCGGTCTCCTGCGGCTCGAGCGCATGGGCGGTCGGGTCGATGCCGTGAACGCGCTTGTGCGCCTCGACCAGCTGGGGCACGTCGAGCAGGGTCAGGCCGTTGCGGACGCAGAAGTCACAGGCCCCATCGACGGTGGACGCCAGGGCATGCGGGTTCTGGCACAGCCCGCGAATGATGGCATCGCTGCGCAAGAGCCGCAGCTCGTTCTGGCGGACGATCTCTCCGAGCTTCTGGGAGACGACCGGGGCCAGCCGGGCCACCGTCTCGTCGGAGGTGCTGGGGTTGAGGAGCACGAGCTCGAGGGCCGGCTCCTTGCTCGCGAACCGATCGGTCAGCCAGTCGAGCACCGCCGGCTTCAGCCCCTCGGAGCGGAGCGCCACCCCCCAGATCTTGTCGGGCAGGCCCTCGGCCGTCTTGAGCGCGGTGTCCTTCACCCCCGGCTCGGCGTCGAAGGAGAGCACGTAGAGCAGGGTGCACAGATCCACCGCGGCCACCGCCGGCACGAGCCCCTTCGCCCCCATCATGCGCAGCGGGGTCGGGGCGGCCGCGTCGGCGTGCTTCTGCAGCGGCTTGGGAAGGACGTCGAGCGGCAGCGGACAATCGGACATGCTCAGCGGTTGCGCTCGTAGATGATGCGCAACCCCTCCAGCGTGAGGTGCTCGTCCACCTCGGTGATGGTCTTGCAGATCCCGGCCATGAGCGGCGCCAGCCCCCCGGTGGCCACCGCCTTGGGATTGCCCCCCAGCTCCTCTGCCATCCGCGTGCAGATCCCGTCCACGAGGCCCGCGTACCCGTAGGTGAGGCCGGCCTGGATGGAGGCGATGGTGTTCCGCCCGATCACGTGGGGCGGCCGCGAGAACTCGACCCGCGGCAGCTTGGAGGCGCTGCGGAAGAGGGCCTCCATGGAGATGCCCACCCCCGGGGCGATGGCGCCACCCAGGTACTCCCCTCGGGCCGAGATGGCGTCGAAGGTGGTCGCCGTCCCGAAGTCGACCACCACCAGCGCGCAGCGCCAGCGCTCGAAGGCGGCCACTGCATTGACCACCCGGTCGGCCCCCACCTCGCGCGGGTTCTCGTAGAGGATGGAGATGCCGGTCTTCACCCCCGGGCCGACGAAGAGCGGCTCCCGCCCGAAGTAGCGGCGGGACATCTCCTCCAGGGTCCGGCCCAGCGGCGGCACGACGCTCGAGACCACCACCGCATCCACCCCGGCCGGATCGATCCCCCCGGCCGCGAACAGCTGCCGCAGCAGGATCCCGTACTCGTCCCCCGTGCGGGCGTTCGAGGTCTCGATTCGCCAATGGTCGCGAAGCTGCGAGCCCTGGTAGACCCCCAGGACCGTGTTGGTGTTTCCGACGTCGATGGCGAGGAGCACCCGGCGAGCCTAGCTGCCGGCCCGTACCTGGTCAACGAGGGCGGGACCGCCGCCTGCGCCTTCGCGCCCGGGCGACCCATCCCCAAACGGCGAGCAGGAGCGCCCTCCCCTCAGAACGGCGCCGGGGACGACGGCCCGACGGCGCGCAGGTGGATGACGTCTCCGGAGAGGATCCGCTCCAGCCCTTCTCCGGTGCGCACGAGGAGCGCTCCCTGGGCATCGATGTCCTCGGCCCGACCGAACAGCTCCCGCCCCTCGGTCCGGACGGACACCTCCCTTCCCAAGGTGTCGGTCCGCTCCCGCCACGCCTGGCGAATCGGATCGAAGCCCTCCTCGGCGTGCCGGTCCAGCCAGTCCTCGAGCGCCGTCAGGCAGGCGGCGACGAACAGGGCCCGGGGCGCAGCGCTGCCCCGCTCGAGGAGAAGGCTCGTGGCGAGGTCGCGGACCTCGTCGGGGAAGTCCGCCACCTGGGCGTTCACGTTCACCCCGATCCCCATCACCGCCCAGTGCACCCGCTCCTCATCGGAGGCCAGCTCGGTGAGGATCCCGGCGATCTTCCGCCCTCCCACGAGGAGGTCGTTGGGCCACTTGATGGCCGCCGGGACGCCCGCCTGGCGCAGGGCGTCGCAGATGGCCACCGAGCCCACCAGGGTCAGCTCCGGGGCTCGGGCCGGCGGCAGCTCCGGCCTGAGGATGACCGAGAAATAAGCGTTCTTCCCCGGCGGCGATACCCAGGGCCGCCCCCGCCGGCCCCGCCCACCGGTCTGGGCCTCGGCCACCACCACCTCGCCGTGACCGGCTCCCTCCTCGGCCAGCGCCCGGGCGTGGTCGTTCGTCGAGGCGATCACCTCGAAGTGGTGGAGCACCTGGCCGATGTCGTGGGTGTTGAGCAGCGGCCTGAGCTCGAGCGGCGTGAGCCGGTCGGGAATGGCGCCGAGCCGGTAGCCGTGGGCCGGCACCGCGTCGATGCGGTAGCCCCGCGCCCGGAGTGCCTCCACGTGCTTCCACACGGCGGCCCGGGTGAGCCCCAGCTTGTCGGAGATGGCCTCGCCGGACACGAACTCGTCGCCGGCCTCCGCCAGGAAGCCGAGCACCAGCTCCTCCGAGTTTGCCGGCTCGGACGGCACCCGCGGATTTCACCGCAGCTCGAAGGAGATGTCCACCGCGCGCGCCCCGTGGGTGATGGCCCCCATGGACACGAAGTCGACGCCGGTGGCGGCCACCCGCGGGAGTCGCTCCAGGGTCATGTTGCCGCTCGCCTCGAGCTGTACCCGCCCGGCCGACAGGCGCACGGCCCGTGCCAGGTCGGCGTCCTCCATGTTGTCGAGGAGCACGATGTCGGCCCCGGCCGCCACGGCCGCCTCGAGGCCCGCCAGGTCCACCACCTCCACCTCGATGCGGAGCAGGGGGCCGGCCTGGGCCCGGGCGCGTCGCACCGCCTCGGCCACCCCCCCGCAGGCGGCCAGGTGGTTGTCCTTTATGAGGATGCCATCGCCGAGCGAGAGGCGATGGTTGCACCCCCCCCCGGCCCGCACCGCCGCCTTCTCCAGAAGCCGGTACCCGGGCGTGGTCTTGCGGGTGTCGAGGAGCCGGGTTCGTCCCCCGGCCGAGGCCAGCACCTCCACCGCACGGCGCGTGACGGTGGCCACCCCGGAGAGGCGCTGCAGGAAGTTGAGCGCGGTCCGCTCGGCAGCGAGGAGAGCGGGGACCGCTCCCCGAGCCCTCCCCACCACCTCGCCCTTGGCCGCGCGGTAGCCGTCGCCCCGATCGAACGAGCAAGCCGCGCCCAGCCGCTCGAACACCCGGGCCGCCACGGCCGTGCCGGCGAGGACCAGATCCTCCTTCACGAGGAAGGTCCCCTCGCCCTGGGCCTGCGGATCGAGGGTCGCCTGGCTCGTGGCGTCGCCCAGGGAGAGATCTTCCTCGAGAGCCAGATCGAGGAGCCGCTCGAGGTGGGCGGACAGGGCCATGGGAGGAGCCAGCTGCGCGACCCGTTTCCTCCGTCTACCTCTTTCCCTTCTTGGCCTTGGCCTTCTTGGCCGGCTTCTTGGCCTTCTTGGCCGGCTTCTTGGCCTTCTTGGCCACCTTCTTGGCCGACTTGGCCACCTTCTTCACCTTCTTGGCCGCCTTCTTGGCCGCCTTCTTTGGCTTCGCCTTCTTCGGCGCGGGCTTCTTCACGGTGGGCTCGGGCTCCGGCGCGGGCGGCGCAGCCTCCACCTCCGGCGGCGGCATCACCGGCGCGGCCGCGGGCTCAACCGGTGCCGGTGCAGCTTCGGCGACCGGCTTGGGCTCGTTCTGGTTCTCCATGGTGTCCCTCCTGGCGAGGTGTCCCTCGGTGCCGGAAAGCATCGCACGATGCGCCTCCAGCTTTCCTCTTTTTTCGCGCAATTCGTCGGCGCGAGCCCGGTCCTTGTCCACCACCTCTGCGGGCGCCTTGCGCACGAACTCCGGGTTCCGGAGCTTCCGCTCGATCCCGGCCAGGTCCAGCTCCACCTTGGACAGCTCCTTGTCCACCCGGGCAACCTCCGCCGTCAGATCCAAGACGCCCGCGAGGTACACCCGAAGCTCGAACCCCGGTCCCACACCGACCGCAGTCTGCGGCGCCGCCGGGGCCGTCGGACCTTCGACCACCTCGACCACCGCCCGAGCGAGGCGCGCGATCCGGCCGGCCTCGGCCCGCACGGTCCGCAGCGCCTCCGCGTCCGAGACCGCCACGACCACCCGCGGCTCCGCCCTCGGCGGCACGTTCATCTCCCCGCGAACATTGCGGATCGCATCGACGATCCCGATGACCGGCCCGAAGGTCCGCTCCGCTGCCTCCTCCGTGGGGCCCTTCTGGGGGTAGGGGGCGGCCAGGACCGAGTCGGGCCAGGCGCTGGCCTTCACCCCTTCGCGGAGCACGTGCCAGAGCTCTTCGGTGATGAAGGGCATGAACGGGTGGAGCAGGCGATAGCTCGTGGAGAGACAGCGGACCAGCACCGCCTGCGCAGCGTGCCGCCGGCGAGCTCCCTCGCTCGACAAGGTCTCCTTGGCGAGCTCGATGTACCAGTCGCAGAGCTCGTGCCAGACGAACTGGTAGACCGTCCCGGCCGCGTCGTTGAAGCGGAAGGCCTCGAGCGCCTCGACCGTCTCGTTCACCGCACGGGAAAGCCGCGCCAGGATCCAGCGGTCCGCCGGCGAGGGGTCGAGGGCCAGCGGGTCCTCGCCCTGCTCCTCGTACCCGGACAGGTTCATGAGGGCGAAGCGGCTCGCGTTCCAGAGCTTGTTGGCGAAGGCCCGGTACCCGTCGATCCGCTCCTTGGCGAGCTTGATATCCCGGCCCTGGGCGGTGAGCGCGGCGAGCGTGAAGCGCAAAGCGTCGGCGCCGTACTCCTCGGTGATGACCAGGGGGTCGATGACGTTCCCCCGGGTCTTGGACATCTTCTGCCCCTTCTCGTCCCGGACCATGGGATGCAGGTAGACGGTCCGGAAGGGCACCTCGCCCATGAAGTGGATGCCCATCATCATCATCCGGGCCACCCAGAAGAAGATGATGTCGTGCCCGGTCTCCATGACCGAGGTCGGGTAGAAGGTGCGCAGGGTGGCGGTCTCCTCCGGCCAGCCCATCGTCGAGAAGGGCCACAGGCCCGAGGAGAACCAGGTGTCGAGCACGTCCTCGTCCTGGCGCAGCTCGCCCTTCCCGCAGGTGGCGCAGGTGTCGGGCGCCTGCCGGGCCACGGTCACGTGGCCGTCCGGGCAGTACCAGGCCGGGATCTGGTGGCCCCACCAGAGCTGGCGGCTGATGCACCAGTCGTGGATGTTCCGCATCCAGGCCATGTAGGTGTTGGTCCAGCCCTCGGGGATGAAGCGGGTCTTGCCCTGCTCCACCGCTTCCACCGCCGGGCGAGCCAAAGGCTCGATGCGCACGAACCACTGCTGGGAGATGAGCGGCTCGAGCACCGTCTCGCAGCGCTGGCACTTGGCAAGCGGCACGACATGCGGCTTCGATCCGCGGTCGAGCCCGCCCTCGGCCAGCAGCCGCTTCACCTCCTTGCGCGCCGCGAAGCGGTCCATCCCCGCAACCGGCCCGGCGTTCGCGCTCATCCGCCCGTCCGGCTCGATGACCGTGACCTGCGGGAGGCCGTGCCGCTTGCCCACCTCGAAGTCGTTGAAGTCGTGGGCCGGGGTCACCTTGACCGCACCGGTCCCGAAGGCCGGGTCGACCAGGATGGCGTCGCCGATGATCGGCAGCTCCCGGTCGAGCAGGGGGTGGCGGACCTTCCGCCCGATGAGCGCCCGGTAGCGCTCGTCGTCGGGATGGACGGCCACCGCGGTGTCGCCCAGCATCGTCTCCGGCCGGGTGGTGGCCACGACGATCTCCCGGGTCTCGCCCAGCGGCTCGACGAGCGGATACCCGAAGCTCCACAGCTCGCCCTGGTGGGTGTCGTCCCGGGTCACCTCCAGATCGGACAGCGCGGTGCGGCAGCGGGGGCACCAGTTGATGAGCTTCTTCTCCCGGTAGATGAGCCCCTCCTCGTAGAGCCGCACGAACACCTCGCGCACGGCCCTCGAGAGCCCCTCGTCCATGGTGAAGCGCTCGCGGTCCCAGTCGAGCGCCGCGCCCAGCGCCTGGTGCTGCTCGCCGATGCGCGAGCCGAACCTCTCCTTCCAGGCCCAGACCCGCCGCAGGAACTCCGCCCGACCGAGGTCGTGGCGGCTCTTCTTCTCGGTCCTCTGGATCTCCTTCTCCACGATCATCTGGGTGGCGATGCCGGCGTGGTCGGTGCCGGGCAGCCAGAGGGTGTTGAAGCCGCTCATCCGCTTCCAGCGGATGAGCACGTCCTGCAAGGTGGCCGTGAGGGCGTGGCCGAGGTGGAGGGAGCCGGTGATGTTGGGCGGGGGCAGGACGATGCTGAAGGGAGGCCGGGAGGCGTCCTGCTCGTCGCCGTGGAAGTAGCCGCGCTTGCGCCAGAAGTCGTACCAGCGGGCCTCGACCTCGCGGTGCGAGTAGCCCTTGGCTAGCGCGGTATGGGTCTCGTCGGTCACGGATCTTCTCCGATGGTGGATTCCCGCCCGGGCACCGGCCCGGGCCCACGCCCGAGGTTCGGTTCCGGCACGGACGCGGGGGCGTTCACGGGGTTGCGGGCGCGCAGCTCGAGCGCTACTTCTGCCGCCCCTTCGCCAGGCGATCGAGGTTCTCGCGGATGATCGTCTCGGCGAGCTGCGGTACGACCTCCCATACCACCCGCTCGATCATCTCGCGAGAGGCCTTGGACAAGGCCTCGCGCAGCACCGCATCGCCGGCGCCGCCCGCCGGCTCGGGCTGGTGCCCGGTCGATTCCGCCGGCGGCACGAACGCGTGCATGGGCGCGAGCTCCGGGGCAGCCTCGCCGTCGTCCGGCAGCTCGATCTCGGTCGGCGCCGGGGCGGCGGGCGCGGCTTTCCCCTCCGCGGCGGAGGGCTCGGCCGTGTCCTCCCAGCTCAGCTCGGGCAGGTCCACCGGGGGCGGCTCCGGCGGCGGCGCAGCGGCCGGGGCTGCCTGGGCCGGAGCCTCACCCAAGCCGAACGGGTCCTTCCGCGGCGCCGCGGGCCGGGCCGGCGGCGCGGCCGCCGGGGGCCGGGGCGCGGCGGCGGGCGCGACCGGGCGCGACACCATGGCCGGGCCGGGGGGACGGGCGCCGGGGGGCATGCCCGGTCCCGGGGGCCGAGCGCCCTGCGGCATCGGCGCGCCCGGACGAGGCGCAGCCCCTCGGGCCATGCCCGGAGCGGGCGGACGTGCCCCGGGGGGCATGCCCGGAGCCGGGGGACGGGCGCCGGGGGGCATGCCCGGTCCTGGGGGCCGAGCGCCGGGAGGCATGCCCGGTCCCGGGGGCCGAGCGCCCTGCGGCATCGGCGCGCCCGGACGAGGCGCAGCCCCTGGGGGCATGCCCGGGGGCGGCCGCGCCCCGGCCGGCATGCCGGGGCCATGCGGGCGCGCCGCACCGGGCGGCGGGAAGGGAGCGCCGGGCCGAGGCGCGGGGGGTGCGGGACGCGCCGGAGCGGGAGCCGGAGCCGGCCGCGCCGGAGCAGGCGCCGCGGCAACTGGCCCCGCGGCAGCCGGGGCCGGCGCCGGACGCGCTGCCCCGGGGGCAGCGGCGGGCGCCTTGCCCTCCACGAGCTCCCGGACCTTGTTGATGAGGGCCTGGCTCTCGAACGGCTTCGCGATGTGGCCGTCGGCGCGAGCTGCCCGGGCCCGAGTCTCGTCGAACGCCTCGAAGGTGCCGGCGAGGAGGAGGACCGGGATGGCCCGCAGGCTCGGATCCGACTTCACCGCCTCGCAAACCTCGTAGCCGTTCTTCCTGGGCATGACCACGTCGGCCAAGATCACGTCGGGCCGAAGCTCGCGGGCCTTGGCCACCGCGTCATCGCCGTTGTCGACCGAGGTGACCTTGTAATCCTCGTTCGCAAAGGTGATGCCCACCACCTTCTGGATGGTGATCGAGTCGTCCGCGAGGAGAAGGTTCTTGGGCATGGCGAGTCCGGGCCTCGGGGAAGAACCGGGCCGTATCCAGTAACGCCGCCATTCCCCGCATGTCAACATTTCCCAGGCATTTCGCCTGGTCCGCGCCGTCGTCCGGGCCGCCTGAGCCCGCCCTCCTCGGCGGGCGCACTCACGCCCCGAAGAGCGTGTCCCATGGCGGGCGAACCACATCGGGCCCGCCCTCCCCCACGCCCAGCACCCGGTCGGCCAGCACGCCCACCCCGGCCCCGCCCGCATCGACGAGCAGCACCGTCCTCCCCCCGCCGGCCGCCGGCACCTGGTAGACGGTGGCGAGATCGACGACCGGGTGAAGCGAGCGGCCGTGATAGAGCAGGCCGCGGTGCGAGGGCGGGGTGAGCGGCACGGGCGCCAGCCGCGGCTCCTCGAGGACCTGCACCAGCATGGAGAGCGGGACCGCGAAACACATGCCGGCCCGGGAGAAGCGAAGCTCGCGCTCGGAGAAGGGGCCGAGATCGGGTGGCGGCTCCGGGTTCTCCACCGCCGGCTCGAGCGGCGCGAAGCCGAGGGTGGAGACCGCCAGCTCGAGCGCCACCTCCCCCCGGCTCACCACCGCCCCCGAGAACGGCGGCGGCTGGGGAAGCGGGGTGGGGACCGGAAGCTGGAAGAACTCGGCGTCGGCCAGGTCGATGATGCCGTGCAGCGCCTCGACCCGGAGCGCCATCCGGGGCGTCCCCTCGGTGAGGAGCGCATAGCGGGTGTCCCCGCTGGGCAGGCCGAGGACCGTGGAGACGAAGGCGGTGGGATAGGTCTCGCCCCGTGCGCCGATCTCTCCCCCTTCGGCCGGGGCGGGGACGATCTCCCGCAGGTGGGAGAGGCGGAGGGCGAGTCGCACGCCGCCCGCCGAGAAGATGAGCGCCTTGCGGTCGGACGGGAGGTCCACGGGAGCATGATATACAGGTCGGGATGAGCGCGTCGGTGCTCCTCGTCGACGACGAGCGCTTCGCCCGGACGGTCTACTCCGACTACCTGCGCGCCGCCGGCTATGACGTGGAGGTGGCGCCGGATGCCGAGGCGGCGCTGGCCCTGCTCAAGCAACGCCGCTTCGACCTCCTCCTCACCGACGTCATCCTCCCCGGCTCCTCCGGCCTGGACCTCTTGGGCATCGCCAAGGACCTCGACCCGAACCTCGAGGTGGTGGTGATCACCGCCCTCGACAAGGTCGGCCCGGCGGTGCGGGCCATGAAATCGGGGGCCAGCGACTACCTCGTGAAACCGGTCGCGCCCGAGGGGCTGCAGCTCGCCGTGCAGCGCTGCCTCTCCACCCGTGCGCTCCTCGACGAGAACAAGTCGCTGCGGGCCCACCTGAAGCTCTTCGAGGCCGGCCAGCGCATCGCCGCCACCCTGGACCGCGACACGCTCGTGCCGGTGGCGCTCTCGGCGGTGGCCGGCTCCTGCAAGAGCGCGGGGGCGGCGCTGTTCGAACGAGCGGTCGGCGGCGAGTGGGTCCTCTCCGGTAGCCACGGCATCGACTACCCCGCCGCGGTGGAGCTCCTCCGCCTCTGCCGCCCAGCCCTGGAAACGCTCGGGGAGACGCCCGTCCGGGTGGAGATCCTGCCCGGCGAGCTGACCGAGCTCGGCCCGAGGGCCATCGTTCTGCCGGTGACCGACGAGGGACGGGTGGTGGGCGGCATGGCCGTGCTGGTCGCGGGCGAGCTCGACGGGCCCGGAGCCGAGGCGGGCGCCTTCCTCTGCCGGAACCTGGGACTCGCCTTGCGCAACCTCGGCCGGCTGAAGCAGGTCGAGCACCTCGCCTACCTCGACGACCTCACCCATCTCTACAACACCCGCTACCTCGACCTCGCCCTTCTAAGGGAGATGGAGGGGGGGCGCCCCTTCACCGTGCTCTTCATGGACCTCGACCGGTTCAAGCTCGTGAACGACGAGCACGGCCACCTGGCAGGGTCGCGCCTGCTCGTGGAGGTGGCCCGGGTGCTCCGCTCCTGCGTGCGCGACGACGACGTCCTCGTCCGGTACGGCGGCGACGAGTACGTGATGCTCCTCGCCGGGATCGACTCGGGCGGTGGGCTCAAGGTGGCCGAACGGATCCGGCGGGCCATCGAGGACCACCGCTTCCTCTCTCGCGAGGGGTCCCGGGTGCGGATCACCTGTTCCATCGGCCTCGCCAGCTACCCGGAGCACGCCCAGAGCAAGGCCGAGATCCTGGACCTCGCCGACCGGGCCATGTACCGCGGCAAGAGGTCGAGCCGGAACGTCGTCTACATGGCCTCGCGGGACCTCCCTCCCGTGCCCGCCGGCGATCGCGAGGCCTAGGAAGGGAAAAAGCCGCGGGGCCAGGGGAACTCCCCCTGGCCCCGCTGACGACGACTGCCGGGTTCCGCCCGACCGGGCACGTAGTAACGGCTGCCCTCGTCATCGAGAAGGCAGGTCGCGTACCGAGACCCGCCCACTCGGTGAGTTAGCATGCTCCGGCATCGGCGAAAAAACAAGTGAAACAGGGCACTTCGCCCTGTTTTGGCGGGAGTGGGAGAAAACCCGCCCCCGGCGGTCAGGGGCCGGCTTCCGGCCGGGCGCTCGCCGCCCCCGACGCTGCCCTGGTCACGAAAAGTCTCGGCTTTATACCCACTTGCCGCTCATAGGGCACGAGCACCTCCGACCGGAAGGCCTCGATGCACCGGGCGGGCAAAAGGTTGACCGTGCAGCCGCCGAACCCCCCGCCGGTGATGCGGGCCCCCTTGAGCCCCGGCACCCGGCGCGCAAGCGATACGAGGAGATCGATCTCCCTGCAGCTCACCTCGTAATCGTCCCGCAAGGAGTCGTGCGAGGCGTTCATGAGCCGGCCGAAGCGGGTGAGGTCGCCGGAGCGCAAGGCCACCTTGCTCTCGAGCACCCGAGCGCACTCGCTTATCACGTGGCGGCAGCGGCGGCGGACCACGGGCGAGAGCTCCGCGGCACAGGCTTCGACCTGCGCCAGGGTGGCATCGCGCAGCGCGGTCACCTCCGGGTAGTGGCGGCGGAGCACCGCCACGCCCGCGGCGCACTCCTCCCGGCGCTCGTTGTAGGCCGAGCCGACGAGCTCGTGCTTCACCCCGCTGTGCACGATGGCGATGACCTCGTCGCCCAGCTCGAGCGGGATGAGATCGTGGGCGAGCGAGCGGCAGTCGAGGAACAGGGCGTGATCGGCCCGGCCCATGAGCGAGATGAACTGGTCCATGATCCCGCACTTCATCCCCACGAAGTCGTTCTCGGCGCGCTGGCAGAGGCGGGCCAGGTCCGGACCGGGCATTTCGAACCCGAAAAGCGCCTGGGCCACGACCGCGGTCGCCACCTCCAGCGCCGCCGAGGAGGACAGGCCCGCGCCCTGGGGCACGTCGCCGCCGAAGGCCAAATCCAGGCCCCCGAGCTTCACCCCCGCTTCCGAAAGGGCCCAGAGCACGCCGCGCGGGTAGTTGCTCCAGGGGTGGGCCGGGTCGCGCTCGATGGGCCGGTCGATGGGGAAGGCCACCGACTCCCCGAAGTCGGCCGAGTGGATCCGCACCTCGGGCGCCCCCCGCCGCCGTCCGGCCATCTCGATGGCAAACTCGAGCGCCATGGGCAGGACGAAGCCGTCGTTGTAGTCGGTGTGCTCGCCGATGAGGTTGACGCGGCCGGGAGCCCGCCGGACCACCGCCTGGGCACCGGGTCCGAACTGCTTGTCGAGGAGGTCGCGCATGGGGTCGGGCAGGGAGGAGGGAGGGGCCGGGGAGCTCATCGCGCCGCGCGAGCGTCGTCCTCCCGCACCTGGGCGGCGCTGATAGGACCCACCCCCCGCAGCTCGGCGGCGCTCTCCTCGGCCAGCTTGTCCATGATGAAGTTCCCGGCGCCGGCCTCGCAGCCGGCCAGGTACTTGAGCTTCGTGGCGGTGCGCAGCGGTGGGTAGAACTCGAAGTGGATGTGATACTCGGGGTGCGGGGCCCCGTCGCTGGGAGCCTGGTGGCAGACCATGATGTAGGGGAAGGGCTTGTGGAAGAGGGCGTCGTACTTCGTGAGCAGCCCCTTCAGCACCACCGCCAGGTCCTCGGCGTCGGCCGGGGTCCACTCCAGCATCGAGGCCTGGTGGCGGCGGGGGGCGAGGTAGACCTCGTACGGGTAGCGGGCGAAGAAGGGGACGTAGGCCACGAACCGCTCCCCCTCGAGGACCAGCCGCCGGCCGTCGCTGAGCTCCGTCTCCAGGTGGTCGCAGAAGAGGCAGCGGCCGCTCGCCTGATGGTGGGCCCTCGAGGCGGAAAGCTCGCGCTCCAGGATGGGGGGAACGAAGGGGAAGGCGTAGATCTGGCCGTGCGGGTGGTGAAGCGTCACCCCCACCGCCTCCCCCCGGTTCTCGAAGGGAAAGACGCACTCGATCCCCTCCCGCGCCCCGAGGACCGCGGTCCGGTCGCGCCACACCTGGACCAGGTTGGCGATGCGGCGGAGCGGCATGGTGGGCAGGGAGGCGTGGTGATCGGGCGAGTAGAGCACCACCTCGCAGACCCCCCGCGCCCGCTCGACGGGCGAGACCCGGGTCCCGGCCACCGCCGGCTCGGGGGGGATTCGCTGCAGCGAGGGGAACTTGTTCTCGAAGACCACGATGTCGTAGTCCTCGGCCGGCACCTCGGTGGGGAAGCCGCCCGGCTTGGTGGGACAGAGCGGGCAGTAGTCCTCGGGGGGAAGGAAGGTCCGATCCTGGCGGTGGGTGGCGGTGATGACCCATTGCCTCAGCAAGGGATGCCAGCGGAGCTCGGACAAGGCTACCGCTCCTTCCCGGAGGCGCTCGGGGGATCCTCTTCCGCCGGCCGGGCCTTGGGCTCGGGGAACCGGTAGTAGGTCAGCTCACGACCATCCGGCAGGTGCACGACCTCCTTCTCGAACGCGGGCGCGGGGGTGTCATCCTTTTTCACTGTGTGTCGCTCCTGGATGGGCGTGGGGACCTCGCTAGACGAGCTTCACCTCCAGCCCCCGCTCGCGCAGGGCCGCCACCTCCTCCGGGTCCGCCCCCTGATCGGTGATGAGCAGGTCGATCTCGTTCACCGCCGCGAACTTGGCCAGCGCCACGTGGCCGATCTTGCTGGAATCGGCGAGGACCACCCGCCGCCGCGCGGCCTTGACGAAGAGCGCCTTCATCTCCGCCTCGGCCACGTTCACGTTGGTGACGCCGTGCTCGGCGTCCACCCCGCTCACCCCGATGAGCGCCAGATCCGCGTGGATGCGCGGCAGGATGAACTCGGCGAACGGGTTCACGAGGGAGTGCTGCTTGGGGCGCAGGGTGCCGCCGGTGACCACGGTCGTGATCTCCGGGTCGGCCTCGAGGATGGCGGCGATGTTGAGGCCGTTCGTGAAGACCGTCGGCTTCTTCTTCTGCTCGAGGAGCTTGCGCGCCGCGGCGGTGACCGTCGTACCCACGTCCAGGATGAGCGTGTCGCCCGAGGAGACGAGGTCGGCCGCCGCCGCCCCGATCCGCTCCTTCTCCGCCTTGTGCGACGTCTCCTCCACCTGGAAGGGGCGCTCCAGGCCGATCTTCACGTTGAGGATGGCCCCGCCGTGGGTGCGCCGGAGCACTCCCTCCTTCTCCAAGACGTCGAGGTCCTGCCGGATGGTCACCTCGGACACGTCCAGCTGCCGGGCCAGATCGGCAACCAGGCAGCGCCCATCGCGCTCCAGGCCCGCCACGATCTCCCGCCGTCGCTCCTCGGGGAACATCCGCCGCTCCTGCTCCAGTGACCCGCCGCTGCTCGCCTTTCCTACAGATACCTTCGATCGCTGTCAAACGCCCGGGGCGAAGGACGTTGTTTGTTTGCGTTTTGCCTTCATCCCCTCGACCTCACGAGGCATTTGCCATGCGCCGGGCGGGCGCATCGGGGCGGCCTTCACAAGAAAAGGCACAGGGCCCGCGGAGAGGGCCCTGTGCCTTTGCCTTCACGAACCCACCCGGGCTCAGTAATCCATGTCGTCCATGCCGCCCATGCCCGGGGCACCACCCGGGGCGGCCGGCGCCTTCTTCTTGGGCTTCTCCGCCACCATGGCCTCGGTGGTGAGGAGCAGGCTCGCCACCGACGCCGCGTTCTGGAGCGCGGTGCGGGCGACCTTGGTCGGGTCGATGACCCCGGCCTTGTCGAGATCCTCGAACACCTCGGTCTGGGCGTTGAAGCCGAGGGCCCCCTTCCCTTCCATGATCTTGCTCAGCACCACCGGGCCGTCCCAGCCGGCGTTCATGGCGATCCGCTTGGCCGGCCACTCGAGCGCCCGGGCCACGATCTGCACCCCGAACTGCTGATCGCCCTCGAGCTTCAGCGCCTTGAGGGCCGGGAGGCTCCGCAGGTAGGCGACCCCGCCGCCGGGCACGATGCCCTCCTCGACCGCGGCGCGGGTGGCGTGGAGCGCGTCCTCCACCCGGGCCTTCTTCTCCTTCATCTCCGTCTCGGTGGCCGCGCCGACGTTGATCACCGCCACCCCGCCCACGAGCTTCGCGAGCCGCTCCTGCAGCTTCTCCCGGTCGTAGTCGCTGGTCGTCTCCTCGATCTGGGAGCGGATCTGCTTGATGCGCCCCTCGATCTCGCCCCGCTTGCCATCGCCGTCGACGATGGTGGTGTTGTCCTTGTCGATGGTGATCCGCTTCGCCCGGCCCAGGTCCTTGAGGGTGAGCTGCTCGAGCTTGATCCCCAGCTCCTCGGCCACCACGTTGCCGCCGGTGAGCACGGCGATGTCCTTCAGCATCTCCTTGCGCCGGTCGCCGAAGCCGGGGGCCTTGACCGCCGAGACGTGGAGCGTGCCCCGTAGCTTGTTCACCACCAGCGTGGCGAGCGCCTCGCCCTCCACGTCCTCGGCCACGATGAGCAGGGGCTTGCCCGAGCGGGCCACCTGCTCGAGGACCGGAACGAGATCGGCCATGGCCGAGATCTTCTTCTCGGTGATGAGGATGTAGGGCTCGTCGAGCACCGCCTCCATCCGGTCGGGGTTGGTGACGAAGTAGGGCGAGATGTACCCGCGGTCGAACTGCATCCCCTCCACCACCTCCAGCGTCGTCTCGAGCCCCTTCGCCTCCTCGACGGTGATGACCCCCTCCTTGCCCACCTTCTCCATGGCGTCGGCGATGATCGTGCCGATGGTCCCGTCGCCGTTCGCCGAGATGGTCCCGACCTGGGCGA
>Ga0335071_10003452_pt1 | contig 16641 bp, 15 predicted proteins | sample Lox_Sample_15_FD_206724 | JGI IMG/M metagenome (GOLD analysis project Ga0335071, IMG submission 206724) | Soil microbial communities from Loxahatchee National Wildlife Refuge, Florida, United States - Lox_Sample_1.5 | ecosystem: Environmental > Terrestrial > Soil > Wetlands | place: USA... | reverse complement strand
TTCGCCGCCGAGCGCGAGGCGGAACCCGCCGCGGCCGTGCACGACGAGCGTGTAGTCGCCCGCCAGCGTGGTCTGCACGTCCCCGGTCCAGCGCACGGAGACGTCGCGGTCCGGCACGCCCAGCGGGACGCCCTCGGCCGACGGCCTGACCCCCGCGCATTCGAAACAGAGCGGGCTGTCGTACCGCACCACCGGCGCGCCCGCCAGATCGCGGTTGGCGAAGTACTCGCCGCGGAACCACACATGCGGGACCGGCCGGACCGCCGCCGGTCGCGCGGCGTAGTCGCAGCCGTGGGCGTAGTCGACCTGGACCCCCGCCGCGTCGAGCGCGGCCTTGAGGCCGGCCAGGATCGTGACCGGCGCGGACGGCGTGCCGTTGTAGCTGCCGACGAGGACCGGCACGGAGGTGGCGCCCGGGCCGATGACCGCGACGCGTTTCAACGAAGCGGTCCGCAGCGGGAGCAGACCGTCGTTCTTCAACAGGACGATGCTCTCGCGGGCGGCGTGCAGCGCGAGCGCGCCGTGCGCCGGGGTGTCGTTTTCGGAAGGCGCGATCCGGCTGAAGGGCACCCGCTCCTTCGGGTCGAAGAAGCCGAGCCGGAACATCGTGCGCAGGAGCGGGGCCAGCCGGCGGTCGAGGTCGGCCTCGGTGAGCAGGCCGCGCCGGACGGCCGCCACGAGCCCTGTCGGCTCTCCCCCGCAGCGCACATTCATGCCGGCCTTCGTCGTCAGCGCCTCGGCCTCGACATCGTCGGCCGCCCGCGTGTAGGTGCGGCTGAGGTCGGCCACCGATCCGCAATCTGACGTGACGTGACCGTCGAAGCCCCATTTTTTCAGCAGCGAATAGAGCAGGGGGTTGATCGAGCAGGGCGTGCCGTAGAGCGCGTTGTACGCGGTCATCACGGCCTCGACGTGTCCCTCGCGCACCAGCGCCTCGAACGCCGGCAGGTAGGTCTCGTAGAGGTCCTCCTCGGGCGGCGCTGCGTCGAAGTTGTGCCGGAGCGGCTCGGGCCCGCTGTGGACGGCGTAATGCTTCTCACAGGCCGCCGCCTGCAGGTAGTGCGGATTGTCGCCCTGCAGACCGCGCACGAACGCGACGCCGAGCCGCGCGGTGAGGAAGGGGTCCTCGCCGTAGGTTTCCTGGCCGCGGCCCCAGCGCGGATCGCGGAAGATGTTGATGTTGGGCGACCAGAAAGTCAGCCCGTGGAAGGTCGCACCCGCCAGCTCCGTGCCGGCGTAGCCGTTGAACTTGGCGCGTGCCTCGATCCCGATGACGCTGGCGACCTCGCGCTGGAGGGGTTCGTCCCACATCGCAGCCAGGCCGATCGCCTGCGGGAAGACGGTGGCGATGCCGGCGTTCGCCACGCCGTGCAGCGCCTCGCTCCACCAATCGTATCTCGGGATGCCCAACCGCGGCACCCCGGGCGTCGTGTTCTGCATCATCGAGGCCTTTTCCTCGAGCGTCATCCGCGAGATGAGGTCCTGGATGCGCGCCGCCTGCGGCTGGGCCGGATCCAGGTAGGGGGGCGGCGGCGGTTCGGCCGCGACCAGCGAGCCGCCGAGCAGCAACGCGGTGAACAGGGGCAAGCACGGATGCGACAATGGTTTCGTTTTCACAGGGATCGGGTCTGGCTGGGCAGGCACCACCGGCAATTCCTGGCCCATTCTCCGGCAGGCCGGCCGACCGTCAAGGGTTCGAAAGGGGTCCCTTTGGTTGCAGGAAGGCGGTGCGTGTCTGGTCGGTGGTAAAGGGCAACCCTTGGTCGAGAAAGGTGCGGGCATCAGCGGCGTACCCGGCGCGAGCGCTCAAACGGGCCGCCTGGTACACGAGCCGCGCGTTGCGCGGAAACTGTCGCACCGCGGCGGCGCGCGCTGCTCCTTGCTCGGAGGCGACGGGTCGGCGTCGGGCGGCAATCCGTTGTCTTGGCGATAGGCCCGCTCAAGCGCGCGGTTCGCGGCGGCCAGGAGCTGCGGGCTCATCACCGGGTCGCGCGCCCGCACGTTGGCCGCCCGCATCCGCAGCCAGTCGCCCAAGATCCTCCCGATCTGGTCGGACGTGGCCCGTTTGAGCAACCGGGTCGTCTCCGCCGGGGATATCCATAGAAGTCCGGGTCCGATCACAGCTTTGGCGCCGAAGGAAGCGTCTGGCCGAAACCGGACGCCGGTCAGGCCCCGGTCGGGGTGAAAGCCAAAGCTCTCACGAAACACGCCACTGGTCCGGCCCAGACCCCAACCCAAGTCTGGACGGTTAGATCGCGATCTGCGGTCGCCCGCTTTCCGGCCAGTCGAGATGGAAGAACCGGCCGCGGGGCTGGTCGACGCGCTCGTAGGTGTGGGCGCCGAAGTAGTCGCGCTGGGCCTGCAGGAGGTTCGCGGGCAGCCGCGCCGCGCGGTAGCCGTCGTAGTAAGCCAAGGCTGAGCTGAACGTCGGCGTCGGCACGCCCTGCTGGGCCGCGAGGGCGACGACGCGCCGCCAGTTCTCCTGCGCTCCCTTGATCGTGCGGTTGAAATACGGATCGAGGAGGAGGTTGGCCAGGCCCGGGTTGCGCCCGTAGGCCTCGGTGATCTTCTGCAGAAACGCGGCGCGGATGATGCAGCCGCCGCGCCAGATCTGCGCGATGGCGCCGAAGTTGAGCTCCCACCCGTACTCGCGCTGCGCCTCGCGCATCAGCTGAAAACCCTGCGCGTAGGAGCAGATCTTCGCGCAGTAAAGCGCATCGTGGATCGCCTGGATCAGGGCCTTCCGCGATCCGGCGTACTTCTTCGCCAGCGGTCCCTTGAGGATCCGTGCGGCCGCCACGCGCTCCTCCTTGACCGCGGACAGGCAGCGCGCGAAGACCGCCTCGGCGACCGTCGGCGCCGGCACTCCCATGTCGAGCGCGTTGACGCTCGTCCACTTGCCGGTGCCCTTCTGCCCCGCGGCGTCGAGCACGACATCGACCAGCGCCTTCCGCTTCGTGACGGGATCCTTCTGCCCGAGAATGTCCGCCGTGATCTCGATCAGGTACGAATCAAGCACCCCTTGCTTCCATTCGGCGAACACCGCGCCGATCTCGGGGGCCGTCAGCCCGAGGAGCCGCCGCAGGAGATCGTAGGCCTCACAGATCATCTGCATGTCCCCGTACTCGATGCCGTTGTGGACCATCTTCACGTAATGGCCCGCGCCGTTCGGCCCGATGTAGGTGGCGCAGGGAACTCCTCCGGTCACCGGTCGGCCCGGCTGCGCCCCGACCAGCGGGCGGCCGGTCTTGGCGTCAACCTTGGCGGCGATGGCATTCCAGATCGGCTCCAGTTCCTGATAGGCCGATTGATCGCCGCCGGGCATGAGCGAGGGCCCGAAGCGGGCGCCAGTCTCGCCGCCGGACACGCCCGAGCCGATGAACCGGAGCCCTTTTTCCCGGAGCGCCTTCTCCCGACGGATCGTGTCCGTCCATTTGGCGTTGCCGCCGTCGACGATGATGTCGCCCGCTTCCAGCCGCGGCACCAGGCTGTCGATGACCGCGTCGGTCCCGGCGCCCGCCTGCACCAGGAGAATGATCCGTCGCGGCCGGGCCAGCGACTGGACGAACTCCTCGAGGGTCGCGGCGCCCACCAGCCCGCCAGGGGTGCTCGGGTTGTCGGCGACGAACCTGGCTGTTTTCTCGGTGGTCCGGTTGTACACCGAAATTTGGAAGCCGTGGTCGGCGATGTTGAGGGCGAGGTTCTGCCCCATCACCGCCAGGCCCACCAGGCCGGCATCAGAGAGTTTGTTGGGCATAGGCAAAAAGACCTTCGGACTGAAGTTTGTTCAAGCGCCCCGGGAACTTTTCCCAACCCCGCGCGCCGGGGCCGCATCCGCGCGCGGGATCTCTTGCCGTCAGTATTTCGGCCGTGAGGGAAACATCGGTGCGAGGAAGTCGATCACCGGCGAAAGAAACTTGGGCTCGTTGCGCTCGTAGACCCAGGTGAGGGTGACGACCACCACGGTCACCAGAATGACCGTGAACAGCAGGAACTTGTTGATGCGGGACGCGAACTTGATCAGGACCACCACCACCACGAGGACCATCACGCCCAGCCCGAGATTGATCAGGTTCTGACGCGGGATCTGGCTCATCTTGTGCGCCAGGTTGACGGCAAAAGGCAGCATCGAGTGGCAGGCTAGCGCGCCGCCCAAGAAAAACGAGCCGATTGTTCGCCGGCTCCGCCGGGGGGCGGTCAACCCGGCGGGCCGATCCACGCCGCGTCTCCGCTGGTGTAGTGCTCCTTCTTCCAGATCGGGACGCGGTGTTTCAGCTCGTCGATGATGAAACGGCAGGCGTCAAAGGCGCTGCTGCGATGCGGGGCGGCGACGCCCACCCACACGGCAATCTCGCCGATTTGCAGGCGCCCCACGCGGTGAACGCACAGCGCGGCGCTCAGGCCGAACCGTCTCCGGGCCTCGTCCACGATCCGGGCCCCCTCCTTTTCCGCCAGGTCCCCATAGGCTTCGTACTCGAGCGCGCCCACCTCCCGGTCCCGGTTGTGGCCGCGCACGCGACCCTCGAAGGTCACGAACGCCCCGGCGTCCGGGGCGGACAATTCGCGCCGCAGGGCCGGGGCCGATAGGCGAAACATGGGAGGACACCGGGCCTAGCCGCCGGCGAACGGCGGCACAAACACCACGCGGGCCCCTTCGGCCAGCGGCGCATCCCACGCCGCGAAGTCGTCGCCGACCGCCACCTTCACCTGGGCGGCGGCCAGGGAGAAACCGTGCCGGCGCCGCAGCTCCTCGTAGAGGTCCGCGGGATTTGCCGCCGCCGTCACCACGGTCTCTTCGCTGCAGTGCGCCTGTTCCCGCAGCATCGCGAAATACCGCACCTGCACGCGCTTCCCTCCCTGTGGCGCCACCGCCTGCCCCGCTGCCGCCTCTTTCATGAGTCGTCCCGGTAGTCCCGCTTTCCGCCGGTCTTCTCGCGGAGCCTGACCTCGCGGATGACGACCCCGGGGGACACCGCCTTGGTCATGTCGTAGATGGTCAGTGCGGCGACGCTGGCGCCGGTGAGCGCCTCCATTTCGACGCCGGTCCGGGCGCGCGTCCGCACCCGGCAATGGACGACGATCTCGCGCCCGCCCGCCGCCGGCTCCATCTCCACCTGGCAGTCTTCCAGGGGCAGCGGATGGCAGAGCGGGATCAGCTCGCTCGTCCGCTTGGCGGCCATCACGCCCGCGAGAATGGCCGTCGCGAACACCGGGCCCTTCTTCGTCGCCAGCTCGCCATCGGCCAGCCCGGCCGCCAGGGCCGGCGGCAGCACGACGACCGCGGTGGCGTGCGCCGCGCGCCGGGTTACCCGCTTGCGGCCGATGTCCACCATGACCGGCCGGTTCCTGGCGTCCACATGGGACAACATGGCCGGTACTTTTGCGCAAAGCGGCCGCGGCGCAAACGGGAAACCGCCGGCCGGCCGTGGCTCACACCCAGGGCTGGAACCGCACCGCGGATCCCGCCGGCAGATCGGCGGCCGCGGGCGGCAGTTCGACAAAGCCATCGGTCCCGGTGAGACCGGCGAAGTCGCCCGAGGTGTTCAGCGGCGCCGGGACGGCCTGCGTCTCGCCGTGCGGACCCGGCGCGATCCGGACCGGAAGGAACCGCGTGAGCTCAGGCAGCGGCGCCGCCGGTTCCCGAAGGATGGCGGTGCGCGGCACGGCCGGGGCCAGCCCGCTCATCCGGTCCAGCGCCGGCAGCACGTAGCGGTGCAGGCAGAGGTAGGACGACGCCGGGTTGCCGGGCAGGGCGAACACGGGCGTCCGCCGCGCGCTCAGCCCGAACCAGAACGGCTTGCCCGGCCGCTGCGCCACTCCCTGGAAGATCTTCCCGACGCCGAGCTCGTCGAGCACCTGCGGCAGATAATCGAACTTGCCCTTCGACACGCCGCCGGTGACCAGCACCACATCATATTCGGCGAGGATGTGCCAGAGCACATGCTCGATTTCGTGGCGCATGTCGCGCAGATGGTATCGCTCGACGCGGGGATAACCCGCGGACGCCAGGCCGGCGCGCAGGGCGTAGTCGTTGGACCGCCGGATCTGGTGCGGCGCGACCGTCGAGGCAACGTCCACGAGCTCGTCCCCGGTCGCGACCACGGCCACGGTAGGCAGGAGCGTGACGGCGAGATGGGCGTAACCGCAGGCGGCCGCGACGGCGATCTCCCGGCCGCCCAGCCGGAGACCCGGTGGCACGATCACCGCGCCGGCGGCATGGTCGGATCCCCGCCGGTGCACGGCCTGGCCCGGCGCGAGCGACTCCGCGGCGACCTCGATGGAGTCATGATTGCGCGTGATGTCCTCGGAGGGGACGACCGTGTCCGCCCCCTCGGGCAGCACCGCTCCGGTCATGACCTCGATGCAGGCCCGGCCCGCGGGCAGGACGCGCGGCCGCACGCCTGCCGCCTGCAGGCCGGCCACGCGGAAGCGGCGCGCCCCTTTCCGCCAGTCCTCATGGCGAAGGGCATAGCCGTCCAGCGCCACCCGGTCGAAGGGCGGCAGATCGCGGTCGGCCGCGAGCGGCTGGCGCAGGACCCGGCCGTGCGCCTGGACCAGGGGGCAGTCCTCGGCCGGCAGCAGGGCGACGGCCGCGAACACGCGGGCTTCGGCCTCGGCAACGGAAAGCATGGGGCGCACAGTAGCACACCCCGGGCCGGGGGCACGGCGGAAATTCCCTCCGCTCCGGCGCGCCCGAACCATGGTCAACCTCGAGCACAGGTCGGTCCGGCCGCGCGGGCGCCGTCCGCCGGATGCTTTGCGCTTTCGCCGCTTTGCACTTAGCTCCTGCCCATGGCCGACCTCCGCGATCAATTCGGGCGCCCGCTGCGCGATCTCCGGGTCTCGGTGACCGATCGCTGCAACTTCCGCTGTCCCTACTGCATGCCGGCCGAGGCGTTTGGCCCGGGGCACCGCTTTCTGCGGCCCGCCCAGTTCATGTCGCCGGAGGAGTTCGGCCGCATCCTGCGGCAGTTCGTGGGCGCGGGCGTGGCCAAGGTGCGCATCACCGGCGGCGAGCCGCTCCTGCGCCCGGACGCGCCCGACCTGGTGCGCGTCCTGAAACACGAACTGCGCGTGCCCGAGGTCGCGCTCACCACCAACGGCTGGCGTCTCGCGGAGGCGGCGCCGGCCCTGCGGGCGGCCGGACTCGACCGCCTCAACGTCAGCCTCGACAGCCTGCGCCCCGCGACGTTCGCCCGGCTGACCGGCGGCCGGGGCGCGTCGGTCGGGCGCGTGCTCGACGGCATCGCGGCCGCCCGCGCGCTCGGGCTGCCGGTGAAGATCAACATGGTGGTGCAGCGCGGCATCAACGACGACGACATCCTCGAGCTGGCGGAGTGGGCCCGCGCCCAGGGCCATCCGCTGCGCTTCATCGAATTCATGGACGTGGGCACCACCAACGGCTGGGCGCGCGAGCGGGTCGTGCCGGCCGCCGAGATCCTGGCGCGGCTTTCCGCCCGCTGGCCGCTCGCCGCCTGCGGCCCCACCTACCGGGGCGAGGTCGCCGTGCGTTACCGGTACCGGGACGGCGGCGGCGAGATCGGGCTGATCAGCAGCGTCACCGCGCCCTTCTGCCGCGACTGCCATCGCGCGCGGCTGTCGGCCGACGGCAAGCTCTTCACCTGCCTGTTCGCCGCCAGCGGCTGGGACCTGCTCGGCGCCCTCCGCGCCGGCGCGAGCGACGAGGAGCTCGGGGCCTTCCTCGCGCGGGTGTGGCGGGGGCGGCTGGACCGGTATTCCGACGAGCGCGCCGAGCTCCTCGCCCGCCACGAGTCGCGGCCGAAGATCGAGATGAGCTACATCGGCGGCTGATCGCCGGTCACTGGTACCGCGTGGGCCGCCCGAAATAGTCGAGCATCCAGACCTCGCGCCAGACGCGGAAGCGGCCCTCGTAGGTCATCTTGCCGTACTCCTCGCGCTGGTCGCGGGGCAGCAGGAAACCGAGCTCCGTGTTCAGCCGCTCCAGCTCGAACTGCTGCCGGTTGAGATCCTCGACCGGCTCCACGTCCCACGGCACGCAACCGCCGCCGGCCTGCGCGAGGCGCCGCTCGTGGCGCGCCAGCAACCGGGGCAGGCTGCGGCTCCACGGCCTCCGCTCGACCAGCCAGTTCTCCGGGTAGAAGCCGCCGAACGGCAGGTACAGATTGTCCGTCACGTAACGGAGCCCGTCCTCCCGGCGCGTGGCGAGGGTGTAGCACACCGCGATGGCGCCGTTGGCCTGCGGCACAAACGTCACCTGGATGCGGGTCCGGGCGCCCTGGTCCTGGTAGACCGACACCCGGAGGCAGATGCCGCCGCCGAGTTCCGCCTTGAGCGCCTGCACCTGGGTGAACCGGCCCGCCCGCAGCCATTCGCGCACGCGGAGCAGCCGGGGATGGGTCGGCCATTCCTCGCCGCTGTCATTGGCCACATAGTGGGGGAAAAGCGGCAGCGGGCTCTGGCTCAGGGCCGAGATCGCGAGCCAGTTGTAGATGGTCTCGCCCATGAACCACACGAGGAAAAGGCCGATGGCCAGGACCCAGAACGGCCGGGTGCTCCAGCCCAGCTCGCCCGCCAGAAAGGCGCCGGCCAGGGCAAACAGCAGCCAGCGCAACCAGCGCACGAAGATGGCGAGCACCGGCGACGCCAGCCGCTGGTTCAGCGAGAAGAGCACCAGCGAGAGAATCCCGAAAGCCAGCAGCAGGTAGGCTGGATCGAAGTTCACAACGGAAACAGTCGCGCCCGCCGGCGGCGGCGCGGTCAGCTCAGCCGCACCGGCATGATGACGCAGATGAAGCTCTCCAGCGTCTTGAAGACGCCCGGGCTGACCTCGTCCTTCAACTCGAAGAAGACCTCGTCCTTGGTCAGCGCCCGCAGCGGATCCATGATGAACTGCGGGTTGAACGCCACCTGGAGCTCGGGGCCGCTGTAGGAGATCGCCATCGCCTCGTGTGATTCGCCGAAGTCCGGGCTCGAGGCCGTGATCTCCAGCAGATTGCTGCTGAGCTTGATCCGCACCGAGTTCGCCTTCTCGCTGCAGACCAGCGCCGCCCGGTGCACGCATTGCAGCAGCAGCTCGCGCTCCAGCTTGATGCGCTGGTGCGTCTCCTTCGGAATCACCTGCTGGTAGTTCGGGTAATTGCCCTCCACCACCTTGGAGAAGAGGTAGATGTTGTCGACCAGGCCGCTCGTGTCCTTGTCGGTCGCGACCTGGAACGACGCCCGCCGCTCGTTGAACGAGACCTTCACCTTGGCGCCCTTGTCCAGCAGCCGCAGAAGCTCGGCGACCGTCTTGGCCGGCAGGATGATGCTCCCGGCGCTCGCCGCGGGAAACTCGAGCTCCTTGCTGACCAGCGCGAGGCGCCGGCCGTCCGTCGCCACCAGCGACAGCTTTCCGTCGCGGAAATTGAAATAGACCCCGTTGAGGATGTACCGGGTCTCGTCCGCCGACTGGGCGTAGGCGACCGAGGTGAGCATGCCCATCAACTCGCTCTGCTCGAGGGAGAATGACTTGTCGTCGCCGAACTCCGGCAGCGGCGGGAACTCCTCCTTGCCGATGCCCATGATCCGGAACTGCGACCCGCCCGAGGTCAGCTTCACCTGGTGGTTCGGCGTGGAGTCGAGCGACACGTCGACGTTGGGCAGTTCCCGCACGATCGTCGCCAGGCGCCGCACCGGCAGCGTCACCGAACCGGTCTCCTTCACCTCCGCCTTGATCCGACAGCGGATGCCGAGGTCGAGATTCGTGGTGATGAGCGCGATGTGGTCCTTTTCCGCCTCGATCAGGACATTGCTCAGGATCGGCATCGTGGCCTTCGAGCCCACGACGTTGAGGACCTGCTGCAGGCCATTGGTGAAATGGTCGCGGTTGATTTTGAACTTCATGGGGAGGGGGCGGTTCGACCGGAGCGGTTGCTCACTAACAAAGGGTAATCAGAGCCAGGTTCAATAAGGAATTATTCGATCTTATTATGGGCGGTGAATTTGCCCAATAACCGCGCGGCAACGGCCGATTTTCATTCGTGGATGCGGCGGCGGAGCGGCGGTGGAAAAACTGGGGGCAGGCTGCGGGAAAAACGCGGGTTGTTCAGATCGGTTCGGGAAGGCCGCGGTTATTGGACGGCTGTTGGCGGATTGTGCACGGCTTGTTTGCGCTGGCGGCGGAGACGGCTGCTCAGCTGGACCCGGCGCAAGTGGCGGGCGATTCCGTAGAAGATATAGGCGAGAAACAGGGCGACGAGCGCGACCTCGCGCAGCAGGATCACGCAGACCACGATCACGATCATGCCGACGAAGGTCCGCACGCGGGTCTTCGTCTGCCAGTCGACATGCTTGAAGCTGGGGTAGCGGATGGTGCTCACCATGAGCACGGCGATTAGCAGGAGCAGGATCGGCAGGAGGAGGGCGAGCCGGTGCAGCTCGCGGTTGCTCTCGCCGAGCTTGAGCAGCAACAGAACCAGCGAAGCCACGGTTCCGGCGGCGGCCGGCACGGGCAGGCCGACGAAATCCCGGCTGGCCTCCTTCTCCGAATACAGGAGCGGATTGGTGATGACGTTGAAGCGGGCCAGGCGCACGGCGGCGCAGAGCAGGTAGATGAAGCCGATCAGCCAGCCGATCTGGCGGAAGGCGGGGTAGTCTTGGGTGGGCGAGAGAATGAGGAAGAACACCATGAGCGCGGGCGAGACGCCGAACGAGACGACGTCGGCGAGCGAATCGAACTCCGCGCCAAACAGGGATTCGCGCCCGCCGAGGCGCGCGAGGCGGCCGTCGAGCGAGTCGAAGATGACCGCGGCGAGCACGAGCCATACGGCCTGGGTGAAGAGCTCGGCATAGCTGCTTGGATACGGCAGCGCGCCCGGCGCCTTCATCTGGATCCAGGCCTGAATGCACCGGATCACCGCGACGAAACCGCAGAACAGGTTCCCCGCCGTCATCAGGTTCGGCAGGATGTAGATCCGGCTGGCCTGCTTGACGTTGTAGGGGTTTTCGCGCGATTCGAGATCGGGCATGGCGGAAGGGGTGGCGCGGGCCGGCCGCGGCCGGGCTACTTCTTGGTCAGGCTCTCCAGGTATCTCCAGAACTTCGAGTGCTGTTCGAACAGCTGCTGCTCCGAGACGGGCAGCTTGGTGCGGAAGAGGAAATCCTCGAGGGAGTCCTTGTGCAGGATGTATTGCGTGTGGATGGTGTCGCCGCGCAGCTCGAAATAGAAGCGGCTGTCCCCCGACCGCAGCCGGTAGAAGACCTTGCCCGCCCGCGAGAAACGCCCGAGCGGCTCGTGCGGATCGGCGAGCTCGGCGGCGGTGAGCCGGCTGATGGGCTCGATGAGCGCGAGCTGCGCGAGTTTGTCCAGCTGGTTCAGCTGGCGCATGCTCTGCTCGGAAAAGGTGACCTGGTACATGGTGACGGAGGCGACACCCGGTCGGGAGAGTGTGCCGTTCAGGAATAGCGGGGTCCACTCCCAATCAGCAAGACCACAATGACCCGGCGGGCGGATTCCCCGGCGCGCGCGGTTTGGGATGGCCGCGGGCGGGCGAGGCGCCTAGAAGGAACCGTCAGCCAAGGGAGCACCATGACCGTCACCCTGCCCGACATCCGCGGGGCCGCCCGCCGCATCGCCGGCGGCCTGGTCGTGACCCCCTGCCCCGAGTCGATCCCGCTGAGCGAGATCGCCGGGGCGCGGGTCTTCTGCAAACTCGACAGCTTCCAGCGGACGGGTTCGTTCAAGGAGCGAGGGGCGCGCAACGCCCTGCTGCGCCTGCCCGCGGCCCGGAAGCGCCGCGGGGTGGTGGCGGCCTCGGCGGGCAACCACGCCCTCGGCCTGGCCTACCACGGCCGCCTGCTCGGTGTGCCCGTGACCGTCGTCATGCCGGCGTACGCCCCGCTGATCAAGATCGCCACCTGCCGCCGGCTCGGCGCGCGCGTGATTCTGCACGGGGCGGACTTCGCGGCGGCGCGGGCCGAAGTCGACCGGCTGGTGGGCGCCGAGGGCCTGACCCACGTGCACGGGTTCGACGATCCCGCCATCATTGCCGGCCAGGGGACGATGGGGCTGGAGATTCTCCGCCAGGTGCCGGACGTCGAGGCGATCGTCTGCCCGATCGGCGGCGCCGGGCTCATCGCCGGGATCGCGGTCGCGGTCAAGGCGCTGCGGCCGCGCGTCCGCGTGATCGGCGTCGAGAGCGTGGCCACCTGCAGCTTTACCGCGGCGCTCCGCGCCGGCCGGCCCGTGACCATCTCCCGGCGCTCGACGCTGGCCGACGGCCTGGCGGTGCTCCGCGTCGGCGACAACTCCTTCCGGCTGGCGTGTCCGCGGGTCGACCGGGTGGTCACGGTCACCGAGGACTGGATCGCGCTCGCAATCCTGCGGATGGTGGAGCTCGAGAAGATCGTGGTGGAGGGGGCGGCGGCCGCGCCGCTCGCGGCGCTCATGGCCGGCCGCCTGCCGGAATTGCGCCGGCGCCGGGTGGTCCTGGTGGTGGGCGGCGCCAACATCGACCCGCCGACGCTCGGGCGGGTGATTGAGAAGGGCATGGTGGCCGACGGCCGGCTGACCCGCTTCACCGCCGTCATCAGCGACCGGCCCGGCGGGCTGGCGGAGTTCACCCGCGTCATCGCCGCCAGCGGCGCCAGCGTCCAGGAGATCGCGCACGACCGGGCGTTCAGCGGGCCGGACGTGTCGGCGGTCAATGTGGCCTGCATCGTCGAGACGCGCGACCGCGCCCACATCCGCACGCTCCATCGCGCGCTGCGGGCGGCGGGTTTCCGGCTGGCGGTGCAATCGTGACCGCGCGCGCCGGCTCCGGCTACGTTTTGCGCCCGTAAGCCGGATCGACCTTGATCAGGGCGGTGGCGGCGAACGACGGGAGCGTCGCGACGCAGACCCAGACGAAGAAGCCGGTGTAGCCGAGATGCTCCTGGATCCGGCCGGCCGGCATGCCGGGCAGCATCATGCCCAGGGCCATGAACCCGGTGCACAGGGCGTAGTGGGCGGTCCGGTGCTCCCCCTCCGCGACGATCATCATGTAGACCATGTAGGCGGAGAACCCGAAACCGTAGCCGAACTGCTCGAGCGTGAGCGCGGCGCCGATGATCGTCAGGCTTTGCGGCTGGGCCGCGGCCAGCGCGACAAACGCGGTCGCCGGCAGGTACATGCTGATGACCATGGGCCACAGCAGGCGTTTGAGCCCGAGGCGGGAGATCGCGTAGCCGCCCAACAGCCCGCCGGCGACCAGAGCCGCCGTCCCGATCGTGCCATAGAGAAACGCCTCCTGGTCCAGACTCAGGCCCAAGCCGCCCGCCGGGCGGGGATCGAGGAGAAAGGGGATCTCGAGCTTCACCAGCTGCGCCTGGGCCAGGCGATAGAGCAGCAGAAACGCGAGTGCCGTCACGATGCCCTTCTTCCGGAAGAACGCGGCGAACACCGCCAGATAATCCGCGGCCAGGACCCGCGAACGGCGGACCGGCGCGTCGGCGGCCGGCCGCGGCAGCACGGCGAAATGATACGCGGCGGCAAGCCCGAACCAGATCGCCATCGCCACGAACGCCGCGGCCCAGGCGCTGCGCGCGCCCACGGCCGGCGCCAGCCGCCCGACACCGAAGACCAGGCCGCCCCCGGCGGCGACCGTGGCCAGCTGATAGAAGGTGCTGCGCACACCCACGAACGCCGCCTGCCCGTGCGGCGGAAGCGCCAGCAGGTAGAAGCCGTCAGCCGCGATGTCGTGCGAAGCCGAGCTGAACGCCAGCAGCCAGAAGGCCGCCAGGGTCGCGCGGAAGAAGAAAGGCGCCGGGACCGCGAGGGCGACGGCGCCCAGCCCCGCCCCGATCAGAAACTGCGCGCCCAGGATCCAGCCCCGTTTGGTGCGATAGCGGTCCACCAGCGGCGACCACAGGGGTTTGATGAACCACGGCAGGTACAGCCAGCTCGTGGTGAAGGCGATGTCGGCGTTGGAGATCCCGAGGTTCTTGTACATCGCCACCGACACCGTCATCACCGCCACGTAGGGCAGCCCTTCGCAAAAATAGAGCGTGGGCACCCAGCGCCACGCGCTCGCGACAGGGGATGACTGTGCCGGCTCGCCCACGGATGATCCGTGCGGACAGTGGCGGCGCGCCCGCGCCGGTGCAACGACCGAAATCCCGCCGTGGCCCGCGCGCGGCTCAGCCGGCCGGGCCGTCGACCGGCCGCGGCCGGTAATGGGTGTGCAGCAGCTGGTGCGGCTTCGGGCCGAGCGGCCGCCCGAGGAACTCCTGGTAGAGGCGGGCGACCACCGGGTTGTCGTGGGACATGCGCACGGGCTTGCCCTCGTCCTCCGCGAAGATCGCCTGCATCCGGGCGCGGCGCACGGCGTCGGTGGTGAAGCGCGGCTGGCCGCCGCCCCCGATGCAGCCGCCCGGGCAGGACATGACCTCGATGAAGTGATGGCCGTTGGCGCCGGATTGCACCTGCTGGATCAGCCGCTCGGCGTTGGCAAGGCCGTGGGCCACCGCGACCCGCAGGGTCCGGCCCTGGAGAAAGCGCCACTCCGGCACCGCGGTGGGAAACGTCACGGTGGTCTCCTTGACGCCCTCCAGCCCGGCGATCGGCGCGACGTGCAGCTGGGCGAAGGGGAATGGCTGCCCGGTCACGATCGACCACACCGTCCGGAGCGCCGCCTCCATCACGCCGCCGCTGTTGGCGAAGATGTCCGCCGCCCCCGAGCTGATCCCGAAGGGCTGGTCCATCGGCTCCTCGGCCAGGGCCCGGAAATCGATGCCCGCCTGGGTGATCATGCGCCCGAGTTCCCGGGTCGTGAGCACCGCGTCGACGTCGGTCGCGCCGCTGGCGTTCATCTCGGGGCGCTGCGCCTCGAATTTCTTGGCCGTGCAGGGCATCACCGACACCACGTAGATCTCCGCCGGCTTCCGGCCGAGCCTGGCGGCGTAGTAGGTCTTCGCGAGCGCGCCGAACATCTGCTGCGGCGACTTGGCCGTGGAAAGGTTGGGCAGGAGCTCCGGGTGGAAATACTCCGCGAACTTGATCCAGGCCGGGCAGCAGCTGGTGAACTGGGGCAGGGCGGCCGGCTTGCCGTCGGCCAGGGCCGCCCGCAGGCGCCGGAGCAGCTCGTTGCCCTCCTCGACGATGGTGAGGTCGGCGGTGAAATTGGTGTCGAACACGGCCGCGAAGCCGAGCCGGCGCAGCGCGGCCGTCATCCGGCCCGTGACCCGCGTGCCGGGCGGCAGCCCGAAGCACTCCCCGAGGGCGGCGCGGATCGCCGGGGCCGTCTGCACGACGACGTGCCGGGCCGGGTCGGCCAGCGCGGTCCAGACCTGCTCGATGGCGTCCTGCTCGGTGATCGCCGCGGTCGGGCAGACCGCGGCGCACTGGCCGCACTGCACGCAGGGAACGCTGGCGAGGTCGCGGCCGAACGCCGGGGCCGCCAGGCTCCCGAAGCCGCGGTCCTGGGCCCAGAGCGCGCGCGTGGCCTGGACCTCGCTGCAGACCGTGATGCACCGCCGGCACAGGATGCACTTGGCCGAGTCGCGTTCGAGGGCCGGGGTGCTCCGGTCGAGGCGCCGCGGATGGTGCGCGCCGGTGTAGCGGAGCGTGCGCACGTCGAGGTCGCGCGCGACCGCCTGGAGCTCGCAGTCGTCCGAGCGCACGCAGGTCTGGCACTCGCCGTCGTGGTCGGAGAGCAGCAGTTCGACCACGGTGCGGCGCGCCGCGCGCACCCGCGGCGTGCCCGTGCGCACCTTCATCCCGTCCGCGACCGGCAGCGAGCAGGCGGCCGTGAGCGCGCGGGCGCCCTCGACCTCCACCAGGCAGACCCGGCAGCCGCCGATGACGTGCACGCCCTCGAGCGTGCAGAGCGAGGGGATCCGGATGCCGACCGCGCGCGCCGCCTGCAGGACGGAGGTCCCCGCGGGCACCTCCACCGTGGCGTGGTCAATGGTCAGCTTGGGCATCGGATTTGCCTCCGGGATGTCAGCTCGGTTCGCGGTAGTCGCAGCGCAGGCAGCGTTTGGCCTCGCACGTGGCGATCGCCGCGGTCCACGGCTGCTCCACCTCGTTGAAGTTCTGGCGGCGGCGCTCGACCGGCAGGAGCTCCAGCCGCGCGCGCGGCGTCTTGGCCGGCTCGGCGGCCGGATTGAAGGGCGCGTCGCATTCCTTGTCCCGGCGCCAGAACGCGTGCTCGGCGCCGGTCAGCTGGGCGTCGATCGCCACGGCGGCGCGCTCGCCGCCGGCGACCGCCTCGACCACCGACGACGGCCCGAGCGCGGCGTCGCCGCCGCAGTAGAGCCAGTCGACCGAGGTGCGGCCGGTCAGCGGGTCGATCGCGATGAACCCGTCCCGCGTCAGCGTCACCGGCAGCCCGTCGAGGAGCGCGGCCGGCTCGAGCCGCTGGCCGATCGCCGTGATCACCTGGTCGGCGGGGACGACGAACGGCTGCTCGGCCGCGGTCGTGGGCCGCCGGCGGCCGCTGCGGTCGAACTCGCCCAGGGTCATGGCCTGGCAGCGGACCCCGGCGGCGCGGCCGTCGCGCGCGACAATCTCCACCGGCGCGGTCAGGACCTTGATCGCGACGCCCTCGTGCTCGGCCTCCTCGATCTCCTCGGCGTAGGCGGGCATCTCGTCGCGGGTGCGCCGGTAGAGGACGGTCACCGACCGCGCGCCGAGGCGCACCG
>Ga0335071_10003450_pt1 | contig 16655 bp, 9 predicted proteins | sample Lox_Sample_15_FD_206724 | JGI IMG/M metagenome (GOLD analysis project Ga0335071, IMG submission 206724) | Soil microbial communities from Loxahatchee National Wildlife Refuge, Florida, United States - Lox_Sample_1.5 | ecosystem: Environmental > Terrestrial > Soil > Wetlands | place: USA: Florida... | reverse complement strand
CCCCTACAAAGGGCTGATTACTGTCAGTGGCAAGGATTCGCTGGGCTACCTGACTGCGGACACGTTCTATGCGCGCCTCACGAAGCTCGGAGACCTGGACGTTGACGACGACTCGCTGAACGTGGTTCATGACACGATAAACCTACGCACCCAGCCGGCAGGGCCGGTCTATCATCCCTACGCCAAGGCTGAATTCATGCTGGTCAACACCAGTAGCGCCTACAACCCGGATACCGCAGACGGACCAAGCCATTCGCTGCTGAGAGAGTTCAAGGTTGAGGCCAAGGTCGAGGCACAGGGCAGGGCTGCGCGAACGATGAGGAGTGAACACAGAATGGTGAAATCCGGTTCCGACTTTCACTCTTCACAATTCACTATTCACTCCTCTTCTAGCGCCGACAGCATTTACGTTCTCAACCTGCCTGAGTCTCTGGCAATAGGGCAGGCGGTGAAATGTACCCTCGCGCTAGTCATACCGACGAGCGAGTCGCTCGGCAGCCGCTCGGGCTGGGTTGTGGTCAGCGCCTTGGACACGGCAGGTTACCCAGTGCGGGACAGCTTCGTCCTTGTGGCGCGCGGTCCGCAGCCGCGTCAGAACCTCGACTCGCTTCGAGTCGCGCCCATACCGTTCAAGCCGCATACGCATCCGGAGCAGGATGCCATCCACTTCCAGGGGTTGAGCGCAGGGGCGCGGGTGACTATCTACGACAACTCAGGGCAGTCGGTCTGGAGCGCTACCGAGCAGGGCGATGGCCAGCTCAAGTGGGACGCCAAAGTGGCCAGCGGCATCTACGTGTACCTTGTCGTTTCGGCGGACGGCAAGTCGAGCAAGGTCGGGAAACTATCCGTCATACGATGAGGAAAGTCCCAATTCCCAAGTCTCAATGACCAGTCAATGAGGAAGTACCCAAGGCCCGAATTTCGATTGGGCATTTGCTCATTGGTGCTTTGATACGTGGAGCTAAGGAGACAACGTGAAACATACGGCTGTGCTTCCATGCCTGGTAGCTCCCGTGCTGGTGTTGGCCAGCACTGGAGCGTCGTTTCTTAAGATCCCTGTGGGGCCGCGGGTGTGCGCTACCGGCGAGGCGGCTGTGGCCTACATCGACGACGCCTCGGCCTTGTACTACAACCCGGCAGGACTCGCGAACGTGCCCACGTTCAGCGCTCTGTTCGCACATAACCAGGGGTTCCTGGACATGAACCAGGAGTACGTGGCCGGTGTGTACGGCTTCAAGGGACTGGGCAAGTTCGGGCTGGCGCTGGACTACTGGGGCTCGGGAGAGATTCAGGGCATCAACATCCGAGGCGAGACCGTACCCGGCTACGTGTTCTCGGCCGCAGACTGGTCCCTGAACCTCGGCTACGCCCGTAGCTTCTCCGACTTGTCAGTGGGGCTCGGGCTTGAGTTGGTCCACGACCAGCAGGAGAGCCTTTCCACCTCGGCCGTGGCATTCGACGCAGGCGCGATGTACGAGACACCGCTGGAAGGCCTGCAGGCCGGTGTCTCGGTGACGAACCTTGGGACCAAGGGGACGCTGTACCAGGAGAGCTACTCCCTGCCCTTGCAGGGCCGCCTGGGCTGGCGCTACGACCGGGGCATCATCGGTGTCATGCAGGACTTCATCTTCTCGTACGAGGGACTAGGCGGGGACATGACCCAATCGTCCTCGATTGGGATCGTGTCCCAAGCCCCACCCGTGGGCATTGCGGCCGGAGTCGAATGCAGGCCAGTCTCAATCCTGGCTATCAGAGTCGGCTATCGCACCGGGTCAGACTATGACGGGTTCTCAGGTCTGCGTGCCGGGCTTGGCGTCTCCTGGCATGGCATCGGCGTGGACTACGCCTATGCGCCGTACGGCAAGCTCGGCGCGTCCCACCGCATCGCCATCTCGTACCACGGTTCGGCAGTGGCAGAGACAGACGAAGAGTAGCGTTCGATGACAGCCGGGACAATAGGACGGGCTTCGACTGGAGATCGTAAGGTGAGAAGGGGGCACGTATGACCTGACTGACCGTCGGTATTGGCCGAAAACAATAGGGCAGCCCTGCCGTCGCTCAAGACAAACAGGTTGAAGGACCTGCGTCCTGTCGCTGCCTTGGTGGTCAAGATAACCGATGCGAGAATGAAGTCAAATGGAAACTCTGACTGCGGTCTGTGAGAGGAGAAAGAGAGATGAACAAGAACACGTTCGTGCTGGCGCTCATCGCGCTAGCAGCCATCATGCTGACCGGGTGCAAAGACCCGGTCGGCGTGCCAGGGAGAGCGCACGCTGCGCTCGCTCGCACTTATTATGCCAACCTCAACGGCCAGGAACAAAAGTGGTCCGGTCACCTCGACGGGTATGCCGGGCGCATGACGCCGGATTCAATCGTTGACTCAATTGTGCCCACTATCACACGGGCCTACACCGTGTATCAGAGCCGTCCATATCCACGCAAAACTGGCTACACTGTCTTCCACGTGGACGAGTTCGACGGATCTACTGGAGTCGTAGTCTGCACGCTCTACTACTACCAAAGCGCGCACTACGGCACTCCTAACCTCGAGCTCAGGTATATAAACCCCGGAACGGGAACTCCGTCAGCGCATGATCTGTTCTGGGGAGCGTGGGACAGCAACATCCTCCTGGCATCCGACAGCACCCACGACCAGAATGGCTGGTACGCAGTGCCACTTACCGCCGAGGCAGTCGACACGATCTGTGCCATGGGCGGTAGCCCCCGCTATGGAGCCGACCTCTACACCGGTTGGGTGTATCCCGGCTATACGAGCGGCATACACACCGATGTCGATGGTGCCGGCAGCGACTATCCACCCTACATCAAGATAGTGGTCACGAACTGACCAGGCTACCCTCGCGGGCGGTCGCATTCCCGGCGGCCGCCTGTGAGGTCGGGAACAGAGCTGCTGTCATTCCGCTCGTAGCGACGGTGGCGAAGCCACAACCTGTGAGGAATCTCGCATCGGGCGATACCGTTCCATGGCCGTCGAGGTGACGGGCACGACGATCGCGGATTCGGTCTGGCGGGCGCGGCTTGACTAATCCCGGGTTGAAACCATACTTCCACAAGCATGCGATGATGCTACACTTGAATCTGGCTCCTGAGTCTACACTCGCATTCCACGATTGGAGGCAAACATGAAAGCGATGAGGTCGGCAATCTTGTTCAGTCTGCTTGTCATCAGTACTGCTTCGGCACTGGATTCTCTCAATATGCGATGTGTCGGTGGCTATCAGTACGACTTGCGGGAGTCGTACTACGTGGCACTCGACTCAGCGCGGAACCTCGCCTTTGTCGGATGTTATGGCGCTGTGTACGCGCTGGACGTGAGTAACCCGGTCTCACCCGCGGAGCTGTCGCGAGTATGGGTGGGCGACCGGGTCTATGGCATCTGTTACCAGAGTGGCATAGTGTACGCCGCGGGTTTCGGGGCGGGACTGCGCATCTTCTCATTCAGCGACCCGGCGCACCCGGTTGAGCTCGGCCACTATGACGCGCCGAACAGGATAACGGGCGTGGCCGCCAGCGGCGACTACGCATACACTGTGGACCAGAGTGCCATGCTGCGAGTTATCTCGGTCGCGGACCCTGCACACCCGGTGGAGGTCGGGTCGGACTCGCTGCTGAGTCAGCCGTACGGTCTGGTGGTAGTTGGTGACCTCGTCTATGTTGCGGCCGGCAACTCCGGGCTGCGTGTGGTGTCGGTCGCAGATCACACGCACCCAACTGAGGTAGGTTCGTGCGTCACGAGTGATGCGAGAGACGTGACGGTTGACGGAGCCTTTGCCTATGTCGCGGATGGCGACTCCGATCTTCGGGTCCTTTCAATTGCCGACTCGTCCAATCTGGTTGAGCTGGGACACTGCGACACGCTGGGCAGTGCCTATGGCGTGGCTGTGAAAGGAAACTACGTATACGTCGCGAACATGGACACGCAAGGGCTGCAGGTCATCTCGGTCGCCGACCCGGCGCACCCGGTTGAGCTGGGTCGCTTCCCTAATCCCTCCCGAGATTTCCGGCACGTAGCAGTGCTGAACGGGTATGCCTACGTAGGGGACTACAATACCGAACTTGCTGTTGTTGCGGTCGCCGACCCGGCTCACCCGGCGCTGGCCGCGTCATACGTCTCAAACCGAAAGCCCAATGGCGTCGCCGTGTACCGAGACCACGCGTACGTTGCGTGCTATGACAGTGTCGGGCTGAGTATCGTCTCGCTGAGCGACACGGCGCAGCCGCGCGAGGTGGCGAGCTGCGGATTCCCCGGCCTTGGGTACGGGGTGGCTCTGTGCGGGGGCGGGAAGTATGCGTACATCGCAGATGGCGCTGGGGGGCTGCGGGTGGTCTCGATCACCGACTTGGCCCACCCGCATGAGGTGGCGTTCGTCAACACGTTTTACGCCAACGCCGTGACCCTGAGCGGAGATTACGCATGCGTCGCCGACGACACTGCCGGCCTGCGGATCATCTCGATCGCCAACCCGACAAATCCGGTTGAGGTGGGGCATTGGCATTATAGCTCGCCGGGAAAGGCCTATGGTTTGGCCGTGTCAGGTTCCCTTGTTTTTCTAGCCAGCGGAGGAGGGGGGGTAAGAATAGTCTCGGTAGCCGACCCTGCGCATCCCGTTGAGGTAGGTCACGACAGCGTGCCGGGAAAGGCCTATGGCGTTGCGGTCAGGGGAGGCTACGCCTGCGTTGCCGGGGATTCCGGCCTGCGCGTAATCTCGGTCAGTGACCCGACTCATCCGACTGAGGTCGGACACTGCGACAGTGTAGGCCCGGCTTCGAGTGTTGCTATGAGCAGAGATTATGCCTACGTCATAGCGTCCGGCCTGAGCGTAGTGTCCATTGCCGACCCGGCAAATCCGGGGGAGGTCGGCTACTACGCACGCTTCTATGGCGGCATGCGGACATCTTCCGACGTGGCGCTGGGCGGAGGCTACGCCTATGTCGCTGACTTCTCAGCGGTGAGGATACTCCGCTTCTACGGCGGTCCGGCAGACCAGCTTGGAGATCTTGACGTGGACCCCGACTCGCTCGACGTGGCGACCGACACGCTCAAGCTCAGCGGCTCGGGCTCATACGCTCGCGGTGCGTGTGTCCTTGTGAATACCAGCACGTGCTACAATCCGGACCCGAAGGACGGGCCAAGCCTGTCGTCGGTGGGCTCACTGCGCGTCACCGGTTCGCTGACAGGACCCGGCGGAGCGCTGGACAGCATCCTTATTCCCAACCTGCCTGACTCGCTGCTGCAAGGCCAGACCGCCGTCTGCACGCTCACCGTCCACGTGCCGTCGGGAATGCAGGATGGTGACTATGCCGGGTCAATCACGATTGCCGGCAAGGACGTCAACAACGTACCGGTCGATGTCACCTTCAACGCACTCGTGAGGGTGAACAGACCGGTAGGTCCGCTCGGGGACCTGGATGTGGACCCCGACTCCCTCGGAGTGGTGCGTGACACCATGAATCTGCACACTAACCCGGCAGGGCCAAACTACTCCTCAACCATCAAGGCTGAGTTCATGCTGGTCAACACGTACAGCGCCTACAACCCGGATAAGTCAGATGGCCCGAGCCGTTCGCCGCTGAGAGGGGTCAAGGTTGAGACAAGAATGGGAACCGCCAAGGACGCCAAGAGCGCCAAGGTGCGGGCGCAGGCAGGGACGACAGACAGCATCTATGTCCTTAACCTCCCCGAGTCTCTGGCGATAGGACAGGTTGTGCAGTGCACGCTGGCGCTGGCCATCCCGGCTGGCGAGTCGCTCGACAGCCACTCGGGCTGGGTCGTGGTCAGCGCCATGGACACGATAGGCTATCAGGTGCAGGATAGCTTCTTCCTCAAGGTGACTGGCCCGGAACCGTGGAAGAACCTCGATTCGTTCCGGGTAGCGCCGATACCGTTCAAGCCGCATCAGAACCCGGCGCACGACGCCATTCACTTCTGGGGTCTTCCTGCGGGCGCCCGCGTCACTGTCTACGACAACTCGGGCCAGTCGGTCTGGAGCGCGGTGGAACACGGCGACGGGCATCTGGAGTGGGATGCCAAGGTCGCCAGCGGCATCTATGTGTACTTAGTCGTCACGGCCGACGGCAAGAGCAGCAAGGTCGGCAAGCTGTCGGTGATCCGCTGAGCGGAAGATGAACCGCCAAGGACGCCAAGACCGCCAACGGCTCGGAGGCGGAGAGATGGACCACGGATGAACACAGATAAACTCAGATTCGCGCGGCCCGGAAAATGGGGACTGTACCGCAGCGAGTCCGACGCAACTGCTCCGAGGGACTGTCCCCATTTTCGAGAAGGAGATGGTATGAGACAGACTTTGCTTCTGTTCCTGTTCGTTCCCGCGCTGCTTTCGGCTCAGACCGGAGCAGCATTTCTGAAGATCCCGGTCGGGCCGCGTGTCGTTGCCACGGGTGAGGCGGCAGTGGCCTACATCGACGACGCCTCGGCCTTGTTCTACAACCCGGCCGGGCTGGCAAACGTGCCCACATTCAGCGCCCTGTTCGCACATAACCAAGGGTTCCTGGACATGAACCAGGAGTATGTGGCCGGCGTGTACGGCCTGAGGGGAGTGGGCAAGGTCGGGCTGGCGCTGGACTACTGGGGCTCGGGAGCGATTCAGGGCATCAACATCCGAGGTGAGACCATCCCGGGCTACGTATTCTCGGCTGCAGACTGGTCCTTGAACCTCGGCTATGCCCGTAGTTTCTCCGACCTGTCAGTGGGGCTCGGGCTTGAGTTTGTACACGACCAGCAGGAGAGCCTCTCGACCTCGGCCGTGGCATTCAATGCGGGCGCGATGTATGAGACACCGCTGGAAGGACTGCAGGCCGGCGTCTCGGTGGCGAACCTTGGGACCAAGGGGACGCTGTACCAGGAAAGCTACTCATTGCCCTTACAGGGCCGCCTGGGCTGGTGCTACGACCGAGGCATCATCGGAGTCATGCAGGACTTCATCTTCTCGGACGAGGGGCTAGGCGGGGACATGACCCAATCGTCCTCGATTGGGATCGTGTCCCAAGCCCCGCCCGTGGGCATTGCGGCCGGAGTCGAATGCAGGCCGGTCCACATCCTGGCTATCAGAGTCGGCTATCGCACCGGGTCAGACTATGACGGGTTCTCGGGCCTGCGTGCTGGGATTGGCGTCTCCTGGCACGGCATCGGAGTGGACTACGCCTATGCGCCCTACGGCAAGCTCGGCGCATCCCACCGCCTCGCCATCTCGTACCACGGTTCGGCAGCGACAGACGAAGAGCAGCGCCCGATGACAGCCGGGACAATAGGACGGGCTTCGACTGGAGATCGTAAGGTGAGAAGGGGGCGCGTATGACCTGACTGACTGTCGGTTCGGTCCCAAGACAATAGGGCAGCCCTGCCGTCGCTCAAGACAAACAGGTTTCAGGACCTGCGTCCTGTCGCTGCCCTGTTGCCAAGATAACCGATGCGAGAATGAAGTCAAATGGAAACTCTGACTGCGGTCTGGGAGAGGAGAAAGAGAGATGAACAAGAATACGTTCGTGCTGGCGCTCATCGCGCTAGCAGCCATCATGCTGGTCGGCTGCAAAGAACCGGCCGGCCTGCCAAGCAACAAGGTCCATGCTGCGGCGGTGAAGGTGCTGTATTGCACGGTCGGCAATAGCCAGGACTTGTCGGGCTACGTCGACTACTACCTTGGCTCCAATACCTACGGTCGCAGTAACCCGACAATCAAGTGGGGGTACGTGGCGGACAGGAACGGCAACCCGAATCCACGTTCAAATGGATTCTGTCAATTCACAGTGCCGGCCTTCGGATCGCCCTGCGCGGTCCCGCAGTGCTCGCTCTTCTATTATGAGACCGCGCACAGCGGCACACCACACCTGAACCTCAAGTGGCTTTCTGGAATCACGACGTGGAATGTCCTCGACAGCGTCCTCTACTGGGCAGTGGAGAACGGCACTCAGATTGGATATGACACCTTGCCGACGACCGACAACTGCTGGCACGCGTGCTCGCTGAATAATGCGGGCATGACGGCCATTCTGAACATTGGGAGCAACGGCGGCGGAACGCTGGTTACCGGCTGGAGATACGACGGCTCCACTTCCGGCACTTATGCCACGGCCGACGGCGCTACGCAAAGCAACCCACCCTACATAAAGGTGTGGTACGACGACGGCAAGCCTTGACCAAAGTGAATTAGGGTATCCGCGGGCGGGACGCAGGTGCGTCCCGCCTGTGGCTCTTGCCCATTGACAATCCTGACGCACGGCCTATTCTTGTGCGCGAGCAGAAGCCGTGAATTCCCTTGCTTGCTGTGCGTCTCCGTTGGGGCTTGCGACACTGTCTCACGATGAGGAGGCGTCATGAAACCTGCATGCGTTCTGCTGGCCCTTTGCTGCTTGCTCACGACTACCAACGCTCAGCGGTTCGAGAGCACCCTCTACGTTCCCGACTCGCTGATGGGAATACTGGAACCAGGGGCCATCGTCTGCAACTCAATGCAAAACACCGTCTACGTCGGCGGCGGCAGCAGATACGTGATAGCAGTGGACGGACAGACGAATCAGAAGCTCATCCGGATTCCGATTGGGACGTGGCAGCATGTCAACGCCCTGTGCTATAGCCCTCAAGACAATATGGTGTGGTGCACAAGCGAGAACTACCTGACGCCGGATACCGGGAGCGTTACCGCCATTGATGCCACTACGAATTCGGTGGTTGCACAAGTGAATGTGAGCAACATCCCCGTCGCTCTCTGCTACGACTCGCTTGGCAACAAGGTCTATTGTGCGAGCGACGGGGGGACACCACAGCTCGATTCGACCGTCACGGTGATTGATGCCGCCACGAACGGCATCATCGCGACTGTCGCTGTCGGGTTGCAGCCGCGCGCTCTCTGCTACGTACCGCATGTAGATAAGGTCTACTGCGCGAATTCGTACAGCGGCAACGTCATGGTGATTGACGGTGCGACGAACGGAGTAGTCGCCACCATCGCGACACCGGATACACCCATCGCCCTTTGCTACAACCCACAGGAGAACAAAGTCTACTGCGCAAACCACGACAGTGCCGGCAGCGTCACCGTGATTGACTGCGCTAGCGATTCAGTCGTTGCAACGGTTGCCGCAGGCGTCCTACCTCGTGCTCTTTGTTACAATTCGCAGGAGAACAGGATCTACTGCACAAGCAACGGGGTGACCGTGATTGACGGGGCGACCGACTCGGTCATCACCGTTATTACTCAGTTAGCTCACCCAGGGGCGCTGTGCTATGACGCGCAAGACAACAGGGTCTATTGTGCGGGTAGGGGCCCACTGGTCGCAATTGACGGCACAACGAATGAGGTGCTCGTGATTGACTCGGCAGGCAGCGACCTGCCCGTCCTCTGCTGGGATCCGCAACGGGACAAGGTCTACTGCGCAGTCAGGGACCTGGGTAGAGTTCACGTGGTTGATTGTGGGACGAATCAGGTCGTCGCCAGGGTCCAAACCGGCGACTCGGCTAAAGCTCTCTGCTACAATCAGCAGGACAATAAGCTCTACTGTGCCAACTACTACAATGGCAGCGTTACTATCATAGATGGCGCATCGAGCGCGATCATCTCGACCGTTCGCGTGGGAGCGAAAACCCAGGCGCTGTGTTACAACTCGCGGGACAACGAGGTCTACTGCGCGAATGGCGATTACTACTATGTGACCGTCATTGATGGCGCTACGAACCTTGTTACCGACACTATCGCTTTTGGGACTGGCCCCGATCTGCTATGCTACAACCCGCAGAATGACAAGGTCTACGCCCATATCAGCAGCCCCGGCAACTTCAATAGCAAAGTGGGAGTCATCGACTGCGCGACTAAGCAACTTGTCACCTTCGTGAGCGTAGAATACATGACCGCATTCGTGTATAACCCGAGAACCAACGCGGTCTATTGCGCGTCCGGCGGCTACTTTGTCCCTGAGGGCAAGATTACAGTGATAAGCGGCGCGACTGACTCGGTAATCGCGGTCATCGACAGTACGGGCAACAACGCATACCTCTGTGTGGACCCATTTGATGGGAGGCTCTTCTGCTCCTCAGGCATCGTGATCGACGCCGTGAATAACCGAGAATATGGCGCTGTGCCCACGATCAGCCAGTCAGTTGTCTGCTTCAGCTACCAGAACAACAGAGTCTACTACAGTTACGGGGACACGCTGCTGGCTGCCGTAGACTGCACTACAGACTCTGTCATCGCTCTGGCCCGCGTGGGAACCTTGCAGCATGCGCTGTTCTGTGACATGACGAACAACAAGGTCTACTGCTCGAACATCCCGGGCAACGACGTCACGGTGATAGCCGGCGCCAATAACGAAGTGCGGAAGACGCTAGCAGCGGGCGCAAGTCCTCGCGTACTTGAGTGGAATCAGGCCCAGAATCGTATCTATGTGGCGAATGATGGAAGCTCGAGTATTACAGTGCTGCGGGACTATCAGGGCCCCGCGCTCGGCGACCTCGACGTTGCTCCTGACTCGCTCGGCGTTGTGGCCGACACCGTCCGCCTCAGGGGCTCGGGTCCGTATGCGGTCGGCGAGTTTGTACTGGTCAACACCAGCGCGTCGTACAATCCGGACCCGTCGGACGGGCCGAGCCAGTCACCGATGGACACGTTCAACTACTCCTGCTCGCTTGCCGGGCCGGGTGGGACGCTGGATAGCATCATCATTCCGCACCTGCCGGAATCGCTGGTTGTGGGCCAAGGCATTGTCTGCACGCTGTCAGTCTACTTGCCGCCGTCGATGCAGAATGGCACCTATTCCGGGTGGGTCAGAATCGCTGGTCGGGACACGGCCGGCATGGTCGTCGAGACGCGGTTCTACGCGCTCATGAAGTACGAGAAGCTCGGTGACCTCGACATTGACCCTGACTCGCTGGACGTAGCCGCCGACACGATTCGGGTCCAGCCACAGTCAGGTCGAACACGGGACATGACCGAATTGTCTTCAATTCGGATCGCGTCCCAGGTCCGGACCAACGCGGCAGCCACGGCAGTGTCGCGCGGGTCCGCTCCCTCACATGTTGGTCTCGGTCCGGCACGCAGCCCGGTGCAAGCCCTGCAACACGGACTCAGCCAAACGGCTGGCCGAAGTCTTACCGGCTACGAAATCGGTCGGTTTATCCTGGTCAACACGAGTGCGTCCTACAACCCGGACACCACCGACGGCCCAAGCCAATCCCCAGTGGATTCTCTGCGCTTCACCGGTTCGCTCACCGGGTCGGGCGAGACTCTCGACAGCATCCGTATCTTCAACCTGCCGGAGTCGCTGGCGCAGGGGCAGGCCGTTGTCTGCACGCTGGCCGTCTACGTGCCGGACAACCTGCCCAACGGCGACTACTCAGGCCCGATTACCATCACCGGCCTCGACACTATGCGCTACGAGGTAGCGGTGACGGCCTACGCGCTCGTGCAGAAGCATGGCGGAACAGTAGCACTCGGGGACTTGGATGTAGACCCCGATTCGCTGGGCGTGAAGCATGATACCATGAATCTGCATACTCAACCGGCGGGGCCAAACTACTCGTCCAACATGAAGGCTGAGTTTATGCTGGTCAACACGGACAGCGCCTACAACCCGGACAAATCGGATGGCCCGAGCCGTTCGCCGCTGCGAGAGGTCAAGGTCGAGACAAGAATGGGAACCGCCAAGGACGCCAAGAGCGCCAAGGTGCGGACACAGGCAGGGACGGCGGACAGCGTGTACGTGCTTAACCTGCCTGAGTCGCTCGCAGTCGGGCAGGCGGTCGAGTGTACGCTCGCGCTAGTCATCCCGACGAGCGAGTCGCTTGGCAGCCACTCGGGCTGGGTCGTGGTCAGCGCCATGGACACGATAGGCTATCAGGTCCAGGATAGCTTCTTCCTCAAGGTGACTGGCCCGGAACCGTGGAAGAACCTCGACTCGTTCCGGGTAGCGCCGATACCGTTCAAGCCGCATCAGAATCCGGCGCACGACGCCATTCACTTCTGGGGTCTTCCTGCGGGCGCACGCGTCATCGTCTACGACGCGTCAGGACAATCGGTCTGGAGCGCGACTGCGTCAAGCGACGGCCAGCTCAAATGGGACGCGAAGGTGGCCAGCGGCATCTACGTGTACCTTGTCGTTTCGGCGGACGGCAAGTCGAGCAAGGTCGGGAAACTATCCGTCATACGATGAGGAAAGTCCCAATTCCCAAGTCTCAATGACCAGTCAATGAGGAAGTACCCAAGGCCCGAATTTCGATTGGGCATTTGCTCATTGGTGCTTTGATACGTGGAGATGAAGAGGTAACATGAGACAGACAATCGTATTCCTGTTCCTGCTCGTTCCCGCGCTGCTTGAGTGCCGGCTGGTCAAGGCGCTCGCGCTCAGGTTGGGCTATCGGACCGGGTCGGACCATGACGGGTTCTCGGGTCTGCGGGCCGGGCTTGGGCTTACTTGGCATGGCATCGGTGTTGACTACCCCTATGCGCCGTACGGCAAGCTCGGCGCGTCCCACCGCATCGCCATCTCCTACCACGGTTCGGCAGTGGCACAAGAGACAGACGAAGAGTAGCGTTCGATGTTTGAGGCCTGAAGCTACAAGTCCCAAGCGCAAGGTCATCATCCAGCGCTGAGCAGCACAAGCGCAAGCTCCGACCCGAATCCGAACCATCCGCGTGATCTGCGGTTGATTCAGGTCCGGGCATAGGTTGACTTCCTTGCATAGTCGGTGAGAATCTAGAGAATGGCGATGGTCGATTGTCGAGTGTCGAATGCCGGGAGGCCGAGTTGAAGGGCCTCGATATACGGCCGTTCGTGATTGAGGATACGGACGGAGTGCTTGAGGTCTGGAGCCTGGCCCGGATGGCGACGCCGGAGCGCAATCCTCGGTCCGAGATTCAGAAGAAGCTGAGACACAGCCCCGAGTCGTTCTTTGTCGGTATGCTTGAGGATAAGGTCGTGTCGACGGTCATGGTCGGGTATGATGGACACCGGGGCTGGATTTACCTCCTGGCGGTCAGGCCCGAACTGCAGCGTAAGGGCATCGGCCGTCAGATGATGGAGTATGCCGAGAACTGGCTGAGAGAACACGGTTGTGTTAAGGTCAAGCTGCAGATTGACGAATCCCGGGGTGACGTGCCCGGTTTCTACCGCAAACTCGGATACGAGGTCCAGCCTCTGGTCAGCATGGGCAAGTGGTTCCGGGCCTCGGATTCTTGACTTTAGCCTCAGAGGCGAATACAATTGGCCAGAAGTTCCAAAGCGCCCGTAGCTCAATTGGATAGAGTGCCGGACTACGAATCCGTAGGTTGCGCGTTCAAGTCGCGCCGGGCGCGTTCCGCGCAGAGGGTCCAAGGGTTCGAGGGTTCAAGGGGTCGAGTCGGCAGCAGGGCCTCTGAACCCCAGAATCTTGGAGCCGTGGAACCCCAGAACCCTTTCCTTGAGCATGAGAAGTGGATGAGGGTCGCGCTTGCCGAGGCCGAGGCCGCGGCCGGCGAGGGAGAGGTGCCGGTGGGGTGCGTGGTTGTGCACGGTGGTCGGATTGTCGGCCGCGGACACAACCGGACCGAAGCCCTGAGAGACCCGACTGCGCATGCTGAGATTATTGCCGTCGGGGCAGCGGCAACGGCAATCGAGAACTGGCGGTTGACCGGGGCAACGGTGTACGTCACGGTCGAGCCCTGCCTGATGTGTACCGGTGCGCTGGTGCTGGCGCGACCGGACCTTGTCGTCTATGGGGCGCGGGACCCGAAGTTCGGATGTCTGGGGTCGCGGTACGATGTCGCCCGGGACAATCGATTCAACCATGAGTTGAAGGTGGCCGAGGGTGTGCTGGCTTCGGAATCGGCAGATTTGCTGAAGAGCTTCTTCCGCGCCCGGCGCACGCGTCAGACGAGGGGCGATTGACCCGTGGCGGCACGCGTAAGCGCAGGATTTGCTCGGGACACGACCCGATTCCCCGGCGGAATCGGTCATGCCCCGCGCTGGAGAGATGGCCGAGTGGACGATGGCGCGTGACTCGAAATCACGTATACTCGCAAGGGTATCGGGGGTTCAAATCCCTCTCTCTCCGTTTCATGAACAAGGGGTTGGGATTTGCGCAGGAACCGGGCAGATCCCTTTCTCTTGGTTTCCAAGGGCACGTGAGCAGTTAGGGGCCAGGACTGACTAGCCGCCTGGTACCAATGACCGGTCAATTCCCAATGGAGGACTCAATGACCAATGACCGAAGCCGGGCTCGACATTTCTGCACTTGGGCGCTGACCGGTAGCTGGATTAAGGTACTCGCCCGTCTGAGTACGATTTCGTTGTTGCTCCTGGTGTCGGTTGCCCCGGCGCGAGAGCTTCGTCTGGTACGTTCGCAGCGGAGGAACTTGCCGGGATCCGAAGAGCAGATACGGCAACTGCTGAAGCAATACACCGTGGTAGACAGCAAGCAGCCCCCCGCGGAGCGGTTTCGGTTCAAGCCGACCGCCGCCCAGCTCGCCCGCATCAAGAAGCTGCAGGCCGGAGGAACCGACACGGTTCGCGTCCTTTGTTTGAGGGTCGAGTTCCAGACTGACACAACGCCGCTCACGACCGGGAACGGCAAGATGGACACCATCGGGTTTCTGACGCCGGATTCAGGCCTGTTCTACGACCCGCCGCACTTCAAGAAGTACTTCGAACGACAGATGCAGGGCTTGCGCAACTACTATCTGGCCCAGTCGCTGGGCAAGCTCTACGTCGAATACACCGTCATGCCTTCGGCGGAGAAGGCCTGCTATCAGTTGCCGCGCGAAATGGAGGCCTACAGCGACACGACCTCCTACGACGCCATCGAGACCGGTCTCGTTCGGCTGATGAGCGATGCGTTCCGGGTCGCTGACGCCGACCCCGAGATACACTTCGGCAACTACGATGAGTTCATCATCTTCCACGCCGGTTCTGCCAAACAATCCGACACCAGGGGGAACTCGCCGTTCGACCTGCTGGCCGGCGAGATTCCGTCGGACGCGATCCAGCTTTACCTCGGCGTTCCCTACATCTCGGTCGATTCCGGCAAGACCCACATCGAGCGCGCGACCGTGCTCCCGGAGATGATGAGGCAGGATACGATGACGTCGGACGGCCAGGTTGACGTCCTGGGGATGACCGGACTAGGGGGGACGCTTTGTCACGAGTTCGCGCACTTGCTCGGAGCTTACGACCTCTACGATATTACCGGGATTACGATGGGCGTGGGCGGGTGGAGCTTGATGGGCTATGGCGCCTGGCTCGGAGACTATGGGGCCGGTTCGCCGCCGGGCGTGATACCGGGGTCCTGCGATGCGTTCACGCGCACGCTCTTCCTTGACACCATTCATGATGTGAAGACCGTAAGAGTTCCGCTGGAGTCGATTCCAATCTATGCAATGGAGATGGATACATCCCTGTTCGGCCAGCGCGGTGACACGGCCCGGCCGACAATCGTGAAGATACCGATAAACTCCAGCGAGTACTTCCTGATTGAGAACCGGCAGGCGGACGCGCGCGACCCGGATACGATTACGGTCAACGACAGCGACGGGGTCGTCGTGTCGGTGGCGCACAATGAATACGATTTCTTCCAGCCCGGTTCGGGTCTGCTGATCTGGCACATCGACCAGACGAGCCTCGACGAATTCGGGCTGAGTAATGCGGTAAACGCATACGTCGGTGCAGGGGGTCCGGAGCACAAGGGCGTTACCCTCGAAGAGGGCGACGGCGTGCAGGACTTTGACGTGCCCTACTGGGAGTCGCGCGCGCCGCTCTACGAGCTTTATGGGTACAAGTACGACCCCTTCTTCAAGGGCGGGTACAACGACCGGTTCTGGGCTCAATCCAACCCCAGCTCGGACGCGTACACAGGAAAGAGCTACATCGACGTAACCCTGCTCGGAGCCGCGGAAACGACCCGGACGCTTAAGGACACGGTGATACCGGTCAACGTCAATTGGGACCTCTACCAGCCGGGATTTCCGAAGGCAATGGGTGCCGCACCGATCCTCTCCGCGTTCGCCGCGGACATGGACGGCGACGGGAAGAACGAGATTGCCGCTATCGACACGACCGGGTTTCTGGAGATCTGGCGCGCCGACGGCTCGGTCATACGCGCGCTCAATACCGGGGTTTCAACTCACGCCGGCATCGCCGTCGGCGACGTGACCGGCGACGCGAAACTCGAGGTCGTGACGGCAAGCGGCGACACGCTCATCCGGGTCATACCGGTCTCGGGTGCGCCGACCCGCATCAAGGTCGGCGGGGCGGTGTTCGCCGCCCCGACGCTCGCGGACATCGACGGTGACGGCAAGAAGGACATCATTGTCGGCTCGACCGACATGCGGCTGTATGCGTGGAAGGGCGACGGGACCCTGCTGCCCGGTTTCCCGGTAAGCGTCGGCTCGGAGATTCGCGCGCCGGTCGCGGTGACCGATACCATCCGGCCGCAGATTGTCGTGCTTGGCGGCGACAGCCGGCTGTTCCTGTACAATTCGGACGGGACGCTGGCGCCGGGGTTCCCGGTAGTGCTGGGCCATACACCCTACTACTGCACCGCGCAGCCGGTGGTGGCTGACTTCGACCGGGATGGGACCAAGGAGATAGGGGTTGTTGCCGGAGGCGACCACGACTTCCGTTTCTATGTCGTCGGGCTGGACGGTACGGTCAAG
>Ga0335071_10003449_pt1 | contig 16659 bp, 8 predicted proteins | sample Lox_Sample_15_FD_206724 | JGI IMG/M metagenome (GOLD analysis project Ga0335071, IMG submission 206724) | Soil microbial communities from Loxahatchee National Wildlife Refuge, Florida, United States - Lox_Sample_1.5 | ecosystem: Environmental > Terrestrial > Soil > Wetlands | place: USA: Florida... | reverse complement strand
CCCGCATCTCCTGAAGCGCCGTAGTGACCGCATCGCCGCCGGCCATGCCTGTATGCGGCGTGATGGAGCTTTTCTCGTAACCGGCGTCGGGCGCTTCGCCGCGCACCACCACCAGGTCTTTGCTCAAACGCTGCCCCCGCAGCGGCGTGTTCTGAGCCAGTCGCTCGAAGTCGCGATAGTTTTCTTTGAGAATCGCCACGACTTGCGGGTCGAAGCTGCGCCCGGCGAGCGACGCCACGTAGCCCATGGCCTCGTCCAAGGGAAGCGCGCGCCGGTACTGCCGGTCGCTGGCCAGCGCGTCCAGGCAGTCCACCGCCGAAAGGATGCGCGCGCCGATCGGAATGTCTTCGCCTCTCAGCCCGTCCGGGTATCCGCTCCCGTCCCACTTCTCGTGGTGCGAGCGCACGATCGGCGACACCGGGTAGGGGAACGCCACTTGTTCGAGAATCTCGGCGCCCACCACGGTGTGGATCTTCATCTTTTCGAATTCTTCCGGCGTCAGCTTGCCGGGCTTGGAGATGATGTAGTCCGGAACCGCCAGCTTCCCGATGTCGTGCAGGATCGAGGCGGCCTGCAAGGCCTGAGTCTCGTCCGTTGTCAGCCCCAGGTGCCGGGCCATCTCGAGCGAATAGACCTGCACGCGCCGCAGATGCTCGTGCGTGCATTCGTCCTTGGCTTCGATAGCCATCGCCAGGGCCTCGATCGTGCGCAGGTGCAGGGCGGCCATGCTTTCGACGTACGCCTTCTCCTGCTCCAGCTTCCCGAAGTACAAGCGGAAGGAGCGATAGATCAGGTACAAGGGCGGCAATAGCGCCACCGTGAAGGCCCATCCCAGCCGCTGTGTCACAACATGCACGACCTCGGCGATGGACACGCCCACCAGGTAGTACAAGAACAGCCAGCCCACCACGCTCTTCACCACGGTCTGGATGCTGCGCCTTTCCGAAAGCGCGATAACGACGGAAAGTGGGACCGTGTTGCAAATGAAGAACACCAGACCGGCCAGCGTCAGCCGCAGCAACTCGCTCTCGGGAAGATTCAGGAACCAGGGTCTGTGGAAAGTCCACGCGGCGGCCAGCACCGCCAGGGCCATGGATGTGGCATTGAAGCAGAGATGGACCAGCTTCACGCGCCTCTTGGCGTTCCAGACGGTCTGCGCGATTGCGCTGGCGATGGCCAGCAGCAGCGTCTCCGGAGTGCTGAGTTCCAGGATGCTCAGCATGTAGAAGACATAGCTGACGGAGATCGCTCCTTGCACGCCCGGGAACGTGACCTTCATTCCGGAACTGGCGATTGCCAGCACGAGATAAACCAGAAAGCGGGGTTCGAGCGACGGGCTCCAGGTGCGCAGCGTGAGGCAAATCGCGGCCAGACCCGCCAGCCCGATGGCGACGACAAAGAGTCGCGCTCCAACCGGCATTGGCTGAGACTCCGTGTGCTTCACTCGATCACCCATCCATTGCCCGGTTGCACCGATGCCGGCGTGCCACTCATCGGCCTAAATTGCAGAACAAACACGACTTATTCTCTAAACTTCGCCCGTCCCCCAAGACGCGGGAAACGCACACAAGGCACAAGCTCAAATGCTTGTCCCTGCATTCATTTATCGGCACTTCTGTGAGGTAGCTTTACGAAAAATCGACGGCGCAAAAGGGTTAGGCTATTCGGCGCGCAGCACGATGGCGGGATCTACTTGCGCGGCTCTCCATGCGGGCAGTGCGCTGGCCAGCAGAGCGACGGCGACGATCACCAGGCAGGCGCCCAGGAACGTCAACGGATCGAGGGCGCTGATGCCAAACAGAAACCGCGTCATCACGCGGGCTACCAGCAGCCCGATCGCGACGCCGATTCCCAGGGCGATGGCGGCCAACCGGGCCGCGTGCCCGACCACGAGCCTGAGAATACCGCCCGGTTCGGCCCCCAGGGCGATGCGGATTCCCAACTCGGCGGTCCTTTGGGCTACCGAGTAGGACATCACGCCGTAGAGTCCTAGCGCCGCCAGGAGCAGGGCAAGCGCCGCGAACCCGCTGAGCAGGAGCGTCCGAAAGCGCGGCTGCGCCACCGACCCTTGGACGATGTCTTCCATGGTTTCCACGTTGGATACGGGTTGGCCCGGATCGAGCATGCGCAGTTCTCTCTCGACCGTAGACGTCATGGCCGCTGGATCGGTGCGCGTCCGGATCACCAGTGACATGGTCGACTCGGCATAGTTCATTGCGTCGGGAGGAATCTGCAAGTAGTGGTAGTAGACCTCGGGATTCACTTCGGCATCCAGGCCTGCATGCTTGACGTCGCCCACCACGCCGACGATCGTGGTCCACTGATCTTCCTCCAAACCGGAAAGGATGCGCTTTCCGATGGGATTGTCGTTCGGCCAATAGCGGCGGGCTGCGGTTTCGTTGATCACAGCAACTTTGGGCGTATGTACGTCGTCGGAATTAGTAAACACGCGGCCGCGCTGCAAAGGAATACCCAGCGCGGCAAAGTAGCCGCCGCTGGTGCTGCGAAACTTCGCTCGAGGCTGGTCGGCCGAAGAGAGCACGGGTTGCGACTCGATTCGAAAGTTCAAGCTCGCATCGCTCCCGCCAAGAGGAAGGTAGCGCGAGACTCCGGCCACGTCGACCTCGGCTAGCGCCTGCACGCGGTCGATCAGCCGCTGATAGAAGAGGCCCACCTGGATGCCCGGATATCGCGACTGCGGCAGAGAAAGCTCCAGGGTGAGAATGTGGTCGGGACGGAAGCCGGGGTTTACCGCCTGCAATCGCGCAAAACTGCGGATCAGCAATCCGGCGCAAATCAGCAAGACCGCACAGGAGGCCATTTCGCAGACCATCACGGCGTCGCGCAGCCGGCTTTGTGCGCGGTAGCCGGCGCCGCCGCGTCCGCCGGAGCGCAGGGCCACGTTGAGATTGGTGCGCACCGCGGTCACCGCCGGCGCTAAGCCGAACAGCACGCCGGTGATTACCGAGAGGCACAGCGTGAACGCCAGAACTCGCCAATCCAGCGAGACGCCTGCGTCCAGTGCGGCGTTGGAAGGTAACAGCTTCACCAGCAATGGCATCGTCCAGTAGCCCAGGAGCAGACCTGCAACGCCGGCCAGCAGCGCCAGGAGAACGCTCTCCGTGAGAAGCTGCACGACCAGGCGTCCGGGATTGGCGCCCAGCGCTATTCTCACAGCCATCTCGCGCTGGCGGCCGGTTGCGCGGGCGAGTTGCAGATGCGCTACGTTTCCGCAAGCGATCAACAACACCGCTGCGACGGTGGCAAGCAAAGTCCATAAGGTGAAGCGGATGTCGCCGACCAGTTGCTCCCGCAACGGCATCAGCTCCACGCTGTAGCCGCCGTTGTAGACCGGGTAGGTCTGCGCCAGCCGATCGGCGACGATCCGCGTCGCGCTCTCGGCCTGCTCGATGCTGACTCCCGGTTTCAGGTGGGCGATGACATTCAGGAAACGATAGCCGCGATAGCTGGGATCGAAATACTTCGGATCGGGGACATACGGGATCCACAGTTCCGACCGGCCGGCAGGCAGGCTGGAACCGGGCGCGGCTACTCCGATGACCGTATAGCTGGCGCCATCCAAAACGACGGTTTGGCCAAGAATGTTCCGGCTTGCTCCAAAGTGCCGGCGCCAAAGACCGGCGGTGAGTATCGCGACGTGATTTCTACCGGGATGATCTTCCTCGGGGGCGAAGGTCCGGCCCAGTTCGGTTTGGATGCCAAGTAACGTCAGGAGGCTGGGAGAGACGACGGCGGTTTCGATGCGCTCCGGCAATTCGCCCGTAGCGAGCACCGATGTTTGAGTGTGCAGCGCTCCGATTTGATCGAAAACCTGATTCCCATCGCGAAAGTCGCGATAATCGCCCGGCGATACGCGCTGTTGGCGCATGCCCTGGCTGAGTTTGGTTGTCCAAACGACGACCAGGCGATCCGCATCCTTGTAGGGAGGGGGGCGAAGGAGGACCGCGCTGACGGCGCTAAAGATGGCACTGTTCACCCCAATCCCTAAAGCAAGGACCGTGATGGCTATGGCTGTGGACCCAGGGGTCTTGCGCAAGGTACGCAGCGCGTACCGCAGGTCTTGAATGAGCCTACCCATTCCCGCCGTTTTTCCCTCGCATTTTACCGCACGGCAGTTGGATAGCTAACAAAACGAAACCGCAGCTAATATTTAGCCGCGGTTCGCCCTTGTCAGGGAATGCTCTGCTTGGAAGAAATCCGACTAGCTGCCCCAGGTCGCTGCGCCGGCTTTGATCTTGGTCTTGGTCCTCATTGCCTCTCTCCTTTCGCTCATTCATAGAGGCAATCTTAGTACCAGCGCAGTTTTAGTTCTAGTAGTACCCGAAAGTGACTGATTGTAAGCCCTTTAACGATTCGGTGGCGGATGCTAATAGGGCGAAAACCCTATCTCTTCGGATAGGGTAACTATCTGATGAGATAGGACTTTCGTCCTAAGTAGCGATCCGAAAATTTCTCCGCCAAAGCTTCCGTCATCCGTTATACTTTACCCCAGGATGCCGGAGCCGGAGTTTGCTGCGGAACTGGAGGCGATCACGGGGCCTCTGAAGGGAAGCAGCATCGATTTAACGGAAGAGGAAGTTTCCATCGGGCGGGAGCCATCGAACCGCGTCTCGCTGCTGGATGCTTCGGTTTCGCGCCGCCATTGCCTGATCTCGCGCCAGGGCGATCATTTCAAGATTCAAGACCTGAACAGCCGCAACGCAACATTCGTGAACGGCGTGCCGGTGACCGAGCGCGTGCTTGCTTCGGGCGACGAAATCAAAGTTGGAAATACGATTTTCGTGTTCGTGGTGCCGGAAGCCGAGCGCGCCAAGAGCATGTCGACCTCGGTGGAGTTTAACAAGGGCGAGGCCGGCGGCCGGTCCACCATCGTTTTGCGCAAGCAGGACGCGCGCTACCTGCGCGAGCCGGAGACCATGCCTCCGACGGGGCGCACGGTGGGCGATCTGAACGTCCTGCTGCGGATCAGCAAAGCCGTCAACTCGGTGCGCGGCCTGGAAGCGCTGGAAAAACAGATCCTGGAATCGATTTTCGAGATTGTACCCGCCGACCGCGGCGCGATCCTGCTGGGCGAACACGGCCTGGATGAATGGACGTCGGCGTTTGGGTGGGACCGCCGCAGCGGTCAGAACCAGGCGGTGCAGGTGAGCCGCACGATTGTTTCCCGGGTGCTCTCGGAGGGCGTGGCCGTGCTGTGCAACGACCTGGAGAGCGATGAAGATTTCGCCGGCACCGAAAGTATCGCCATGCGCCGCATCAGCAGCGTGCTGGCGGTGCCGCTGGAAGTGTTCGATCGCGTCTTCGGAGTGATTTACCTGGATGCCAGCAATCCCGAGACTCGTTTCGATGAAGATCACCTCCAACTGCTGACCGGGATCGGCAGTATCGCCGCGTCGGCACTGGAGAACGCGCGGCGCATGGAGCGTCTGGAGGAAGAGAACCAGCGCCTGCAGTTCGAGATGAGCTTCGAGCACAACATGGTGGGCGAAAGTCCGCGCATGCGCGAAGTGTTTCAGTTCATCAACCGCGTGGCGCCCAAGGACACCACCGTGCTGATCCGGGGTGAAAGCGGGACCGGCAAGGAACTGGTGGCACGCGCCATCCATCGCAACAGCGCTCGCGCCAACAAGCCGTGCGTCGCCATCAACTGTGCGGCGCTGGCCGAGAACCTTCTGGAGAGCGAGCTGTTCGGCCACGAGAAGGGTTCGTTCACGGGTGCGATCGCGCAGAAGAAGGGAAAGCTGGAGGTCGCCGAAGGCGGCACGGTCTTCTTGGATGAGATCGGCGAACTGGCTCCCTTGCTGCAAGCCAAGCTGCTGCGAGTGCTGCAGGAGCGCGAGTTTGAGCGCGTCGGCGGGACGAGGACGATCAAGCTGGATCTGCGCCTGATCACCGCCACCAACCGCGACCTGGACGAGGAGGTCAAGCGAGGCCGGTTCCGCGAGGATCTTTACTACCGGCTGAACGTGGTCTCCCTGCGGATGCCGCCGCTGCGCGAACGCCGTGAGGACATTCCGCTACTGGCCAGCTATTTTGCCTCGAAGTACTCGAAGCGCGCCAACCGGCCAGTGCTGGGAATTTCCACGGAAGCGCGGCAATGCCTGGCCAATTACGACTGGCCCGGCAATGTGCGAGAGCTGGAGAATGCGATTGAGCGGGCGGTGGTGCTGGGCTCCTCGGACTTGATCCTGCCGGAGGACCTGCCCGAATCGGTCCTGGATAAGGCCGAGACCGCCACTGTGGGACGCGCCGCGTTTCACGATTCCATTCGCGAAGCCAAGAAGAGACTCATCATCGAGGCCGTGGAACAGGCCGGCGGCAATTACACCGAAGCCGCGCGCCTGCTGGACCTGCATCCCAACTATCTGCACCGTCTGATCCGCAACCTGAACATCAAGCCTCTGCTGGTGCGGCACACGGCCGGCCTGGAATGACCCGGCCCGCGCGCCCGATTGCGGTACGATAGCCCCAAATGAAAACTCTGATCGGCGAGCTGATGGATCATCAAGCCTGGGCCGATGCGGCGATTGTCCAAGCCATCGCCGCTCAGGAGGGCGCGGCGTCCGACGACTCCCTGCGCAAGACGCTGCACCACATCGTCATGGTGCAGCGGGCCTTCCTGTCGCTTTTCCTGAAGCGGCCGTTCGACATGGCGAAAGAGTCGCAGGTGCCGGCCTCCTTCAGCGAATTTGAGCCTCTGTTTCGCGAAGCTCATCAGGAAGAAATCGCTTTCGTCAGGAATATGGACGAAGCCGCCCTCTCCCAGCCGTTCGAGATGCCTTGGATTCCGGGCTCCAAGCTGACGGTGCAACAGGCTTTGCTGCAAGTGGTGATGCACAGCCAGTCGCACCGCGGCCAGTGCGCCGCGCGGCTGCGCGCGCTCGGTGGGACGCCGCCGACCTCGGATTTCATCCTTTGGCTGAAGGACAAACCCGCACCTTCATGGTCCTAACCGGGGTCATGACCCGCACGGCTCCATGAAGTCCCACGCGCGTTTTTTTGTTCCCGAGGTCGTCCAGACGTCGCAGATGGATTGCGGCCCGGCGACGTTGAAGTCGCTGCTGGAGGGCTTTGGGATCCAGGCGAACTACGGGCGGCTGAGGGAAGCCTGCCAGACCGACGTCGACGGCACCTCTATTGACACGATCGAAGAGGCTGCGAATGAATTGGGGTTGGAGGCTGAGCAGATCGTGGTGCCCGCCGATCACCTTCTGCTGGACCAAGCCCGGGCGTTGCCGGCCATCGCGGTTGTGGTACTGCCGGGCGGCGTGACGCACTTCGTGATCGTGTGGCGCAAGCATGGGCCGTTCGTGCAGCTGATGGATCCGGCCACGGGCCGGCGATGGGTGCACCGGGAAAGATTTCTGGCGGAGCTCTACATGCACCGGATGACGGTGTCTGCGGATGACTGGCGCGTCTACGCGGGATCGGAGGATTTTCTTCGGCCGCTCGCGCGGCGCCTGGAATCGCTGGGGATTCGGGATCAGGGCAGGAGCGCGGCGGACGATGCGAGCTGGCGATCGCTGGCTACGTTGGACGCGGGCGCGCGGATGGTGGAGTCGCTGGCTCGCGCCGGCGCAATCCGGAGAGGAGAGGAAGCAGGGCGGGTGTTGGAGGGATTTCTCGCCGATAGCAGCGCGATTCCGGAGTACTATTGGTCCGTCCGGCCCGCCGATCAGGAAGGGCAGGTGACGCTGCGCGGCGCGGTGCTGGTGCGCGTGCTGGGCCGTCGCGAAGGGCAAACCGAGCAGCCGTTGTCTTCGCCGGAACTGCGGGCCGCCTTGGAACAACCGGCAACGCGTCCCGGACGCGAGCTGCTGCGTTTGCTTGGAGCAGACGGAGTGTTGAGGCCGTCGATCATAGTTTCAGCGTTGGCTCTGGCGGCGGGCGGCGTGATGCTCGAGGCAGTTCTTCTGCGCGGCCTTATCGAGGCGCGGAGCATCGGGGCGCTTGGTGTCGTACTCGCTCTGTCTTTCGCACTGCTGCTGCTGGAGATTCCCATTACGACGAGCCTGCTGGGCCTGGGGCGGCAGTTGGAGTTTCGTCTGCGCCGGGCGTTTCTCGAGAAGATTCCCCGGCTGGGCGACCGCTATTTCCAAAGCCGGCTGAAGTCAGACCTGGCGGAGCGCAGCCACAGCATACATGTGGTCCGGCGTCTTCCCGAACTCGCAGGCCAGATGCTGCGCTACGGCTTCGAAATTGTTTTCACCACGGCAGGCATCCTCTGGCTTGACCCTGCGAGCGCCGCGATCGCCTTGCTGTGCGCGGTGGCCGCGGTGGCAATTCCGCTGGCGGGGCAGCCGGTATTGACGGAACGCGACCTGCGCCTGCGCACACACGCCGGTGCGATCAGTCATTTTTATCTCGACGCTCTGCTCGGTCTGGTGGCCATCCGCACGCATGGCGGCCAGGAGGCGGTGCGCCGCGAACACGGGAATCGGCTGGAGGAGTGGATGCGCGCGGGCTTCAGCCTGCAGCGCGCGGTAATTTCGCTCGAGACGCTGCAGTTCCTGGCCGGTTTCGGGCTGGCGATCTGGCTGCTGGCCGCGCACCTGGGGCGTGCAGGCGAGGGCGGTGCGGTTCTGCTGCTGGTGTATTGGGCGCTGAATCTTCCGGCGCTTGGCCAGGAAGTCGCGTTGATCGCCTGGCAGTATCCTTCGTATCGCAACACGACACTGCGATTACTCGAGCCGCTGGGGGCGTTGGAGCAGCCGGAGGCGAGCGGAGCCGCGGTTTCTCTTCCGGCAGGTGGAGCGATCGGAATCAACTTCGATAACGTGACCGTGATCGCGGCGGGGCACACGATCTTACGCGACATCAATCTATGGATTCGCACGGGCGAGCACGTCGCGATCGTCGGCGCGTCGGGCGCGGGCAAATCCAGCCTGGTTGGGTTGTTGCTGGGCTGGCATCGAGCGGTGGCAGGGCGGGTGGTGGTCGACGATGTAGAGCTGGACAACGCGCGCGTCGAACAACTGCGGCGGCATATCGCGTGGGTGGATCCGGCCGTACAGCTTTGGAACCGGCCTTTGCGCGGGAACCTGCAATACGGCTTGGCCAATGGTGGCCGCATGGCGATCGAAGCCGCGATCGGCGCCGCGGAATTGCATCGCGTTCTGGATCGGCTGCCTCAGGGACTGGAAACGCCGCTGGGCGAGGGCGGCGGCCTGGTATCGGGCGGGGAAGGACAGCGGGTGCGGCTGGGGCGAGCGCTGTTGCGCCCCGACGTGCGGCTGGCGATCTTGGACGAGCCGTTTCGCGGCCTTGATCTCGACCAGCGGCGCACGCTGCTCGGCCGCGCGCGAGAGTTCTGGCGCGATGCCACGCTGCTGTGGATCTCGCACGACGTTGCGGAGACGCAGAGCTTCGAGCGTGTGCTGGTGGTGGAGGAGGGCAGGATCGTCGAGGATGGCGCTCCGCGCGAGCTGGCTAGGGATCCCACTTCGAAGCTGCACTCGATGATGGAGGCCGAGCGCGCCGTGCGCGAGGAACTTTGGTCGGGCGGGGATTGGCGCAGGTTGCGGATGCAGGAAGGGTCGCTGCTCGAGTCATGAGCGTCGAATTGGAATCGATGCTGTGGCCGGCATCGCGGTTGGGCGAGGCGGTCCGGTGTTTGACTCGCAGTGATCCAGCTCTGGAGAACCCGCCGGCAGGCATTCAAGACGACGCGGATGCGTTGGCCGATTGGCTCGAAACCGCAGCGATGTCGGTTGGATTTGAAGCGGTGCGCGCCGAGAGCTCGTATCCCGACTTTGCGCGCTTGTTGAAACGGATCGGCCCGGCGTTGATTCGCGTGGCGGAGCAGGGTTCGTTTCTAGCGGTCGTCAAAGGGTCTACGCTGCTCACTCCGCGCCGGGAGCGCGTGCGTGTCACGCCGGATTGGATCCGGTCCGCGATTCTCGCCCAAGAGGAAGCGTCCGCGGAACAGCAGATTCAGCCGGCGCTGGATCGGGCGAATGTTCCGCCGGCCAAGCAGGCGGCCGCGCGCAAAGCTATTCTAAACGCCCGGTTCAGCGCCAAACGTATTCGCGGCATCTGGCAATTGCGTCTGCCGCCGGGTGCGGATTTCCGGACGCAAATGCGGCAGGCGCAGGTCCCACAACGGCTGACGGCGCTGACCGCGGCCCACGCAATGCAGTACCTGCTGTGGATCGCCGCGTGGTTGGTGGTTGGATCGAACGTGCTGGGCGGACGGCCGGGCCGCGGATGGCTGACGGCGTGGGCGCTGATGCTGCTGGCGCTGGTTCCGCTGCGTGTGTTCATCACGTGGCTGCAAGGACGGATCGCCATCGGCGCGGGTGGTCGGCTGAAACAGCGCCTGTTTTTCGGAGCGTTGCGGCTGGAGCCCGACCGCTTGCGTCATCAGGGCGCGGGACAGTTGCTCGGCCGGGTGCTCGAATGCGAGGCGGTGGAGGCGCTGGCGTTGAGCGGCGGTTTTCTCGCGATGGTTGCGGTGATTGAAATCGTTATCGCGATGTTTGTGCTGGCAAGTGGTGCGGGCGGTATGCTGCAGACCGCGTTGCTCGGCGCCTGGCTGCTGCTGGCCGCCGCGATCGCCCGGCGCTATTTCCAGCGGAATCGCGACTGGACCGATGTGCGGCTTCGTATGACGCATGAGCTGGTGGAGAGCATGGTCGGGTATCGCACGCGCCTGGCCCAGCTCCCGCCGGATCAATGGCACAAGGGTGAGGACGAAGCACTGGTCGAATATCTGAAGGCGTCCAAAGCGATGGATCGCGCGACGGCCGCGCTGATTGCCATCGTTCCACGAGGCTGGCTGGTGGTCGGGTTGTTGGCTCTCGCGCCGGCCTTGGCGGGCGGTGGGGCGACGGCGGGGCGCGTCGCAATCGCAGTTGGCGGAACGCTACTTGCTTATCGAGCTTGGCGGAGGCTCGCGGCCGGAGCTTGGCAGTTGGCGGGCGCGGCGGTAGCTTGGCAACGCGTGTCGGAGTTGTACCGTGCCGCGGCGCGTCCGGATGCGATCGGGTCGCTGACGGCTGCGGCTGCTCCCGATTCGCCGCCGCTGCTGGAAGCCTGCGACCTTCAGTTCCGCTACCGCGATCGCGCCGAACCGGTTCTGCGCGGCTGCAGCGTGCGGATCGCGAAAGGCGACCGGCTGGTGCTAGAGGGACCGTCCGGCGGCGGGAAATCGACTCTCGTTTCGGTGCTGGCGGGGCTGCGCGAACCGAATTCCGGACGCTTGCTGATCGACGGCCTGGATCGCGAGACGCTCGGATCGGCGGCCTGGCGTAGGCGCATCGCGGCGGCGCCGCAGTTTCATGAAAATCATGTCCTGGCCGAGACGTTCGCGTTCAATCTTTTTCTGGGGCGTCACAAACCGCTCATGCCTCAGGATCTCGAAGAAGCCGAGGTCATTTGCCACGAACTGGGCTTGAGCGATCTGCTGGAACGGATGCCCTCCGGCATGCAGCAGATGGTGGGCGAGACCGGCTGGCAGTTGTCGCACGGAGAGCGCAGCCGGCTCTACATCGCTCGAGCGCTGCTGCAGGACGCGGAACTAGTGGTGCTGGACGAGAGCTTCGCGGCTTTGGATCCCGCGAATCTGCTGCGCGCGGTGGAGTGCGTGGTGAAACGCGCGCGATCGTTGCTGGTGATTGCGCATCGCTGAGGCTACTTCAGGCCGTCGGCCAGATACAACGTGCAGATGTCGCGCTGGAACGAGTAAGCGTACGTGTTGCCGTCGGGCGTCATCACCACCGGCCCCATCTGAACGCCCACCGGATCGGGCGGCTTCACTTCTTTCCATGGCTCGCGGCTGCCTGTCGCGACTGCCATCCGGCTGAGTCTTACGTCGGCCGCGCCGACCTGCTGGCGCAGGAAGAGATAACGGCCATCGCCGCTCCAGCGAATCACCGACTCGCCGGGAACTGCATCGGCCAGTGGTTTCGATTCTCCTCCGCCGACCGGCAGCAGGCTCCACTTGCCGCCAACCACCGCCGTCACATACTTTCCATCGGGCGAGACGCGCGTCGCAGGGATTCCCTCGGGCGTGATGGCGGAAGGCTTGCCGCCTTGCGCGTCCTCGACGAAGGTTCGGATCGGGCGGCCCGGTTCGTTACCGGTGAAAAGGATTCTTTTGCCATCGGGGAACCAATCGACCCGCTCGTAGTGCATTCCCGGAGTGGAAATGGTTCTCGCTTCACCGGCGCCGGTGGGCAGCAACGTGAGGTCCGTTTTTGGGCCGTCGATCGAAATGCAGGCCACCCATTTTCCGTCGGGAGAAAGCGCAGGACGGTTGCCATCGCCCAAACGTACGGCGGGCGCCCCGTCGGTCTTACGCAGGTAGATAGCGGGATTCAGCGGCTTGCCGTAGGAGTTTTCGATGAACAGAATGTTCCCGCCATCGCTGGAGATATCGTAGACGCGGCTGGCGTCGAACCAGGAGAGGTCACGTTCATCTTTGGCATTCGGGAGGAAGGCGGAAATACCCTGGCGCGAGTCCACCACCGTGACCAGAACTTTACCGTCGCGCGTGATGTCGTCCAGCAGCATGGATGCCGGAGTTTCCGCCACCAGCCGTTGCTTTCCGCCGAGCGTCACAGCGCGCAATGCGGGCGCGCCGCCGGCCTCGGCGCCGCCGAACCAGATCTCTTCGCTGGTGGGCGACCAGGCCAGGCCGCCTACCGCCTGCCAGCCACGAGACAGGACCCGCTTTTTGCCGTTCATGTCCAGGACCGTGACCGCAAAGTCGCCCGCGGAGCTGTCGGGCTCAAAGAACGCGATTAGATCACCCTTTGGCGAAACCTTCAGGAACAGAGGAGCGCCGTCGGTGACGTAGCGGACGGTCCCCATGGGATACTCGATCTGGTTCTTGCGGCCGACGGCGCGCGAGACTGCCAGGCTGTTGCCATCCGGCGACCAGTCGGCGTCGTTGACGTTTTCGAGAATCTCGCGCGGCGCTCCGCCGGACAACGGCACGCGTGCGAGCGTGCCCGCGGATCCGTTGCTGGTGTGGCCGAGCAGGATCGCCATTTCGCCGGTAGAGCTGATGGAGAGAATGCGGCCTTCGGGTAGGTCGAGCGGGCGGTACTCGCGGCTGCCGGGTCGCATGGAGAAGATCGTGGTCGGTTCGTTGGCCCACCGCGCGCTGAACACCACGGTCTGGCCGTCGGGCGAGAGGCGGGCATTGGGAATATCGCCCCGCCGGTAGGTAAGCCTTTCGAACGTGGGTTGAGCGGGCTTCAGCGCTTTCCATCCCGCGTAGACACCCGCGGCTAAGGCCAAGACGACAACGGCAGGCCATAGGAACAGCGCGAGCCGCCTTTGCGGCGCCGCGGTGGCGACTGCCTCCGGGGCGGATTCTAAGTCTTCCAGGGCATCTTCCAGAGCGACTTTCACGTCGGCCATGTTCTGCCAGCGGCGCTGCGCGTCCTTCCGCAAGCAGCGCGAGATGATTCGTTCGACTTCTTTGGGAATTCCCTCGTTCACCTGGCTCAACGGCGGCGGCTCGACGTGCATCACGGAGGCGAGCGTCGACAGTTTCGAGTCACCGGCAAAGGCGCGCTTACCGGCAACCATTTCATAAAGCACCGCGCCGAAAGAAAAAATGTCCGAGCGCGCGTCCACCTCGTGGCCGTCGGCCTGCTCCGGCGACATGTAGGCGACCGTGCCCAGGATCGTACCGACCTCGGTCTGCAGCGCGCCGACATGGACGCTTTGCGTGGCCGCGAAGACGTCGGGTTCTTCGGCTTCGGTGAGTTTGGCGAGGCCGAAGTCCAGGATTTTCACTTCGCCCCGCTCGTTGACGATGATGTTCGCCGGCTTCAGGTCGCGGTGGATGATACCGGCGTTATGAGCGGCCGAGAGGCCATCGGCAATCTGGATCGCATAGCGCAGCGCGTCGGCAAGCCGCATGCCCTTGCGGCCGATGATACGGTCCAGGGTCTTGCCCGCGACGTACTCCATTGCGATGAAGTCCACCGGCTGGCCGTCTACCTGGCCGGTATCGATGTCATAGATGGTGATGATGTGGCGATTGCTGAGCGCTGAGGCGGATTTGGCCTCCTGGGAGAAGCGTGCTCGGCGGTCCGCGCTTCCGACGGTGGCGGCAGGCAGCACCTTCACGGCAACCGCCCGGTCCAGGTGAGTGTCGAGCGCGCGATAGACCACGCCCATCCCTCCCGCACCCAGCTTGGCTTCAATGCGGTAGTGCCGTAAAGTCTCGCCAATCATGGCCGGAACTTGTTAGTCTGAGCGACCATCTTAACATTCCAGAAGGTCCGCTAAATTACAGAACGTTTATGGAGATATGTGTTGCGCGTTTATATTCGGCGGCGCAACGCGACAAACTACTTTTTTGCGGGCTCGAAGGGCTGGAAATAGAAGCCGGATGGGTCCCGGACAATAATCGCCCGGGCGCCGCCGGGAAGGTCAACGGGTTTGCCCTCGGCGGTAATCACCTTAAATCCTGCGAATTGACAGGCCTTGGCGAGCGCGTCGATGTTGCGGACGCGCAGGCGCAACATCCCGTGCCCCGGAGAGGGAAACGGAGGCCCCAGCGCGTCGTTCGCTTCGCCATCCGTGAAGGTGATGCGCAGCGAAGACCCGGGAACTTCCGATTGCTCCGGGCGAGCGCCGGGCGCAATGGCAAAGACCTGTGCCAGGCGTGAAGCCATCTCTTGTCTTTCGGTGGCTCTGATCCGAAGCTCGGCTCCAACGATTCCGCCGGAGCCGGCGGCGGCCTCTGCTTCCACCAATTCCACGGGAAATCCATCCGGATCGTGGAGTGTGGACTCTTTCGTTCGAGCGCGCATTTTGACGGCGCTCACTTCCTTCACGCGGAGAACAAGCGTCGCCATGGCTGGATTGGCGCCGTTCGGACGTCCGGCGTCCTGCCACTGGGCCAATTCAATCCCCATGTCCGAGCCGGGAATGGCCAGCACGGCGGCGCGAAACTGTTTGCCCGGGACGCCGTAGAGATTGGCGACTGCCGGGTTTGAGCTGAAGGGATGGTCACCTTCCGGGCCGTTCAGTTTCAACCCGAGCGTATCCCGGTAGAAGGCGATGGACTTGTCGAGATCAGCCACCATGTGGAGGAATGGCCCGACCCCTACCACCGGGCCTTCCGGAGCGGTTTGGCCGTAGCCGAAAGAGCTGCAAATGAGCAGTGCTGCCGCGACAGTTCGCATGATTGGACCTCCCGAGCAATTGTACATAGTGACTGGTGGCTAGTGGTTCTTACGGACCACCCAGGTCGTCATGGAGCGCTGGTTCTGCACGATGGTGGTCTTCAGCGGGTCGGCCAATTGCCCGACGAGTTGGGCGGTGAGGGTCATGAGTAACGCCTCGTCCACCAGGTAGCGCTCGGAACCGTCGGGTAGTAGGAAGCGGCGGCCGGTCATTTGATGGATCTGCTTTTCGATTCCGATGGACGACGCCAGGCGGCAGAACAGTAGCCCGCCCGGTTTCAGGATCCGCCAAGTCTCCTGGAGCATGGCGTTAAATTGGGCGTCGTCGCGGGCAAAATGAAGGACAGCGCTGCTGATCGCTACATCGGCGAAGTGGTCGGGGAAAGACATGGCTTCCACCGGTTCGACGTGGAAGTTGGCGGCGGGGAGTGTGGGCGCGAGCGCTGCCGCCAGCCGGCGAACAAATTCGATAGCCCGCGAATCGGCGTCGGCGCCAAATACCTGGTAGCCTTCGCGCAAGAGATAGACCAGATTGCGCCCGGAGCCGCAACCGGCGTCGACGATCCGCATTCCGGGTGCGATGCGGCCACGGAGCAACTGGTCGAACAGATAGATATCGATGGCGCCGAATTGTTCCTGAAGATCGGACATGAATAAACCTCATGATAGGTCACGGCGATCCGTTATACTGATTCGCGTGCATTTCGGCGTTGTGGCCTCGATTTTGTGCTTCGGCGCGTTTCCTCCATCGGTCCTTTGGGGACAGACGGCGTCATTGATAAAGGAAGGGTACGTGGATGTCGCGGGCGCGCGAATCTTCTATCGCGACACCGGCGGCAGCGGTGTTCCCGTGGTGTTCCTGCACGCGGCGACGGGCAGCAGCCGCGTTTGGGAAAACCAGATTCCCGTCTTTACTGGTGCGGGTTATCGGTTCATCGCGTTTGACCGGCGCGGCTGGGGCCGCACGGTGATCGACCCCACAGGACCGCAACCGGGCACCGCCGCGGACGATCTGCTAAGCCTCTTGGACAACCTTGGTTTAGATAAGGTCCATCTGATCGGCACCGCGGCCGGAGGATTTGTCGCTCTGGATTTCGCGCTGTCATACCCGCAGCGGCTGCGCAGTCTGGTGGTGGCGAATTCCATCGGCGGCGTGCAGGATCCGGATTTCGTGGAACTGGGACGGCGGATTCGTCCGCCGCAGTTCGACACACTGCCTCCGGAGTTTCGCGAGCTGGGACCCGAGTATCGCGCGGCCCAACCCGACGGCACGCGGCGATGGATGGAGCTGGAAAAGATCAGCCGGCCGGAAGGCCCGCGCGCCGCGGCGCAACCGATGCGAAACCACATCACGTTTGCGGCGCTAGAGGCCATTCGAACGCCGACGCTTCTGCTCACCGGAGGTTCGGACCTCTACGCGCCTCCGGCCGTAATGCGGCTCTTTGCGGCTCACATCAGGAACGCCGGGACGGTGGTCGTGCGCGAAGCA